>Ga0181520_10001291_pt1 | contig 51419 bp, 37 predicted proteins | sample PEATcosm2014_Bin_29_FD_132451 | JGI IMG/M metagenome (GOLD analysis project Ga0181520, IMG submission 132451) | Peatland microbial communities from MTU Mesocosm Facility, Houghton, MI, USA - PEATcosm2014_Bin02_30_metaG | ecosystem: Environmental > Terrestrial > Soil > Wetlands > Peat | place... | reverse complement strand
CTGGGCATTCCCGCCGCGCTCCTAGCCGGCCATCTGATGAATAGCCTGCTCTATGGCGTTGGCAGCTACGATCCGTTCGCGCTGGCCGGCGCAACGCTGGTGCTGGGAGTGTGCGCCGCCGCGGCAGGCCTTATCCCGGCGCGCCGCGCGGCTTCGATTGAACCGATGAAAGCATTGAGGACCGAATAGCATCAACCGCAGAATTTGACCTTGAGATCGGAGTAACTTCATGATCGAACTGAAAAATGTAGAACGCAGTTACAAGACCGGCCACGCCGAAACCTGGGTGCTGCGCCGCATCGGGCTCACCATTAGAGAGGGCGAGTTTGTCACCGTGATGGGGCCTTCGGGAGCGGGAAAGTCGTCGCTGCTCAACGTGCTGGCGTTGCTCGACGACGGATGGCAGGGCGAATACCGGTTCGACGAAACACCGGTGCACACGCTAAATCGCAAGCAGCGCGCCGATCTCGCCCGCCAGCGCATCGGCATGGTCTTCCAGAGTTATCACCTGCTGGACGACCTTACCGTGGCTGAAAACATCGACCTGCCGCTCTCCTACAAGAACATGCCCGCCAGGGAGCGCCAGGGCATGGTGGCCGACATTCTCGATCGTTTCCAGATTGTCGCGAAAAAGGACCTGTTCCCCTCGCAGCTTTCCGGCGGGCAGCAGCAACTGGTGGGCATTGCGCGCGCCGTGGTTCACGCCCCCGCGCTGCTGCTGGCCGACGAGCCCACCGGCAACCTGCACTCCACGCAGGCGCGCGAGATCATGAACCTTTTCTGCGAACTCAACCGCCAGGGAACCACCATCGTCCAGGTGACGCACTCTGAAGAAAACGCCCGTTACGGCAAGCGCATCCTCGAGCTGCACGACGGCTGGATGACGCGCGATGAAACGTTCGATGCAAAGGCAACGGAGGTTGGCGCCCAGTGAACTGCCCGAAGATATCCACGCTGAAACGCTTGCAGTCCCTGGCCGCAATTCTTCTGTTGCAGGTGAACCTTGGCCTGGCCGTCGAACCCCCGGCCGCGACGCCGTCGTCGCAGACGCCCGCGCCGCCAGCCGCGGGCGCACAGACTGTTTCTTCCCGTGTCCCCTTCGATCAGTTGCTCCGGCCCTCGCGCAATCCCCTTGATGCCTATCGCGGCAAGACCGCGGCGCCTCCCACGCTTGCCAACTCGGCGCGGCTGGGCTCTCTGGTCCGGGATGGCAAACTCTATCTCTCGCTGCACGATGCCATCGACCTGGCGCTCGAGAACAACCTCGACCTGGTGATTGCGCGCTATAACCTGCCCATCGCGCAAATGGATATCCTCCGCACTCAGGCCGGCGGCCAGGTGCGCGGCGTAAATACCGGCGTGGTGCAGGGAACACCGGGCGGCGGTCAGGGCGCCGCGGGGGCCGGGGGCGGCGCTGGAGGCACTACGGGCGGTGCGGGCGGTGCAGGAGCGGGCGCTTCCGGCATCGTGTCGTCCACCTTGGGAACGGGCACCGCAGTCTCAACCTACGATCCCATCATCTCCGCGCAGGGATATGTGGATCACACCGCGCAGCAGCTCTCCAATTTTCAGCTTGAAGGCGTGAACGTGTACAAGGTGAACAGCGTTGCTGGCACCGTGGGCTATGCGCAGGCCTTCGCTACCGGCGGCAACCTGCAGGTGAACTGGCTCAATGCCCGGCAAACTTCGAACGGCGTCTACGATTTCTTCAGCCCGCAGTTGAATTCGAAGCTAGAGGCGATCGTGTCGCAGCCGCTGCTGGCCGGATTCGGGTTCGGGCCCAACCTGCGCTTCCTCCGCATTGCCCGCACCAACCAGAAAATCTCCGACATCGCCTTCAAAGCCCAGGTGATTGCCACAGTAACGCAAATCTGCGATCTCTACTGGGACCTGGTGAGCGCCTACGACGACGAGCAGGTCGAGGAGCGTTCCGTTGCGTTTGCCACGGAAACTCTCGACACCAGCCGCAAGCAGCTTGCACTGCAGGCGATTCCGGAAATGGACGTGCTGAAGGCGGAGGGAGAACTGGCTACCCGCCAGCAGGACCTCACCGTGGCCCGCACCAATCTGGAGCTGCAGGAGCTGTACATGAAGAACGCTATCACTCGCAGCCTCGACGATCCGGTCCTCGAAGAGATGGCCGTGGTGCCCACCGACAGGATCGGAAATACGGCGGCAGGCGCTCCGGAACCCATTCAACAGATGATTGAATTGGCCCTCAAGAACAGGACGGAACTCGCCGAATCCGTCCTCGACCTGCAAAACCGCGAACTGAGCCGCAAGACCGCCCGCAACGCATTGTTGCCCTCGCTTGGTGTCTATGGCCTCTATGCCGGGACGGGGCTGGCGGGTGAAAAGAGCGTTGACTACAAGCCTACGGGAGTTACTACCACGCTGCCGACAAACTATGGAGGCGCATTGCAGAGCGCATTGGATAACAGCGCCCCCGAGTACCAGGTGGGCCTCCAGTTGAGCATTCCGTTGCGCAACCGCATTGCCAAGGCCGATCAATATCGCACCGAACTCGAATACCGCCAGTCGCAGGTGTACGCTGAGGAGTTGAAAAAGCGCATCCATATCGAGGTGCGCAACGCGCGTTATGCTTTGGAGCAAGGCGCCAGCCGGGTTGACGCAGCGCGCCATGCCCGCGACCTGGCGCAGAAGACGCTGGATATCATGCAGAAGGAACAGAAACTGGGCGCGGGATCGAACCAGCAGACGCTCTCGGCCGAGCACGACCTGGCGCTGGCCGAGTCGGCGCTGGTGACCGCCGAGACCGCCTATGAAAAGGCGCGTATTGAAGTAAAGCGCGCCACCGGCAGCATTCTCGAGGAGTACGGAATCTCGATTGCCGACGCAAAAGCCGGCACCGTGGAGGCGGACCATCTCCAGTAAGCAAGAGCCAATCCGGGTTCTCGTCGCCGACGACCAGCCGCATATTCTCGAGGCCGTCGAGCTGTTGTTGCAGCCGCAGGGCATCCACGTGGACTGTGTGCGCTCGCCTCAACTGCTGATGGAGGCGCTGGGCGAAAACGACTACGATGTGCTGCTCATCGACCTCAACTACACCCGCGACACCACCTCGGGCCAGGAGGGGCTGGATCTGCTGGCCCGCATCCAGGAGTTCGATGCGCGCCTGCCGGTGATCGTGATGACCGCCTGGGGCAACATCGAGCTGGCTGTCGAGTCGATCAAGCACGGAGCCCGCGATTTTATCCAGAAGCCGTGGGAAAACGACCGGCTGCTCAGCCTGATTCGGGTTCACGCCGAGTTGCGCCAGGCTCTGCGCCGTGCGCGCCAGTTGGAGTTGGAGAACCGCCTGCTGCGCGCCGAAGGCATGCCGGAGTTTGTGGCCGGCGCGCCCTCCATGCAGCCGGTGCTCGAACTGATTGCCCAGGTCGGACCTTCGGATGCCAATGTCCTGATCACTGGCGAACATGGGACGGGAAAAGAAATTGTCGCCAAGCTGCTCCATGCCGCCTCGCCGCGCGCCCGCATGCCATTGGTCGCGGTGAACGCGGGCGGCCTGCCCGAGGGCACCTTCGAGAGCGAGATCTTCGGCCATGTGAAAGGCGCCTTTACCGACGCGCGCACGGACCGCATTGGGCGCTTCGAGCTGGCCAACGGCGGGACACTTTTTCTCGATGAAATCGCCAACGTTCCCATGCGCCAGCAGGCCAAACTGCTGCGCGTACTGGAGACGCGCGAACTGGAGCGCGTGGGCTCGTCGCAAACCCGGCGCGTGGACGTGCGCATTCTTTCCGCCACCAATGCCCAGTTGCAAGAGGAGGCCAAGGCCGGCAATTTCCGCGAGGATCTGCTTTTCCGCATCAACACGGTGGAAATTCATTTGCCCGCGCTGCGCGACCGGCGCGAGGACATTCCGCTTCTGGCCCAGCATTTTCTGGGCCACGATCGAACCCGTTATCGCAAGCAGGTGAATGGTTTTTCTCCGGCTGCCATGCAGCAGATGATGCAGTACGGATGGCCGGGCAACGTGCGCGAACTGGAGCACACGGTCGAGCGCGCTGTGCTGCTCTGCCGCGGCGACCAGATCGAGCCGGCCAACCTGGCCATCGCCGCCGCGCGCTCCGGCAACCAGTCGTTTGAAAACATGAGCATCGACGAAGTCGAAGCCCTCCTTATTCGCAAGGTGCTGCGTCGCTGTGATGGCAACATCTCGCAGGCGGCCGAGGCTCTTGGCCTGAGCCGCGCGGCCCTCTATCGCCGCATCGAAAAATATGGGCTCTGAGAAAGGCGTGCGCCGTCGCCGTCGCTCGGTAGTACGCCGGGCGTGGCTCTTCTGCCTCTTGCTGGCGCTGCCCGCGCTGGTTTTGGCCGCCTTCTCTCTCCACCGGCAGCAGGTCTCTCTTGCGCCGTCTCTCCTGCTCGGGGGCTGCCTGCTGCTCTACCTGGCGCTGGTGGCGGCCGCGCTGATCGAGGGCATGATTCGGCCCTTGCAAACGCTCTCCAACGTGGTCTCGTCCATGCGCGAAGGCGATTACTCCTTCCGCGCGCGCGGAGCCGGCACGCAGGACGCGCTTGCCGAACTGGCCGCCGAAGTCAACACCCTGGCCGACCTGCTGCAGAAGCAGAGGGTCCGGTCGCTCGAAGCCACGGCCCTGCTGTCTCGCATTCTCGAAGTGATGCACGCGCCCCTGTTTGCCTTCGATCGCCGCAATCTGCTGCAACTGGTGAACAACGCCGGCGCCCAATTGCTGGGCCTGCCCCATGCCCGCTGCTTCGGCCGCAGCGCGCGCGAGCTTGGCCTGGAAGAGCTGCTGGCCTCGGCCGACCAGACCATTCACTCTTTCAATCCCACTCAAAAGTCCCCCGCAAGCCCCTCGCGCTGGCTGCTGCGCAAAGCGGCTTTCCGCCAGGATGGTGCGCCGCACACGCTGCTGCTTCTGGCCGACGTGAGCCTGCCTCTCCAGGAAGAGGAGCAAAGGTCGTGGAAGCGGCTGATTCGCGTCCTGGGTCACGAACTCTCGAACTCGCTGGCGCCTATCAAGTCCATTGCCGGCAGCCTTCTGGCGCGGGTAGAAAACATGGAAGGCGACGAAGCCACGCTGCGCGACTTTCGCCGCGGCCTCGGCGTGGTGGAGAGCCGCGCTGACGCGCTGCATCGCTTTGTGCAGTCATATCGGCAGCTCGCCCAATTGCCCCCGCCGCAGTTCAAGCCGGTTCCGCTGGGGCCGTTGTTGGAGCGCGTCGTGCTGCTTGAGCAGCGTCTTCAGGCGGAACTCGATCCCGGTCCCCCGGTCACTCTGAATGCCGACCCCGATCAATTGGAGCAGATGTTCATCAACCTGCTGGCCAACGCCGTGGATGCATCGCTGGCCAATGGGGCCAAACCGGTGCGTGCGAGCTGGCAGCTCACTGGCCCGTCTGTATGGGTCACCATCGAAGACCGCGGCCTGGGTATCGCCAACACCGAGAATCTTTTTGTGCCCTTCTATACGACCAAACCCGCGGGCAGCGGCGTGGGGCTGGCGCTGGCCCAGCAGATCGCCCGCGCCCATGGCGGAGAGATCACCTTGGTCAATCGCGAAGACGGCGAAGGAGCGCGCGCCATTGTGCGCCTGCCTGTCGTGTATCTCTGACTTCCCCCGGCGGGCTGCCCCGGCCCGCCAGCTTCCGCTTCAGTTGTCGCGCAGCGCAACCATGGGATTGATCCGCGAAGCCCTTCGCGCAGCAAGATAGGCGGCAAGCGAGACGGCCGTTCCCTTGCCAGTGTCAGGCCTTTCCGCTCACCAACTCACCACCGTGACCGCAAAGGGATGCAGCGTGATCTTTCCTTCCAATGGCTTCACGGGTTGCGCGGGGCCATCGCCCGTGGTTCCGTCCACCGTGAGTGCGCTGGCTTTGTCCGCATCGGGCAGCGGCACATCGACGCTTCGGTTGCGCTTGTTCACCAGCAGCAGCTTGTGGCCTGCCGGGGTCGCAAAAGCCTGCGCCGACAATTCGTCTCGCAACTCGTCTCCGCCAATTTGCGTCTCCACCAGGCGATCGCCGGAGTGGAATGAGTCTTTGATCAGCTTCAGTACCCAGAATCGGGCGTTGGGCTTGTTCGTGGTCCAGTCCATCATGCTCACGCTGGGAAACTGCGTGGGGTAGCCGATCAGCTGCGACTCGCCGACGACATCGATCTGCAGCCGCGAGAGCTCGATGAAGAGATGTGCGTAAAGCGCGCCGGCCAGGTTCCAATAGGCAGGCGGTGGCGGGATTTTGTCCTCAGCCGTGTTGTCGGTTGGCAAGATGACGCCAAGCTCGTCGATTGTCGTGCGCGTCTCAGGGGAAAGCCGCTGCCGGATCGCCTCGATATACCGCACCGTATTCACGAAGCCGGCAGCCTGATCGAAGAACGTATACTGCCAGTTATCGACGGTCTGTCCCCTCACCGGCGACGCGTAAAAGTGATACGAGATCATGTCCAGAGGAATGCCTGGCCGATGGTTCTTATGGTTCAGGAAATACTCGAAGTAGCTTGGACTGAGGCTCGGCATTGCCAGCGCCAGGCCGACGAATTTCGTCTCCGGCGAGACCTCGTGAATCGCGCTGACGATCGCGTCATAGCGCGCGGTGTACTGCTCGGGCGTCATGTTGTGCTCAAAATCGACTTCGTTCAGCACTTCCCACACCGGCAGCTTGTAGTGGTGGCCGGACTCGTGTCGCACGCCGTTCTCATCGGTGAATCCCGCATTCACATACCAGCTCACCAGCCGGCTGAAATAGCCGCCCAGTTCCTTGCCCGTCGGGTCGCGCAGCTCGGTCCCGTGTGTGTAGTTCCAGTACGGCTGGTTGGGGTCGGCAGGATACGTTACCGGCTTGTCTGTCTTGAAGAGCCAGGCCGGTATGGTGCTGAAGTTCATGATCGTCGAATGCCCTTCGGTCGCGGCAAGAAAGTCCCTGGTCATGGGGTCAATCAGGCTGAAATCCCAACTGGTCTTTTGCGGCGTGGGCGGTTCCAGTTCGGCGACGGCCAGCTTCGGATAGGGCAGCCACGGCACATAGCGTACATAGTCCGCGCCCAGTTCTTTCACTGCCTTGTAAGAGGCCAAGCTCAACGGCTCGCCCGGCCGCAAGGGCGGGTTCACAACCACCTGGAGAGTGGGGGTGGACTTTGAAACCACCACGGTCTTGTCCCAATGGATGCTGAGCGAAGCCGTCTGCTGGCCTTGCAAACTCACGGTTGTGCCCATGCAGATGAAAGCCGCTGCCGCCAAGCCAATGAAACTGCCCGGTCTCGCTTTTTCGTGGAATAGCGTCATGATTGCCCCTGTGTCTGGCAGACACTCATCGTACCCTTTCACACAGAGAGCATGAAGGGCGGAATCCGGTCGCGGCCAAGGTATACCATCTCGACTGTGCGGTTTGCAATACTTTCTGTATTGATATGACGGTGGGCGGAATCTGCCTCGCTTTTGCACAAACCCAGGGGCTCCGATTCGTCCCGGCCATGATGATTCGTCCTGGCCATGATGATCCGTCCCGGCCATGATGATTCGTCCCGGCCATGATTCCGATGAGCTGCCGGATTCTGAATTTGCGGCCGAAGCGGCCTCAGTCTCCGGTGAACCGGGAGTGGGCGTTGCGCTTGCCGCGGCGTGCGATCAAACCGACTCTACTGCATTGATCTTCTTGGCGACTTCAAAGGTCAGGGTTTCAATCGTCGCATGGAAGAGTCTGCGCTCGCGCGCGGGCAACTCGTCCAGAAGATCGGGAAACGGCGTGGACTCGCAACCTGGAAACGCCGCAAAGCCCGCCGTGTCGGCCATGCGGCAACTCACATTGAGCAGGTCGGCCATTCCCCAGGGGCCATCCGCCCGCCTGGGCGCATGATGGTCGGAGACGATGGCCTCAAAGTCCACGGGCAGCTTCCAGTCCGCGATCAGTTGCCGGCCGGCCTCGCAATGATCCCACCCAAACAACTCCCGCTCGGCTCTGAGGATGCTGCCCGGCGAGCCGCTATGGCAGCCGAGCAAAAGTCCGTACTCCTTGGGCCGGATTACCGCCAGCGCCAGACGTCCGATGTCGTGCATTACGCCTGAGGTGTATGCAATGTCCTTGTCCAGGAAGCCCGCAGAGGCCAGTTGTTCGGCAATCAGGGCACAGGCCAGGTTGTGCCGCCAGATGGCCCGCATGGAAGGCTGGCTCAGCGCTTTGCCCAGGTAAGCGCGCACGCCCACCGTAACGCACAGGCCTTGCAGGTTGTTGGCGCCCAGCACTGCGATGGCTTGGAGAATGCTGCTGGCTGGAAACCGCGGAGCATACAACAACGAATTCGCAATGGTCAGCACTTCGCTGGCGAATGCCGGATCCGATGAAATCAGCTCGCTCAACTGGTGCAGTTGCACGTTTTCATTGTTGGCCAGTTGCAGTACCCGGATAGCAACCTGAGGAAAGGGGGGAAGACGCAGATGGGCCCAGGGTGGATTGACCGCCTCGTCCCCTCGCCTCTCGTTCTGTGCCATCGAAGTCTCCCTTCGTCTGCGCAAACATGCCCGGATCAGCTCTGTTTCAGCCCATTCCTTGTGCGCTGGCTGGAAGAACGCACCGGTCGCGCTGGTCGCGTTGCCTGACAATAGCCCTTTCGGCAAAAATCAGACTTTTCTTCAACAACCCCGTTTTGAATGAGTAGGCTCTAACAATCGAGCCAGCGAGAGGGATGCGCCCATAGCCGAAAAAGGGCGTGTATGGCCTCAGATAGGCGGCCAATGGTCAGCGTCTCCGGCCTGAGGCAACAGCTTCTAGAGCGGCACGCGCATTTCACTGCATTGTCCAGGTATTGCCATCCGTGCTCACCCAGACCAAGCCGCCATCATTGATCAACTCCAGGACTCCTGCCGGTGCGGCGCTCGCGTTCAAGCTCCGTCGAACCCTGACTGCGACAGCCCGTCCCGTCCATTGCTGTGCAACCGGCTTCCAGTTCAATCCCGCATCTTCGCTCAGAAACAGGGCGCCGGTTGCGTCGATGGCCAGCATATGGTGCTGCGCCGTGGCCGTGGAAACTGCCGTCAGCCCGCTGGGCAGCTTGATGCTGAAGTTCGCGCGGGGGGTCAATGCCTGGGCCATCGGTCCCTGCGCGGCAATTGCGAGATTGTTGGTGAGCATTGGATGCGGCTCAATCGGCGGTGCAGCAGCAGCGAGCGAAACGGCGCGACTGGCCTGGGCGTGAACTGCGGTGCCCCGAAATCCTGCTGCGGAAGTGTGGGCTGGTGGAACATTGCCAGCACCCCCCCCGACTGTTCGTTGGCTGTCTATCTGCAGGCTGGGAGCAGTTGGTTCCGGTTTGAACTGAGCTGTCGCCGGCTGCGGAACCAAGCCAGACACGGAGGAACCCAACGGCGGAAATTCCTCATTGTTCGTCTGATTCTGAAAGGTGGATGCGTCCCTCTGGGCTGGGAACGGGGCGGATGGGGCGCCCATGACCGCGGATTCTGCCGGGACAGCGCGGGACGCCGACAAACCAGGTTTCCTGGAAGCTGGTTTTGCCGGAGCCGCCGGCGTCTGGGTGTGTACAACTCCCACAACGGGCGGTTCCGGCAATGCCGGCCTGGCAATGCTCTCCTCACTTTGCGGAGCAGCCTTCGCCAGTTCCGGGGCCGAAGCGGGGCGCTCCAAATAAAAAGCAACCACCAGCGCCAGCGCCGTCGCCAAGGCTGTGGCCGGAACCCAGATGAAACGCCAGTTCTTGAACCAAGGGCGGGATTGCATCGCGGGACCGGCCGCGGGAACCCGTGCCGGCGCAGCCGCCTCCTGCGCCAGGTAAACCACCTGCCGGCAACGGCTGCACGCGGCAAGGTGCGCCAGAACCTGCTCGCGTTCAGACCCGGCGAGGGCCTGCTCGACAAAGGCATTCAGGCTGTCGGCGTCGGGATGAAGCTCGATTTGGGGAGTTGGGGTCATTGCGCAGCCTTCTCTTGGAACGTATCCGGTGGAGAAATTTGCAGTATTTTCGTCAGATTCACGTCCAGATCGCGCGGATCTGTGCCCAGCGCCTCGCGGGCTGCCTGTTTGCTCATTCCAGAGGTTTCGAGATTCCGGACAATCTGCTTCCTGAGTTCGCCGGTCACACGCCGCAGCCTGCGGCTCACCGTCGCTTCATGCACCTGGAGAAGCCGGGCAATCTCCAGCAAGGTGCGTCCATCCAGATAGTAAGCGGCCAGCAGGAAGCGCCCTTCCGCCGGTTGCCGCTCAAGAGCGCCCTCAACCGCCTTGCCCAGCGCAAGGAGTTCCGCGGATGGAGTCCCCGCTTCAGCGGCCGCGGCCGGTGGCTCAAAGCCGCTTGGCGCATCGTCGAGCGGGAGTTCGCGGCGGGTGCGGCGCAGATGGTCTACGTGGCGCTGCGCAAGCGTGGTTCTCAGCCACCCAAGCAGCGATCCGGTTCCCTTGTAGGAATCCAACGGGCTGCGCCTCACGCCGTCGCGCGCCGTCAGTCCGTAGAGTTCCGCATAGAGTTGGCCGGCCAGATCGCGGCCCAGTGTCTCGCTTCCGGTGATGGCAATTGCGGCGCGGAGCAGCGGCTGCTGATAGACCTCAAGAAAGTGTCCCCATGCGCCTTCGTGGCCGTTCGCGCAGGCTTGCGCCAGCACCAGGTCCGCCAGTCTGAGGCTATGGAAAAAGCCGGCCTGCTGCTGTGGGGAAGGAATCGCTCCGGCCGCCAGCCCAAAGTTCCGCGCCGTAGCAATCCGCTCAAGAATTTCGCTGAACTCCTCGCGTTGGAGGCCGTAGGCAGGCGCGCCCGACTCCTGCCAGAGTTCATCCAGAGATCGATCGGGCAATCGATCGTGCAGTGGCTCGTGAATCGCCTCCGGCAGGGAAGCGGCGCCAGGCGCGGCATTCACCTCGACGGATTGGGACGGCGCAATTCCCACGCCCTCACGATACGCCAAAACGGCACGCCAAAAAAACTCTGCAAGAAACAGGCGGGCCTGCGTTCCTTGGTCAGAAGCCAGCGGAGCAGGGAGCGGCCGGAGGAGAGTCATGAAGAGTCTTGGCAGGTTCGGGTTGGTGGGAGCGTTGTTCGTAGCGCTCGCGGCATTCATACACAGTGGAGTCCAGGCGGCTGGCGGTTCGCCGGAAACGGCCAGCGGCCCCTATCGGGTGCTTGCCCCCATCGAGAGCGGCAACCTTCTCTTGTTCCCGGTCGTTCGCGCCGACGGCAAATCTCCCGGCGAGATCCCGTTTCTGACCCTGGATGAAGGCATCAAGAACGGGCAGGTAGAGGTAACCGAGGCCGGCCGCGTGCAGGGTTTGGTGCGGCCCAGGGGAAGCGAGGGCGTTCCGCCTCTCTTCGATGGTCCATTTCGCCCCAGTCCGCAACCGGAGGTGCGTCGCTATCGAGGAGACCAGGTGAACACGCTGGTTCTGGTGAACAACTCCGGCAAGCCGCTTCTGTTGCTGGCCGGCGAAATCGTGACCGGGGGCAAGCAGGACAGGGTCATCGCCAAGGATCGCATTGTGCCGGCAGGCGGCGACCCCGTCGACTTATCGGTCTTCTGCATCGAACCGGGGCGCTGGACTGAGAGTTCGGCGATCTTCGGCGCGGCGGCCAAGGCGCCGGGCCATGGTTTCATGGCGCAGCCCACCGTCCGCCAGGAGGCCATGGTCGCGAAAGACCAGCAACAGGTGTGGAACTCGGTGAGAGGAACCATCTCCCAGATGGAAGTCGCCGCAGCGCCCGCGGCGGGAGGGCCCATGATTCCGGCTCCGGGCGGAGTGACCGGCAATCCGCGCGGCATCAATACAACCAGTTACGCCAAGGCCATGGAGGACAGCCAGGTCAGCGCCAGGGTGGACGAGGCAGCCGCCCCGGTGATGAAGTCGCGCGAACAGGTGATTGCCCAGCTTCGCGAGGAACACGCCATCGGCGTAGTGGTGGCCGTGCGAGGCGAAATTGTATGGGCTGATCTTTTTGCGGGCACTGACCTGCTGAGCCGCTACTGGACCAAGCTGGTGCGCTCCTATGCGGCCGAGAGCCTGACGGCGGGTGAAACGCACCCAGCGCCCACGGTGGCCGAAGCACAACACTTTCTCGACGCTCCCCAGGGCGGCACAGAAACCAGCGAGGGCGACGTGGGCGTCTACCGCTACCGCGAACTGCATTCCGGCGGAACGGAAACCTTTGTGCTCGAATCCCTGCTGCCCGGAACCGGGTACGACGTTCACATCAGCAAACTGCGGCTGAGGGCAGCGGAATATCGCATCAAGCCGCCGCAGTTCTTCTCCCCGCAGATTTATCGCTGATGGGGGATTTGGAGCGAAGCCAGAAAACGCCGGCAATCTCAAGTCTCGTTTTCCGGACCTCGGATTGCCGGTCCGGCACTGTGCTCATCTACAGTCGGACCGGAGCTTCGCTCGTCTGCCTCGCACTCAAATATCCGATTCGACACGGCCCTGCGCTTTGGTACTCTACCGGCAGGGAGCCTGCACAATGCACATTACTTCACCCTTCTTCGTCGTCTCCGTCATCGTCATTGTCTTCGTTGTGGCGATTCTGTTCGCCACCAGCAGCAAGGAAGACGGTCACTCGACACACTGAACGGCGCACTCTGTCCAGTTTCGTTTATTGATCCGGCCCCTAAATACTGTCATGCCTTCCCACCCATTTCGCGATGAAACCTGCGAAATGGATGGGGCACGGTGCTTCTATTTCAGGGCCGGATCAATAGCTTGAGGTCGCCGCTCCTGGCTGGCCGCATCGACTTGAGTGCTGTCGCCTATGAAATGCGACGTCCTCCCTGGCTTTGTCAAAGCCCCCAGTGCCATGTCCGGGCCGCCAGATAGCAGCAAAAAGGGCCGATGCGTTTGCACGCATCGGCCCGAGGCCGGGTTGGCCGGGGATTGGTTCTAGTTTTCCGGTTTCTTCTCGTCCTTCTTGTCGTCCTTCTTCTTGTCCTTGTCGTTTTTCTTGTCTGGCTGCGCCTTGGCTGCCGCAGGTGGCGCAGGCTTGGTGGCAGGCTGGGCCGCCGGTTTTGCGTCAGGCTGAACCGGAGGCTTGGCGCCCGGCTGTGGCGCAGGTTTGGCTGCGGGAGCTGTCGCTGGCGCCGGGGCGGGCTTTGCGGCCGGTTGAGTGGCCGGTTTGGCAGTTGGAGCGGCGGCCGGAGCCGCGGGTGGCGTTACAGCCTTGACTGCCGGCTGTGGCGCAGGTTTGGCTGCGGGAGCAACGGTAGCCGCAGGCCTGGCAGGTGGAGCAACGGCAGTCGCCGGTTTGGCGGGCGAAGCAGCGGTGGGCGCCGGCTTGGCGGCTGGGGCTGCGGCAACGGCAGGCGTTCTGGCCGGAACCTTGGCTCCCGGAGGCGGAGCAACGACTGTGCGGCCGGGCAAGGCCCTCACCAGTGGCGCGGGTTTGACCGGAGGCTCGACGGGCTGCGCTCCCGGTTTGGCGGATACGAGCTTGCCCTTCTCGTTGATGAGAACAGGGCGTTCGGCTTTGACCGGCACGGGCCGGGCAGGCGGATGGCCGACAAACGACGCGCGTGTCGGTTGGGGTTCGGGACGCTCCATCACCTGCACGCGATCAAGCTGGTGAACGTCCACGACGACCGCGGCCTGATGCGCCGGGCGGCCCGCGGCAAAGTCCTCGTGGCGCATGGCCGTCACGCCTATGGTGCGGTTGACATAGGTGACGTTGACCACGTTGATATTCACATACGTGGTTTGGATGTGAACGCGCGGGCTCTCGGAGAAGTTGGTGATGTTGACCTGGTCCACGTAGCGGGGACTGCAAGGGTACCAGGGGCGGTACGGCTCGCCGGGACCCAGCGGGAACCAGGCGGAGACGCCGAGGCCGCCCACATGAACGCCCCCGGCGAAAACGACCAGCGCGGGAGACCAGACTGGATGCGCGGCGGGGGATCCGGGGACCCATCCCCAGCGGCCTCTGAACGAGACCCAGCGGCCATAGTGGAAGGGCGCGTAGCCCCACGGTTCATCCTCGACCCACACCCAACCCCACGGGGCGTGGTTGATCCAGTGGCCGTAGTGGTAGGGCGCCCAATCGGCGGGAACGTTGTTGGGGAACCAGACAGCGCCGTACTCGGTGCCCGGCTCCCAGGTACCGGCGGCGTCCAATTCGTAGGCGCCGGGAATCTCGGGGCTCATATAGCGGTAAGAGGCGGCGTCGGCGATTTGCTCATCGCGTTGATGGCTCCATTGGTCCAGGACATCCCAATCCGCCATCTCCAGCCATTGTGGGAAAACGGGGTTGGAGCCCACCAGTTCCAGGACCTGTTTGTGTCCAAGATCCTGAACGAATCCGTCGGCCGCGGTGATCAGGGCATCGTAGGTGAAGTTTGTGAAGACGGAAGCGCCCTCATCGGGCAGGACATCGACGCGAACCTGGGAGGGTTGGTTGATACCGAGGCTGCCGCTGGGCGTGTTCACGTGTACCCATTGGCCCGGCCATAGGCCGAAGCTGTGGACGTGGATCGAGCCTTGCGCGACGCCGATCGAGATGCCGAGCGGAGTAGCGCCGACAAAACTCACGTCGGAGTTCGGTCCAATGCGAAGAAAGGTCTGGCCCACCTGGATTTCGGCGCGGCCGTCCGAGTCGGTGAAGATGCGGTCGCCCGGCCCCAAGGGGAGATTCGGTAGAGCTTGGCCCCAGTCGTCGGCGCCCACGGGCTGAATGGACACTGCTCCGGAAACATACGAAATCCGGCCAGCCTGGTCGGGTGGATCGTCCTGGGCGTTCGAGGGTGTGGAAGCGAGGACCAGAAACGCGGCGGCGGCAATCGCCAGCAGCAGTTTCCGGTCTGAAGCAAGAGCAGACAAGTGCATAGAGTGCGTTCCTCTCTTGTGGTGCTTGAAGCTCCGGTCCGGGCGAAGCCGGCAGTTGAAGGGGAATCGGAAAGCCAGGCGCCTTGTTGGTGATGATCGCGGTTGGCCCGGGCGCACAAACTACCGTGGCCTCGTGCTTGCGAAGCCTGTCAATGAGGATAGTAACCCGCCTCGGCCGGGAAAGTGTCGAAAAGTGTTTGGACGGGCAATGCGATTCGAGGAACCTTTCAAGAGAAGCGGGCGTATAAGGAGGCTAGAGGGCGATTGCCATGATGCGCGGAGCGACAACTTTGCTGGTGGGCCTGGCTTTGGCGGCCGGAATGGCGGGATGCAAGGTCCATGTGGACAAGGACGCCAACGGCGACGAAAAGACTGTTCAGGTGGATACACCTTTTGGCGGCGTGCATGTGAACACCGATGTGACAACCGCAACTGACCTGGGATTGCCGGCTTATCCTGGCGCTCAACTGGCGAAGGCCGATGAAAAGCACAAGTCGGCGGATGTGCACATTGGCTTTGGCGAATGGGAGTTAAGGGTGCGAGCGGTTTCCTACGAGTCGTCCGATTCGCAGGAGCAGGTTACCGCCTTCTATAAGAAGGCGCTTGCCCGCTATGGCGATGTAATCACCTGCCAGGGCAATTCCCCGGTGGGCGCTCCGATGACCACCTCCGAAGGGCTGACTTGCGCCGACGACAAAGAGAGCGGCAACGTGAAGATCGATCGCAGCGATTACGGCTCCAACAAGAACGGCCTGGAGTTGAAAGCCGGTTCCAAGCGCCACCAGCACATCGTGGGCTTTGAGAATCCCCAGGGAAGCCGAACCCGGTTTGCGCTGGTGGCGCTGGATCTGCCAGCTATGTCGGAAAAGAAATCCGGGAAGAGCGATTAGGAGATTTCAGCCTCCGCTTTGCTCAGGGCGCCGGCCGGCATTTCAGAGCAACGTCGCATGTCGTCGCTCGATCGATGGTCCGTTTCGAGGAGGAATGACCTACAATTCCACCAAACGGAAACACATACCATCCGACCGGAGCCCATCCAGATGCCACTGAAAAACCTTCGCTTCTTCCCCGTGGTGTTGCTGGCCGCGGCGTTCACCCTGCACGCAGCCGACAAACCCAAGCCCGCGGCGTCCGCGCCCACCGATCCCTACGCCGAGGTGCAGCCGGCCACCGAATCGCTCGATCTGGCCATGTACCAGAGAATTCGCGATGAGGGGTTGAACCACTCCCACGTGATGGAGTTCGCCACCGCGTTGATGGATGGCATTGGTCCGCGGCTGACCGGCTCACCCAACCTGGCCAAGGCCAATGCGTGGACGCGCGACACGCTGACCAAAATCGGCCTGGAGAACGCGCACCTGGAGGATTGGGGCGAGTTCGGCCTGGGATGGCAGCAACTGAACACCTGGGCGCGCATGGTCACGCCCGACACCGCTGTGTTGATCGTGCAGGCCACGCCCTGGTCGCCCTCCACCGCCGGTCCGGTCACTGGGGACGTGGTGTTCGTCAGCATTCAGGACGAGAAAGATTTCGACAAATATAAAGGCAAGCTGGCCGGGAAAGTGGTGCTTTATGGCCCCATGCGCGAGGTCCCGCCGGTCGACAAGGCGCTCTTCGATCGCTACACCGACAAGGAACTCGATGATCTCGCCGCGTTTCCGGTAAACGCCGGTGGGGGCGGGATGAGTCCCGAGATGCAGGCACGGCTGAAGGCATACATCGAGCGCAACCGGCTGATCGACAAAGTGGCGCAATTCTTCTATGACGAGAAGGTGGCAGCGGTCATCGAACCCAGCCGCGACGGCAAGAACGGCGGCGGGTCGGGCGGGACCATCTTCGACGACAACGGCGCAACCCTGGGGCGGACTCCCTACATCGCCGACAAGGCCGTCAAAATTCCGGTTGTGGTGGCGGCTATCGAGAGTTATGGACGCCTCTACCGGCTCACCCAGGCCCACGCTCCGGTCAGCGTGCAGATTGATGTGGAAACCAAGGTCACCGGCGAACACGAGCATGGGTTCGACACGGTGGCCGAAATTCCCGGCGCCGATCCGAAACTGAAGGAGCAGGTGGTGATGGTGGGCGGCCACCTGGATAGCTGGATCGCCGGCACCGGGGCCACGGACAACGGCGCGGGAACCGTCGTGGCCATGGAGGTTGTGCGCATCCTGAAGGCGTTGGACGTCAAGCCGCGGCGCACCATCCGCATTGCCCTGTGGACCGGCGAGGAGCAGGGAATCTTCGGCTCCAAAGGCTATTGCACCATTCACTTTGGTTCGGCAAAGCTTTCCACCGCGCCGGATCAGTTGCAACTGCCGGAGTTCATGCGCCGGGCCGCGGGACCGCTTGAAGTCAGGCCGGAGCAGAAGCTTGTCTCCGCCTATTTCAACGTGGACAACGGCACCGGCAAAATTCGCGGCGTCTATACGCAGGGCAATGCGGCCATTGCGCCCATCTTCGCTCAGTGGATCGCCCCGCTGAAGGACCTGGGCGTCACCACAATCACCAACCGAAACACCGGCGGCACCGATCACCTGAGCTTTGACGCGGTGGGCATTCCCGGATTCCAGTTCATCCAGGACATGCTGGACTACGAGTCGCGGACGCACCACTCGAATGAGGACGTGGTGGAACGGCTGCAGGCCGCGGACCTGAAGCAGATCGCCACCGTCGAAGCCATCTTCGTGTACAACGCTGCGCAGCGCGACCAGATGCTGCCGCGCAAGCCCCTGCCGCAGCCCGACCTCGATGAAAAGAAGCGCGCGCCGCTCGATGTATTCCCTGGCGCGGTTCCTCCGGCGGAAGGGGAGAAAAAGTAGAGATCCCGAAGCGAGTACTACAGTGGTAGGTCTTTGACCGCTTGTTCTTGTATCAATTGTGGGTGCCCCAGGTCTCGATTTTGAGACCTGGGAAATCACGCACTCAAAGTACGAAATTATGCGGTCAGAGACCTAGATCGCGAATTCCGGAGGGAGCTTGGGGCTTTAGTCCGAGAAAAAGCCCGAAGTTGCGCGGCCTGAACAGGCTGCGGAAAAACTCGGCTTTGTAACAGGGCACGACTTTAGTCGTGCCGTAAGTGCCGTAGAATGAGCGCGGCCTTTAGGCCCTGCTGCACTGTGTTTTGGACTTTCGTCCTGCAATTGGCCTTTTTCCGCAACCTGTTCAGACCCCGGCCTTTGCCTGTCATCTACCGCCGAAAGCAAGTACAACTGCAGTACTAAGCAACGACAAAGCCCGCGCATCGCGCGGGCTTTGTCGTTGATGCTGAATTGAGCGCCGGGGCTACTTCTGCGCAGTCTGGACCGGCTTTTGTGCGCCTGGCGCCGCCGGGTTGACCTGGGCGTTCAGGTAGTTGGTCAGGTCGTCTACATCCTGCTTTGTGCCCACCATGGGAGGCATGAAGCGACGGTACGGCGAGTCGGGCTTGTAGTCGTGCAGCATCGTAACGAAGTTGCCGATGCCCGCGCGGTCCCGTCCGTCCAGCAGTCTGCGGAGGGGGCGGTAGCCGGCCAGCGTATGGCAGGAGCCGCACTCGCCACGGTAGATGGCCTCGCCGCGGGAGTAGCTGGAGCCCGATTCGTTCCATGTCCACTCCGAGTGAGCCAGGTAGCCTTCCCGATTGATTCGCTCAACATACTTCACACGCACGCCGTTCGAGTACATCCAGCGGCCGATGACGTAAGGCTTGCGCAGCATTTCGCGCGAGTACTCGCCCGCCCCGGTAGCGATGAGCGCCAGCAGCAGCACGGCAATCGCGTGCGACAGGTTGAAGTCGATGGGGTTGCGATAGGCCAGGAAGTAGGCGACGCCCACGATGGTGGCCGAAGTGGTGATGATGATGAGCGCCATGCGGGTGACCGTGGAGAAAGTGCCGGAACCGATGGTGTCGATGCCCAGCGACAGCAGCGCCCGTTGCGATTCGGGGACCATCCAGAGGTACCAGATGGTCAGGAAAGGCGTGGCCACAAAGGAAGGCACCAGCCACTTGACGCTCCACTTGACCATGGAGGTTTTAAGCGCGGGGTGCTTTTCGCCGTCGATGCGGCTGGCGGTGATGAGCGCCCAGATGCCGGCCAGCGCGCAGCAGACGCACAAGCGCAGAAAGAGGCTGGGCCAGTAGGTGGGATTGAAAAATGCGTTCCAGAACTTGCTGGCCTCGTGGCCGGTTCCAGCTACGCCCAGCCAGGTGTCGCCCGGCGTGAGCATGAAGGTGAGAATGCCGTTGATGATGACGAGCGTCGCGACCGAAGCCACGGCATAAACCCAGCCCACGGTGAGGTGCAGCTTTTCGTCGATCCTGTCCCACGTGTAGTAGTAGACGGCGATGGTGGTGAGCTCGACCATGAAGAAGACCCACTCGATGGCCCAGCCAAAGACGAAGTTGTGAATCAGCGTGCTGGTGGCCTCGGGATGGGTGAGTCCTATGGCGAACCAGATGCCCACGCCGCTGACGGTGCCAAAGACGCCGGTGAGGATGAGGAAGAACCTGGAGTGGCTGGCCAGTTGCCTCAGCCAATCGCCGCGTGCCGCGGGGTCTTTCATGCCGAGGGCCTTGCGCTCGGCCATCGGCAGATAGATTCCGCCGCCCACGGCGAACTGCGAGATCATGACATGGAAGATGGCGATGATGCCGATCACCCAGCCCGAGCCGAGAATTGGAATGTCCCAGAATGGATAGTTCATAACTCTCCAAAAAGCAGCTTCTAGCTGCTAGCCTCTAGCTTCTAGCTCGTGGCTTCCGACTTCGCTCTGTTCACGTAGCAACCGCGTTCGCGGCAGGATGAGCTGGAAGCTGAAAGCTAGAGGCTAGTAGCTGTTCTTACCGAATGGTCCAATAGCCGATTGCCGTGGTGGCCAGCAGGAGGATCACCGCCAGCAGGCCGAAGTAATGTGCGGCGCGGGCGCGCTGTCCGGATTCCTTCTTGTTGTCATAGAAAGGAATCAGAATCCACAGCGCAATGCCGAGCGTGAACAGCAGAATTCCTACAATCTCGCCGGACTCGCCTTGCAGCCACTTGATCATGCCGAGCAGCTTGAGCATCTCGAAGGGACTCATGAAGTACCACTCGGGATGAATGCCGGCCGGGGCGGGCACCAGCGAATCGGCCTGCTTGCCCAGCGACCACGGAAACACCGAGGCCAGCAGCGCCAGAATATTCAGCGCGATCAGCCACATGGCCAGATCCTTACGCAGGAAGTTGGGCATGAAAGGCATACTCTTGCGCTCGGACGGCGGCAGCGCTTCAACGGATGGAGGCGCTGCGTTCCCATGCCGCTGCACCAGCCACAGGTGGAAGCCAAGAAGAGGAAGAAAGATTGCAGGGAGCACCACAACATGCAAAGCAAAGAAGCGCTGAACGGTAAATTCGCTCACGTCGAGTCCGCCGCGCAACATGCTGGCGATGGCCGGCCCGATGAACGGAATGGCCGCGGGAATCTCCAGGCCGACCTTGGTGGCGAAATAGCTCAACTCGTCCATGGGCAGCAGATACCCGGAAAAACCGAAGACCGAGGCGATGCCCAGCAGCGCCATGCCGCTGAGCCAGCCAAACTCGCGCGGCTTGCGGTAGGCCTTCATGAAGAAGACCGAGAACATGTGCACCAGGATGGAAAAGATCATCAGGCTGGCGCTCCAGGCGTGCGCCGAGCGGATGAGCCACCCAAAGTGCATCACAAAGGTGATTTGGCGGACCGATTCGTAGGCTTCCGCGCCGGGCCGGTAGTAGACCAGCAGCAGAACGCCGGTGAAGCACTGGACGAGGAAAAGGAACAGCGAGATGCCGCCCCAGTAGTACCAGAAGGATTGCGAGTGAACGGGAACGGTCTTGTGGCGCGCAAAGGCGGCCAGTTCGGACAGGCCCAGTCGCTCATCGATCCAGTTATAGACGATCTTCGAAGTCATGCCTTTTGTCCTTATTTCGTTTGAAACCTTGCGCTGCGCCCATTGCGTCAGGCGCGCGAAACATCCACGCCTGTGTCGCTGACGGCCACCTTGAAGAGTTTGAGCGGCTTGGGAGGCGGTCCGCTGACGTTGGCGCCGGTGTAGGGGTTATAAACGCCGCCGTGGCAGGCGCAGTGGATGCGGTCGGCCTGGGGCTCATATTGCACGGTGCAACCCAGGTGGGTGCAGACGGCGGTCAATCCCACCCAGCGCCCGTCCGCGTGATGGATCAGCATGGCCGGGGCGGTGCCGAACTTGAACATCAGCACCGAGCCCGCGGGCAGCTTCTGCGCGTCCTTCAGCGTGACCTCGGTAACGGCCGTGGCGTTCATCGCCATTTCGGCCGGCGAGGCAAGATAGCGGTAAATGGGATAGGCCAACGCGGCCGTGTAAGCAAGGCCAGCGGCTCCGGCGGCGGCCAGAAAGGCCCGGCGGGTGTTTTTTTCGCCGGGTTCCTCAACAACCGGTACGAGATTCGTCTGTTCTGTCATAGCAATCTCTTCGCGACGAGTTAGGCCGCGCCCTCCATAACTTTCCTGGCGCGGGCGACCACGGAAACCAGCCAGCCGACAACACCCAGACTGCCAACAAACAGGGCCAGGAACAGGCCCACGACCCACCAGTTGGTGGCCACGGCGCGATCCCAGACGTTGTAACCCTTGCTGAGCAGCGTCAGATCGCGCACCCCGTCGCGATAGACGGTGAACATGATCTCGACCAGCAGCGCAACCAGAGCGCCAACCCAGCCGATCCAGCCGGCGGAAATCTTGCCGAAGCCGGCGATGGCGGCAACCAGAACGGCTACTGCCACTAGGGCCAGCCAGCCGTAACCGGCGAAGCCAGCAAATTTGTAGAGCGCGTCGGTGCGCAGGCCGGCTTTGACAATCTCCGGCTGGACGCCCGCAGCCCACAGGCCGGCAACCAGGTAAACGATGCCGAACAGTGCGGCGATTTTGCCGCCGAGGCCCGCCATGAACTGCTTCTGCTGGGCGTTGAATGTCGAGCGTCCGGCAAGATAAACCAGCCACAGGCCGCCGACGAACAAACCGCCCGCCAGCATCAGCAGCCAGCGAGGCGTGAGCGTCGGGTCCCCCGTAGGCAGAAATGCGCCCGAGCCGGACGCTGAGTACATCTCGCGCCAGACTTCCGGCCGAAGCATCAGCGTCATGTTGGTCGAGAGCAGACGAGCGATCGATCCCGCAAGGACCCACGCGGACAAGCCGACCCACCACGCCGATTTGCCCGCCTCAAGCCGTGCGGTGAACCGGTAGAGCAGCCAGTAGGTCAGCGTCAGAAGGACGATGATCGAGATCCAGTAGAGACCGATGAGGACGCTGCTGGTGTAGAGCGCGCGCCCATAGAGCACCTGCGCAAACAGGAGCGGGGGCACGCCGAGGTTGATCACGTAGGTCATCACTACCGTGAGCCGGCGAGCGATCGCCCGCGCGGTGACCAGCGATTGCGGCGAGCCGCGGAAAAGGCTGAACAGCACCGCAAGCAGCAGCCCGCCGAGCAGCATTTCCACGGCCACAAAATGCAGCGCCAGCGTAACGATATGCAGCAGTTTCAGGAGCCATATCGGGGCCGGCAGAGGAATTGGATCCACAACAGGAAAACTTTGCATGATGCCTTTTGAGACCCCCAAGGTCGCTATTTAGACTAGCATTGTCCAAAATGCCGTATGTGATGGCAATCACAAGAGCTTGTGAGCACGCAGATAAAAACATCTTCACGCGCTCCGGAACGATCTTATACCCGCGTTTCGGCTGGGGAAGACGGGAGAACCCAAAGGAATCATCGCGGCGCGGAACGGATGTGTCTGCATCTTTCGGTCGAGACCGGCCACCACTCGAGCCCGTATACTGACTGCCATGTTTGAGGCACTGCGCACCACTACTGTCCTGGGACTGCTTGCGGCGGGAATTCCCGCACTCGTCATTGCACAAGCCGCCGGTTCCAGCGCTCTTTCCGCTGGGCAAGCAACCGGGAAATCCTCCGAAGGCATGGGATCCCAGGTCTCAAATGCGAGACCTGGGGCACCCGATGGTCCTGCCCAGGCAAGCGGAGGTCAGGAAGCCGGCGCCGTGACCGGGCATCCGCTGCAACTCGACGAGCAGCACCGGCCGATCACGGAGGGTGGCTTCGTAAAGACAGGGCCGATCGTCTTTGTCGACGACTCGGAAAAAGCGGGGCTGACCCACTGGACGCACAAGATGGGCACGCCGGCCAAGGACCTGATCATCGAGACCAAAGGCTCGGGCGTGGGCCTGATCGACTATGACAACGACGGCTGGTTGGACATTTATGTCGTAAACGGCTCGACATTGGATGCGCTCACCGGCAAGGAAACACCGCCCCACGCGGCTCTCTTCCACAACAACCACGACGGAACATTTACCGACGTGGCAGCCAAGGCCGGCGTGACCAACGACCGCTGGGGCACGGGCGTAGCCATTGCCGACTATGACAACGACGGCTGGCCAGACATATTCGTCTCCAACGTCGGCAAAAACCGGCTTTACCACAACAACCACGACGGGACGTTTACCGACGTGGCTGAAAAAGCCGGCGTAGCTCTGGGCAACTGGTCCAGCGGGGCCACCTGGGGCGACTACGACGGCGACGGAAGGCTGGACCTGTTTGTGGCCGGCTACATTCATTGGGACTGGAACAACCTGCCCAAGAGCGGCGAGGGCGGAGCGACCAACGCGTTCTGCACCTTCCGCGGTGAGCCGGTGGCGTGCGGGCCGCGAGGGCTGAAGGGCGAGCCGGATCACCTGTTTCACAACAACGGCGACGGGACCTTTACCGACGTGAGTGAAAAGGCCGGCGTGGCGGACAAACCGGGCTACTACGGGCTGGGCGCCTTGTTTGTGGACATCAACAACGACGGCAAAGTTGACCTGCTTGTCGGCAACGACTCGACTCCAAATTATCTCTACCTGAACAAAGGCGACGGGACATTTGAAGATGTGAGCTACGCCTCGGGGTTTGCGCTGAACGAGGCGGGGCGGGAGACGGCGTCGATGGGCATCGCGGTCGGCGACTACCAGAACAACGGAATGCTGGCCATCTTTGACACCACATTTTCCGACGACTACAAGCCCTTCTATCGCAACGAGGGCGACGCTAACCTGACCGACATCAGCTACCAGATCGGGCTGGGCGAGATCACGGTTCCGTTCCTCAGTTGGGGTGACGCGTTCCTGGACTATGACAATGACGGATGGAAGGACCTGCTCATGTCGGACGGGCACGTCTATCCGCAGTCGGACAAATACGCATGGGGCACGAGCTGGAAGCAGCGGCCGATGCTCTTCCACAACATCGAAGGCAAGCGCTTTGAGAATGTGCCGGCGGTGGAGGGTTCGGGCCTGGCGGTGGTGATTGCCGGCCGCGGCATGGCGGTGGGCGACCTGTTCAACGACGGCAAGCTGGACGCGGTGATCAACGTGATGGATGGCCACCCGGTTCTGCTCAGGAACGTCAACCCGGACAAGAACCATTGGCTGGAATTGAAGCTGGTGGGCGGCCCCAAAAGCCCGCGCGATGCGGTGGGCGCAACGGTGTACGTGACGGCCAACGGGATGAAGCAGCGCGGCGATGTGCTGAGCGGGGGAAGCTATCTGTCGTCGAACGATCAGCGCCCGCACTTCGGACTGGGACAGGCGACGACCGTCGACGAAATCGAAGTGCACTGGCCCAGCGGGAAGGTGGAGAAGTTTGCCGCGCCCGGAGTGGACCGGATTGTGACGCTGACCGAGGGAACGGGGAAATAGGGGAAGGGCAGGGAACAGGGAACAGCGGTCAGCTTCGCGGGGCGGCTGCATCGACGGAGATTGGGCGTCATTCCCAAGGACATCCCGCAGCTGGCGGTGGGGCAGAAAGACAACCCAAAAAGGATGCACGTATAAGTACAGCCTTTTTTCAAAAGACGGGGCAAATTCGAGGTCCTTCGCAGCCATAGTCCATGCCGCCGACCAGACCTATTCGCCCGTCCATAGATTCACGCGTTTGGCCTGGTAAGCGATGTGGTCGAACACGGTGGTGCAGCGGTCGCCCCCGGGCGCCTGCGACGAGAATCCGACGCGCACATCCTGCCCGGGGCCGAAGCTGAAGGCGCGGATGATCTTCCATTTTTGGCCATCTTCCGAGGCGTAAAAGAAGATCGCCTGGCCGGCCTTGGCGATCTTGAGATAGACCGTCTTGCCCTGGATGGCGATGGAGTTGTTGTCATCGGAAGTGGTCTTGGTGACGACGGAGACGATGGTCGGGGTCTTGTCGATGGACATCTCGAAGCACAGCTTGGCCCAAGTGGAGCCGTTCACGTAAAGAACAAGGACGCCCGCATCCCACTGCGAGCGAAAATCCACCGTCGCCCTTGCGCTCAGGACAAAGTCATCTGCCGGTTTGAAAACAAGGCGCGGCGATTTGTCCGTCAATACCGCATCCATGGGTGAGACAAACCAATCGGTATGCGGGCCCGCGGTGATGGAAAGGCTCTGATCGGAGCCGATCTTCCACTCGGCGGGTGCATTCTGCCAAGTCAGCGGACCCGGCAGACCAGCGAGAGCCGGGGTCTGGCACAGGGCCAGGGGCGCTAGCGCAGCGATGAACAAGAAAGCAAGGAAAATGCGAAGGCGGTCTTGCACGTGATCCTCCGATTGCGGGTGCGTTCTGTTTCGAGAGTTTTCAGCCTTTCTGCGGGGTGGGCTTCGCTTCCGCAGGATGGGCATCATGGATTCCCACCCTGGCCAGAAAAAACGTAAGGGTGGGGCACGGAGTGATCTTACACCATCTGTGATGGTGCTTAAGTACAGCAGTTGTAGTTGCGTGCGTCGGTCGAAGAAAGGCAAAGACGCGGGCCTGAAAGCCCCGCAAATTCGGGCTTTTTCCCGGTGCTGAAGTCCCGGGCTCTCTCCGGGACTCACGATCTGCAACTCGAGTGCTAGCGCAACAGGTCTTCCAGCGTGGTGCTCAAGTCCGTCTTCTCGTCGCGATATTTCACGATCACCGGCGCGTAGAGGCTCAGGCCCCATTCCTGTCCGTTGCCTTTGCTGACGGCGCGGGAGCCGGGCACCACCACCGCATTTTCAGGGATGATGAGAGGCAGTTCGCCGCTTGCGCGCAGGATGACGCCGTTGACCAGGTCGAAGACCGGAGTTCCGCGGGTGAGAATGGTTCCCGCAGCCAGCACCGCGCCCTTGCGGACGATGGTGCCTTCATAGACGCCCGAGTTGCCGCCCACCAGAACATCGTCTTCGATAACCACGGGGCTGGCGTTCACCGGCTCCAGCACGCCGCCGATCTGCGCCGCAGCGCTCAGGTGAACCCGCTTGCCCACCTGGGCACAGGAGCCGACCAGCGCGTGCGAGTCCACCATGGTGCCCTCATCCACCCAGGCCCCGGCGTTGATGTACATGGGCGGCATGCAGACCACGCCGCGCGCCACATAAGCCCCGGCGCGCACCGAAGAGCCGCCGGGCACCACCCGCACGCCGTCGCCTGCGCCAAAATGCCGCACCGGGTAAGTGTTCTTGTCAACGAACGAAAAGCCGCCCGCGGGAATCTCTGCCAGTACGCCCAGACGAAAGCCCAGCAGAATGCCCTGTTTTACCCAGGAATTGACTCGCCAGCCCGATGGTGAACCGGGGTCGGGCGAGGCCGCGCGCACCTCGCCGTTTTCCAAAGCCTCTCGAAGCGCCAGAAAGACCGCCATGGCGGACTCGTCGCCAAAGACGCCGGGTCCCGCGGTAAAGTGCTGTTCGATTGTTTCTTGCAGTTGGCTAAGATACATTTCATCCCGAGTCTATCAACTCGCAGGCCTCGGGCGCGTCCTCAGATGGATAGTCCAGGGGGCCGTCATTCGGACCATGCGGGGAGAAGCAGATTCTGGGGCACGGGATCGCGGCTACACCACCCCCCTTGGCTCAGCGTGGGCGGGCCGCCTGGACCTCAGGCCGTGGGTCCGGAGGGCTGCTTGGAGCGGACAGGTTGCAGCCGGAAGCTGTTCTTCCCCGCCGGAATCATCGCCAGCGGAATGGAAGCTCGATCCGGGGCTGTGTGCATATGCCGCGATTCAAGCCAGGCGCACAGCCGGGGATCATAAATCTCCGGCTCGCCTTGCCAGAAATCGGGCTTCAGGCCGCACTCAATCTGCAAATGACCCAACTGCAACTCAATGCTGGAGATGTGCTCTGGAAAATAGCGCCGGACATTATTTGCGCCCACATGGAGTCCGGTGATTCCGCGTCCCTTGCTCTGTGTCTTGACCACCATATCTACCCGCCAATCAACACTTGATGAGGTCAGTCTAGGGACCAGGTTCAGCGTAACCGGTTGTCGGCGTTCGAAATCCGCAGTGCGGATTCCTCATTTGAAACTCGCCGACCGGAGAGCCATTGTGGGAACATCGTGCGCTCCCCATTCATCCCTTGTCAAGGAGTGTTGCAGGCCTCCCCTTGCAGGGGCTGTCTTTTTACATTTTTGCAAAGAAGGACGGCTCCGCGGAGAGGTGGCAGACGGCCCGCCGCGGAACCGGATGGCGGAAATAGAATATTTCAAATCAGAAACATTGGCTCGCAGCGGAGGCGATTGAAGTGCTGCTTTCCGAGCCGATTGCCTCCTGCAGTGCGGCGGCCACTTCCTCCTGCTGGCTCAGGGAGATGCGATTGAAAAAAGGCAACGCCAGCGTGCGCCGGGCAATGGATTCGGTGAGCGGCAGTGCGGCCGCAAGGGAGCTCAAGTGCGCGCGCCAGGCCGGCTGCAAGTGGATGGGCGCAAAGTAGCGTCCGCTGGCGATGCCGTGGCGGGCCAGCGCGGCCTGCATCCCGTTGCGGTCCACATGCTCCGGCAGCCGCACCACGTAGACGAACCAACTGATCACGCGGCGGGGAAGGGCGAGCGGCGGCCGTTCGAGTCCGGGAATTTCGCCGAGAAGCGCGTCGTACCGCTCGGCGGCGGCCTGGCGTCGAGCCAGCATTTCTTCGATGCGGCTCAGTTGCACCCGGCCCAAGGCGCAGGCCAGCTCGGATAGCCGGTAGTTGTACCCCGGTTCGGCGTGATCGAGCCAGTCTCGGGAGGACTGCCGGCCCTGATTTCTCAGGCTGCGCAGCCGGGCCGCATGAGCTGGATCGCGGGCCAGCACGGCTCCGCCTTCGCCGGTGGTGAGCTGCTTGTTGGGATAGAAGCCGAAAACCGCCAGGTCGCCGAAGGAGCCCGCACGGCGCAAGTCCTGCGGATCCCCATATTGCGCGCCGATGGCTTCGCACGCGTCTTCGATCAGGGCCAAGCCATGACGGCTGGCGATGGCCTGCAGGGCGTCCATCTCCGCGGGAACGCCGAAGGTGTGCACCACCAGAATTGCGCGGGTGCGCGGCGTGACGGCCCGCTCCACGGCGGCCGGGTCGAGGTTGAGCGTAACCGGGTCGATCTCCGCAAAAACCGGCGTTGCCCCCACCTGGAGCGTCGCGTTGGCCACGGCCACAAAGGCAAATGAAGGGAGAATCACCTCGTCGCCTTTGCCGATGCCCAGCGTGGCCAGCGCCAGGTGCAGGCCGGCGGTGCCCGAGCTGACGGCGACTGCATCGGTCACGGAATGGTAGGCGGCCAATGCGCGTTCAAAAGCCGGCAGCTCCGGGCCCAGGCTCAGTTGCGAAGTGCGGAGAACGCCGGTGACGGCGTCAATTTCTGCCTTGGTAATGTCCGGCGAGGAGAGCGGAATGAGGAAGTTCATGGAAGTTCTGACTTTCTTTTCCCGGAGCGCACCCCTTCGGGTTCGATTTCATCCACCAGCGGTGCGGGCTGCTTGATGAGCAGGCCATCGAGCGAAACGGCAGTGAGCACGCGGGCAATGGTCGTGGCCGCGGTTCCGTCGCCATAGGGGTTCGCCATGCCGCGCAAACTCTCTTTGAACTGCGGGCTCAGGGCGCGCCCGATCGCATTCAGGATTGCATCGGTCTCGGCCGGCGCATCAATCACGTTGCGGGCGCGCTCCCGGCCCTGCTGACGCATGCCCACATTTACCGTGGGCAGGGCAAAGGAAGCCGCCTCCATGATGCCGGAAGACGAGTTGCCCACCAGCACGGCTACGTTGCTCAAAAGACTCCAGTAGGTCACCGCGTCGAGGTTGACGAAGACGTGCGTATGCTGGCGCGTCTCCGCCAGAGCGCGGGTTCGTTCGATCAGCGCGTAGCTCCCCGCGTCCGAATTGGGATAGACGAAGAGGAGCTGTCCAGGCGCCTGCGCCAGCGCGGCGAACACGGCGTCTGCCTCCGCGGTCGTGTCGCGCAGGATGGTGACCGGATGGTAGGCGACGAGTAGCGTCGGCGGCGTAAGCTCGAGGCCGAGCCGGGCTTCGAGCGCAGCGCGGTCGAGCAGTTGGGAGCGGCCCAGATGGTCCAGCGACGGCGCTCCGGCCCGTGTCACCCGCCACGGCTCCTCGCCCATCGCGATCACGCGGCGGCGCGCCATGGGCGTCGAGGTGAAGTGAATGTGGGCCAGCTTGGTCAGGGCGTTCCGCACCTGGTCGTCGATGGCGCCCTGGCTCACCTCGCCGCCTTCGATGTGGGCGATGGGAATCCGCAGCGCCACGGCAACCGACGCCGGAGCCAGCATCTCATAGCGGTCGGCGATCAGCAGCAGCAGATCGGGCCGCCAGGCGGTGAGCGCGTCAGCCAGGCCCAGCATGGCGATGCCGATGGTCTTGGCCATCCCGGTGTCGGTGTCCGAACTGAGCAGGCATTCGATGCGCGCAACGATGGGAAAGCCGTCGCGCTCGATTTCCTTGATGGTCGAGCCAAACTCCGGCGACAGATGCGCGCCCATCGTAAAGACGCCCAACTCAACCCCTGGATGCGCGGCCAGCTCCCTGAGTGGCCAGTAAAGATGGCTATAGTCGGCGCGCGAGGTGGTCACCACGCCGATGCGGCGTTTTTTGGCCGTTTCGCTCATATCGACCCGGCCTTGAAATAGAAGCACCGTGCCCCATCCATTTCGCAGGTTTCATCGCGAAATGGGTGGGAAGGCATGACAGTATTGAGGGGCCGGATCAATAAGCAGACCCGCTGACCGCACTCGTGCGCGAGTTTGAGCACCGCGTGGCTGGGCGTGTAATCGGGAACCAGCGCACGCAGAGCGTCGAGCGCCTCTGCCGGGTCGCGGTCCTCAAGCGCCGTCCGCAGGCTGGCAAGCCGGCTTTCAAGCTGTTTTCGGGTAAGAAGATCCGTCTCCACCTGCACCATTCCGTCCTGGCCCGCCGGGCGCGTCGCGTCGCCCGTCTTCCACAGCAATTCGCTCTCCTTGTCGCCCTGGCGCAGGCCGGTGAACTCGATCGCAACAGCACGCTCCGGCTTCAGCGTGCGGGCCATAAACCGGGCCATCTCCGCAATCGAGTGCGTCGCCGCCAGCACCGGAGCCAGCAAAGTTCCGGTCTCAGGGGCCGTCGCGGCGCCGAGCAGCAGATTGACCGCCTCGTCCAGGGTAAGGAAATAGCGCCGCGCCGCCGGATCGGTGACCGTGACCGGGCCGCCCCGTTCAATCTGCGCTGCAAAGACCTCGGCCACGCTGTCGCGCGAGGCCAGCACGTTGCCCAGCCGCAGCACCGTTCCGCCCGCAGCCAGCACGATCTGCTCCGCAACCCGCTTGGTCGCGCCCATCACCGAGGCTGGTTCCACGGCCTTGTCGGTGGAGAGCAGAACCACGCGCGCTCCGTGCGCTTGAGCGACCCGAGTCAGGGTTTCCGTGCCGAAAATGTTGTTGGCGATGGCGGCCAGCGGCTGCTCTTCCATCAGCGGCACATGCTTGAAGGCGGCCGCATGGAAGACAATCCCTGGCTCGTGCGCCGAGAAAGTCTCTTCGAGCAGAGCCCGGTCGGCCACGCTGCCCAGGACGGGCGTCATCGGGCTTGCCGCGCCAGCTTCCGCCCAATCCCGCTCCAGCGCATAAAGATTGCTCTCTGACGCCTCCAGCAGAACCAGCCGCGCCACCCCCAGCGCAGCCAGACGCAGCGCCAGCGCCGAACCGATCGATCCACCCGCGCCGGTAATCAGAATGGGCTTTTGTTTCAACGCATTGAGCCGGTGCGGCGGGGGCGGCGGCAGGGTCGGACGCGCCAGAAAACTGCGCCAATCCAGGCTTTTCAGGGATGGAATCACAACAGAAGTATAAATTGGCGTCGCGTCCTCCCGGTGTGCGGCCGCAAAAGCGTCCCCTCCCCGCCGATGCGGCTCGTTCGCCCGCTCGCATACACTGGATGGTTCCGCGCATTTTCGAGTGGCAGGTTTTTTTAGAGCCGCGTTGGGGAAGAGATTCTATGAGGATGACCGGGCCGTTGGCCCTTGTTTTTTGTCTGGCAGCCGCGACAGCCGCCGCTGCGCCGCTGAAGTTTGACGCCGAAGCCATACGCATGAACAATCGCGGCGTGGCGCAGATGGGCCAGCAGTTCACCGAGCGCGCCGCCCAGAGCTTTGCCGAGGCGTTCCAAAAGGACCCGAAGCTGGCGCAGGCCGCCATCAACAAGGGCATTGCCCTGATGGCCCTGCAAAAGCTGGACGAGGCCAAGAAATCGCTCCAGCAGGCCATCGCGCTCGACCCCGGCAACCCCCAGGCCTGGTACAACCTGGGCCTGGCCCAGCACGCGGGCAACGAACTGGAGCCGGCGCTGGCCAGCTTCAAGCTGGCGGTCAAGCTCGATCCCAGGGACGCGGACTCCTATTATTTCGAGGGCGTCTGCTACCAGGAGATGAAGCAGTTCGACAAGGCCATCGAGATTCTCCACCAGGCGCTCGAGCTCAACCCGCTGCACGCCTCGTCGGAGTTTGCCATGGCGCGCGCCCTGCAGCGCTCCGGCAACACTGCCGGCGCCAAAGAGCACTTCAAGCTTTTTCAGCACATGACCAGCACCAAAATCTCTGCCCCCATCGGCCTGGCTTACGGCGAGCAAGGCCACTACTCGACGGTGACCCCGGTCGAGGAGCCGGAATCGATCTCCCACGCCATGATTCCCGTGAAGCTTGTGGCGCAGCCATTGGTTTCCCTGGTCTCAAAAGCGAATCCTCACCCCAGCGACAAGGACCTGTCGTTGGGGACCCCGAGACCTGGAGCACCCGGAGCGCCTCTGGTAGCTGCATTTACCACCACCGGCGGCGCTTGCATGATGGACGTCACCGGCTCGGGAAGCATGGACCTGGTGCTGATGCAGTGGGGCGCGCAAGCCATTCGCGTCCTGCACGCCAAGGGCGACGGCAGCTTTGAGGAATTCGATGCGGCTGGTGCGGGACTCAAGGCGTCAGGCCATGCCGTGGGTTGCGCCGTGGGCGACTATGACGGCGATGGGCTGAACGATCTGGCTGTTGCATTGGACGACGCGGTACTCTTGTTCCGCAACCTGGGCAAGGGAAAGTTTCAGGATGTGACGGCCGAAGCCGGCCTCGCGCCGCGCAACCGGCCAACGGGGATCACGTTCGTCGACTACGACCACGACGGCGACTTGGACCTGCTGATCACCGGGTCGCCACTTGCTTCAGGCGGCGCGCCCAACGTTCTGTGGCGCAACAACGGCAACAAGACTTTTACCGAGTGGACCGAGCCCACCGGATTCGGCGGCAGCGGCAAGACGTCCGCAGCCATTCTGACCGACTTCAACAACGACCGCGCCGTGGACCTGGTCACCACCGGCGACGGCCCCGCGCCGGTAATTTACGTGAACCCGCGGGAAGGGAAGTACCCGACCCAGCCGCTCTATGAAGGCGCGAAGCTCCCGCCCACCGTCGGCATTGCCGTCCTCGACTACAACAAGGATGGTTGGATGGACATTGCCGTCACCCACGCAGGCGCGCCCGGCCTGACGCTGTGGCGCAACGTCGAGGGTCCCAACCACATTGGCCGCCGCTTTGAGCCCGTCGAACTGCCGTTGCACGGAGCGCTGCGCGGATGGGGCGTGACCCCCATCGACATCGACAACGACGGCTGGATCGACCTTGCCGCCATCGTCGAAACCAAGGCCGGCCCTGAAGTGCGCGTCTTCCGCAATCGCGGCGACGGCAGTTTTGAAGATGTGAGCCATGCGCTGGGACTGGATTCCGTCAAGCTGACTGCTCCCCGTGGCCTCATCGCGGCTGATGTGCTCGGCGACGGCGCGCCGGACCTGATCGTAACCCAGTTGAACGCGCCGCCGGTCCTGCTGCGCAACGTGGGCGGCAACAAGAATCACTTTGTGCGCCTTGACCTGACCGGTTTCGCCGACAACAAGACGTCGATTGGCGTAAAGGTGGAGATCTTCGCGAGCGGCCACTGGCAGAAGTGGGAACTGGCCGGAGCTTCGGGCTATCAGACCCAGGCCGCGCCGCAGATTCTCGTCGGCCTGGGCGACGCGGAGGGGATCGACCTGCTGCGCATTCTCTGGCCAACGGGCGTCCTTCAGGATGAGATCGACCTGCCGCATACGCCGGTGATCGCCATGAAGGAGGCTGACCGCCGCGGCTCGTCCTGCCCGGTCCTGTTTGCCTGGAACGGACACAAGTACAAGCTGGTCACCGACGTCATCGGCGCGGCGGTCGTGGGCCACTGGTTCACGCCCACGCGGCGCAATATACCCAACCCCGGCGAATGGATCAAGGTCGACGGCGCGGCGCTTGCGCCCGCCAATGGCAAGCTCAGCCTGCGATTTATTGAGCCCATGGAAGAGGTCAACTACATCGACCAGTTGCGGTTGGTTGCGGTCGACCATCCTGAAACTGTCGAGGTCAATCCCGACGAGCGCTTCCTTGACGATCCGCCGTTCGCCTCCGGCCGCGTGGTGGCCAGCTCTGGCGCGCGGCTGCCCGTGGGCGCGTGGGACGGCGAGGGGCGCAATGTGCTCGACCAGTTGAGCCGCCGCGACCACCAGTTCGCCAGCGGATTCACGCCGCTACCCTATGACGGCTTTGCGAATCTCCACTCTCTGACACTCGACTTGGGCTCTCTGGCGGCGAAGTCCCCCCTGCGCCTGCTGATGACCGGCTATGTGAACTACTTCAGCGCGACTTCGCTCTATGCTGCGTGGCAGGCGGGCATCAAGCCCATCTCGCCGTACGCGGAGGCCCAGTTGCCCGACGGCACATGGCAGCGCATCGCCGGCGATGTGGGTTTCCCCGCCGGCCTGGAGCGCACCATCGTCGTGGACCTCACCGGCAAACTGCCCGTGGGCGCGCGCCGCATTCGCCTGGTCACCAATCTCGAAATCTACTGGGACCAGGTGCTGATCGATCAAAGCTCCGGCGCAGTAGCAAAAACAGCGGAGCTGCCGCTGAAGCTGGCTACAGAACATTTTCGCGGCTACCCGCTTCAGATTGACGGCGCAAGCCCCGGCGACCTGGACTACGACTACGATCGCGTGAGCCTTACCGGCCCCTTCCAGCATCAGCGCGGCAACTACACCCGCCTGGGCGATGTAACCGAGTTGGTGAAGGGCATCGACGACCGGTACGCCATCTTCGGCAGCGGCGAGGAGCTCGCCGTGGAATTCGACGCGACCAAGCTGCCCGCGCTCGCCCCTCACTGGAAGCGCGACTACTTCTTCTACGCCAACGGGTTTGTGAAGGATATGGATTGGTGGGACGCGTCGCCCTTTACCGTGGCGCAACTGCCGTTCCACAAAATGAGCGCCTACCCCTACCCGGCCAGCGAAAACTTTCCTGATGACACCGATGCCGTCGACTACCAGTTGAACTGGAACGATCGCTTCGACTCCGGCGACCCGGTGCGCTCCTATCGCTTCAACTATCAGTCACTGCCCGCCTCGCCCGCCGGTGACCAGGCACCTGCAACCCCAACGGCGGTGCGCCCATGATCGCAGGCCGGCTCGTCGCAACAGCCCCGTGCCCCATCCTTTCGCGTCCTTTGCGAAAGGGTGGGGCACCTGAACCCTCGCCCCGGTTCCTGATGCCACAGCAAGATCAGGGACCAGATACGGTGGATCGCCCATGATCGACGTTGTCTTCAAATCTGCCGTCGATCAATTGGAACTTCTCGGTTCCGGCCAGCTTTCCATTCCCGAACTGGCCGAAGCGCACCTCCGCCAGATCGAGCGCCTGAACCCTGAACTGAACGTCTTTGCCGATTTCGATGCTGAGCGCGTGCGCAAACAGGCAAGGCAACTCGAAGAATCGAAGGGAACGCGCAGACCGCTCCACGGCCTTCCGGTCACCGTAAAGTCTTCGATTTCGACAGCCGGTTACCGCTGCGAGATCGGCAGCCTGCTGCACGAGGGCGAAATTCCCACGGAAGACGCAGTGGTCGTCGCCCGCCTCCGCGCCGCCGGTGCGCTGATCCTGGGTACGACGAATTGCCCCGAGTTCCTGATGGCCTACGAGTCCGCAAACCTGGTCCACGGGCGCGTGTCGAACCCCTGGGACCTGGCCCGCTCGCCGGGCGGATCGAGCGGCGGTGAGGCATCGGCCATCGCGGCCGGGCTTTCCGCAGCCGGTCTGGGCTCAGACAGCGGCGGCTCGGTGCGCGTCCCCGCCCACTTCACCGGAATCTGCTCGCTCAAGCCCACGCCGGGCCGCATTCCCGGCCGCGGCCACCTGCCGCCCTGCGTGGGGCCGTTCTCGACCTTGGGCGCCATTGGCCCCATGGCCCGCACCATGGCCGACGTTGCGCTGATGTTCCGCACGCTCAGCGGTCAGGACCCGCTTGATCCCGCCAGCCCTCCCATTCCGCTGCGCGAGCCCAGCCTGGCCGAACTGCGCACGAATACGATTGGCTTTTTCGAGGACGACGGCTTGGCTCCCGTCACGCCGGAGACCCGCGCCGCCGTCCAGGCCGCGGCCTCTGCTCTAAGGGACGCCGGCTTTCGCGTCCAGCCTTTCCGGCCGCGCTCTCTGGAACCGCTGCGCCAGTTGTGGTGGAAGTTCTTTGTCCAGTGCGGCGCCATGTTCTATGCGCCGGAGATTCGCGGCCGGGAGCACCAACTGAGCCCCATTTTCTCTGAATTTCTGGCGATTGCCGCGACCGCGCCGCCGCTCACGGCTACACAACTGCTCGACGCCTGGGCGGAACTCGACCTGCTGCGCTCGAAGATGCTCGCGGAAATGAGTCGCTATCCCGTGCTCCTGTGCCCGGTCGCCAGCATTCCCGCCTTTCGCCACGGCGAACGCACCTGGACCATCGAAGGCCGGGCGGTGGAGTATCTTGACGCCGTGCGGCACACGCAGTGGTTCAACACGCTGGCTGCACCGGCCGCGGTCGTGCCTGTCGGCCAATCGCCGGAGGGGCTGCCCATCGGCGTGCAGATCGCCGCCCGGCCCTTCCACGACGAAACCGCGTTGGGTGTCGCAGCGGTCGTCGACTCGGCTTTCGGCTACCATCCGCCGCCCATCGCATTTGCCTGACTGTCGCCCCGGCCCAAGCTCAGTCGTCTCACGCAGATGTTGACCCTGTCGAAATGAGCGGAAGCGCCGGCGCGGCGAATCGGACCCCATCTCCACCTTTCGATGGAGGCGCGAGGGGGTCGGCTCCGGTAGCCTGAAGTTTCCCCAGAACGGAGCGCAGAACGTGCGCGAAGATTGGCACGAACGATTTGCCGAAACGCCTGATGTCCTGAAGAGCGAGCTGCTCCAGCAGACAGTGGTGCCAGTACTCGATCTTGAGATTGGCGGCGGCGAATTCATCACCATGGCCGGCCCCTGCTCGGTTGAAACCGAGTTTCAGTTGATGGCCACCGCCAATCACGTTCGCCGCGCCGGCGCCCGCATCCTCCGTGGCGGCGCGTTCAAGCCGCGCAGTTCGCCCTACGCATTTCAAGGCCACGGCCTGGAAGGCCTGAAGATGCTGGCCCGCGCCCGCGAAGAGAGCGGGCTGGCCATCGTTACCGAAGTCATGTCGGAAGACGACGTTCCCATGGTCGCCGAGTACGCCGACATTCTGCAGATCGGCACGCGCAACATGGAAAACTACGCGCTGCTTGAGGCCGCGGCGCACTCCGGCCGGCCCATCCTCCTGAAGCGCGGCATGGTAGCCACCATTGCCGACCTGCTGCGCTCGGCGCAAGTGATCCTGGACAACGGCAACCCCAACGTCATCCTCTGCGAGCGCGGCATCCGCACCTTTGAGACCGCCACGCGCAACACCTTCGACATCGCGGCTATCGCCCTGCTCAAGCAGATTTCGCACCTTCCGGTCATCGCCGACCCCAGCCATGCGGCCGGTCATCGCGACCTGGTTCCCGTACTGGCGCGCGTCGCTGTTGCTGCCGGCGCCGACGGCCTGCTGGTCGAGGTGCATCCCAACCCCGACAAGGCCTGGAGCGATGGCGAACAGTCGCTGGACTTTGCCGGATTCGACGACATGATGGCCGACCTCGATCCGTGGCTCGCGCTGCGTGTACGGGGCGAGGCGCTGCGAGAGCGCGGAGTGCCGCGGCACCAAGTGGTGGAATCCCGGGCCATGGAGGCCGTCGGATGAGTTTCCCGGCCAGAGTCCTGGCGGCCACTGCGTCGATTGCCCTGCTGATTCCGGTTTGCGGATTTTCTCCCGGCCCGGAGTCTCCCAGTGTGGAGCAGGTTCCGTCGGCGGACATCATCGTTACCGCCGCGCCCGTCTACCAGCCGCTTGCAGCCCTGCGCGGCGAGGAGCGTTTTCCCAAGGGCGCGCAGCTCCTGCTGGTCCACGAGGGCAAGGCCGAGCCGTTGGTTCCCAGCTTCGCAGCCAGCGCCGACGCCAATATCTCCTTCGACGGCAAGAAGGTGCTTTTTGCTGGCAAGCAGGCCGCAACTGATCCCTGGCAGATTTGGGAATTGACCCTGGCCAATCGTTCCCTGCGCAAGTTGATCGCCGGCCCGGCCGATGCGATTCGCCCCTTCTACCTGCCTGCCGGCCGCTTGGTTTATGCGCTGCGCACGCCGCAGGGTTTCCAACTGGAAGCCGCTGGCAAGGATGCCTCATCGTTGATGGCGCCTGTCGATGCAGATGCGGGCTCGACCGTGGTCCCGCTTTCCTACATGCCGGGCAGCGCAATTCCCGCCGACGTGCTGCTTGACGGCCGCATCCTGTTTGAAGCTGGCTTCCCACTCGGCTCCGGGACCACTCCGGAGCTTTATCTGGTCTACTCCGACGGCTCGGGTGTTGAGTCCTATCGCTGTGACCACGCCGCGGCTCGCTGGGGTGGCAAGCAGTTGGCCTCGGGCGATGTGGTCTTCACGCACGGCGCTTCGTTGGCGCGCTTCACTTCGCCGGTGGCGCACGAGGTATCCATCGCAGCGCCGCACGCCGAATACTCCGGCGCAATCGCCGAGATGGCTTCCGGCGCATGGCTGGTGAGCGCTCGTCCCGCGCCGGGTACGCATTACGCGCTCAAGCTGTGGCAGCCCGCTTCGCCCGCAAATTCCGCCACGCAGTCCAAGGCAGGCCCCGCCGCTCTGCAAACCGTTCTGGCCATCAGCGGCAAAGATCTCGTCGAGCCGGTCGTTGTTGCTCCGCGCACCCGGCCGCACCGTCATCCCAGCGGCCTGCACGACTGGAGCTACGCCAACATGATGGCTCTCGACGCGCGCATGTCGCGCGCGGGCGACCTGAAGCTGACGCCCGCAAAGGTCCGCCTGGAGATGCTGGATGCAGCCGGCCACACGGTCGTCACCGGTACGGCGCCGATCGAAGCCGATGGTTCCTTCTTTGTGCAAACCCCGGCCGACAAGCCCATCCGCTTTGCCCTGCTCGATCAGAAGGGCGCGGTGCTGCGCCAGGAACACGGATGGTTCTGGATTCGCCGCGGAGAGCAGCGCATCTGCGTGGGCTGCCACACGGGACCGGAGCGCGCCTCGGAAAATCATGTGCCGGCCGTGCTGCTGCGCACCACCACGCCCATCAATCTCACTGGCGTTACGGGCAAAGGCGCCACGGCAAATGCATCGCCGAGAGGCAATTGAAATGATTCTTCGCTTTCTTCTTTTATTTGGTGCCGTCTCGATGGCCGCGGCGCAAACTGCTCCACCGGCTCAGCCTCCTCCGCCGGCTGTAGTTGCTCCTGCCGCGCAAGCGGCGTCTGCCACTCCGCAGCCAGTGATTCGCTTTGAAGATGCCAGCGACAAGGCGGGCATCCAGTTCACGCACAGCTTCGGGTCGCGGCAGTTGGGTTCGCTGCTCGAAGGCACCGGCGCCGGCTGCATCTGGTTCGACTACAACAACTCCGGGTTGGAATCTCTCTACGTCGTCAACGGCCGCCCGCTCGACGACTCGATGCATCCGTACCCCCTGAAGGTGAAACCTGATCCGCTGCCTCACAACCATCTTTATCGCAACGACGGCAACGGCCACTTCACCGACGTGACGGAAAAGTCCGGCCTCAATCCCGACCTGTATTCGGTGGCCGTCACAGCAGCCGACTTCGACAACGACGGCTTCGTCGATCTGCTCGTTACCGGCTACGGCAAGACCATCCTCTATCACAACGACGGCAACGGCCACTTCACCGATGTGACTGAGAAGGCCGGCATCAAGGTGGACGGCTGGGCCATCAGTTCCACCTGGCTGGACTACGACAAGGACGGTTGCGTCGATCTGTTCGTCGGCCGCTACGTCAAGTTCGATCCCAAGTACCGCGCCTATTACGCCGCCGATAACTATCCCGGCCCGCTCGACTACGAGGGCGAGACCAACAGGCTCTATCACAACAACTGCGACGGAACCTTCACCGATGTAACTGACAAGTCCGGCATCGGCGCCTTCGTCGGCCGCACCATGGGCGTGACGGCTGCGGATTTCGACAACGACGGCTGGGACGACATCTACGTGGCCAACGACCGCACTGAAAACTTCCTCTTCCGCAACAAGCACGACGGCAGCTTCGAGGAGGTTGCCAACGACACCGGCACTGCCTTCGGCCAGAATGGTGAGTCCACTTCTTCGATGGGTCCGGTCTTCGCCGATCTCGAGGGTCGCGGCGTCCTCGACCTGTGGGTTACCGACGGCCACTATAACCGTCTGCTGCGTAACACAGGCAAGATGGCCTTTGAAGACATGGGAGCGTCCAACGGCGTCTCGCAGACCAACGCGCAATACGTAAGCTGGGGCACGGGCATCTACGACTTCGACAACGACGGCCTGTCGGACATTCTCATCTTTCACGGTGGCCTCATTCACCTCATTCCGCAGGAGCACACGCTGTTTCGCGGGCTCGGGGACGGGAAATTCGCCGACGTTTCGCGTGAGGCTGGCCCGGTGTTAAGCGAACGCACCACGGCCCGCGGGGCCTGCTTTGCCGACTACGACAGCGACGGCAAGGTCGACGGGTATGTTGTGAATCTCGGCGGCCGCGGAACGCTGGTGCACAACGTCTCGACCAATACCGGCCACTGGATCGCCATCAAGCTGGTTGGCGCGATGCGGCCTGGCGACCAGGGCCATGCTTCCGAGCCTCAGGCCAAGAGCAACCGCGACGGCATTGGCGCGCGGGTTGAAGTCTTTGCCGCCGGCAAGCGCCAGACAGCGGAGCGCGTGGCCGGCTCCGGCTACCTGTCGCAGAACGACGAACGCCTGCACTTCGGGCTGGGCGCCGCTACCACCGTTGACAAACTCATTGTTCACTGGCCCAGCGGGCGCGAGCAGACGCTTGAAAAACTCGCCGTGGACCGGGTTCTCACCGTGGAAGAGCCGAAATGAGGGGAATCCAGGTGAGAGTGAGCCAAATGAGCGGGCGGAATCGAAGCAGGCTGCGGACCGGAGCGGTGGTCTCGCTCTCCCTGTTGGCCGCGGTGTTTTTCGCGCTTGCCCTGGGCCCCGTTCTCGACCGGCCCGCTCACGCTGGCGCGCGCTCCACCGATGCCGACCAACTCGACTACGCATCGCCGCTTGAAGTCCTGCTTGCGCCCGATGGCGCGCGCCTCTACGTACTCTGCCAGCAGAGCGAAGAAGTGCGGGTGCTCAATGCCGCCAGCTACGCGGTGATCAAGACCATCGCCGTGGGTCGCGTGCCGCGCGGCTTCTCGCTCTCTCCGTCAGGAGACCGCTTGTTCGTCACCAACTCCTGGGACGACACGCTTTCGGTCATCGATACCGGCACGCTCGCCGTAGTTGCCACCTGGCCGGTGGGCGCGGAGCCCTCGAGCGTGGTCGAGGACCGGGCCGGCAAGCGCCTCTACGTGGCCAATCGCATCTCCAGCGATGTGGCCGTGCTCGATGCCCAGACGGGCGCCGAAGAGAAGCGCCTCCTGGCCGGCCGCGGCGCAAGCTACCTGGCTCTCTCGCCCGATGGCAGCCGGATCTACGCCACCCACATCTATCCCAATGTCCTGCCTCATCGGACCGGACTGGAAAACAGGATGGCGCCGGAGTCGGAGATCACGGTGATCGATACAGCCCGCGCCGTTGTGGTCGATCGCATGGCGCTGCGCGGAATCGCCGGAGTCTTTCACCTGGCTTTCTCCGCCGACGGACGCCTGGGCGCGGTGGTCGAATACCACCCCAAGAATCTTGTTCCCCTCGCGCACCTTGAACACGGCGGCGCTTTCGCTTACACGCTTACGGTCTTCGGCGCGGATGTCGGCAAGCCGGTTGAAGTTCCTCTGGACGAACTGGAGCGCTATTCTTCGCAGCCCTTCGGCGTGGTGATTGCGCCTGACAAGTCGCGCCTCTACGTCAGCATCGGCGGCTCGGAGTGCGTCCTGGTCATCGATGTGCCGCGGCTTGTGCGCTTCATCCACACGCATCCGCGGCCCGATTCCGGCTCCTTTGCTCAGGACCTTTCTGCGAGCGCCAACTACGTGATTGCCCGCATCTCCGTCGGACACAATCCCCGTGGCCTCGCCCTCACCGGCGACGGACGCAAGCTGTTTGTCGCCAATCGCCTCGAAGACACGATCAGCGTGATCGACACGCGCACCAATCGCCTCGCCTCCACCATCGCGCTTGCCGGGCCAAAGACCATCTCCCCGCTGCGCCTCGGCGAGCAGACGTTTTATACCGCGCGCTATTCCTTTCAGGGCCAGATCAGTTGCTCCAGTTGCCACATCGATTCCACCTTCGACGGCCTCACCTGGGACCTGGAGCCCGACGGCTTTGGCCGCGACATCGTGGACAACCGGCTGATCGAGGATCTGAAAGGCACCGAACCCTTCAAGTGGAACGGCGGCAATCCCAACATCCCCACCGAGTGCGGCCCGCGTACTGAGAAGTACTTCTGGCGCTCGGAGAACTACGACAGCCTCACCCTTGCCGACCTGAGCACCTACGTGCTTCACCTGCCGCCGCGGCCGAATCGCTGGCGGCTGGCCAACCACGAACAGACTCCGGCGCAGGAGCGCGGCCAGGCCCTGTTCGAGCGCTCTCAAGACAAGTTCGGCAAGCCGATTCCGGAGATCAATCGCTGCTCTTATTGCCACAGTGGTCCCAAGGGCACCAGTCAGAAATCCTTCGACGTGGGAACCAGAAAGCCCACCGACAATACGGGGCTGCTGGACACGCCCCAGTTGACCAATATTGCGCTCACCGCGCCTTATCTGCACGATGCTTCGGCGCGCACGCTTGAAGAAATATGGACCGTCTACAACCCCGACGACAAGCACGGCCGAACCAACGACCTGACCAAGGACGAACTCAACGACCTGATCGAGTATCTGAGGACGCGATGAAAAAGTCCGCATTCAATTCGGCATGTACGATTGCGCTGCTGCTGGCCGCGACCTCCTGTCCGTTTGCCGTTGCGCAAGGAACTGCTTCTGGTGTGCGGAAATCTCATGCCGCGACAGCGGCTTCCGCCGCACCGCAGGTGCCCGTACCGCAGGTGCCGCGGTTCCGGTTTGAAAACTTCACCACCGCCAATGGCTTGCCTGACAATCACGTCTATTCGGTTCTGGTGGATGGAGACCGCATCTGGGCGGGCACGGAGAACGGCCTCGCCGTCTACGAAAATCATGTGTGGAAGACCTACACTACCAAGGACGGCCTGGCGCATCGTGCCGTCCTTTCCCTCGCCCTGGACAAGCGTACCGGGGACGTGTGGGCCGGCACCATGGGCGGCTTGAGCCGCATCTCCGGCGGGCGCATTGACAGCTACACGCAGTTGAACTCGGGCTTGAGCAACGATGTGGTCTACGGCGTCTCAGTGGATGGCGAAGACGTGTGGGTGGCCACGGCCGCCGGCGGTTGCCGCCTCAACCTGCACACTGGGCAGTGGACTCTTTTCAACGAGCGCAACACGCCCATGATTGAAATCTGGATGTACGGCGTCTCCGCCACGCCCACCAAGGTGTACTACGCCGTGTGGGGCAGCGGGATCCTCGAGTACGACCAGAAGACCGGCCGCTGGGACAAGTACGAGGACCCGGACGGCGAAAACGAGATTGTGCTTTTCAAAGACCAGGGCCTGATCCACGAGATTGTCACCTCGGTAAGTTTTGTAGACAATATTCTCTGGGCAGCCACGTACTTCGGCGGCAGCCGTTACGATGGCCGCTACTGGCACAACTTTCTCACGAAAGATAGTGGACTGCCCTCGAACTTCATCAATTCGCTCAAGGGCGTGGACGCCAATCGTGCCTGGTTCTGCACCGACAAGGGGCTGGCCTATTACGACGGCGTGAACTGGGCCGTCTATCGCCCCTCGCTCAAGGACGGCAAGCCGGAGATGACGGTGCGCGATGCGGCAGGCAACGTAACGCCGGTCGAGGTCACCACCGCGCCGGCACACAACTATGTTCTCGGCATCGATTTCTCGGGGGACGACATCTGGGTCGCCACCGCCAAGGGATTGAGCCACGGGATTCGTCAAAAACAGTAAACGTAGAAGGAGCACCACCATGAATGCATTTGCAGATATTCTGGAAGCCATCGCACACGCACCCATCCAAAAGCGCGCCATGACCAATCACGGTGTGCTCAACGAAGCCTATGCTTATGCCAAGCCGAGTTCGTTTTCGCGCGGCATGAGGATCGACATCGGCGGCGTCTGCATCCTGCTCATCTCCGGCACCGCCTCCATCGATGAGAACGGCGTCAGCGTCCACGTCGGCGACTTTCCCGCCCAGTTGCGGCGGACATTCGACAACATCACAGGCTTGCTGGAGGCTGAAGGCTGCACCTGGCACGACATCGTGCGCACCAGTTGCTACCTGCGCGACATCGACCGCGACTACGACGTTTTCAACGCCGGACGCACCGCTTTCTTCAAGGAGCAGGGGCTCGATCCGCTGCCCGCGTCCACCGGCATCCAGGCTCATCTCTGCCGCCCCGAGTTGTTGATCGAGATTGAAGCCATCGCCATGTTCCGCACCGACAAGGCTGCCGGCGCCAAGGAGTAGTGATCATGCGCAAGGGATGGTTGTTGGTTGGGGCTTGCGCCGCGGCTGTAGCTTGCTCGGCGCAGGATTCGAGCCCGTATTCGAGTCAGGATACGGGTCTGATCGCCAGCCAGAATGCAATCACGCCGACGGTCACCGGCAAGGGAACGTGCGAGTGCGGCGCGCATCCGCCGGGCCCACCCAGGGATCGCGTCGTCACGCCCTACGCGGGCGAGCCGGCCGATCTGAGCCCCTACGCCAAGTTCGCGGCGCCCTACGATCTCAACTACATCCATCCCAACATTTACTCCGGCGCGGCGCGCGACGTTCCCGAGCCGAAGAATCTGACCGAAGTTCGCATTGGTTTCTTTGGACCCATCGAACACAATCCGGAGTCGGTCTTCGGTCTGCGCATGTTGCATGGGGCGCAACTGGCCATCGAAGAGGCCAATGCCCATGGCGGCTACGGCGGTAAGCCCTTCAAGCTGATGCTGCACAACGATTACGACAATTGGCAGGCCAAGGCGGTCTATGGCGAAGACCGGCCCACGGACCCCACCATCTGGGGCTCGCCGTCAAATGAGGCGGTGAAGATGGTCTACGACGATCAGGACTGGGCCATCTTCGGCTCCATCAGTTCCGAGTCCACCCACATCGCGCTCCGCGTTGCCCTGCGTGCCGAGATTCCCATCGTCAACTCGGCCTCCACCGATCCCACCATCCCCGAGACCTACATTCCCTGGTACTTCACCGACCTGCAGGATGACCGCGTGCAGTGCCTCACGCTGGCCCGGCGCATCTTCACCGAACTGGGGCTGAAGCGGGTGGCGATTCTGCGCATCAACAATCGCTACGGGCGATTTGGCGTGCTCAAGCTTCGCGATGCCGCTCGCCGTTTGAGCCATCCGGTGGTGATTGAGCAGAAGTTCCAGCCAGGGGACACGGACTTTACCAAACAGTTGAGCGTGATTCGCTCTTCGCGGGCCGACGCCATTGTGCTGTGGGCCGACGAGACGCAAGCGGCCGAAATCCTCAAGGAGATGCGCGCCGCGGGAATGAAACAGCGTGTCTTCGGCTCCTATCGCACGCTGGGGCCTACGCTGCTCTCCGAGGCCGGTCCGGCAGCCGACGGGTTCGAGGCCGTCTTCCCTTACGATCCCACGCGCAACGATCCGCGCTGGCTCAGCTTCAATCGCCGCTTCGAAGACCGCTTCCACGAGAAGCCGGAGCAGTTCGCTTCGCTGGCTTACGACGCCATGAACGCGCTGCTCGACTCCATCTGCAAGGGCGGCCTCAATCGCGCCCGCATTCACGACGCGCTGGCCAACATCGAGCATTACGACGGCGTCACCGGCCCCATGATCTTCGATCCCAACCAGAAGAATGTGGCCCCCATGTACCTGGGCACTGTCCACAACGGCGCCATCACCTACCGCGTCGCCACCATGGAGAAGCAGCCGGCCCCTGCGCCGCAAGCGCAATTGTCCGCGCCCGCACCCCAAGCTCCTGTTGCGCCACAAGAAGCGCGGGTGCCCCAGGATTCGCTTCTGAGACCTGGGATCGAGCCCTATGCGCGCGTCGGCGAGGACGGGGTCGATTACGCCGGTCCGCATCGCAGCGATATTCCTGCCGGGCCGGTGCGCGTGGTGCTCTTCGGGCCGCGCGCGGCTGAAATTGCGCGGTCGCCTGAACTGGTGGCCGAACTGGCCTCCACAGCGGCCAATGGCCGGGAGTGGACGCTCCTGCCCGTTGCCAGCGATCAAAACTGGGGCGCGGCCTCAACCCAACTGGTTCACGCCCTCATGGACCAGCACGCGCTGGCCATTGTGGCTCTGGATCGCGACGCCGCCCACCTCTCTGAACAATTGGCGCTCAAGGCCTTTGTCCCGGTCCTTGCCTTGACCAGCGACAAATCCCTCACCTCGACCAATGTCCCTTGGATTTTCCGCCTGCCTGCCGCGACCACGCCCGTATCCGCCCTGCGCCTGCTTCAGGCGGCTGCGGCCCACAGCGGCGTCAATCCGGAGCGGCTGCGCGCTATGCTCGCCTCGGGCGATCCGCTCTCCGGAGTCGCCTTCCTGCCCACCGGCGAACCCCGCTGACAGGACCGTGTTTTCGGTTCAAGCGCTGACAAGAACATTGGGTGCCCATCCTTGAATCGCTTTTTGATTCAAGGGTGGGAGACAACGAAGGTCCCTGTCGCTCGTAAACAACAAGGCAAAAAACGCTTCAATTGCTCTTGGGCCCGTTGGCTGCCGGGAGCGCCTCTGGAATGTCCGATGGCGCGGATGTCCTGAACGAGTTGAAGAACCGCGTGACGTCCTGCTCCCGGCGTGCGCCCATCGAGGGAAAGGCCGCGGTCAGCATATAGAGGCGATTGCCCATACAAATCAGCCGCGTATCCATCATGCCCCCACTCACGTTGCGCGCCACAAAGTCCCGCGCCGGAAAGCCGCCGGGGTTGCTCCGCACCTCGCTCAGCAACGTGGTTTGCGTCCGCGCCAGGGCCTCGTCCCGCGCCATGTCCAGGGTTCGGTCGGGCGCACGGCCATTCATCTGCATGACGGGCGGGTCGTCTGCCCAGGATAAGGAAAACGTGGTGGTGGGATCGGGGTTGGCGTAGATCATTTCGATCGTGCCGGGTGCTCCGCTCTCGTTGTAGGCGGGCAACTGGATCTCCCTGATATCGCGGGGCATCTCCACCGTGAAGCCGTCCTTGGGCCGGTTTACGGTCTGCCAGACGATGCGTGCCGGTCGATCTGAAGCAGTCGGGCTGCCGCCGGAATTCGCGTCCGCTGGGGACGCCGGGTCATGCGGGATAACAAACCCCAGTTCCTGGCGATTCAGATAGACATAGACGACTCCCCCGATCACCAGTCCGGCCAGGATGATAGAACGCCACCGCTTCACGCTTTCAAGTGTGCCTATTCCTATCAAATTGTGCAACTTGATTGCGAACGCTCTGGAAGTGGGGGTGCCTGATCGATAACTTTTTCCATAACAGACCGGCGCTCCCGGCAGGCGACCCTCCCTGGAAGAAAACCGGGCGCAGCGGGCGAAAATCGATCTCCCGGCTGCCGCCGCGCCAGGCCGGTGCAACCTTTTCCTTGTGTCTGCATCCTACTCACTAACAAGCAGAGGCTTCCCCGAAATACCACCCACCCAAGAAAGGTACCCACTCCTTCTTGAAGGTCCAGTATGGACCTCTTCTCAATACCCCCTCTGGACCCCCTTCCTCAAAATGCCTCTCAAGCGGGCCTGCCGGAAGGCAGGCCCAAGTCAATTCTGGCCGCCGGATAGAATGGAAGCCACATGTCTTCTTCTTCCACTTCAAAAAAACATTCCGGCCCGGAAGTCCCGGCCGAGGCTCAAGCTGAAATTCAGGCCATCGACTCGCTCTTCGAGCGTGCCGGCCTGGTACGCACCTTGCACGGCAAAGCCTCCGGCGTCACCCGCCGCATGAGATTTGACCGCGCCGCGCAGCACGAACTCACCCCTCCCGCGCCCGTCCCCGTTGTGGCTCCAAACGGCGTCCAGTTCCTGGCGATTCCTGCCTGGCAGAAGCCGGGCCGCACCGGTATCCCCTGGCTCTGGCACGGCTTCAGCACCCGCCTGGGCGGCGTCAGCCGCGCCTATTGCGCCGACGACGCTCCCGGCGAGTTGAACCTTGGCTTTACCGCCGACGACACCAGGGAAGCGGTCGAGCAGAACCGCCGCCTCCTGGCCGAGGCCGTCAGCGGCGATCCGTCCACCCCCCTTGTCACTCTTCGGCAGATTCATTCGAGCGTTGTCGTTCTGGCCGGCGCGGCGGACGCAACTCGGGATAGGCCTTGGAAAGCCGATGGTTTGATGACCGATGAGCCTGGTTTGCTTCTCGGCATCCAGACCGCCGACTGCATCCCGGTCCTGGTTGCCGACCGCAAACGCCGCGCCGTGGCCGCCTTCCACGCCGGCTGGCGCGGAACCGTCAAGCGCATCGTCGAATCCGGCGTGGGCCGCATGAGGCTTGAATTCGGCTCGCGCCCGGAGGACCTGGTTGCCGCCATCGGTCCCGGCGTCGGCGCATGCTGCTATGCCGTGGGCGAAGAAGTGCTCTCCAGCTTCGAGTCCCAGTTTTCCTATGGCCGCGAGCTCTTCCGCGAGGTCTACGACGCCGACCCGGTGCGCACCCGCTACCCCATGCTCTTCCTCACCCAGCGCGCCCCCGGACACTCGTCCATCGGTCCCAGCCTGCACCTGGACCTGATCGAGGCCAACCGCCGCCAGCTTCTCGCCGCCGGCCTCAAGCCCCGCTCAATCCATTGGGCCGGAGGCTGCACGAGCTGCCAGACCGACCTGTTTTTCTCCCATCGCGCCTCACAGGGTCATGCCGGCCGCATGTTGAGCGTAATCGGCATCCGTCCCGATGCTCTCCGGCGGTAGAACATTTCTGGGATAGGGCAGGGTCCTGGCCGCCTTATCCTCGCCCGGCGATCCGGTGATACCATGGGGACCGACTTCGACAAACACTTCTGGAAGGCTGCCATGACACTTGCCACGGGCAACGGGCTCGATCTCGCTCGCCACTGGAAACGGCTGCGCTCCATCCAGAGCGGCCTTGCGGTGCTGGCTGGCGCCTTCCTGCTGGCCTGGCCGGCCTTCTTCAACGGCTTTCCCCTGCTCTATCCCGATTCCATGACTTACCTGGACGATGGCCGCATCGTGGCCCGCGCCATCTTCCTGCATGACTTCTCCACCTACTACGGCGTCCGCTCGCTGTTTTATGGCCTCGGCATCCTGCCCTTCCACTGGAACATCAATCCCTGGCCCGTAGCCGCCCTGCAATGCCTGCTGGTTGCCTGGGTTGTCTTCCTGGTTGTCCGTTCCATCTCGCCGCGCCAAACCGCCGCCCACTATCTCGTCCTGGTTGCATTGCTCAGTCTGCTGACCAGCGCCGGCTGGTATGCCGTCTTCATCATGCCCGACATTCTGGGCCCGGTTCTCTATCTCTGCATCTATCTCCTGGTCTTTGCCCCGCAGACGCTCTCCCGCGCCGCACGGCTGGCTCTTTATCCCATCGCCTGGTGGTGCGTTACCGCCCACGCCACTCACCTTCTGCTGGCCGCTGGCTTGTGCGCGCTTCTGGCGTTGTTTGCCGCGTTCGAGCGCGGGAGGGTTCTTTACCGGATGAAAGCCTTGGGCCAAGTGGCAGCAATCCTCGCCTTCGCAGCCGCCTCACAATTGGCCCTGAACGCCTATCTCTACGACAAGCCTTCCCTCAACGGCGAGCGCCCGCCCTATCTGACCGCCCGCATCCTGGCCGACGGCCCCGGACGCTGGTACCTTGAAAGGCATTGTCCCCAACTCCAGTGGGCCACCTGCGCCGAACTCCAGACCCAGCCCACCGATGCGGATGGCTTTCTGTGGGGACCCGGCGGGTCCTACGACGCCGGAACCGACAGCGACAAAAGACGAATCGAAGACGAGGAGATGCCTTTTGTTCTGGCCACCATGCGCGCCTATCCGCGCCAGCAGTTTTCCCGCTCTGCGGCCAATTTCGAGGGCCAACTCATGGCTTTCGGCCTTTACGGCTTCGATCCCAGCCCATGGATCCTGGGGGATTTCGACCAGGTGCTCCCCAGCGCGCGCCCCGGCTATCTCCGCAGCCGCCAGGCGAACGATTCTCTGCCGCTCGATCTGCTGACGGAAGTCCAGTTTTGGGGAATTGTCGCCTCGCTCGGAGTCATCGTCCTGGTCATGTTGTTCGCGCGCCGCTACTCCCGGATGTTCGCCGGACTCAGCCTGGTCATCGTTTCCGTGGTGGTCGGCAACGCATTTGTGGGGGGCGTCCTGTCGGTGGTGGATGACCGCTACGGATGCCGCGTCATCTGGCTCATCCCGCTTCTGGCAGGCCTCACCATCCTCGACTGCCTCGCCCAGCGGGACTCCCTCCGCGCTGCCGCCGGCGCAGCCTGAAAGACACTGCCGCGCATCAACCGCCTGGTGCTTCAACCTCAGCCAAAGCCCAGGAAACAGAACTGCCCGCCCGGTCAGGCCAGGCAGGCAGCCACGTCAGGAGACCTTGGCAGCTTCCTGAGGATTGACCAGGTCGCGCAGTTCCTTCGAAGGTTTGAAGTACGGCACGCGCTTGGCTGGAACTTCCACGCGCTCGCCGGTCTTGGGGTTGCGTCCAATGCGGGGATTGCGCTGGCGGATGCGGAAAGAACCGAAACCGCGAATCTCAATCTTGTCTCCGCCCTGAAGCGCGCCAATCACCGAATCGAAAATGGTCTCTACGATGACCTCGCCATCGCGGCGTGTCAGGTCGCCCAGATGAGTCACCTTTTCAACCAGGTCTGCCTTTGTCATGTCCTCTAGGCCTCCGCTCACAGCATAACCGGATTGTGCAGGATTCAACGCGAAAAAGAAAGCCCCCCTGTGGGAATTGAGCCTTTTCTCTTCAGCAGGTTGGGGGAAGCCGGGTCGCCGCAGATCCCCCAAGGTCAACCGTGCCCCGGGGCGTTATCATGTCCAGAGTCTCTCCCTCAATTGCCACGGCATCCAGGGAACGGGTCCAGGGGTCGATCGCCATGACGCAGTCTCCGCAGTACAGCATCGTGATTCCGGCCTTCAATGAGGCCGCCCGCATTCCGGCGACGCTTGCGTCGGTCATCGCCTGCATCCGCGCCCACGGCTGGGATGCCGAAGTCCTGGTCGTCAACGACGGCTCAACCGACGCCACCGCCGGCTTGGTCGAAGCCTTCGCCCTGACTGCGCCCGAGGTCCGTCTCATCGAAAACCCCGGCAATCGCGGCAAGGGCTACAGCGTGCGCTCCGGCCTGCTCCAGGCCCAGGGCGAGGTCGTCATGTTCACCGACGCCGACCTCTCGGCGCCCATTGAAGAGGCCGAACGGCTGTTCGCCGCGATCGCCGCTGGCGCCGACATCGCCATCGGCTCCCGTTGGCTTGAGAAGGGCCGCCAGACCCACCGCCAGCCCCTCTACCGCCAGTTCTTCGGCCGCTGCTTCAATGCCGTCACCCGCTTCGTCATGGGCCTCCACTTTGCCGACACCCAGTGCGGATTCAAGGCCTTCACCCACATCGCCGCGCAGACCATCTTTCACCTTCAGACCATCGAGCGCTGGGGCTTCGACCCGGAGATCCTCTTCATCGCCCTCAAGCGCGGCTACCGCATCGCCGAAGTCCCCGTAAGCTGGGCCCACGACGAGCGCACCCGCATGAGCTACCTCAAAGACGGTGTAAGAATGCTCCAAGACATCGCCGTCATTCGCTGGAACGCCCTCACCGGCCACTATCGCAAGCCGATCGACGCTGCCCCGCTTGCCGGCAGAATCCGCTAGCCTGCATTTCTCACAGGCGGTCATTTCAAGGCGTTTTGGTGAAGCAGATCAGCCTTGGCGGGTGTTTTTCGGGTGATGGGGTCGGCCGGTAATTGTGGATTTGGT
>Ga0181520_10001290_pt1 | contig 51427 bp, 56 predicted proteins | sample PEATcosm2014_Bin_29_FD_132451 | JGI IMG/M metagenome (GOLD analysis project Ga0181520, IMG submission 132451) | Peatland microbial communities from MTU Mesocosm Facility, Houghton, MI, USA - PEATcosm2014_Bin02_30_metaG | ecosystem: Environmental > Terrestrial > Soil > Wetlands > Peat | place... | reverse complement strand
GGTTGTTCGACCTCCTGCAATGGGTGCTACCCATCTCATTCGTTCTTGATTGATATTTTCAGCCATATGGATCGACATTCCCTGATTCTAGGGGAATCCGCCATATGTGTGTGCACATTACACTAGCCGCTTGACACATAGCATATTACATGTTATGTTTATTTCAGCCTAGGATAATTTCCTAGAGCTTCAAAACCGAGGTGTTTTATGTTGAGCGAAGCAAGAAAGGGTCAGATCGCCATCGCAATGATGAAACAGGTAATTCGGGATAAGGGAATTCATACCCTGAAGCCCAACTCTGTTCGTCGCGAAGTGGGCAATCTCGCAAAAGAGATGAACATGAACAACGAAGACGAGATCTTCGAGTTCATCCAGATTATCACTGCAGAGTTGATCTCTGAGGCATTCGGTAAGAAGATCAGCTGGGAAAACTAACCTCAACTTCGAATAGGGCAAGGTGAAACCATTAAGGTTTCCTAAAAGGGTAATTGCACTACCCCGCATCTGCGGGCATAGGCAGAACAAGAACCTTGCCTCCCCTATTCTTCATGGGCGCATTGGTCTTTATGACAATGCGCCCTTTCCATTTTTATACAAAGCTCATTTTTTCCATTGCCATACTCAAATTCATCCAGCTCATATTTCTAAACATATGTAACGGGGCAGTAGCTAATCGAGGAACGCATTCAACTTCTCCAGCTGCTGAGTAAAGCCGGCTTGCATGCCTTCAACAGCCATCCCGGCCTTTGATCCGGTCTTGTGTATGGCTGCCTTGACTTCAATTTTGGTTTTGCCGTTATCGTCAGAGAAAGTAATTTCCGTGGTTTGATCGATCGTGGTTTTTTCCTTATCGTCGCCTTCAGTCCAGGCCTTCGCAGCGTAGGAAAGCTTTGCGTTTGGGATGACCTCCGTAAATTTTGCCAGCATTGGCCATCGTATGCCCTTGTACGAACCCATCGCCTCCCCTGCTTCCATAACGATATAGAACTTTCCGCCCACCCGCAGATCGACTTCACATTCGGGAATGGTGGCGTTGTCCGGTCCCCACCATTGCTTTAACATTTCCGGATCGGTCCACGCCCGCCAGACTTTCTCGCGCGAGGCGTTGTATGTTCGTTTAAATACTACTTCTTTGATCGGTGCCATAGTTTTTTATAGTTATAGGTAGTTTGTCTGCCTATACTACAATTCAAAACGATGAAGTTAACACGTAATCATAGAATTGACATTCGATAACGTTATGATATCTTCCCTATGGAAAGAGAGGGTTAAATGCACACCTTAACATCCGAAGAAAGCCAAGCGTTGAGCGCTGTTCGTACATTTGATGAGCTGGCAGATGTTGCTCTCTCGTCACTCGCGCGGATGAAGTGTGAACACGCCGAGATCGTTCAGATCTGCGGCCCGATGTCCACCGGAGGATGCGGCGATTTCCAAAGGAACATGGCGCGATTCAATGCCGCTATTGAGGTTGCCCTGCGGCACGGAGTAGCGGTATTCAACCAGGTTCTTTTCCAGAAAGAGGTCATTCGGATCTGTAACTGGAAAGTGGGATCTCCGTATCCGATGGAACTTCTCGAAACGTTCTACGGCAGGATATTTTTATCGGGATTTCTAACTAAGGGATTGTTTTTACCCGATTGGGACACTTCGTTTGGTTCTCGGTGGGAGCGAAAGTTGCTTGCGAGCCTCGGGCTCGCCACCGACGATTACCCGGCCGCTTGGATGGATGAGGTCGATTAACTCACAATGTAGCAACATAGCAACCCGCCCAATGGAACCCATTGCTTGGCGGGTTCCTTTTTTTCTATGCAACCCCTTAAGCTTGGGAGTATGATAATAACGATGATCATTCTCTTTACCGGTGACGGAAAAGGAAAGACGACTGCCTCACTTGGGCAAATGGTCCGCGTTTTGGGACGGGAGAAATCGGCGCTTATGATCCAGTTCATCAAAGGACCGTGGATATCCGGCGAAGACGAGTTTTCACAAAAATTTAATATTCCAAGCGACCGGTTTGAGATCAAAAAAATGGGGCTGGGATTCGTCGGGATCCTCGGCGATTCCCTGCCGATCGAAAAGCATAAAGAGGCGGCGCAACGCGCGCTTGCGACGTTTGTGGCGGAAAAGAATTCAAAAAAGTGGCACTTGATCGTGCTCGATGAGATAAATGTGGCACTATCGCTCGGACTGCTTGCGCTGAACGACGTCATTGACGCCATCAAAGATTATCCTGACGACCGCATCCTCATTCTGACCGGCCGTGGGGCGCCGCAGGAGATGATAGACGCCGCCGACCTCGCCACCGAAATGCGCGAGATCAAACATCCGTTTGAGCAGGGCAAAGACGCGCGCCCCACGGTCGAATTTTAGTTTTAGCCGCGGCGCGGATGTGGTATCCTAGCAGTATCAATGCGTAATTTTATGAACAAATGGTCGGTATTTTTTGTTATCGTCGCGATCGGGATCGTTGCGATAGTTTCGTACGGCGCGCTTAAGGCACATATATTTTCCGGCAAATATGACGTCGCTGCCGGTGCGGCAGGGTCTTCTAAAAACGACCCACCTGCCGTTCTCGGCACGAACACTTTCCTTTCCGCGCTTACCCCGGTAAATGCCGCGGCGTATGACGCAAAACTATTGCAGTTGGCGAACATTCCGTCACGCACGATCACGGTAATAGTCACGTCGACCATCCCCGGCACCACCACCATTGCGCGATCGACGATCACCAAAACGGTTTCCTCAACGAGCGCGTGGCCGGTCAAGACCGCGCCGCTTCCGGGTGCCGGCGCGTTGCTTCCGTTCAACCGCATCGTCGCCTACTACGGCAACTTTTATTCCACGCAGATGGGCGTGCTCGGGCAATACCCCACCGATCAGATGATGGCGATGCTCGCATCGACCACCGCCGAATGGCGCGCAGCGGATCCCACGACGCCCGTCATTCCCGCGATCGACTACATCGTGGTCACTGCGCAGGGGGCGCCCGGCGCGGACGGGAAATATCGCCTGCGCATGCCGGACAGCCAAGTGGAAAAAGCAATCTCGCTTATGTCGCAAGTAAATGGTTTGGTATTTTTGGATTTTCAGGTCGGTTGGAGTAATGTGGAGACCGAAGTGCCGCAGTATGCGTCGTTTTTAAAATTACCGAACGTCGAGCTTTCGCTTGATCCGGAATTCGACATGGAGCCGGGCGTTAAACCAGATCAGCAGATCGGCACGATGAGCGCGAGCGATATCGATTGGGCGGCAAACTATCTGGCAAATATCGTGAATCAAAACAATCTGCCGCCGAAAATTTTAGTAGTGCATCGGTTCACTGAAGACATGGTGACAAACTATAAAGCGATCACGCCATTGCCGCAGGTGCAGGTCGTGATGGATATGGACGGCTGGGGTTCGCAGGCAAAGAAGATCAATACGTATCAGCGCGTCGAGGCCGCCGAGCCGGTGCAGTTCACCGGGTTCAAGCTGTTCTATAAGAACGATCTCCTTCCGCCGAGCACCGGCATGCTTACGCCGCAGCAGGTGCTACAGCTCAGCCCGCAACCGAGCTATATACAATATCAATAGCGTCCATGGAGAGCACTTCGCATTTTGCGCGCATGCGGGATTGGTATGGAAAGTTCGAGCGGCCGATATCTTCCATCTCGCTCATCGGCGGATTCGTCTTTGATGCCATCACGCTTACGCGCGTGGATCAGTTTTGGGAGAACTTCTGGGTCGGGGCACATCTTCTTATCGTCGCCGTCTGCATCGTTCTTATCAACCTCACGGAGAATGGCGAGCTTGATAAAACAAATCCGGCCAAGCTGCACTTCTGGCTGGTGAACGTGCTCCAATTTTTCTTTGGCGGATTGCTGAGCACGTACCTTGTGTTCTATTTTCGCAGCGGGACACTTGCCGTCAGCTGGCCATTCTTTCTGATGCTCGCCGCCGCCTTCATCGCGAACGAACGGCTGAAGCGCCACTATTCGCGCCTCACATTCCAGATCACCATTCTTTTCCTTTCCATCTATTTATTCTCCGCGTATATCGTCCCGGTGGCGCTACACACGATCGGTCCGTGGGTTTTTATCTTGAGCGGAGTGATCAGCGTGGCCGTTCTCGGGCTCTTCCTTCTTATCCTTCGCTTTTCGGCGAAAGAGCGGTTTGCGCAGGGAGGAAAGCAGCTTGCGCTTTCGGTTGCGGGGATCGTCATTGCCATGAATGCTTTTTATTTTTTGAACGTGATCCCGCCGATCCCGCTCTCATTGAAAGACGCCGGACTGTACGAAACATTTACGGTAAATTCGCCGGGAAATTATAGCGTGCAATATGAAGATCAAGGGATGTTCGCTTTCTTGAAGCCGTCGGAAACCATCCAGCTGACGCCGGGCGCGCCGCTCTATGCCTATAGCGCGATATTCTCCCCCACCTCGTTCAACCTCACGATCGTGCACGAATGGCAATACTATGATGAAACGGTGGATGAATGGACGACGCGCGGAACAATAGCTCTGTCGGTTGTGGGTGGCGGCGACCGCGGCTATCGGACATTCTCAACGGAAGACGGGCTGACCGCCGGCAAGTGGCGCGTGAACATCGAGACGGCGCAGGGCCAGGTTATCGGCAGATTGAACTTTACCGTGGTCAACGCAACCGTCCCGCCATCGCTGCAAAGCACAACGATCGATTAGCGCCCGCCCGGCTTACGATATTTTTTGAAGCAGCGCCTTGTAGTCGTTCGTCGTGACGTGCCAGTCGCCCGGCTTCAACGGATTGTCGAGGTCGGTAAGCACGAGAAAGATCGCGTAGGCGAGACTTGCGATGCTCGCGGTAAAGAGGAATGCGAGCCAGATGTCTTTGATGGCGATGAACATCGAAAGTCCGATCAGCAGAAACGAAGCGAAGCGCAATGTGTTGCGCAAAAGCGGCGGCATGTGCTCCGCGCTGTGCTGCAGCCGCGCCGAGCGGTGGTTTAATACGGTCGACAGGAGCGCGAACGAGGTCGGCATAAGCTGCGGCGCTTCGTCAAAGATTTTGTAAATACTGGTGTTGAGGTCGGTGATCACGTCTTCCACTTCCTGGCTCTTTTCCCCTTTTTCGCTGTACTGCCAGCCCTCTTTAATGATGAGCGCAAGATATCGTTTGATGTCGTTGTGGATCTCTCCCTTTATTTTTTCCGGAAAGTTGCTTGACCATAAATACAGTTTTTCAAGGCCGTCTACTTCGCCGCGCACCGCATCGGTAAGCGCGTTCCATTCATCCCACTCCTTCTGGATGGCAAAACCGGCGAGCACGCCAAAGATGGTACCGACGACGGCGTACAGCCACGGGATCCCGTCGATGTTCGAAAGCAGGAGGCGCGTGTCGTACAGGCTGCTCGTTCGTATAAAATAGAACACTGTCCAGAAAATAATAAGGAACGGGATAAGTTTTTTAATGAGTGCCATATGGAGTAATATTATCACGTACGTTCGTGCGCCCACAAATATGATACACATTCCGCGCAGACAATGGAGCCGCCGCCCGCCACCGAACACCGAACCGGTCTATCTGACCGCGTCGGGCGTTACGCGTCTTGAAGCGCGGCTCGCGCGGCTCAAGCAATCACTTCCGGCGGTCATCGACGAGGCCGCGCGCACCGCGGCGTATGGCGATCGCTCGGACAATGCGGAATATAAAGAGGCAAAAGGAATTCTGCGCCGCACGCGCGGGCAGATTTTGAATATCGAAGATCAGCTCAAGCGCGTGGTCATCATCCCGGAAGGTGCGGGCGCCGACGGCGCGATCCGGCTCGGCTCGACCGTCACGCTTTCATTGAACGGCAAGAAAAAAATCTTCCGCATCCTCGGGTCGTCCGAGACCGATCCTTCGCATGGGCGTATCTCGCACACGTCGCCGCTTGGCGCGGCGCTCGTTGGCCACATCGTTGGCGATATCGTTGCCGTGCAAACGCCGGGCGGCACGCAGGAGTACAACATACTCGAGGTAAAGTAAAAAAAGCCGCGCGATCCGGAATCAGATCGCGCGGAAGAGGAGGGTAACGCTAGGCGGGTTGCTTTTGAAAGTCGGCATACTTCTCCATCGCCGATGTGAGATCGTTCTGTGTGGTGCTTGCAGAAGGAGAGGTGGTGAGCAATTTGCCGGAGTTCCCGATGATGGGCGCACAGTGTTCACAGAGAACCCCGCTAAGTGCGTGGGAGGTTATTTCCTTTTGAAATGTTCGATACCCGTAGAACAACGCGTAAAACTCACGCAAGGTTAGTGTGGCTACAAACTCACAGATCGGTGCTTTTCTACATACCCCTTTCTGTGCCTTTTTAAGGGATTCAACTTCAACAGCGTGCAGTGTCATTCAACTCTCCGCTTTCGGGATTGGTGCCACCTATTACCCTACCCTACCTTGGAAATATTTCAAGCCTGCGGTACAATCAAGCGGCTATGGAAAAATCATATACAAAACTTAAAAAGCTGAGCGAAAAGAACGGCGATATCGAGTTTCAGGCCGAGGTGCCGGTGGAGCTGCTGGAGGAATATTCACTGGCGGCGCTTGCCGAGCTGTCGCAGGATTTTGCGCTCCCCGGCTTTCGCAAGGGCAAAGTGCCGCAGGAAAAAGTGCGCGAACATATCGGAGAAATGGAGCTTTTGGAGGACGCCGCGAACGAGGCGCTTCGCGATGCTATGCAGCAGATCGTGGAGGATGAGAAGCTGAACATCGTCGGCCGGCCGCAGGTGGTCATCACAAAGATCGCGCCAAAAAACCCGCTGGAGTTCAAGATCCGCTATGCGCTCTTTCCCGACATTTCGTTGCCCGATTATAAGAAAATCGGCAAGACCATCTTTGATCGGAAGGATCCGACCGATGTGACGGAAAAAGATATTGACGAGGCAATTGAGCGCATCCAGAAGATGATCGCGCCGATGGCGAACGCCGGATTGGCTCCGGCAAAAGATGCACCCATTCCCCCGCTCACCGATGAGACGGTAAAACAATTTGGCAACTTCAATACGGTCGCGGACTTTCGCACCGAGCTCAAGCGCCAGCTCGAACAGGAAAAAGTGTTGCACATGAAGGACGGCCGGCGTGAAGAAATGATCAAAGAGATCGTCAAGCACGCAAAAATAAAAGTTCCGCAATTGCTCGTTGATCAGGAACTCTACGAATTTTTGGCAGATCGTGATGAACAATTAAAGACCGCCGGGCTTTCGCTTGAGGAATATTTAAAGCAGGTCGGCAAGACCGCCGAGCAGCTCGAGAAGGATGAGCGCACGCTTATCGAGGACGATCTGCGGATGAGCCTGGTCGTCCAAGAAGTTCGCAAACAGGAAAATATCACCGCCGATGACCGCGACATCCATACCTTGATGGCACAGCTTAAGGTACGCTATCCGGAGCGGAAAGAGCAGGAACTCCACCGGACGGCGGAGGCGATGATCATCCAAAACAAGCTGTTTGCCATCCTCGAGGGCACTCCTCCGCCCGAATTGAAAGAGGTTGCCGACGGCGATGTAGTATTAAAGCATGGAGATAACAAATAAGGTCATTATCGTGACGGGGGCATCGGATGGGATCGGTGAGGCGATCGCGAAGAAATTGGCGCATGCCGGGGCAAAAGTGGTGCTTGCCGCGCGTTCGGACGAAAAGCTTGCCGCGCTTGCGCACGAGCTCCCCGGATCCGTTGCGGTGCACGCCGATATGACGCAGCAGGCGGACATCCAGAACCTCATCGATCGCACGATGGAGATCGACGGTCGCATCGACATTTTGATCAACAATGCCGGTCAGGGCATGTCCGGCCCGGCGGAGTCGATTGACATCGACAAGTACAAGCACATCATGAACCTCAACGTGTACGGGCCGCTGTACGCGATGCAGCTTGCGATCCCGCACATGCGCGAGGCCGGCGGCGGCATGATCCTCAATATCAGCTCGCGCGTTTCAAAGAATTATTACCCGAATCTTTCCGCATACGCTTCAACCAAATATGCGTTGAACGCGATCTCGCTCACCGCGCGCGCGGAACTTGAGAAGGATCACATCATCGTGAGCGTATTCCATCCCAAAATGACGGCAACGAGCTTTGGTAAAAATTCGGTCGGTGCAACGCCGCAAGCCGCTACGGCGTATGTTGAGCAAGCCCGCGCGCGCGGTATGGAAGTGGATACCGCCGAGCAGGTAGCGGATAAGGTCTTGGAACAGATCAAGTCTGAGGAACCGGAAGCCTCAATGTAATGTCAAAAGTTGCCCCGGCTGCGTGCCGGGGTTCTTTTTAATGATTTTTTAAGGTAGGATGAGTTGCAATGCTTATAGATGATGTAAATGTTCGGATCTCGGCGGGGCACGGCGGCAAAGGCAACGTGTCTTTTAATAAAACCTTAATGAGCCTCGGCCCCGCCGGCGGAAGCGGCGGCAAGGGCGGCAGTGTTTACGCCGAAGGCGTTTCTGACCTTTCGGCACTCGGCCAGTTTCGCTTTAAAAAGGAATTCGCCGCGGAAGACGGTCTTTATGGCCGTGATCAGTTCCGCGACGGGCACGATGGCAAAGATCTCATTCTAAAAGTGCCGGTCGGCACGATTGCTCATAACCTTACGACCGGCGTGGATGTTGAGCTCGATCACACCGGCGAGCGCGTTCTGCTCGCCAAGGGCGGCAACGGCGGCAAGGGCAATTTTCTGTTCCGTTCATCGCGCAATACGACGCCGAAGCAATCCCAGCCAGGACTCCCCGGCGAATCGTTCGAGTTTCGGTTGGAGCTCAAGTTTATCGCCGACGTCGGTTTCGTCGGCTTGCCAAACGTCGGCAAATCCAGCCTGTTGAACGAATTAACCAACGCCAAGAGCAAAGTGGCAAACTATGCCTTTACCACGCTCGAACCGAACCTCGGCACGTATTACGAGCTGATCCTTGCCGACATTCCCGGACTCATCGAAGGTTCATCGGAAGGCAAAGGACTTGGTACGCGCTTCTTGCGACACATCGAACGCACACGCACGCTCTTCCATTTTATCTCCGCCGAATCCCCCACTCCCGTTGCCGATTATAAGACGATCCGCGCGGAGCTTGGCGCATATAGCAAGGCGCTGCTCAAAAAACCGGAGCATTTGTTTTTAACAAAGTCCGACGTGGTTGATGAAAAGGAATTAAAATCAAAATTGACAAAGCTTAAAAAAATAGACCCAAAGGTTGTCGCGATCTCTATTATTGACGACGAGAGTATGAAGAAGGTGCAAAAGCTTTTGAATGGGATAAAGGCGAAGAAATAATAAAATAAATGAGTTAGCGCTTCATTAATTTATATGGTATAAGTTTCATAGCGTCCAGATGGACCGGGAGGTTTGTGGATGAAGGCTCGTTTCTGTACGGGATACAGTCTGGTTGGGCTAGGAATCGTGTTGATCTTTGTTGGCATCTTTTCTGTCCAACCTGATATTCACATGGGAATCTTTGGAATTCCTGCAATTTACCTGATAGAAGCAGGGATAGTCATTGGAATTGCTGGTCTCCTCATCCGTCCTAATCGGGCAGCGAGGGATGTTATCGTTTCTCAAATTTTGGGAAAAAAGCGAAACATTGAAACAAAAGATTTATGAGGCGGGGCATTCTTCGCCGGCGAATCAATTTTCCGCCGGCGTTTTCTTTTCATTAAAATTGTGTTAATATATTCTCAAACGCGCCGTCCGCGCGTTCTTATTATGTTTTAACCTCATGCCATGCCAAACAACGAAGTGATCCTCCGATTCAATGATGTGACGTTCGAATACGGCAAAAAGCCCATTCTCACCGGGGCCACGTTTTCCGTGCGCCGCGGGGCGAAGATCACGCTGATGGGCCAGAACGGTGCCGGCAAGAGTACGATGTTTCGGCTTATCATGGGCGATCTGCCAGCCGAGGAAGGCAATGTCATCATAGAAGAAGGCCTCACCAAAGCGATCTCCAAGCAGGTCATCCCCCGCGATCAGCTCGACTCCACCGTACTCGAATTCTTTACGAGCGCCTTCCCGGGCAAAAAAGTGTACGACATCGAACCGCGCATCAATAAAGCGCTGGAAGTGGTGAACCTCGTTGCGCCACTCGATCGTATCGTCAAAACTTTTTCCGGCGGACAGCAGGCGCGGCTGCTTCTTGCGCATGCGATCATTCAGGATCCGGATATGCTCCTGCTCGACGAGCCGACGAATAATCTTGATAAGGCGGGCATCGAGCACCTCACACAGTTTTTGATCGATTCCAAGAAAACGTGCATCGTCATCTCCCACGATGCTGATTTTTTGAATGCCTTCACGCACGGTGTACTTTATTTGGATATTTTTACCAAAAAAGTCGAGCAGTACACCGGCAATTATTTTGATGTGCTTAAGGCGATCACCGAACGGCTTGAGCGCGAGCGTATGAAGAACGTGCGGCTCCAGCGTGATATTATGCACCGCAAAGAACAGGTTAACTTCTTTGCACAGAAAGGCGGACACATGCGCGACGTCGCGCGCAAGATGAACGAGAAGATCGCCGAGCTTGAGGGCGAGGTGGTTGATGTGCGCCAGGAAGACAAGACTATCCGCAACTTCGCCATCCCCTGCCAGGAAGAGATCAGCGGACGCATTCTTGAACTCAGCTTGGTCAATGTCATTAAAAATCATAAATCGACGGCCAAGAAAGTCGCGATCGCGCTCAAAAAAGGTGAACGACTGCATCTTATGGGGCCGAACGGCATCGGGAAGACGACGCTTCTTGAAGCGCTCGCCACCGGCCACGCCAAGGGCGAAGTTGTGGAGAAGGGCATTCGCATCGGCTACTATCGGCAGGATTTTTCCACGCTCGACTTCGACGCCACCGTTTGGGACACGCTCGCGCGCGCCATGCGCGAAGGCGATCAGGATAAGCTTCGTTCTACCGCGGCGGGGTTCTTGCTCGATGCGGATCTGCTTCGCGCAAAGATCGGTTCGCTCTCCGAAGGCCAGAAAGGACTCGTGGCATTCGCCAAACTTTCACTCGAAGCGCCCGGCCTCCTCATTCTCGACGAGCCGACCAACCACATCAACTTCCGCCATATTCCGGTGATCGCAAAAGCACTCGACCGTTACGAAGGTGCGATGATCCTCGTCAGCCACGTCCCCGACTTTGTTAAGCAGATCAAGATAGACTACACGCTGGATTTGGCGGCGCTTTAATTCTTTTTCTCCAGTTCCAAACAAACCGAGTTGATGCAATATCGCTTGCCACCTTTATCTTCCGGACCATCATCAAAGACATGACCGAGATGTGCGCCACAGGTCTTGCAGACAACTTCGGTGCGGGCCATGCCATAGCTGCTGTCGGTCTTTAGCTCCACCTTCTCAAGATTGACGGGTTCGGTAAAGCTCGGCCAGCCGGACTTTGAGTCGAATTTGGTGTCAGATGAGAATAATTCCGTGCCGCACACGGCACATTTGTACATTCCCTTTGCGTGTTCATCCCAATATTTTCCCTTAAATGCGCCTTCCGTGCCGCCTTCGCGCGCGATGTGGTAGAGCTCCGGGTTTTCCGCTTTCAATTCTTCGTCGGTTTTCATGTGTTAAATAGTTATTAAAATTATTTTGACTTTTCTTTTAGTAGTGTCGCAAATTGTTTTTGTAGTTTCTCCACTTTCGGCTCAATGATCACTTGGCAATATCCCGCGCCGGGATGATTTTTAAAGTATTGCCGATGATAATCCTCGGCGTCATAAAACTCGCCGAGCGGCATCACTTCGGTAACGATCGGACGGCCGTCGGGATCCGAAGCGGTCAACTCCGCGATGAACTTTTCCGCTTCCGCCTCCTGCTCCGGCGTGGTGTAGAATATCGCCGAGCGATACTGCGTGCCGACGTCGTTTCCCTGTCGGTTGAGCGTGGTCGGGTCATGCGTGGCGAAGAAAACGGTAAGCAGGTCATGATACGAAATTTGCGACGGATCGAAGATCACGCGCGTCGCCTCCGCATGGCCGGTCTCGCCGGTGCAGACCTGCTCATAGGTGGGGCTGGGAGTCGTGCCGCCGGTGTAGCCCGGCATCACCGAGATCACGCCCCGCAGCTCCGCAAACACGGCTTCCGTGCACCAGAAGCATCCGCCGCCGAATACTGCAGTCTGCCGATCGTTGGTGGCTATTTCCATAATGATTATTTAATGTTTTTTCTATCCAAATGTGAATGTATATGCCTGCAACCCCGGCGACTCGATGATCAGCTGTAGTGTGTGCTCTCCCCCGCCATCCGCATTTTTTACCAGGTTGTAAAGCTTATTGCCCGAAATGATCACCTTGCCATTGTGCACGTCGCTTCCGGCGTCGGCTGCGCTGACGGGTTGGCCATCCTGGGTAACATCGACGACGATTCCCGCCGGAGTGCCGGCCGCCACTATGTAGACATTTCCCGCATTGTACTCGTACGTGATCGTCGCGCCGGAGGTGAGATTTTTGGCATACTGATCCTCAAAATCCCACGTTCCCCCCAAGTATAACTTATTCGAGTCGATGGCATCCGCTGTCGGAGTGGTGAGCGACTGGTTCCCGTTCACAAAAAACGTTCCGTTGGCGAGCAGGCTGTTCCGCGCGGCGCCAAAGTACGTCTCCGGGCTATTGATCTCGTTCAGGTTGGAAGGGGTGATGTTCACCGTCGAGGTCGCGATCATCGCTGTGCTTGTGCCGAGGATCTGCGCCCGCTGGTCAAGCAGCTTTTGTATCTCCGCTTCCGTCTCCGGATAATTTCCCTCGCCTACCTGATCGTGAACGATATACCCGGCCATGTCGATCAAATATTCGTGCGGCCAGTAGAGATTGTTGTACGCATTCCACGTGCCATAGTTGCTGTCGAGGACGACTGGATAGTGGATACCATATTCAGCCACCGCGTTTTGTACGTTGCTCAGTTGTTTTTCAAAATCAAACTCCGGCGTGTGGATACCTACGATCTCGAGCCCTGCGGCCGCATACTTTTGATACCAGGCATTGAGATATGGAATTGTACGCACGCAATTGATACAACTATAGGTCCAAAAATCCAACAAGATCACTTTTTGACCGATGAGGCTTGAGAGCTTGAATCCCGGCGCCACATTGATGAACCCCGTCGGATCCGTGATCTCGATCGCTGGCTGGTCGCCGGCGGCCTTGTCCGCCGCCGCGAGCTGTTGGAGCGCGGTCTTTGCGCCGGTGCTCAGCGGGATCGTTGGCGTAGTGTTAGTGCTGCCGCTCGTGTTTGTACTATTCGGCGCGGTGCTCGAAGTATTTGCAAGCAGCGAATTCACGTCGATCGCCTGCGCATCCTGCCCCGAGCCGGACGCACCCGGATGTACCTTCAAGCTTTCCAAATACCAAATACCGCCGATTACGGCGAGGATGACCACTACGAACACAATTTTTTTCTTAGTACTCATATATTTTTAATATTATTTTATACCTTAAATTTCAATAAAATGTCGTTTATAAAGCCAAAGTTTGCGATGAGCGGAAGGTCCTGCGTGAAGACGAGTACGCCAAGCACAACCAGGATGCCGCCGAAGATCGGGTTGATGTACTCGAGCTTCGCCGCGTATTTATTGATCACGTTTGCGCTCTGCGCGACGAATAATCCGACGATCAGGAACGGAATGCCAAGCCCGATCGCGTACGAGAGCAAAAGCCAGAACGCCTCGCCGGGCGCCGACGCGGCGATGCCGAGAATGCCGCCGAGCACCGGGCCGACGCACGGCGTCCAGCCCGCGGCGAACGCCAGGCCGAACAATAGCGACGTGAGGTAGCGGGATTTTGAGCCGGTCGGGTTCAAATTCAGCTTATGGTCGCTCTCAAAAAATCGGATCCGGAAGAATCCCATCAGGTAGAGTCCGAAGAAGATCACGATCGTCCCGCCGATCCATGCAAGCCATGATTGCACCGCGTACGCCACGTGCGCCAAGACGCCGTTCAACAACACTCCGAGCAACGCGAACACGATCGAAAATCCTAGCACAAAGAAAAAGCTGTTCAAGAAAATGCTCAGCCGCGAAGGCTTTGCCGCGGCATTCGAAGACGACTCCCCTGCAAGGTAGGCGAGGAATCCCGGAATGATCGGGAGAATGCACGGCGAAAGAAACGAAACGATGCCGGCAAAGAATGCGACGAGAATGGGGATGTTGGCCATTAATGTTTATTATAGACGAAAAAGCTTCTCAACAGCGATAATTGTCTGGCCGCTCACGCCTATTTTATTTTTCACCATGTCTTTCATGTCGTAAAGTATAGCCAGTGGTGGTGGTACGTCAAGCATCCTTTACATGCATTGTGGATAAGTTTCGCGGCATAAAATGTTAGAATGATAGTGCGATGGTAAATAGCATACTTCACACCGACGCGCTGGAGCAAAAGTATGGTCCGATCACCGCAATCGTGGTTCGACATGATCCGGCCGGCAAGACCACCGGCGAGAGGATGCGAAAGGCTAAGCTTGTCGATCAATGTGGAATAGTAAGGACCTATGCACTAACATTTCTTAAAGAATACCCTGAGAGCAAGGAGTTGGATGAGATAGAAGGAAAGATCCAAAAAGGTGCCTTAATCGGTCAAACCTTTAGGAATTATCACTATGACATCACAAGAATTGAATTGGGAAGTTTTGACATACCCATCACGGACTGGCTAAAGAACGAATTTCAAACCTCATCTTCCGTTGCGCACGCCACCGTGATCGATTTTCATGTAGAAAAGACAGGCAAAGGATCGTTTACCTATGGAACACTGATCGAGGTATATTGTCCCGAATTTTATCCACCGAGCGGATTGGTTGAAAAATCCGACGATCTGAAGCCTTTATACCGGCGACTTATTGCCCAACTTGATCCTGTCGTAATTTAAATCGCTGAATCTTGCCCGTGGCGGTCCTCGGGAGTTCCGTCATGAACTCTATCCGGCGAGGCCGCTTATAAACAGGCAACCGTTCGGTTACAAACTGCTCTAGCTCCTTTCTTAACTCTTGGCCTTCTTTATACCCGCTGCGAAGCGTGATATATGCCACTGGTTTCATAAGCTCGTTCTTATCTAATTCCCCTACGACCGCCGCCTCGAACACGGCGGGGTGTTGCACGAGCACCGCTTCGATTTCGATAGGGCTCACCCACACGCCGCTACATTTCATCATGTCGTCCGCTCGCCCCACATACCAAAAATAACCATCCCCGTCCTCATAGTATTTATCTCCCGTGCGAAGCCATTCTCCCTGAATTGATTCTTTCGTCTTTTCCGGCTGGTTCCAATAATATGCACACGTGGCTGCGCTTTTTACAAAAAGATTGCCCGGCTCCCCCGTCTTTGCGGGTGCTCCGTCGTCATCCAATATTTTAACCTCGTATCCCGGTATTATCTTTCCACTTGAACCGGGGCGGATATCTCCGGGACGATTACTGATGAATGCCTGGAGCGCTTCTGTGCAACCGATGCCATCAAGAATATCGATGTTGAAACGCGCCTTGAACCGATTGAACAATGCCACGGGGAGTGTTTCACCGGCCGACACTCCATAGTGGATAGAGGAAATGTCGAGTGCGGCTCCTGCTTTTTGGTCGGCATAATCCAATAGCGCCGCATAATTCGAGGGAACGGAAAAGAAAAGAGTCGGCCGATATTTTTGAATGATATCGAATACTATTTCCGGCTTCGGGGATCCCGCCAATAATATCGTGGTTCCGCCGACCGCGAACGGATAATAGAGTGCGTTTCCAAGGCCATAGGCAAAAAAGAGCTTACTCACACTAAAGCACCGATCGTGCTCGGTCATGTGCATAATCCCCCTTGCATAATATTCGGAACAAATCACCATATCGTGCTGAAGGTGCACACATGCCTTCGGTGCGCCGGTCGAGCCGGAGGAATATAACCAGAAAGCCATGTCATCCTTGCCGGTCGGCGCGGGAGTCAAAAAATCCGACTGGTCCGCCAGAAAAACCCCGAATGACTGCACATTCACCGATTCCGTCCCGGTAACAAAAATATGCTCAAGATAATGCAAGTGCTCTTTTTGGATCGACTCAATCTTGGATAGCAGTGTGTTATTTACGACAATGACTCGCGCGCGCGAATCGTTCAATATGTATTCGTAATCGGACGGCATCAATAGCGTGTTGACGGGAATCGGAACCGCCCCGACCTTGATCGCGCCGAAAAAACTTACCGCAAATTCCGGGCTATCCAACAAGAGAAGCACGACACGGTCACTCTTTTGGATCCCGATTTTTTTCAATCCATTGCCAAACTGATTTACCTTTTTATACAGCTCCCCATAGGTAACGGTCCCGCCGGCATATTCGATCGCGATGTTCCCTTCGCGGCCTTCTACGATATGCCGATCAATGAAATATTCCGCGGCATTGAACTGGTCGGGTATGAAAGGTTCATTCGGCATGGACGGGTATCGTGATCTTAAATGTGCTTCCCTTCCCCTCGCCCGGCGATTCCGCCGAAAGCTTGCCTCCGTGCGCTTCGGTTATCTTTCGCGCGATATACAATCCCAACCCGGTGCCGCGGATTTCTTTCTTGACCCGCTCGTCGCGGATGAACTCCTCGAAAAGGAACGGAATGAGCGTCGCCGGAATCCCAAGGCCGGAATCGTTCACGGTAACGATCGCATTCGTCCCCTCCTGTAGTAATGCCACCCTCACAAAGCCGCTCGGCGTATATTTAATTGCGTTATCAATGAGGTTTTGAATGACCTGCTTGAACTTCTCTTTATCGATATTTACCATGACCGGCGCGGACGGAAGATCGGCGGTAAGCGCAAGATTTTTTGCTTGGGCGAGCGGCATCACGAGATCCACCGTGTGGGCGATCATTTCCTTAAGGTCGATTTTTTCAAATTGATACTCCATCTTTCCCTCCTCCACCTTGCGCACATCAAGGAGAGTGTTGATCAAACCGATAAGCTCGTCGGCCGACCCCTGAACCTTGCCGAGGGTTTCTTTTACTTTGGGCTCCACCGGCCCGTATGCTCCGCCGATGATCAAGCTGATGAATCCTTTCATGGCGGCGAGCGGCGACCTGATCTGATGTGACGCGAGCGATAATAATTCGCTCTTAAAGTGACCAAGTTCGGCGAGCTCTTTATTGTTTGCCTGGACCTTTTCATTTAGGCGTTGCAATTCTTCCCGCTGTCGCACCTCACGCCGGACGCTTTGCATCAGGATCGCTCCCAATATGACCGTCGCCACAAAGACCAGCACGCCGATCGAGATTGCTGCCGACCCGTTTGCGACGAAAATGTTCGCGAAGAGCGTGATCCAGATAGCAACCGTCAATGCTTCGGTTGCTATCACTTTTATATCGAACAGTTTATATTTCACGATCGCGTAGGCGGTCATCCCCAGGAACACAAGAGTGTAGATCGGGGTAAAGATCACGAATGCCCCCGATGAGAAGATTACGATCGGTACCAGGATCGTAGCAATGATCAGTACAAGCATGATGACCATCCCGATGAGAACGACCTTCATTTGATCCTTTCGATCGCCAACAGAAATACGGAATTTTTTTATTAAAAGGTACACCGCAAAAATACTGAAGAATGTTGAGAGTGCGGCGAACGGTATCAATCCCCATCCGGGGGCCGGGTTAATGGATCCGTTCACGATGCGGGTGGCATTGGTAAACGCATACGGCGAGATGTTGAGAGCCATCATCAGCGCGGTTGCGACTATTGTGCTCCAGAGCGCGGCTGGCTTTAAACTGAGTCGTTCGTCCGGAATGGTGTACGCCAATAAAAAAAACAAGGAGCTCATAGGGGCGGCGAAGAATATTCCTAAGCGGGCCAGAAGCACGGCGTAAAGGTATAGTTGTGGCAAATGCACAATGTATGCGGCAACCAGCCATAATATTGTTGTAACGCTCAGCAATGCAAAAATAATATTGGTGGCGCTGCGCTTGTTGTTACGAAGAACGACAGAAATAAGAACGACCTCAATGAACACTGCCACGAGAAGTATGATCAATCCCAACGATAATGAATTCGTCATAAACGCCAAAATATTTGAGAGTATTGCGATAATATTCATCCAGTTCATTGCCGTACTTCGGTATAGGTTATGTGTGCTTCCGTTTTTTGGGATTGTGCCGTAGGGTCTTCGCCATACCCCATTCGAAAGATCATCGCGATGGGTTCGTTACCGATACCAAATATGCCGCGGATATTCTTATCCGCTTTCATGATCTCGTCTTGATGTTCCGGGGAGAGGTCCAATGGCGCCTCGGCGGTGATCCGCTGCGCGAGATATGCGAGCGCGGTCACGGGCTGGAGGCTTATTCCTTGTTCGGTCGCTATCAGCCAAAGCCGTTGAAACCGTTGACCGGCACGGACGAAATTTTTCTTATCGTCGCTTTCCATGGTGATCACTCCCATTGCGGACGATGCTGCGTATCCTTTCGCGCTTTGTGCAGCGATGAGCTTCGATATGCCGATATGGTTAAGTATTTTCAAGAAGTTCCAATTTTTTAACCGTTTAAAGAGTATCTGAGCGGGCGGCGGCAGTTCGAGTGTTTTAATGTAAAGCCCTTTCTTTTCCCTCTCCTCCTCCGGCGTCCACCGTATCGAGGAAAAGATCGCGTCGTGAATGCTCTTGTCCTCGAATATCAAGCGATCGCTCAGACTCACGGTCTTTGCGAGATCGGCAATAACTTTTTGGTCGGTTATCATCGTTTTTCCCGATTCGGACATTGCTTGTATGTGAGCCGTAGAAAGAGACATTTTTCTATATGGTTTCCGATTTGTTCTTCGCAAGGTGATGAGGGGCGCCAACCGGCCATCGTCGCGCGCGCCGCCTTCGGCGACGATCAAGCGGGCAACATGATCGGGATCGGAGGTTGGAAAAAGCGAGACCTGTGTGGCATACCCTTCTGCGGAAAACAACACACAAAGATTTTCAATGACGGTTCCGTGAGCAAAGAAAGACCCCCGTTCCACGAAGTTATAAGGAGAACTATCTTTCCCGGGAATATTAAACAGATCGATGGTGTCCTCGCCTACTACAAACCTCCACGGTTGTGCATTATCGCCAGAGGGGGCATGCACCGCGATATTCAAAAGCGTATGGTATTGTTCGCGAGACATCATCGGATTGGTTGTTCTATTCGCTTCAGTCGTCCGGCCTTGATGATCCTATCCATACTTTTATACCATACTGATGCTTGTGTGATCTTTAATTCCGGGACATCGGGCACGAATTTATCAAGCATGGCCTTTATCCTTTTTGCAGCGATCCGCACCTCCGCAATCCGCACGATCGCGCGATTTGGCCGTGCGAGCGGCAATAATACGTTCGCGGGCAACTCTTTTACGGGCCTTTTCCCATTCTCTTTCCGGAGATCGTTGACAAGGCGAAGGAGTTTTTTTGTGTCCAACCAATACGACGGAAATGCATATGAATAGATATCACGTTTTGTCCGTATGGTGTGTCGTTTCATTCCTAAAAAGGTATGCGCGGGAACGAACGCCGGATAGAAACGCCGGCCATTGGCGATGTGGGCAAGTCCTTTCCGATAAAAATCGGCGCGGATGATCGCGGTGATATATTGATAGGGAAATTTTTCCATGGGGTAGTCCGAAGCGAATTGCCGATGAACAAGCGCAAAACACATCGCGGTGTAGCGATGGCTCGCCTCCTTGAGAAGTATTATTTTCTTATCCTTGGTGACCGTGTATACGGGAGTCCCACACATTCTTGAGCTGGAGGCCACATACTTCCAAAGATCGCGGTGTGGGATCTTCCTCCGCATCCACTGATCCATCGTCTTCCCTTTACCGCGAAAGACTTCCGGTTCTCCTACCCCGACCGGTTTTCCGTCCCCCGGCACCATCCGCACACTCAGCCATTCGCATGCCTCTTTGGCGTTGCCCTTTAGGTGGTAGCGGGCTCGTACCAAATAGATCGCCGCTTTGGCATCATAGGCATCCAATAGTGGACGGTTTCCATAGCGCGAATACGAGCTTCTGGCGGCAAGCACCAAATGCTTCAATGCCGTGTTGTTCCAACGACGCCGGTGAAGGTCTTTTGCGCGGTAGACCTCAAAGTGAACGTCCGACCCTTCATAGACGACAAGCGGAAGCGGAAGTGCCGAAGCGAGCTCTTTCATATGATTGAATTATTTACGGACCGCCTTTCCCAAAACCCCTCCCAGGTTCAATATGTATCGGCCGGAAGGAATCTTTTCGTTGTTGGCGATCTTCCGGACCACGAGCGATATCGCCGAACCGGCAAGCGTGGCATCGGTCCCAAGTTGCGGAACACCCGCGAGGGTTTTCCCGATTTCGTTCAACGACGACCTATGCCGTTCGGGCATGTATTGCTCTCCGATGATCTTCTTTACCACCGCGATCCACTCCTTTCCTTTGAGATTGCGGACGTCCGCAACGGTTATGTTTCCCACAAGCCCATGAAATATCTTTCGTCCGGGTTCTTTATCAAACCGTTCTACATCGATGATGACACTGTCACCGTTATCGGTCGCCATCAATACCGGGATCCGCTTTCGCTTGGCGATAAGGCGCGCCGCAACCTTAAGGGCAAGATCGTCCATTTCGTCAATAAAAATATCCAGCGCAGGCTTGCTCAAAATGAATCGTTCCAAGCTTTTCTCGGTGATCCCCTTGTCCCATAAGATCAGCTTGGCAAACGGATCCGTTCCCCAAACGTCGCGTGCCGCAAGGTCGATCTTTTCGGTGCCGACATCCTCGATGTTCGCCCATATCCGGTTCATGTTCGAGGGAGCGAGGACGTCGAAGTCCGCTATCTTCATCACGCGCGGGCCGCCGCTGATGGTCAATGCGGAAACGATGGAGGAACCGACTGAAAGTCCCGCGATGCCTATCGTGGTTCCTCTATAGTTCTGCTGTTCTTTTTTTGTGATAAGGTTCTTATTTCGTGCTGTTCTCAGTTCAAAATATAATCCCTCCTTCAGCACGTTCACTGCGATTTTTTTTGAAGGAAAATATATCCACTGATTTTTTCCCTTCATCGCGGTAAGAAATTTTGCCCATTCTTCCGATCGAGTAAACGGTTTCTTTAAAAAAGCTGGATTGCGGACGACAAAAAGTTCTTCGAGGGATTCCATGAACACATCTTGAATGCGGGTCGTTCCTTTTGGAAGGTCCTTTTTTGATTTTAAGAATGTCGGTTTTAGATAGTGCATCAATGGCTGAGTAATGTTGATATCTTTTTATCCAGCTCCTCCACATCATCCACCTTGCTAAAAATCGGTATCCCTTTGAGCTCGCTCATCATCCTCGCGCGGTCATCCTGGGCAAGGTCCATCATGGGGTCGCGCAGGCTGGTAAAGAGCGCAAACCGCACATGCTGCAGCTTTGGATCGCGCCGTACGGCGAGCGCGAGCTCCCACCCGTTCGGCCCCGGGGGCATGTAAATATCGCTTAAGATCAGGTCGGGCAATAAATCCTCGGCTTTGGCGAGCGCTTCCGGGACGCTGTGCGTAATGACGGTATCAAAACCCTCCGCCTGCAGTTTTACCGAAGCGATTTCCAAAAAATCTTCCTCATCGTCTATTAAAAGGACAAGCGGATGGTCTCTCATGTGTAGTAACCTAATGATACACCATTCCGCAGGCCGGCCCATATGAGACCTGTGGATTCGGCGGTATACTGACAGCATGAAACCATTGCCGGAAAAAGATTATCACGAACTATTTCGCATCGGCATACTCGTCAAAGCACTCGATGGATTCCTCGAGATGTGCGCGGGTGTTTTTCTTTATTTTGTAAGTTATAGCGCGATAAACGGACTGCTGTTCTCTATCTTCCATCAGGAGATCACCGAGACGCCGCGTGATGTATTTTGGGCATACCTCATCAATGAATGGCACTCGATCGCGCTTTCCGGACATTCATTCTGGGGCGTGCTGTTTATCGCGCACGGGCTTACAAAGCTGGCGCTCTCCGCGGCGCTCTTAAAGAATTATGTCTGGGCGTACCCGACGGCCGCTGTCGTCTTTACCCTATTTGTGATCTATGAACTTATTTCCGTGATACATCAGCCGTCGCTTTTCTTGTGGCTCATCACTATTTTTGATGTCATCGTCATCGGCCTTATTTTGCACGAATACCGGCATACCAAAAAAAACCTCGCGGTATAGCGAGATTTTTTTGACTACCAGTTTTTATTTGCCTTTTTCCGGTCGTTCTCGTTGAGATATTTCTTGCGGATGCGCACGTTTTGCGGCGTGATCTCCACGAGCTCTTCGTCGTTGATATAATCGAGTGCGTCCTCGAGGGTAAGCGTGAGCGGTACTTCGAGCTGGTCGGCGAGTCCTTCATTTTTGGCGCGGAAGTTCGTGAGTTCTTTTTCGCGTGCTACGTGTACGAGCACATCGCCCTCGCGCGGCGTCTCGCCCACCACCATGCCTTCATAGACCGCAACGCCTGCGCTGATGAACAATATTCCCCTGCCCTGCGCGGTCACGAGGCCATAGTTGTTCGACATGCCGGCCTGCGTTGCAACGATCGAGCCGTGCAATAACGGCGGAAGATCTCCTTTATATGGTTCGTATCCCAAGAATATTGTGTTCATGATGCCGGTGCCTTTTGTGGAGGTCAGGAATTTATTCCGGATGCCGATGAGCCCGCGCGTCGGGATCTTAAAGTCCATGTACGCGTTCTTATTGTCGTCCACGCGCATGTTGGTCATCAAACCAAGGCGCTTGCCCATCATTTCGATGACCGTTCCTGAATACGCTTCCGGAACCTCGATCGACACCAGCTCCACCGGCTCGGTCTTCTTGCCATCCGCCTCTTTAAAGATGACCTGCGGCTTCGACACCTCAAGCTCAAATCCTTCGCGCCGCATCTTCTCAATAAGAATGGCCAAGTGAAGCTCGCCGCGCCCGGCCACCTCCCAGCGATCGCTCGCCTCGGTTGGCTTCACGGCCAGCGCCACATCAGTTTCCAATTCTTTCTCCAAGCGATCTTTTAGGTTGCGCGAGGTCGTGAACTTGCCTTCTTTGCCGCGGAACGGCGAGGTGTTTACCGAAAACGTCATCTTGATCGTCGGTTCGTCAATATGGATCGTCGGCAACGCGATCGGCGCGGCCGGATCGGCGATCGTTTCTCCGATCGAAACATCGGGGATGCCCGCAATGCAAACGATCTCGCCGGCATGCGCTTCCTCAACCTCGATCTTCCCGAGGCCGTCAAAAAGCATCACCGAAGTAAGTTGCACGTTCTTTATGACGCCCGCGCGGTTGATATGCGCGACGGTCTGCGCTTTTTTGAGCGTCCCGGAATATAACCGGCCGATGGCGATCTTTCCTTTATAGTTATCGTACGCCAAATTGACCGTGAGCATCTGCAGCGTGTCGATATCGCTCTTTTTTGGTGCGGGAAGATAGTTGACGATCGTCTCGAACACCGGCGAGATGTCCGTCATCTTGGAAAGATCTTTTTCCATGCCCGCCTTGCCTTCGCGTGCAGCGGCGTAGATGACCGGGAATTCGATCTGCTCTTCCGTCGCGTCGAGCTCAAAAAACAGGTCGTAGGTGGCGTTGAGTGCCCACTCGGGCCGCGCATCGGGCTTGTCGATCTTGTTTATGACGACCACGATCTTGTGGCCGGCCTGGATCGCTTTACGCAGCACGAACTTTGTTTGCGGCATCGGACCTTCCTTTGCGTCGATGAGCAACAGTACGCCGTCCACCATGCGCATGATGCGCTCCACCTCGCCGCCAAAGTCCGCGTGGCCAGGAGTGTCAACGATGTTGATCTTGGTATCTTTATAGATAACGGACGCGTTCTTGGAAAAGATCGTGATGCCGCGCTCGCGCTCGAGCTCGTTCGAGTCCATGATAAGATCGCCGTTCTCGGCGGACTTTTGCTTAAAGCTTGCGGATTGCTTCAATAAGGCATCAACGAGAGTTGTCTTGCCATGGTCAACGTGGGCAATGATAGCGATGTTTCTGAGGTCCATGATAAAAGGATGTGTTAAAATGGTATTAAACAAACAGAACCCGTGCCCTGCGGCACGGTATTCGGCTTGAATACAGGAATTATAATAAAAATAAGAAGAAATAGCAACTTCTCACGAAGGCTATAATATATGGGTATAAAAAAAGTAACTGGCATAGGCGGTATCTTCTTTAAATGTGCCGATCCTAAAAAAATGAACGAATGGTACAAGAAAAACCTCGGCATGCCCGTGGCTGATTATGGCACCATGTTTGAATGGCGCGAGATGGATAACAAAGAAAAAACAGGCTATACCCTCTGGAGCGCTTTTCCCGCTGATACCAAACATTTCGCTCCATCCAAAAAAGATTTTATGATCAACTATCGGGTAGAAAATATTGAAGCGTTGGTTGAAGAATTAAAGATCGCCGGAGTAACGATACTGGACAAAATTACCAATTCCGAATACGGCAAATTTGTTCACATTCTCGACCCGGAAGACAATAATATAGAGTTATTTGAACCAGCGGAGTAATACGCTATTTCGCTACAACCGCATTACAACAAACTTGGCATACCTCTATTTGTGATATTATAAGAGTATAAATCCATGAACCCGCTTGAGCCAGATATGCTCGCGCCGGACTTTACCCTCCCCGATCAGGACGGGCAGGAGCATTCGCTTTCGCAATATCGCGGGCAGTGGGTGTTGCTCTATTTCTATCCAAAGGACGATACGCCGGGGTGCACAAAAGAGGCTTGCTCGATCCGCGATGCGTTCCCCAACTTTCAGGCACTGAACATCATGGTGCTCGGCGTAAGCGTGGATTCCGTGGAAAGCCACAAAAAATTTGCGGAGAAATATAAGCTGCCATTCACGCTTCTTTCCGATGAGCACAAAAAAGTGGTCTCGCATTACGGGGTATGGGGCGAGAAAAAATTTATGGGACGCGAGCACGACGGTACTATCCGTTCGTCGTTCTTGATCGATCCCACCGGCACGATCGAAAAGATCTATACCGACGTCAAGCCGGAAAAGCATGCCGAAGAGGTCTTACGCGATCTGAAGCGGCTCGAGGAATAGACTGGCCGCCGGATTTGCAATTTTCCCCCAAACTGGGTGTATACTGTAGGCAGAAACTTAATAAATACCTCCGCTCTTTGACAGCCTTATATTTTTCCAAAGGCCGTCATTATTGCACTTTAGTCATCAATTAACCATTATATTATCTATCTCTATGAAAAGATTATTGTTTTTTGCAGCAATGGTAGTAGCAATAGGGAGCATTGGAGGGCATATACTAACGGCGCATGCGCAGACAGTGACAACAACGCCAGCGGCGCAAACGCTCACCCCGGCACAGACCGCGGCGCTCCAGCAGCAGCTCGATGTAGCAAAGGCTACGTTGGCCCAGCTTGAAATGCAGGCAGGAACTGTTCCGCCGGCCGACGCCGGAACGCCAAGCACGGTTCCGCCTTCGATCGCGGGAACCGGCGCGCAGGGTTCGGCACCAGTCGCCGTGACGGCTCCGGCCGCATCAACGGGACTTACCGCCGATCAGATCAGCGCGTTCAAGGGAACCTTGAGCACGCTCGCCGCAACGCTCACACAGTTGGAAAGTTCGGTAGCTGCGAACACGACACTCGCCCCCTCACAGGAAGCGGCAGTGCAGGCCACGCTTAACGGCATGGGAAGCACGCTCGTTGCGATGGCAAACACCATTGCAACCGCGAACAGCGCGCCGGCAGCTTCGGCCCCGGTAGCAACATCGCAGCACGCCGGTTCGCCGGTGGCAGTGAACAACAATCCGTCCACCGCAACCGCGCCTGGCGCAGCGGCAGGATCCGCGCAGGCGACACAGACTCCGGCAACAACCACGCCGACGGTAGCCGCACAGACCTCGCCTTCAGCGAATAGCAACGTTCCGCAGACCGCGCAGGCATCGTCCATCTGGACCTTCACCAAGGCCCACTGGCCGACCATCGTGATCGTACTGCTCGTCATCGCGATCCTCGCGATCTTGTTCTGGCCGGAAAAAGAAACGGTACGCACGGTATCCACGGCGACATCGGGATCGGGAAAGCCTAAATCGGCTCCGACCACGACCGTTACCATGAACCAGCAGACCACTTCCAATCAGCCGCGAACGATGAACGGCAATAATCCGCCGCCGGCAACGCCGGTAGCGAACGCAGTCGCCGCACCGTCACAGAAGTAAGCATTCGCTTTAAACTAGAAAAACCCAGCAATCATTTGCTGGGTTTTTCTTTACCCTTCCTAACTCGAGCATTTTTCTATAATGATCGGCGCGTGATTGAACTGCCGACTAGCAGTATATCCCAAGCCGAAACTGAGCGATGCGACAAAAAATAGGATCGCGCCGAATGCGACTTCCTTTTTGTGAGATCGGATGTACTCTTTTATTTTTTCCACCAAACCACTATAACCGACCGCACATTAAAACTTTATTAACCAGCGCAGGGCGTTAAAACTGCAAATAGCTCTCCCACTTTGTATACAACTCACGCGTGGCACGAATGTCGCGCACGTTATACTTTGCGATATCCAAAAACTTCTTCTTTTTAAAAAGCGGGCCGACGTCGTCGCCCGTCACGCCGCCTGCCTTCGGGCTCGGAATACCAAACGCGCGAGACCACAAGTGCAGGCTCCCCTTCCTGCGCGTTGCGCCGTAGAAACTGAGTTGTTCGGCGAGGTCAATGTGCAACGCCTCCGGATTGTTCTGGTAGAGATAGCGACCGCGCATGAGATCCTTTGTTGGGCGGATGCCGTGAACGGCAGAACGGATCATGATGAACGGCATATCGAACGCGCGGCCGTTGAATGTGATGAACACCTGATACCGCTCGGCGAGCTCCCAGAACTTTGCGAGCATATCTTTTTCCGTCATCTGCTTGAAGCTGATGCCGTCTTCTTTGACCTCGGCGTTCTTTTGCCCGGGCGCCTGGTAATATACCGCGCCCTCGTTCTTGTGATAGTCGAGCAGACCGATCGCTACGATCTCGCCCGTGAGCGGCGAGAAACCGAGGCCGTTCTTAAGGTCCTCGAGGGCGATCTTGTACTCTTCCTCGCTGCCGGATTCCCGCTTTATCCAGCGCGTAATGTTCTCCTGTGTGGCTCCGTCGAGCGCGTCAAAATCCTCGCCGATGGTCTCGATATCGATAACGAGCTTGTTGGTTGTTGACATTACCTGCATTCTAACATAAAATGGAATGACGTTTGAAATAACATTTAATCATTATTTAACTATCTTATGGCACATACCAAAGCCATCGGCTCTACCAAATTAGGACGTGATTCCGTCGCCAAGCGGCTCGGCGTCAAGCTTCAGGACGGCCAAAAAGTGATGGTCGGCCAGATCATCGTCCGCCAGCGCGGCACCAAGTACACTCCGGGCGCGAACGTCATTCGCGCAGCCGACGACACGCTCTTTGCCGGCAAGAACGGCGTGGTCAAGTTTTCCACAAAGATGAAAGGCCACTTCGACGGCTCGCGCAGGAAAGCGACGATGGTGCAGGTTATTGCATAAGAAAAAACCGAATGTTGAAAGCCCCGACAACCAAAATTGTCGGGGCTTTTTTGTTAACGCTATGCCGCATTCCGAGTTTCTTGACCTTGAAGATCTTGGATCATCTCAGTCATTGTCGCGACCAAATCGCTGTTTCCGTAAAAACTGAGAACAATTGGGGCTGGTGGAACTTCCACCTCCTCAACGTCGATCAGAATGCGGACGCCGCGCTGTGCTGCGATTTCTCGGATCTTATCGGCAAAACATATAAAACGGCGTGGGAGTGAAACTGACTTTCTCTCCTGAATGATGGACTCGGCCATGTTGCCCTCCAACTTCTACTGTGCATACTTCTCTATCACTAATAATAACACTACAGGAATTAAAAAGAACAGTGGTAGTGTTATTCGCTCTTTACCACAACCACGCCAAGTTTAGCGGTTACCCCTTTTTTAAGATCGATCGGCACGGAGAACTCGCCGAGCTCTTTGATGGGATATTTGAGATCGATATCGATGCGCTCCGCACCGATCAATTTATGCTCGCGCATGGCCTTCAGGATCGTCTCTTTGTTGACCGAACCGAACACCACGCCGGATTTATCCGCCTTTAGTTCGAATTGGATCTTGATTTCATTTATTTTCTTTGCGAGTGCTTCAAGATGCGCACGTGCCTCCTTATCTTCTTTTTCATGTTCGGCCCTCATGGAATCGAGCTTTTTTATCGCTGCAGGGGTTGCGGTCTCGGCCAGCTTGTTGGGAAGAAGGAAATTCCGCGCGTAGCCGTCGCTCACATCTTTAATGTCGTACTTTTTTGCGACATTCTTTACGTCGTTGAGAAATATTACTTTCATATTTTTATATCATGACCGCATTATTGTGCCGCATCATTGCCCGCCGGTGCTGCTTGCCTCGGCCGCCGTAGCGGCGGCTGCTGCCGCGGCGCTCGTATCCGCCGACGGCGGGAGCGGAGTGCCGTTGATCTCATCGGTCACGATCTGGAGCGCCTTATCAAGCTGCGGATCCTGCCCCGCCGCGATTTCTGCATCCGTGATCGCCACCGGATAGTTCGGCAGGAGGCCGTCATGGTCGAGGATGCGTCCCGACGGCAACACCCAATGCGCCACGGTTATCTTGAGAGAGGAACCGTCCGGAAGATTCTCAAGCTGCTGCACCGTCCCTTTGCCGAAGCTCTTTGCGCCAACGAGCGGCACTTTGCGATCGTCGTTCAATGCGCCCGAAAGGATCTCCGCCGCGGAAGCCGTGCCGCTGTTCACCAATATCGCCATCGGCATATTGTCGAGCGCGCCGCTGCCGGTGGCGGTGTAATCCTGCTCCGGCACCGAACGTCCCACTTCTTTTACCACCGGAGACCCCGGCTTGAGGAAATACCCGGCAAGGTCGACGGCAACTTCCAAGTAACCGCCCGGATCGTCCCGCAAGTCTAATACAATTCCTTGTGCATTATTATCCACCGCCTTTTGCAGTGCGCTATAGAAGAGGCCATCGGCATCCTGCGTGAACTCGTTCAATTGGATGTACGCGATATCGCCCTTCATGGAAAATTCCACCGTCGGCACCTGAATATCGGCGCGGGTGATAATAAAATCTTTCGGCGCGGCCCAGCCCTGGCGGAAAATGCCGAGCGTCACTTTTGTGCCAACATCGCCGCGAATGAGATTGACCGCATCATCGACGTTCATGTTTGCCGTTGAACTTCCGTTGATGGCCGTGATGATATCTTCCGGCTTCAGCCCCGCGGCGAACGCCGGCGTGCTGCTGATCGCCGATACGACAATGATCTGCGTGCTGCTGTTCTCGCCCAGCTCCGCGCCGATGCCGCCAAAGTTGCCGGTGATGTCCTGCTGGAATTGATTGCTGTCCGCGGGCGTGAAAAATTCGGTGTATGGATCGCCGAGCGATGCCACCATCCCGTTGATCGCGCCGTACATGCGCTGCTGCGGAGTCGTGCTCGGTGTCCAAAGCGAATCGTTATTGATATCAGCCCACGCCGCCCAGAACGTGTTAAAGTCGGCATCCGTCGTTGACGAACCGGAGCCGATATTCGCCGCCGATGTCACCACGATATTTTTGGGATAGTTCCTTCCCGCGTCCCACCCGATCCACACTCCGCTTCCGATGAGGATCGCGCCGAGAACGATGATCGCGATGATCTCCAAGATCCGTTTTTTGAGCGCCTTTGTCATTAGGCTTATTTTATCATCCTTTTTGAAAATAAAGAAAAAGGCCAGCAGCGCGGAACGCGTACTCTCAAAACGCATGTGGCATAAGGGCGCTGACATAGTATCAAAAATACGCTAAACTAGACCCATGGCACGGATGCGGGAGAAATACGTGGACGAGCTCAAGCGTCGTGGCAAGGAATCGCATGTATACAAGAAATATCAGCTTATCGGCCTTGAGATCTCCCAAATATTGGGCGACGAAAAGCATAAAGCGCTCTATATTAAACTCGCCAAGGACAACGACGCCGACGCGCTGATGCGCCTGGCCAAAGACATCGCCGGGCGGACGAATGTAAAAAACAAAGGCGCATATTTTATGACGATGCTCAAAGAGCGAAACACCAAACCAAACGCAAAATAGTATGGCCCCCGAAATAGTCACCATCGCGCAAAAAAAAGATGAAAAGTTCTTACGGAAAAAGACCGTGCCGTTCGAGTTTAAACATTTCACGCGCAAAGAAGTGAATGACCTTATTGCGCGCATGCGGCGGATTATGCACGCGGCGAACGGGATCGGACTTTCGGCGAACCAGATCGGGCTCGAGTTCTCCGTGTTCGTGGCGGAAGTGCCGGACGCACAGGGCGGCACAAAATTCTATGCGGTATTCAACCCAAAGATCGAGAAAGCGGAAAAGGCCACGATCACGTTTGAGGAGGGATGCCTGAGCGTTCCCGGCCAGTGGGGCGAGGTCACCCGCGCAGAGCAGATCACGGTAAGCGGCTACAACAAGATGGGAAAGAAAGTAAAAGTGAAGGCGTGGGGGTTGCTCTCACGCGTTTTCCAACACGAGATCGATCACTTGAACGGAAAGCTTTTCATTGATCGCGCAAAGAAGCTTTACACCGCGGAACAAACCTCGTAGCGCTATTGTATTAACAACAATGAAATACGTATTTTTTGGGACACCGCGGTTTGCCGAGATCGTGCTCGACGGATTGATCGACGCCGACATCGTTCCCGTTGCGATCGTGTGCAACCCCGACCGGCCGCTCGGCCGGAAAAAGATCGTCACTCCCCCGCCGACGAAACTGCTCGCCATAAAAGTGTCGCCGGACATCGACATCCTTCAGCCGGAATCGCTTGATGACGCTTTCATGGCGCGACTGCGCGCACTCGAACCGGATTTCTTCGTGGTCGCCGCGTATGCAAAAATCATTCCCGCTTCGGTACTTGCGATCCCGCGCCTCGGCACCCTCGGCACGCATCCGTCGCTCCTGCCCGCGTACCGCGGCGCATCGCCCATCCAATCGGTGATCCTTGCCGGAGAGACCAAGACCGGCTCGACCATTTACCACATGGACGCAAAGATGGACCACGGCGCGATATTTGCCCAGGAGGAATTTCCATTGGATGCGCTCGCCGTCAATTATCTTCAACTGGAGAACGAGCTGGCGGAACTGTCGACGCGACTATTGGTAAAGACCATTCCGGCGCTTATGAGCGGCACCGCATCGCCGCGTGCGCAAGACGAATCACGCGCGACGTTCACGAAAAAGTTCACCACCGAGAACGGGTTTATAAAGGACACCGAGCTCGACGCCGCGATCGAAGGCAATAGCGACAAAGCGGAACTGATCGTGCGCACGATCAACGCGCTGAATCCGGAACCGGGATGCTGGACCATACAAAACGGCAAGCGGATAAAACTGCTCGAAGCGCGCATCGAAAGCGGCGCGCTAAAACTTATGCTCATACAGGAGGAAGGGCAAAAGCCGAAGAAAATATAGAAAAGCTCCTTCGCCTCCTTAAGATGGACCGTTCGGCGAAGGGGCTTTTCTATATTTTCTACGAGGAACCTTCCAATTTCTGGTTCACTGCGGCCCAATCCACCACATTCCACCAGGCATCGATATAATCCGGGCGCTTGTTTTGATATTTTAGATAATAGGCATGTTCCCATACGTCGAGACCGAGCACCGGCGTTTGCTGGTTCATGAGCGGGCTGTCCTGGTTCGGCGTGGAGGTGATAATGAACTTCCCATCCTCGTCCATCACGAGCCATGCCCACCCGGAACCGAACACGCCGGCCGCAGTTTTGCTGAATGCTTCCTTGAACTGCGCAAAATCGCCAAACGCCGTTTTGATCTCCGCCAACACGCGGCCGGTGGGTTCCTTACTTGCATCGGTCTTCATCGGGCCCATGATCGTCCAAAAGAACGAGTGATTGCTGTGCCCGCCGCCATGATTGCGCACCGCCGTGCGGATATCGTCCGGCACCGCGCCCAGGTTGCCGAGCAACTCTTCGAGCGGCTTGTCCGCAATCTTGGGATACTTCTCAAGCGCCTCGTTGAGCTTTGTCACGTACGTCTGATGGTGTTTTGTGTAATGGAGTTCCATCGTCTTCGCATCGATGTACGGCTCGAGCGCGTCGTATGCGTAAGGAAGTTTTGGTAGTTCGTATTTCATGTCAAGTTTATTTTAACATAGTTTTAATGCGGTTTGTGTATAGTAATACAATGCCACCGATAAAATATGACCTGAAAGAAAAGGCGATCGCATTGCGCAGGGAAGGATTTTCATATAGTGAAATCTTAAAAGAGGTGCCGGTTGCAAAATCAACACTTTCGGAATGGTTGCATAGCGTCGGATTGTCCAAGTATCAAAAACAACGGTTGACCGAGAAAAAATTAGCCGCTATAAAAATTGGTGCCGCCGCAAAACATCAACAACGTCTCGATAAAACACGGATTATTATAGAAACCGCGAAATCTCAAATTGGCTCGTTGAATGAAAGGGAATTATGGCTTATGGGAGTAATGCTCTATTGGGCAGAGGGGTCGAAAGAAAAGGACTATCACCCTGGGTCAGGAATACAATTCACCAACATGGATCCTCTTATGATCTGCTTCTTTATAGTTTGGCTTAAAAAAATTTGTGGCGTTAATAAAGCGGATCTTATTTTCGAGATCACCATTCATGAAACCCATCGGTACCGCGTTAAAGAAATAATCAATTATTGGGCTGAGAAAATCGGGATTGCGCCCCATCACTTATCGCACATCTATTTTAAAAACGCACACGTAAAAACAAACCGAAAAAATACTGGCGTTACGTCATATTTTGGCGTCATGAGAATACGAGTACGATCGAGCACTATTCTCAATCGCCGCATTGCCGGATGGACACAGGGCGTGGTAGAATTTTTTCGTTAATTGGGAGATCGTCTAACGGTAGGACAAGGGACTTTGAATCCCTGAATTTAGGTTCGATTCCTAATCTCCCAGCCATCGACAAGATACCTATAATATGCTATTATTCACATAGCCTTTATCACGGCCTCGGAGGAAATAGGTTATGTGGTGGTATTTTCTCGCGCTTTTGGCTTGCCCGCTTGCGTGCAGAATAGCCTTCGCAATCTACGGTCAACCCCGGACGATTGTATCCCTCTTTTCCATAGGGTTTGGTCTTCTCCTGTCATGGCATTCACTGCCGTTAGCAACCCAACAACCCCAACTGTCCATTGGCTGGAAGATCGGGCTTGCTGTCACATGGCTCACGGTCTGGATTCTTGGATACGCAGCATGGAAGTTGTCCTTCGGTCCAAAACTTGCAGACTAATAGAGCCATACCTTTCCCGATAGCGGCGCTCCCCTCATTTTAGGGAGCGCCATTTTTCTACCCCAAGAAATTTTTAATCCGCGTAGCGATCTCCTTTTGCACCCGCGCATTCACCTTCTTTCCCGTCAGGAAAAGAAAATTATAGTCCGAAGGATAACCCGCAAGCTCCATGAAGCCGACCCCGTTTATTTTCCTTCCGCCGATCGTGGCGACGACCGTGATCGGCCCTTCCCAGTAATTGATGGCGCCAAAGACCATTTCTCCATCGGTGATCGACGCGGAAGCGGTGAATTCAATATTTTTATCCGGAAGCGTGATCGTCCATTCAAGCGGATACTCCGCTTTTGTGGTCTTACTTTTCCACGTTCGTTTGCCCGGAGAGAACACCGCGCGATCGGCATGCGTCCCCCGCCCGCGGGCGTCGAGCATATCAACAACGTAATCCTTTCCTTTTCCGTCATCGTATTCCACGCACATGATGTCCGTGCCGTTCTCGAGCTGGATGGAGAACCATGTCCATTTGTCCTTTGCGTACGCGGCGTCGGCCCACTGATGGTCCATCCATGATCGGCCGGTCACCGGGATCCATTTGCCACCGGAACCCGCCTCGCCATCGGCAACGCGCACCATGCCCGTGGTCCTGAGGTCGGTCATTGAGTAATAGAAGCTTTCCCGTTCGCGCACGGAAATGAACCCGCGCCCGCCTTCCAGCATCGGCTTTTTGCGCGATTCCATCACAAGGTCGAGCGTTTCGGTTTTGATATGGAACTTTCCCGGCGCGAACTCCGCCATCTCGTGCGCCACAAAGCCGCCGGCGACGGAAACGGGATCGATATAGTTTGCATAAAAAAGCGGCTTCCTGAACGTGTCCCGCGAAGCGAGCGAGATATTCTGGACATCCTTTATGATCTTTTCCGTGCCGATATCCGCCAGCATGGAATGCGCGAAGAGCGCATAACGCCCCGCCTTCCCTGCGCCGAAGATATTTTTGAAATACGGGATCTTTACTTTGTTCGCATCCGCGCGAAAAAGGCAATCCATGAACGCATAGCGGTTGCTTTTTGCGTCATGCAGGTGACCGTTAACATACCACCATTCGATGATGGTATCGTGCGGCTGCATATCGCTCGGAAGATTGATCGGGCGCGGTCTCATGTATACAAGCATACCACCCATAAAGAACACTTGAAATGTTTTTCATGGAGAATTCATTTTTGCGGCATTAGCATGAAACGGAAGCCGTGCGGTTACGCATACGGGTGCGTTCGGTTCGATAATTGCCCACAAAGGTCGGAAAAATTAATCATCCGCCAAAATAACGCTATGTGGCAAGACTGGGTAAATTTTATCCTCGGAATCGTGCTTTTGGCCGTGGCATATGCCGGAGCCGGCACGACGTGGATCGCGGTCGTAGGGGTGCTTATCATCATCTTTTCGCTGTGGGGGGCGCTGAGCACAAAAAGGACGTGATGATACAGAAAAAACTCCGGATGTCCGATTATCCGGAGTTTTTTTACTTATGAACGAGTCATGAATTATGAATTTTACTTGTAGTAACCATCACGAGGGGCGAAACGTACTATAACCGGCATGGAACCACGAATACCTAAAGAACACGGCACGGCGGGGCGATGGATAGCGATATTTTTCGTGGTGATGGCGGTGGTTTTATGCGCGCTGGGCATCGCTTACCTTGATCGTACACAAATTTCCGAAGCGCTCAGTAATGCCAAGCTTATCCGGACGCCGGCGCAGTATACCGAGCTTTATTTCGACAATGCGGCATCGCTGCCTACCTCCACGCTCGCAGGCAGGCCGATAGCGTTCTCGTTCACGATACATAACGTGGAGGGTGCGCCGACCGTATATCCTTACGTGGTGTATTTTGCGTATCCCAATGGGACGCAGTTGGTGCTTGCCCAGGGAACCATTTCACTGCCGAGCGACGCATCAACGACCGTTCCTGTTGCATACACATTCCATACGTCGAACGCACGGGGAAAGATCGTCGTGGATCTTTCGTCCCTCAACAACCAGCACATAGATTTTTTACTGCCAAATACCAACGGCTAAACAGTATACATAATGATGACGCAAAAAACCTATAAGAAAATTGCCGTACTGATTCCCTGCTACAACGAGGAAGGCGGCATTGCGCGCGTGCTCAACAGTTTTCCCCACGCAAAAGCAAAGGAACAGGGGTATCTGATAGAAATATTCGTCATTGACAATAATTCGAGCGACCGCACGGCGGATGTCGCGCGAGCGCTCGGTGCGAGCGTGCTCTACGAACCCGTAAAAGGAAAAGGCAACGCCATCCGCCGGGGATTTGCCAGCGTCCCCAAGGAATTCGATTACGTCGTGATGCTCGACGGTGATAACACCTATCGTCCGGAAGAGATCCTGCGCCTCATCGAGCCCATCGATTCCGGGTTCTGCAATGTGGTCATCGGATCACGCCTGACCGGGCGCATGATCGAGGGTTCTATGACGCTCTTCAACCGTTTTGGCAACTGGATGTATTCGTACCTCGTCCGATGGTGTTATGGCGTGAACGTGACCGATGTGTTGACCGGATATTTTGCATGGAAGCGCGAAGCGGTCGAACGGCTATTGCCGCATCTTAAGTCGAACGGGTTCGCTATTGAGATGGAAATGGTCACCAAGATGGCGCGGCTTGGCGAGGAAATATATTCCGTGCCGGTCACCTATCATCCGCGCATCGGCGATACACACCTCAACCCAATAGCGGACGGCACCCGGATCCTTTGGATGTTCACCAAAAATCTTCACTGGAAACCGATGCTCCGGACATTAAAAAAAAAGAATAGTTTTAACCAGCAATGACGATGAACGCAAAAAAAATCGCCATCGTTTCCGACGCCGTTTATCCTTTCAATAAGGGCGGAAAGGAGATGCGCATCCATGACATCACCACCCGGCTCGCCGCGCAGGGATATGACGTGACGATCTATTGCATGCAGTGGTGGAAGGGAGAAAAAGTGATCATGCAAAACGGCGTACGGCTCAGTGCCGTGAGCCCTTATTACCCTCTGTATGTCGGCCATCGCCGTTCCATCAAAGAAGCGATCTTTTTCGCCTTGCACTGCCTTAAGCTTTTTAACGAGCAATTTGACGTGATCGAGGTCGATCATATGCCGCACCTTGTGCTCTTTACCGTAAAGCTCGTCTGCATAGTGAAGCGAAAAAAAATGATCGCAACCTGGCACGAAGTGTGGGGCAAGAAATATTGGATGGAGTATCTTGGGCCGCTCGGCCTCGTCGCTTCATGGGTTGAATCGATCAGCGCACGCCTGCCGGACATGATCGTTTCGATCTCGCCCCATACCACGAGGGCATTGCGGACGGTCCTAAAAGTAAACCAGAACATTTTTACCGTCCCGAACGGTATCGATAGCGAAATGATATTGAAGATCGTTCCGGACGATCGCACGTCGGACATCATATTTGCCGGCAGATTGCTGTCGCATAAGAACGTGGACATCCTCCTGCATGCGGTAAGCATCCTCGCAATGAAAGACGCGAACATATCGGCGTTCATCGTCGGCGACGGTCCGGAAAAAAAGCGGCTCGAAAAACTGGCGGCCGATCTGAAGATAGAGAAGAATACCCGTTTTTTGGGCTTCGTCGAAGACCATGATGACCTTTGTGCGCTCATGAAATCGTCCCGTGTTTTTGTGCTTCCGTCCACGCGCGAGGGATTCGGCATCGTCGCGATCGAAGCGAACACGTGCGGATTGCCCGTCGTCACGATCGACCACGAGCAGAATGCGGCACGGGAGTTCATCGTTCACGGCGAGAACGGCGCGCTCGTCTCGCTTGATAAGAACGCCCTTGCTGGCGCCATCGAAAAGGCCCTTGGCTCCCCCAAAGATCGCGACACCTACCGAACCTATGCCGAAAAATATAACTGGCAAACAATAGTCGAACAGATACAAAAAGTCTATGCCGTATGAACCACCGGCCGCTCAAAATTGTGCAGACCCCGGTGCGATACCTTCCGTATATCGGGGGCGTTGAAAAGTACGTCTTCGATCTTTCGAATCAACTAGTAAAGACCAACAACGAGGTAACGGTGATCTGCGCCGACGAGCCAAAGACCACCGACGATCAAAAGGGAGTGCGGGTAAAACGGCTCCCCTACATCGGCAAGATCGCGAATACCAACATCACCCCCACCCTTCTTTTCGAACTGCTAAAGACCGACTTCGATGTCATTCATACCCATATTCCCACCCCGTGGAGCGCGGACATGTCCATGCTGGCCTCGATACTGAAAAGAAAACCACTCGTAGTGACCTACCACAACGACCTCATCAACGACGGGCCGCCTAAATTTTTACTCGCCATGTACAACAAAATATTGCTCAACCTGGTGCTCAAACGGGCGGCGGTCATCGTCATCACCCAAAAAAGATATTTGGAGACCTCCCATTATCTTCAAAAATATAAGGATAAGGTGGAAGTGGTGCCGAACGGTTTTGCCATGACCGACCTGAGGCCCGCATCCGGCATGCGGGATCCCAATACCGTTTTTTTTCTCAGTTCACTGGATAAATATCACCGTTATAAAGGTCTCGATATCCTGATCCGCGCGATCGCGGAGATAAAAAATACGAATGCAAACATAACCCTGCTGGTCGGCGGCGCGGGAGAGTTGATGGACGAATACAAGGCGTTGGCGATCGAGCTCGGCGTCGAATCCAACGTCGTGTTCCTCGGCAGGATCGAAGAGGAAGCAAAAAACAATTATTACCGGAAGGCATCGGCCTTTGTGCTTCCATCAAATAGCGCAGAAGAAGGCTTTGGCATTGTACTGCTCGAAGCGATGGCAAACGGCGCGCCCGTCATCACCACGCGATACGCAGGCGTGATGGATGACATACAGGAATACAACGCCGGCTATATCGTGCCGGAAAACGATCCGCACGCCCTGGCCGGAGCGATCACTACGCTGACCAATAATCCATTTTTAGTGGAAGCGACCGGCAAGAACGGACACGACCTCGTATTGGAAAAATATGCGTGGAGCGACGTCGCGGATAAAATATACCGGATATACTCCCGAATCACATGAACCGATCGATCGTAACCACCAGCTGGGATGACGGCCATATACTCGACATGAGGCTCGCCGACCTGTTGTGCCACTACCGCTTGCCGGCGACGTTCTATATCGCCCCCAACAATCGTCAAATCCCTGCGGTACACCGCCTCTCCAAGGGAGATATAAGAAGCCTGGCGAATCAACGCCAATTCGAAATAGGAGCGCATACGCTTACCCACCCCCTTCTTTCGGAGATCGATGACGACACCGCAAAAACCGAAATAGCCGGCTCGAAGACCATGCTTGAAGATTGGACCGGGATGGAAATAAAAAGTTTTTGCTACCCGAGCGGCGATTATCGTCCGGCGCACAAAAAATTGGTGAGCGATGCCGGGTTTTCGCTGGCGCGGACGGTAAAGCGTTTTTCCATGTCGGCCGGTGACGACCCTTTTGAGGTTCCGACCACGGTCCACGCCTATCGCCATTGGTCGGATGCTTCGCCCATCTTTGCCGCCGCCGGAATATCCCGCTTTTGGAACCAGTATCTGCATTGGGACCGGCTTGCGATCTCACTCTTTGACCGCGTGAGAGAACGCGGAGGAGTGTTCCATCTTTGGGGACATTCTTGGGAGATCGAAGCACACGACGATTGGGGCCGGCTTGAGAACGTCTTGCGATATATATCCGATGGCGATCCCTCAGTGCGGTATATCACAAACCAAAAACTTATATGAACCAGGGACCTCAAAAAGTCGTGGCGTTCGTCGCGCCTTACTTCCCTCCCGATGGCGGAGGGTCCGAACGCTACGCCTATGAGATCGCGTTTCGCTTGCGAAAGAACCACGGATGGCGCGTCATTTTTATCGCATCCGGCGAACGCCTGGGGGCGGATACAAAAGAAGAGATCGATGGCATCACCGTCTATCGCCTTGGATATCTTTTTAAACTCTCAAATACGCCGCTCTCGCTCGTGTGGCCGGTAAAGATCAAAAAAATATTCGAGGCGGAACATCCGGACATTGTGAATGTCAATATGCCGGTTCCCGGCATCGGCGATATCGCCGCCCGTTTTCTGCACAACGAACCGCTGGTGGTTACCTATCATGCGGGCAGTATGAAAAAAGGCATATGGTTCATTGACGCGATCATCGCAACGTATGAGCGGGCGATCCTGCCGTTTTTGCTTTCCCGCGCTGATCGGATCGTTTCTTCGTCGAATTCCGTGCGTATAAATTTTTTGGCGCGATACCGCGAAAAGAGCATCACGATCACCCCGGGGGTGGACAGCTCCCGCTTTAAGCCGCCGGAGAAGAGCGTTCACGATCCCATCGTTCTTTTTGTTGCGGGCCTCAATCACGGCGAACGGTATAAGGGGTTGGATGACCTTTTGGAGGCGATACACCTTGTGAGGGCCTCCATACCGAACGTGACGCTTACGGTCATCGGCGATGGCGACATTCGACGGCATTATGAAGCGCGTGCCAAGGAACTCGGCATACGCAAGAACGTCATCTTCGCCGGTAAATTGACCGGGGACAAGCTGGTGGCGGCGTATCAGGAGGGATACGTCCTCGTGATGGCGAGCTCAAATGAAAGCTTTGGGATGGTGTTGCTTGAGGCCATGGCGTCGCGGCTGCCGGTGATCGGAACAACGGTCGGCGACGTGCCAATGATCATCAATGACAAGAAGACCGGATTGTTGTTCACTCCACACGACACAAAGGCGCTCGCCGAAAAACTCATGATGCTGCTCGGCAATCCAAAGCGCGCTGCCGCATTCGGCCGTGCCGGCTACCGGAAAGCCATTACCGATTTCAACTGGGATCATCGCGCAGAACACTATGACCGGCTCTTTGGTGAATTGATCGCTAAAAAAATCCATGACAAATAAACCCGCGATCATACAAGTATCCGGCTACTATCCTCCCCACTTGGGAGGGATGGAAATGGTCGCCCAGGAAATATCCCGGGAGCTTTCCTGGCGCGATTACGACGTGACGGTACTGACCTCCGATGTCGGAGCGGAAGGCTCAAAAAGTGATGAGATCCGTAAGAACTATCGAGTGAGGCGCCTCAACAGCATTAATGTCGCGCACACGCCCATCATTTGGTCGTTATTCGTCCGCCTGTTGGCGCTCCCCCGCCATTCGGTGATCCATCTCCATGTTGCCCAGGCCGGCGTCGCCGAAGCGGCGGTGCTTGCCGCAAAAATACGCGGGATCCCGGTCGTTGCCCACTTCCATTTGGACGTCGGTCCGTCCGGAGCGCTCGGCGTGTTGCTTCCTGTCTATAAAAAATATTTTCTCGGCAATACGCTGCGGGCGGCGAACCGCGTGGTCGTCTTCTCCGAAGAACAGCGAGACCTTATCAGTAAACAATATGGCATCAAGACGGAAAACATCGCGATCATTCCCAACGGCGTAAGTAATGCGTTTTTTTCCGGGCGCGTCCGGAATGCTCCTGCGGAAACTTTTAACCTTCTTTACGTTGGCCGCCTTGATGCCCAAAAACGGGTCGAGCGCTTGATCGAAGCGGTGTCCCTGCTTACCATACCGGTCAGCCTCACCCTCGTTGGCGATGGCGAAAAACGCCGCGAGCTCGAGGAATTGACAAAGCGGCTGAAGCTCTCGAATGTTTCATTTGAAGGAAGAAAAAGCGGCGATGCGCTGAAGGCCTATTACCGCGATGCGGACGTGTACCTTACCCCTTCCGATCGGGAAGGGATGTCTCTCGTTGCCCTCGAAGCCATGGCAAGCGGGCTGCCCGTTATTGGATCGGACGTCATCGGCACGCGGGAATTGATACAAGGGGTCGGCGTACTCGTTGGGGAGCCGTATCCCCAGAATTTTGCGCAGGCAATAACCGCGCTTTGGGAGAAGCCGGAGCGCCTGGAAGAACTTTCCCAAAAAAGTACGGCAAAAGCACGGCAATATTCCTGGGATATTCTCATCAAAAAATTCGAGGCGCTCTATAAAGAACTATCACCATGACAACGATCCGCCTTTCGCGATGGCACATCGTGCTCCCGATTTTTCTTTGGTGGCTCGCCGCCTTGGTGCTTTCGGCATACAACTATAACGCGCTCCAGCTTCAGAACATCGTCTGTTTTGCATTTCTATCCCTCGTCCCCGGCCTCCTTACAATACTATTGGCTAAGATCAAAGGCCTCGCTTTTTGGGGATACGCCGCGCTGGCCGTCGCGTTCAGCTTGCTCGAGATCATTCTTATTGCGCTGTTAGGGAATACCTTTTTGCCGCTCATCGGCATAGCGCGGCCACTTGATAAGCCGACACTGCTCGTTGAGCTTTTTCCCGCCATCGCCTTGCTTATAGTATTCGTGTGGTTGCGCGTCAAAGAGGTGCACTTCTCCATAAAACGCTACGCGATATTCGAGAAACCCCGCGACTTGTTCTTTTCCTTCGCTCCGATCGTTTTTGTTATATTGGCCATCCTTGGGGCCATCAGGCTGAACGACGGCGGGAGCAATATCCTGACCATGATCATGCTTGGCGGCATCGGCATATATTTTATCGCGCTGCTCTACTACGCAAAAACACTGGACGAGAACACCATCCCCACCGCGCTCTTTTTTATATCCCTCGCGCTGCTCCTCATGACGGATCTCCGCGGATGGTACGTTACGGGGCACGATATCCAAACCGAATACAAGGTCTTTGAATTGGCCAAGACGGGGGGCCTTTGGAATATGGCGACCTATCAGGACGCATACAACGCGTGCCTTAGCATCACCATCCTGCCCACGGTCTTTTCAAATCTATTGAACGTTCCGGATCCTTATATCTTTAAATTTTTCTTTCAGATATTTTTTGCGTTTTGCCCTGTGCTTGTCTATCTCATCGGCCGGCACTGGACGAGCGTACGAATATCCCTGCTTGGGGCCATCTATTTCGTCGGCTTCCCCACGTTCTTTACCGACATGCCGTTCCTTGTGCGGCAAGAGGTCGCATTCCTCTTTTTTGGGCTCATGATGTATATCATCTTCAATGAAAGCATGGACCTTGCGATGCGAAAATGGCTCTTTATGCTCATGGGCATCGGCGTGATCCTTTCCCATTATTCAACGACGTACACCGTTCTCGTCATCCTCGGGCTCACGGTCATCTCGCGGCCGATATATTTAAAACTGCGCTCTTTGCGCCGGCCGTCTCTTGCCGCAGTCCGGCAAACGGCAAAGATAACGTTTGTCATGGTCGCAACGCTTCTTGTTTTAAGTTTTATTTGGACCTCGCTCATTACGAAGACTGGCGGCACCGTCGTAAATATTCTCGATCAGACTTTTTCGGCGATAAAAGACGGGTTTGCCGGACAAAACCGCTCCGTGGACGTCTCGACGTTGCTCGCATTTACCAAGCCGAACCAAAATCAGGAATTGACGGACTACGTGGCGCAGACCGTCGGTCCGATCCGCAATAGCGCGCCCGCGGGAGAATATTATCCGGCGTCCACCTACAGCCAATACCCCCTTACGGTCGTTGCGCCGGAAACGGTACCGCTCACCGGCTTGGGAGCCTTTCTCCAAAAGTTTGGGATCGATGCGAGCGGGGCGATCGCACTATTCGGGCAAGTGATGGCGAAATTGACCGAGCTATTGGTGGCGCTCGGCATGATCTATATCCTTCTGCCGCGGTCGGTCATTGAACACGTCGACGACGAGCTCTATCTGATCTCGCTGTACTGCCTGGTGTTCATCGCTCTGACCGTTGCAGTTCCCGTGCTCTCCACCGAATACGGCATATTCCGGGCGCTCCAGCAATCGATGTTCGTGATCGCGCCGATCATCGTGGCCGGGAGTATCATGCTCGGCAACGGGATCCTCGCCATCATGCGGCCGCTCAAACAATATTGGACGGGAGAAACGTTCGCGATGGTGCTCGCCATGCTTTCATTCTTTTATACCACCCACTTTATGCCCTACCTCGTTGGGAACACGCCCGCCGTGCTTCACTTGAGCAACGACGGCACTTACTACGACGATTACCTGATCCAGGAGCCGGAGGTGGCGGGCGTCAACTGGCTTACCGGCATCATCGGGACCGCATCGAATGCCGCCGCGGGCATTCGCATCACCGTGGAGACAAACAAGTACAATAACTTCGCATCGCTCACGACGGTGAACGCCGATGCGGACATCCTCCCCTCCGTCGTAAAAAAGGACGCCTACGTGTTCCTCGGCCCCATCACCACAGAAAAGGACCGCGCCACGGAGATCTACGACTCCGACCAGATCAACTATCAGTATCCCATCCAATTCCTTCAGGAAAATAAAAACCTTATCTATAACAACGGCGGCGCCGAAGTATACCGATGAAATTCGCTATCGTAAATTCATTCCACCGCGATGATAAAGGCGATGCCGCGCTGCTGCATGTTTTGATGGACCAGTTGCTCGCAATCGATCCGCATGCCGACATCACCGTGTCGAGCATGGAGGATCCGCGCGACTATGCCACATTCTATAAGGGGCGGAACATCGGCTCGTTCGAACTCCAGTCATCATCGCATATTCATCCGGCACCTCTTCATCTTTTTTTCAAAGTCTATATATTTTTTGCGCTTTCCGTGATCGGCGCGGCGCGCGGCCGTTTTTCGTGGTTGCTCTCCGGAGAACTGAAAAAAATCTATCGCGAATACCGATCGGCGGATATGATCGTTTCCGTTGGCGGTGGCTATTTTATCACCAAACACGATCTCGGAAGCCGGATGCACCTGCTCTTTGCGCTCCAGACGCTCACATTCTGCAAGCGGCTCGGAAAGGTCGTCGTGACCGCTCCCGTTTCGGTCGGACCGTTCCAAAAATCTTTTGAAGCCGCATTCGCGAAAAAGGCGCTGCAAACCATCGACCTGCTCCTCTTGCGTGAGGGCATCAGCGAAAAATATTTCCTTACCGCCAACCATACGCTTCCACAGCACATTAAGCGCGCGCCGGACAGCGGCTTCGTGTTCTCCCCTCCGGGGTCGTTCGACCTTCGGGCATTGACCGGTAGGCCGCACGATGAGCGCATCCTCGTGCTTGCCGTACGCAACTGGACGAAGGCCGGGCGCGATGCTTACGAGCGGGCACACGCGAACCTCATCGACCACATTGCGGAACATTATCCGTCTATTCGCCCTGTCTTCGTGCCCCAATGCACCTTCCCGTATGCGGACGACGACGACCGCACCGTGGCCAAAAAAATCGTCGGCCTTTCAAAGACAAAGCGCGCGTTCATCATCGATACCGATCTGGATTATCAACAGGTCAAACTGTCATACAGAGGCGCCGCCTTCGTTGTGGGTACCCGATTCCATTCCATGGTGTTCGGGCTCGCGTACGGCGTCCCCGGCGTCGCCATCGAATACGAACACAAGACGCGTGGGATCATGCGCGAACTCGGCTTGGAAGAGTGGGTCATCCCGATCGGCGAGATCACGCCGGAGCGGCTCATTGCGCTGTTTGACCGGATGCTGCGCGGCGAATCGGCCTACCGACGACACCTCGTGGAGATAATGCCGGCATATCAGGCCGAGGCGAACAAGGTCGTGAAATTATTTTCCGCCGCACTCGGTAGAAAAGTAATATGAATATACTCGAGGTCGTGAGTACCGGCTATCCCGGCGGCGGCGCGCAGATCAGCGTGCGAACGATAAAAGAAGAATTGCAGCGACGGGGACATGTCGTATCCGTCCTCTCGTCGGATCAAAAGGGCGACGGGATGTTCAGCGACCGCCAGTTCCGATCCGTACCTGCAGACTCCCGACTTAAGGCGTTCCACCATATTTTTTATTTCCAATCCTATTTTGCGTTGCGGCGCGCGATAAAAGAGTTTCGGCCGGACGTGATACATTTCCACACCATCGCGGCGTGCACGCCATCGGTGCTCTTTGCCATCGGAAAAACTCCGGCGGTCATGACCATTCACGGCCCGGAAGAATTCACGCTCGAACTTTTACCGTGGTTTATGGAGCCGAAAGATTATCGGACGCAGCCGTTCGATATGGACGACCTTACTATGGTCGGTTCGCTCCGGTACTGGTACTACCGATTTCTCCAGCGACCGGTCTATCGGATGGGTTTGCGACGCGTTTCTCTTTTTATCGCGCCAAGTAAATATATTGCGCACGCAGTCGAAAAAGACGTTCCTCCGCATAAAATTCGGCAGGTATATAACGGCATCGAGCTCCCCGCCGCAAAACCGCCTGCCGGCAACCAGCGCATCCTTTATATCGGCCGGCTTGAAAAGGTAAAAGGCGTGCGCTACCTCGTGCGCGCATTTGCGGAGATCGCAGCGCGGCTCCCTGATGCGGAGCTGTATATCGTTGGAGACGGAGATGACCGTGCCTCGCTTGAACACTTGGCAAAAGAGCTCGGGCTCGGCGATCGGATCATTTTCCGTGGGTGGATCAAATCGGGCCCCGCTATTGAACGCGAGTATGAACATGCATCGGTGGTCGTAATTCCGTCCATCTGGCCGGAAAATCTGCCGACCGTTTGCATTGAAGCGCTGGCGAGCGGCCGGGCGGTGATCGGCACGCGAACCGGCGGGATCCCCGAACTTATCGAAGATGGAAAGACCGGCATTGTCGTCCCGATAAAAGACGAGCGGGCACTCGGCGCGGCGATCGTGCGCCTTCTGGAAGATCCTCCGTTGCTCGCCTCGATGGGCGCGTCTGCCGCGGAAAGCGCGCAGCGGTTCAATGCCGTGCGCTTTGTCGACCAGGTCGAAAATATATATAACCACGTCCGTCATGCAAATTCTCATCGTTAACGCATACACCCGAGAGAACAAGGGTGATGCCGCCCTCGTTTCCGTGCTCGGGAAGCAGCTGCAAAGCGCGTTCCCTTCCGCGCACATCCTGGTGGCAGGCATGGAAGACCCGCGTCGGCGCCCGGATTTTTTTGGACTTGAAAATACGGGATCAATGCGACTATACGCGTCAAAGGCCGAGACCGGCAAGTCGGTACGGTTGATGCGCAAGTTTTTCGCGTGCGCTATCGCGTTGATATGGCCTTCACTGCCCTTTCGAAATTTCTTCGCCCGATTCTTCCCGGTTGGTATAAAGAATGAATTGACCGCCATTACACGCTCCGATCTGATCGTTTCCGCGAGCGGCGGCTATCTGACCGGAAAGGATTCGTTTGACGCCAATTTTTATATCTACCAGGCACTGTTGCCGCTGCGCGTTGCCCGGCGGTTTGGAAAGCCCATCATGTTCGCGCCGATTTCCCTTGGTCCATTTGGGAATGACTGGCAGCGCCGCGCGGTCGCAAAAACGATAAATGAAAGCGTGCTTACCCTCGTGCGCGAGGATAGAAGCTATGAGCTCGCGCGATCGCTCGGCGTGCGGGACGGAATCGTGGTCCGCGCGATCGATTCCGGATTTGCCCACGACGCTCGGCCAAACGGGAAGGAACACCATGACTTTCCGGATGGGATGCGCGTCGGCATCACCGCCCGGAATTGGCTGCCGTACGAACAACAGGCGCGATACGAATCGGCGCTCGCGTCTTTCATCATAGACCTTGAGCGAAGCTATCATGCCACTGCCGTGCTTGTACCGCAGGTCACCTCGTATCATGACGCCGACGACGACCGCATCGTCGAAACCAGGATAAAAGAGCTGGCAATGGCAGCGGGTGGAAATCCGATCCAGATCACGGACGAGATGGACCATTATGCCATCAAGAACCTTTATTCGACGTTCACCTTTACCGTGGGGACGCGATTCCATTCCGTCATCTTCAGCCTGACGAGCTATGTCCCCGCGATCGCCATCGAGTACGAATATAAAACGAGCGGGATCATGCATGACCTCGGCCTCGATGAGTGGGTCATAAAAATGGAGGAGGTAACCGAGGAACGATTATGCGCGCTCTTTGCGGAGCTCGTAATGCAACGCGACGCGTACCGTAATCACCTCATGGCGGTACTGCCCTCGTACATCAAAAAGGCCGACGAGGTTCCCGTGCTCATACAACAGCGGTACGAACAGTATGTCCGGGACGAAAATAAGCAATAGCGAAAAATGCCACTAACGCCGCGGCGAGGTTGCCGATCACCCACGCAATAGCGACCCACGTAAGTCCGCGATGGACCCAGAGGAGCGCCAATCCTCCGATGGCGAGGAAGTAGATCACGTTTACCACAATGATCGAATAGATCTGGCTCCGAATGCGGAGCGCTGCATTACCCAGCGTGTACGCGGCCACCGCCGGCGCCGCAAGCGCGAGGATGACGATGACTTCCCCGCCTCCCGCGCTGTAGGACTTGCCAAAGAAATGGAGAACGAATCCTCCGAGCGTCGCAAGGATCACTCCTGCGGGCACCATGATCGCACCGAGGATGAGCAGCGCCTTCTTTAGCAGATGCTTAAGCTGGGTCTCGCCGTATGACCCTTCGGCAAAGAACGACTGCGAGACCGCAAAGGCAACCGCATAGAGAAGGTTTGCCACCGAGAACGCAAGATAGTAATATCCCGCCTCGGCGGATCCCAGATGATCGAGCACCAGCAGGGGCAGGATCAGCGTTGGCGCAATATTCAGAAGATTGGCGATGTAGTTATAGAAGGAATAATTAAAAACGCCCTTAATGGTCTTCTTGTGGATACGCAATTCCGGCTTATAACCGAATTGCGTGACGAGGAAGATGATGCTCGCGACCATGCCGATCGACGCTGCCAGCCCCGATGCCGCGAAGATGCCGTATGCTCCGAGACCGACGAAGACCAGCGGCAATACCAATTTGAAACCGCTGGTAATGAACGCATCCGTGATCAGGCAGTATTGCGCCGCGCGAAATGCGACAAAAATACTGTCGGTAAGCAAGTTTATTGATGACAGGCCGACCATCACCACGAAGGCCGCGCCGTACCAAAAGTTCCGATCGATGATGATCAATTTTGGCGCGATGATGGGAACGATGAGGAGATACATTACGGAAAGAACGGCGGCGAGGATGATAACAAGCAGCGCCCCGGTGTTGATGTCATTGCTTTTTTCCTTTGATGTCGGCAGGATGCGCACGAACGTATTGTTGAATCCGAGCAGGCTGATGTACGAGATCAGTGTCATCGCGGAGATGAGCGATGTCGCGATGCCGATCTGATCAGGAGTAAAGAGGTGCGCACAAATGAGCCAAAAAAAGAACCCGAGTGTCGCCTGAATGGCAGTGTTGAACATCAAATAGAAGGAGTTCCGGAACAGGTTATCGGCATACCATCCGCGTATCTTGTCTCTCATAATCCAGTAATACTAGCCAATTGTCATGAAGATAACAAACATTCGAATCCACAAGGCGGGGCGGAACGTTTCGCTGCTTGCCGACTGCAAAATACGCCCGGTTGGCGGAGACACGATATATTTCACGTTCGATAAACAATATGAGGAATGGCTCTATCCGGACGCCAGTCCTTTTGCCGCCGCCCTTTTTATCCCCTGCATGATCCGCGGGGAGGACCTTATTATTGACGGCTCTATTTCGCGAAAACTCTACGATGGCATGCACCGGATCATGGACATCATGCTCGCGTGGAACGTCGGCATGCACCGGATAACCATCAAAGCGGAACATATCGTCGAAGACCGCACGGATGGCATGGGCATGGGCGTGGGCGGAAGCGGCACAAAAAAAGTGGCAACGTTCTTTTCCGGCGGCGTCGATTCTTTTTATACGTACCTTAAGCACCGGTCCGACAAGGAGGATGCGATCACCCACTTTCTCCTGATTGACGGCAATGATATCGATCTCAGAAACCGTGCGCTGTGGCTCGCGACAAGAGAAAACGTCACCGCGATCGCCGCAGATGCCGGCATTGAGACGATCGAGGTTCAAACCAACGCGCAGGCACTGTTGGAACCGATGTTCAGTCCCGACTTCACGCACGGAGGCAATCTTGCCGCGGCTGGATTATGCTTACGGGGTGGCCTAAAGACGCTCTATATTCCATCGTCCTTCAGTTATGGCGAGAACGTCCACTACGGCTCCCACGCAGACATTGACGAACGGTGGAGCGCCGAAGCGATCCACTTTCGATCCGACGGCGGCGAAGCGTCCCGCATGGAAAAAATAGCGCGGCAGGTGGGAAGATCCGCTATTGCCCTCGAACATCTCCGGGTGTGTTATATGAATGTGAAAGGAACATATAATTGCGGTGAGTGCGAAAAATGCATTCGCACGATGCTTGAGCTTTATGCGCTTGGCAAACTGAACGAGGCAAAGACATTCCCCCACGTCATTCCCCTCGATTGCGTAACATCCGCCATGAACATCAACGGGTTTTTGGGAATCGGCTATGGAGAAATATTGCATCATTTGGAGGAACGGAACATCGATCCGGAGCTACAGGCAGTGATCCGAAAAGGTTTGGAGAATCTGGCGACCCGTAAGAAGACCGCGAACACCGAACGCCTCATTAAAAAGATCATCGCATGGGATCATATGTATTTGCGCGGGAAAGTTTTTAAGATTTGGCTGAACATCGTGCATCCATACTAATAATTTCCATGGAGCCATTCAAACGATTCAAGCTGCTGCAACGATTTAAAAAAAGTACGGTTCGTTACCGGTTGGCCGCGTTGCTTTTTTGCATCATTTTCATTTTGGCGATCATCGCAACAGAGCTTGCCATGCATGCTCCTCCCATAAAAATTGTTTCGCCTGTGACCGTGCCCGTGGCCATACCTACAACCACAAACCCGATTTCCACGCCGGTAAGCGCTCCTCCCATCACGATAACGCCTACCACAACCGAGTCCGCATCACCTTCCACTCCCACGCCCGCGCCGCCGCCCGCCGCCGTAATAGTTCCCCAAAACGTGCTCAACCGCCAGTTCGGCGTGTCGGTTGGTGAAACACTGTTGGGCTTGGACGACGCCGACCTTAACGCCCGGTTGAACAATATCGCATCGCTCGGCATCGGCTGGCTTCGTTTTGATATCCAATGGGATCAGGTCGAACCGAACAACGCCAATGATAATACCTGGATTGCGATCGATCGGGCGGTCGCAGCGGCAAATGCCCACCACATGGGAATATTGGCGATCCTCGACTACACTCCGGCATGGGATCGGCCGGCGGATTGTCCGCCAAGAAATGATAAATGCCTTCCGCCCGATACCGCTTCTTTTGACAACTTTGTCCGCATGGCAGTTGCACGCTACGGCCCCGAAGGGATCTCCCATTGGGAGATCTGGAACGAGCCGAACACCATCGGCTCCGTTCAGCCCGGGTTTAGTGTAATGGATTATGTGACCTTGCTTAAATCCGCCTATGTAACAATAAAAGACGTTCAGCCATCCTCGACCGTCATCACGGGCGGCCTCGGCCCGGCACAAACTTCCGGTGGCAATATCTCTCCTCTTGATTTTCTTTCGCAACTCTACGCCGACGGCGCGCAAGGATATTTTGATGCCGTCGGCGATCATCCGTATTCGTATCCCGCGATGCCACTATACGAACAGCCATGGAACGCATGGTCGCAGATGGCGAGTACGACGCCGAGCTTGCGTAGTATTATGATCGCAAACGGCGATGCGGATAAGAAGATCTGGCTCACGGAATACGGAGCACCGACGGACGGGCCGGGCACGCTTGAAGACTCAACTAGCGACACGGTCTTTGCCGGGCGCCCCGATCACGTGACGGAAGTCGTGCAGGCCGCGATGCTCGCCCAGGCGATCGGCGCGGTGCAGCAATATCCATGGGCGGGACCAATGTTCATCTACACTTATCGGGATCTCGGCACTTCGAACAACACTATTGAGAACTTTTTTGGCGTTGTTCGTGATGATGGAAGCACTAAACCGGCATATGCCACAATAAAAACACTATTGGCAAATTAAAAATTTTAATAATTCTCGATACTACCGTATAATAATGGAACAACTATGCAACATCCGCCGAAGATCCGGCTCTTCTTATTGCCATTAGTATTGATGTTTATGGGCGCGTGTTTTGCTGCGGGTGCCGCATCTGCCCAGACCCAATCGTCAACGCAAAATTTTTATCGCAATCTTACCATCGGCGACACCGGTGCTGATGTTTCGCTTTTGCAATCCACACTCATCTCGCATGGCTACCTTGCTATCGCAAATCCAACGGGATATTTTGGCGCAATAACATCGGCGG
>Ga0181520_10001289_pt1 | contig 51452 bp, 48 predicted proteins | sample PEATcosm2014_Bin_29_FD_132451 | JGI IMG/M metagenome (GOLD analysis project Ga0181520, IMG submission 132451) | Peatland microbial communities from MTU Mesocosm Facility, Houghton, MI, USA - PEATcosm2014_Bin02_30_metaG | ecosystem: Environmental > Terrestrial > Soil > Wetlands > Peat | place... | reverse complement strand
TGACCGGTCCGTACTCTGTACCCCCCCTCCCCCCTCCCCCCTCCCCCCTCCCCCCCTCCCGTTTTCAGACGTAACTCGGCAACCGGGAGCAGCCGCGCCGGTTCGCAAGCCGTACAATTTTGTTTTGAGCTGTTTCATTTTCGGCTCGCATTCCAGCACCAAAAAGGTAGAACACCATGGACGCAGGCGCACTCGAATCCCTCATCAGCCAACAGGTCGTCACCGCCATGAAAGCGCACGACCAGGTCCGCACCGGCACGTTGCGCCTCATCAAGAACGCGCTCAAGAACAAGGCCATTGAGAAGCGCTCTCCGCTCACGCCCGCCGAGTCCGAGCAGGCGCTGGCCTCCATGATCAAGCAGCGCCGCGACTCCATCGAGCAGTTCACCAAGGGCAACCGCCCCGAACTCGCCGCCATTGAAGCCGCCGAGATCGCCGTCATTGAGGAGTTTCTCCCCAAGGCCCTCGATGAAGCCGGCCTCCGTGCCTTGGTCGCCGAGGCCATCGCCGAAGTTGCTGCCTCCGTCGGCCACAAACCCACTCCCAAGGAAATGGGTCCCGTCATCAAGGCCGTCCAGGCCAAATTACAGGCCGACGGCCTCCGCGCTGAAGGCCGCGTGGTCAGTGAATTGGTAAAGAAAGAACTGGCGGGGTAGGGAACCGTCTCCCATGCGGCAAGGACAGGGAATTGCAAGCAAAGGTCTGCCTGCGATCGAGCCTAGTTGTTCGGCTTGGGTGCCTCAGCCGTAGGTGCCGCCGGAGCGGCCGGTTGCCCCTTTGACATTCCGCGAATGTAGTGAATGATGTTCCAAACCTCGTCGTCTTTTGCGCGGCCTACGGCCTCTGAGGGCATCTTATCCTTGCCGTCGCGGATGACGTGAAACAACTCCTGGTCCGGCCTGTTGGCCAATGCCTTTGGATCGGTCCAGTCGGAAAGCGTGAGCTGCATGTCCTTCGCCAGGTCGGTCTTGCCGTTTCCGTTGTCCCCATGGCACAACGCGCAATCGCGCGCATAGATGCTCTTCGCCTGCGCCTGCGACGCGGCAGTCGGCTTCACAGGATTGGTTGTGGCGGGGGAAGCGGGTGCTGCTGCAGTGTCTTGCGGCATCCGCCCCGAAGCGAGTGTGGGGGCGGGCGCAGCGCTAATCTCAAACAGAATCACGGCGGAAAGGACCAGAAGCGGTTTCAACATGGCAGCCTCTCCAGTTGCAGGTGTCAGGAATAGGCATCTCGCAGCTGATTAAATTTCTGGGCAAAATTATAAGCCAAATCGATCCGCCTTGTGCTTAGAACACCTCTGAAATGCCCTCCGCCGGAACAGTGTGTTTCAGCAGTCCCAGTTCGCCCGCCAGGCGTCCCAGCTTCGAGCGCGTGGCCGCTGTGGGCGGGGTCAGCGGCAGGCGGACATGGTCCGAGCAGCGGCCCATCAGATTGAGCACCGTCTTCACCGGAGTGGGATTGGAGTCCCAGAAGTTGGCATCGATCAGCCGCGCGTACCTGCGTTCCAGTTCGCGCGCCTCGGTCCAGTTGTCGGCCAGCGCGGCGCGGATCATGCGGCCCATCTCTGCCGGAATTTCGTTGGCGGCCACGCTGATCAGTCCATGCGCGCCCACGCCGATGCTTGCCAGAGCCAGGTTGTCGTCGCCTGAGAAAATCTTGAAGCCGCGGGGCAGCGTATGAACCAGCTCGCTGATCTGCGGCAGCTTGCCGCTGGACTCTTTGATTGCCTCAATGTTGTGCGCGGCCTCGGCAAGCCGCACCACCGTTGCCGGCTCTAGGTTCACCGCCGTGCGGCCGGGGATGTTGTAGATTGTCACCGGCAGTGGTTCCACCGCCCTGGCCAGAGCCAGAAAATGCTGGAACTGCCCCTCCTGCGAGGGCTTGTTGTAGTAGGGATTGGCTGAAAGCACGGCGCTCACGCCGCGCACCTGGCGCAGCAGGCTGGCGTTCCGCAACAGCGTCCGGGTCGAATTGTGCGTGCATCCGGCCCACACCGGAACCCGTCCCGCCGCTGCCTCCGCAACCACGCAAACGGCCATCAGCCACTCTTCTTCGTCCAGCGTGGCCGCCTCGCCCGTCGATCCGCATGCCACCAGAAAGTCGATACCTGAGTCGATCTGCCAGTTCACCAGTGCCCGCAGTGCCTGTTCATCGATCGATCCATCCGCCCGAAACGGCGTAACGATAGCTGTACCGCATCCTGTAGTTTCCATAACTGGTGAAATTATACCGGGGGGAACGTTGCGCAGTATTTTTCTATTGGGAAGCCGGTTAAGCTGGACGCTTGGCTGGTGGTGAAGATCGCGGAAATCCTGTGGTAGCGAGATGGAGTCAGCGCCGACCCTCCCGGAAGAGCCCCAACCGAATCACTCGAAAATCCGCTGGCCTTCAATGCCCACCGGTGAAAGAATACCCCGCATAGAGGCCTTGAACCATGCGCGTTTTGACTCAACCAAAGCCGATCCTGCTCTGCGTGGGGTTGCTCGCGTTCTGCGTCGGATGCCGGCAGGTTCAGTCTCCTGCGCCGGCCGCGCAATCGAACGCATCGAGCCCGACGAATGCAGATTCAGCTTCAAAGCCGGCAACCGCGGCAGTTCCGCAGTCCGTTCCCTCACCACCTGACACCTCCAAACCCGCCGTGCAGAGTCCCGCCGAAAGCTCTGGGGCCTCTCCCCACGTGACAAGACACTATGAGACAGACCGACCCCCATCCTCGCTCGCGATGACAGAACCTTCGCCAGTCTCTCCTGCCTCTGAGGAGACAAAATGGTTTGAACAACTGGATAAGGGCGCGATCCAATACAAGGTGCCCGCCACCATGTATTGGAAGGACTCGTCGACGGTGACAGTTGTCATTCAGGGTCCGCGCGCCGGCGCATCCAGTGAACTCGCGGGCGCAACCGGCTCGGGAACGACAAAGGTCTCCGACCGCATGAAGGTTGCCATCTCCTGCCCGGACAACCCCGACGAGTTTACGATCAGCCCGGAGCCGGGAACCACTGAGATTCAATATGTTCCCGCGGACGGCAGCGCCACCTGGAACTGGAGCGTTACGCCTGCTTACACTGGCAAGAGTCAGACGATGGTGATTACCGCCTGGGTGCTGTATCCGGGGTACGACGACAAGTATCTGCGGCAGCTTCCTGTCTATACCGCGAAGATCGACGTTCACGTTCCAGGTCTGGGTGAATGCCTGAAGAAACTCATCGAAGGCGATAGCGATTATTGGGTTCATTACGGACTGCCGGGTGGCGGCGGGTTTGTCTTCGTCTCGGGGATCGTGTTGGGACTTCTTAAGCGGGCTCGTGGGAAAAAACAACGGACACGTCGCCAGGCGTCCAACCGCAAGACATGAGTTCAAATGCACGAAACCCATTTGCAAAGTCTTCTGGACGCAAACCTCCGAAGAATCTGCATTCCTTTGCAGACCACAATCGAAGCGGAGAAACTCTACAACTGATCGAAGATCTCGCGGAAGTCCCAGGCTCCGGATTTGTCGGCAAGCCACTCGGCGGCGCGAACGGCGCCCAGGGCAAAGCCCCGGCGGCTATGGGCATCGTGCCTCAATTCCAGAATGTCGTCAGGGCCGGCGGCGGTCACGACGTGCTCGCCTTTGGCGTCGCCGACGCGATGGGAGGTGATCTCAACCTTGGCTCCAGGCTGCGCTGCTTCCACAATCTGCCGCAGGGTGATGGCGGTGCCGGAAGGGGCGTCCAGTTTGGACTTGTGATGGGTTTCCGTGATTGAGAAAGTGTAGCCTTCGAGCTTGGCCAGTTCGGCCGTCAGCCGGAAGAGCTTCTGCACGCCGATGGAGAAGTTGGTTCCGTAGAGCAGCGCCCCGCCGCGTTTCGCGGCCAGAGCTTTCATCTCACCCAATTGCGCGTACCAGCCGGTGGTTCCCACCACGATGCGCCCGCCCAGGGCCAGCACGGCGCGCATGTTTTCAAGCGCAGCCTCGGGGGCGGTGAAATCGATGACCATGTCCACGCCGGCAAGATTGGGCGCGGTCAGCGCGGAAGCGCCCTGGTTTTCAGTAATGTCGAGCGCGCGCACGCTGTGGCCCCGTTCACGAGCCACCTGCGCGACGAGGCTGCCGGTTTTTCCCTTGCCCAGGACCAGAATGAGCATGATGACCTCTTTTTAGCTACTAGCTTCCAGCCGCTAGCCCAAGAACATTCCGGGAGAGCCTTTGTGGGTTTTCACCGCATCCGGCAGCCAGCCCCCGGAAAGCTAAAGGCTAGAAGCTGTCAATGGTTTTCGCGCTTCCACGTCGAAGATCGTGGGATCCGGGTCTTTGAAGAAAGCTGCGTGCAGGGAGCGCACTGCTTCGTCGGCATCGTCCTCTTCGATCATGAAGCTCATATTGATCTCGCTCGCGCCCTGCGAGATCATCCTCACGTTGATGTGCCGGATGGCGCTGAACACCTGCGCGGCCATACCGCTCTGTCCGCGTATATCCTCGCCCACCATGCACACCAGCGCCTTGCGGCCTTCGTATTTCACGTCGGCATGTTGGCTCAGGTCGGCGGCCAGGGCTGGCAGCTTGTCGTTTGAGTCCACAGTCAACGAGACCGAGACCTCGCTGGTCGAAACCATATCCACAGCGCATTGATGCTTGTCGAAGATCTCGAAGATCTCCTTCAGGTAGCCGTGTGTCATCAGCATGCGGCTGGCCACCACGTCAATAATGCTCAGCTTCTTCTTCACGGCAATGGACTTGAACGGACTCTTGCAATGCGGTGCCAGGGATGTGATGCGCGTACCCTCGCAATCGGCGTTGCGGCTATTGAGCACCAGCACGGGAATGTTCTTCTTGACCGCCGGCAGAATAGTGGCCGGATGCAACACCTTGGCGCCGAAGTAGGCCAGTTCAGCCGCTTCCTCAAAGCTGATGATCTTCACCCGCAGGGCATCGGGGCACACGCGGGGGTCTGAGGTCATGATGCCGTCCACGTCGGTCCAGATCTCGATGGCATCGGCCGTAAGTGCGCCGCCAACCAGGGCGCCGGTAAAGTCGGAACCGCCGCGCCCCAGCGTAGTCGTGATGCCGGCTTCGTTGGAGCCGATGAAACCGCCCATCACCGGCACTTTGCCCTGGCTGGTGAGCGGACGCAGCTTCTCCGCGGCGCGTTTCTCGATCAGCTCGACCTGGGGAATGGCCTTCTGGTACTGCGAGTCGGTGATGATGATCTCTCTCGCGTCCACGTGGACGGCGTCGATGCCGCGCTCACGGAAGGCCGCCGCGACGATGCGGCTGGAGACGCGCTCGCCATAGCCCACAATCAGGTCGGAGATGCGCGGGGTGAGTTCTAGAATCGCCGCCAGACCGCGCAGAACCTCGTCCAGCGAGTCGAACTTCTGGTCGATGAAAGTCATCAGCTCAGCGCTGTCTGTCGAGTTTTTTACCAGCGCGGCCGCCGTGTCGCGGTGGCGTGATCGTAGCCGCGAACTGATGGCCAGTGCCCCGGTTCGATCGCCTGCGGAAGCAGCTGCGGCGGCGCGCAGCAACTGGTCGGTGACCTTGGCCATGGCGCTTACCACCACCACGGGGCTTTTGCCCTGTGCAATGCGTCCAGCCACGATTGCCGCGGTACGGCCGATGGCAGCCGGGTCCTCCACCGACGTGCCGCCAAACTTCATCACCACCAGGCTCATGCGAATCTTCCCATCGTTACAGTACTCTAGGCTCGTGCAGCTGCCTCGATCACCGGTTCCAGCTTGCCCAGACTCGCTAGAAGTTCGGCGTTCAGGATGGCTGCGCCTGCTGCTCCGCGAATTGTGTTGTGTGAGAGCGCGGTAAACTTCCAGTCGAGCAGGCCGCAAGGGCGCAACCGGCCCACGGTCACCGCCATTCCATTGCCGCGATTGCGGTCCAGCCGGGGTTGCGGGCGATCGCTCTGCGGCGCCCATTCGACCGGCTGCTCAGGCGCCGTCGGCAGTCCCTGGCCGGCTAGCGGACGGAACTCCGCCCACGCGGCCAGAATATCTTCGCGCTTAATCGGCCGGCCCAGCTTGTTCCCCAGCTTGATTGACACGCTCTCGGTGTGTCCGTCTTCCACCGCGACGCGGTTGCAGTGGGCGCTGATGCGCGCATCGAGCGGAGTCACCGTGTGACCTTCCAGCCGCCCCAGCAGCTTCAGCGTCTCGGCTTCCATCTTTTCTTCTTCGCCGCCGATGTAGGGCACCACGTTGCCCAGGATGTCCATCGACGGAACGCCCGGATATCCCGCTCCAGACACCGCCTGCATGGTGGTCACAAAGATCTGTTCAATCCCGAAGCGCTCCTCGATGGGCTTCAGCGCCATCACCAGCCCAATGGTTGAGCAGTTGGGGTTGGTCACCATGTAGCCGCCCGATTCATGACGCCACGGCTGCTCCTCGATCAGGTGCAGGTGCTCGGCGTTAATCTCCGGGATGACCAGCGGCACATTGGCGGCCATGCGGTAAGCACTCGAATTCGAAACCACCGCGCAGCCGGCCGCGGCAAAGCGGGGCTCCAGTTCGCGGGCAATCGCGGCGTCAAGAGCCGCGAAGATGATCTTCGGCGCGCCTGCCGGGTCCGCTGGCGCCACGGTCATTTTGGCAATACGCTCGGGCAGTGGTGTGTCCAGCCGCCACTTCGCGGCCTCGCCGTAAGGCTTGCCGCTCGAGCGGTCACTGGCCGCCAGCCAGGCGACCTCGAACCACGGGTGGTTCTCAAGAAGCTGAATAAAGCGTTGGCCGACCATGCCGGTCGCGCCCAGAATACCGATTGGATGTTTGGTTTGCATGACAGTAAACATTCCAGTGTACAGGAGGGAGGGGCGCAGCTTTCGCAAATTACGCGCGGGCGGGGTCACGGCGTACTTTCAAAGCTGTGGAATAACTCACTTCGCGCCGCAGAAAGCCTCAGGGCGCGGCTTCAGTCGCACCGTAAGCTTGTTCTCCCCAGCGCGCACCGTTCGCTCGCCGGGAGTTCGGTTTGTTGGCAGCTCATAGTAGGAATAACCAGCCCTGCGGCATGAACGAGACCGGTTATCCCCTTTGCCCGTTCAGGCCAGTTGCCAGGGTGCGCGATACGGACGGGACAGAAGTTCGCTGGCGGCGCTGTCGCCAAGAATCTTCTCGTGCGCCACATCCCAATGAATCTTCCGTCCCACCAGCATGGAAATGAGGCCGAGATGCCCGGGAATCGCCGAGTGATGCGCGGTTTGCACCGGGGCAATGGTAGGCTTGCGAGATTTGACGCAGTCTAGAAAGTTGCGCTGATGCCCGTGAGACTCATAAATCTTCACCTTGCGGAGTTCCTCGGGAAGAGAGTCACCTTTTATCCATGCGGGATTGGACGCGTCAAATCCACTCCGGTCCACCCAGATCCAGCCGTCGCTCCCAAACCATTTTGTTCCCATCGCGATTCCCGGATGGCCACCGGCAATGGTTATCCCCACGTCACCGGCATAATGAGTGATCTCTTTGCGATATTTGCATTCGATCATGTAGGTCGTAGCCGTGTTCCATACAGCATCCGCCCGTGGAAACTCGCCATGACCTTCAATCTCTGACGGACCGGTCGAATCGAACCCCAGGCCCCAGTGCGCAATGTCTCCGTGGTGGCCGATCCAGTCCAGCAACTGGCCGCCGCCGGTGTTGTAGTTCCAGCGCCAATTTTGGTAAACGCGAGCCTCGATATAGGGTTCCATCTTCGAGGGGCCGACCCACCGGTCATAATCCAGTTCCGGCGGCGGCTGCGTCACGGCTAGATCCCACGCAGGAGTTCCCGGTACGATTTCTGCTGGACTACTGATCTTGTCCGGCAACGATGCGAGTTTCTGCATGAGCGCGGGAACTGTGCCGGGGAAGTCGTGATGGCCGCCAGGCAACCCGACCTCAACCCGGCTCACCGTGCCGATGAGGCCGTTGCGGACAGCTTCTGCCGCCTTGTGAAACAAGGGGAGTGAGCGCTGCCAGGAGCCAGTCTGCCAGATGACGCCATTCCGCTCAACGGCCTTGACGATGGCCTGTTGCTCCGCGATGGTGCGGGCAAGCGGTTTCTCGCCATAGATATCCTTTTTCCGGTTTGCCGCTTCCGTGGCCACCAGCGCGTGCCAGTGATCCGGCACGGCGATCATGACCGCGTCGATATCGTCCCGTGCCATCAGTTCCCGATAGTCGTGATATGCCTTGCAGTCCTTGTTTCCATAGCGCGTGTTGATGGTGTCCACGGCTGCCTGCAGGTGATCCTCGTGCAGGTCGCACGCCGCCACCACCTGGCAATCGTCCTGCGCCAGGAATTCCTTGGTGTTCCCCGGCCCCATCATGCCCCAGCCAATCACGCCCAGGGTAATACGATCTGAAGCGGCAGGGCGGCTTGTGCTTGCCCAGACATTACCGGGAAGAATCGCCGCAGCTCCGGCAACCTTCATGAAATCTCGCCGTGTTAATTGAGAAAGTGCACTTGAACCGGATAGCTGTTTTTTCATCATCGTCTCCGAAGCTCTTGCGTCAGAGCGCCATATCCAACAAAACACACCACTCCTGAGCACCAGCCTGGAAATGGGTGGAAATTGTTGCACATGGAGTCTAGCATGTCGAATTCAAGCCATGAAAGAGAGGTCGCTTGCTGGTGGTCCGAAAGGGTCGCTGCGCAGTCTTGAGATATCAGTTTTCCAGTGGGAGCCATGCGCCGTTGCGATAACACCAGAACTCGCCCATTTCCAGCGGTTCATGTGTCTGACGAGCAATCACAGGCCATTGCCAGCGTTGCGATTGACACTGGAGATAGGCGCTCTGAACAGCGCGCTTTAGCATATCCGCGGCAGCTGCTCCCCAATTTGCGTAGGAATCACCCGGTTCGCGCCCATCGCCGTCCGCGCCACCAGCATCCGTTTATGCTCTGCTGTCACGTGCCCAATCTGCGCCGCATCCCGTCCCAGCGGATGTGCCCTGAGCACCTCCAGCACACGCTCCGCCGCCTCTGCCGCCACAAAAAACACGGCCTTGCCCTCATTGGCCACGTATACCGGATCCAGCCCCAGCAGTTCACATGCCGACTGCACTTCAACCCGCACCGGCAGCCGTGCCTCGTCGATGGCGATCCCCACGCCCGAAGCCTGCGCAATCTCATTCAGCGTTGAGGCCAACCCTCCGCGCGTCGGGTCCCGCATCACGTGTACCGCTCCGCCCGCCGCATCCAGAACCTCGCCGATCAGTCCATTCAGCGCCGCGCAATCTGACCGGATCTCGCTCTCGAACTCCAGTCCCTCCCGCACGCTCATGATCGCCATACCGTGGTCCCCGATCATTCCTGAAACCAGAACCGCGTCCCCCGCCTGCGCCCGGCGCGGACCCACTTGGATCCCTGCCCGCAGCATTCCCACGCCGGCCGTAGTGATGTAGCACCCGTCCCCGTGTCCCCGCTCCACAACCTTTGTGTCGCCGGTAACAATCTGCACGCCGGCGGTCGCGGCAGCCCCTGCCATCGCCTCCACAATCGCCGCCAGTTGGCTCAGCGGAAATCCCTCTTCCAGAATGAAGCTGGCGCTCAGGAACTTGGGCACGGCCCCGGAAACGGCCAAGTCGTTCACCGTCCCGTTCACCGCCAGCTCCCCAATTGACCCGCCCGGAAAGAACAGCGGCTGCACCACAAACGAATCGGTGCTCATCGCCAGCCGTCCCCCAACCAGATCCAGCACGGCCGCATCGCCCAGATTCTCAAGCGCCGCATTTCGAAACGCGGGAAGAAACAGGTGCTCCACCAGTTCGTTACCAAGTTTCCCGCCGCCGCCATGTCCCATCACAATCGTCGGATACCCGGCCAGCGGCAGCGGGCAGCTCCACCCTGAAAAATCCGGTGTGCCCCCTTTGTCATTCTCAGCCATGCGTCAACCCCGATCCCGCGCTAGCCAGCTCCTCCGCCGACAAAAACCGCCCATAGTTGTAATAGGCCGCACAGGCCCCCTCGCTTGAAACCATCGTCGCCCCCAGAGGATGCCGCGGCGTACATTCCTTGCCAAACGCAGCGCACTCCGCTGGCTTGATCGCTCCCCGCAGCACGTCTCCCGCCCGGCACAGCGCCGACTCCTGCGTATGAATCCCCGTAATCTGGAACCGCTCCTCGGCGTCGAACTCCCGGTAAGCCCCGCTCAGCCGCCAGCCGCTTTTCGGAATCACGCCGATTCCTCGCCACGCACGGTCCGTCACTTCGAACACCTCGGCCAGCAGCTTCTGCGCCGCTCGGTTTCCCTCAAACGTGACGATCCGTTCATAAGCATTTTCAACTTCGTGCTGCCCGGCCTCCAGTTGCCTGACCGCCCGCCGGATCCCATCCAGCAAGTCAAGTGGCTCGAAGCCGGTGACCACCAGCGGAACCCCATACTTCTCTGCCAGCGGCGGATACTCCCAGTATCCCATCACGCTGCACACATGCCCCGCCAGCAAAAACCCCTGAACCTGATTCCCCGGCGACTCAAGAATCGCCGCAATGGCCGGCGGGACCAGGACATGCGAAACCAGCAGGGAAAAATTCGTCAAACCCCTCCGCTTGGCCACATGCACGCTCATCGCATTCGCCGGAGCCGTGGTCTCGAACCCCACCCCAAAGAAGACCACCTGTTTTTCCGGGTTCTTCGCGGCCAGTTCCACCGCATCCAGCGGCGAATACACCACCCGCACGTCCCCGCCATGGCCTTTCACCTGGAACAGATCGCCCTCGGTTCCAGGAACCCGCAGCATGTCGCCAAACGAGCAGAAAATCACGCCGGGTAGCGCCGCAATCGCCAGCGCCTTGTCAATTAGTTCCAAAGGGGTAACGCACACCGGACACCCCGGCCCATGAATCATCTCGATCCCGGCGGGCAGCATCTGGTCGATCCCGTTCCGGATAATGGAGTGCGTCTGTCCCCCGCAAACCTCCATAATCTTCCACGGCCGGGTCGTGATGGCGGTGATCTCCCGCGCCATCCGCTGCGCAATCTCCCCATTTCGAAACTCAGTCAAATACTTCATCTGAATCGCTCTCACCCACAAGAGGGTGGGTGTCCTAGGTCTCTCTTGGGACTCGGGAATCTACAAATGTCAACCGTCAGGGTTTCTCCGTACCAGCCGAACAACTCCCGTCCGGACAACTCGACGACGGCGCTACCGCCGCCCGGGCGAACGCTTCATCCCCATCCGCCAGTTCCTGCTCCAACACACCCATTTCCCGGAACAAAGCCAGCGTCTTCTCCGCTTCCGCTTCGTCGATCTTCTGCAGCGCAAACCCCACGTGGACGATCGTGTAGTCGCCCACCTTGACCTCCGGCACGTAGTCCAGGCAAACCCGCTTGACCACCCCGCCAAAGTTCACCCGCCCCATCCGAAGCCCGTTCTCCTCGGCAATCTCTTCTACTTTTCCCGGTATCGCTAAGCACATGGCACTCCTTTTATGCGCCGCCCTTAACTCACAAAATGTGATCTATATTACCAAATCCTGCACCGCTCAGCTCCGTGCGGCCCGCTGCTCCTCCAAATACCCCAGCCACTCCTCCGTCCCCGCTCCGGTCTTCACCGATGTCTCGAAAATCCGTATTCCCGGCCGTATCTCATTGATGTTTTTAAGCGCCGCCCACCGGTCGAAACCGCACGGTACCGCCAGATCCATCTTGGTAATCACCGCCGCATCCGCCGAGTTGAACATCGTGGGATATTTCAGCGGTTTATCCTCGCCCTCGGTCACGCTCAGCAGCACCACCCGGATCGCCTCGCCCAGATCGTAGCTCGACGGGCAAACCAGATTCCCCACATTCTCGATGAACAGGTAATCCAACCCACCCAGTTCGACCCCATCCCAATCCGACAGGTGTTTTCCCACCATCTCCGCGTCCAGGTGGCAAATTCCATGGGTATTGATCTGCCTCACCGGAGCCCCGCTCGCCGCCAGCCGTCGCGCGTCGTTATCCGTCTCCAGATCGCCCACCAGCGCCGCCGCTCTCGCTCCCCGCGCCTTCAACTCCCGCAAGGTCCACTCCAGAAGCGCCGTCTTCCCCGTCCCGGGGCTCGAAACAAGATTCAACACCAGCACCCCAGCGCTGGAGAAGCCAGCCCGCAGCCCTGCGGCCAACTCATCGTTCTTCTTTAAGATTCCTCTCCGCAGCTCCACAATGCGCGTCGTCATGCCGTCACCCCAGTCTTTTCAATTCCATCCGCTTCCTCAATCTCGATCGCCTCAATCTCCAACTCCCGCCCTTGCCGCAGGTCAACGCAAGGCTCCCCGCACTTGGGACACCGGAAGCTCTGCACTCCATCCAACTCCATATCCTCAGCGCACGGCACGCAGTGCACCACTACCGGAATCGTCTTCACCACGAGCTTGGATCCCTCCAGCGCCGTCCCTTCTGTAGCAATCCCAAAGCAAAATTGCAGCGAATCCTCCACCACTGACGCCAGCGCGCCCACCCGCAGCCGCACCTCTACCACCCGCGCGCCGGGGTATACCGCCACCGACTCCATCACCGTATCCACAACGCTCGCAATAATCGAAAGCTCATGCATAGTGTGTTTCTCGAATTTCTCTTAAGGGACCCACGGCAGCCAGGTCGCTTTTTCCTTTCTGGAATCCCCGGCGACACAATTCTTCGCCGCTCAGGAGGAAGTGACAGCCACCCTTCTTAAATCTATGCCCCTGCACGTGCATTCGAGAAATGCCCAGGCAATTCAAATCTCACAGCCCAGGACGGAAAACCGTCCATGTGCGATGCTCGCGGGAGAGCCGGGCGCTCCGTCTTCGCCGGTAATCCTGCAAGTGTTGGAGTTCCTCGCGTGCCCACCCCGGCGCGTCTCCAGTAGACTGGGAGGGCTATGAATGGAGTGCAAGAATTCAGATGGTCCGCGCGTGCGGCTACGCTTGCGGCCACCTTGGCCATCGGCGTGGTCTTCACCGGTTGCGGCACGCCGGGAGCGCCGATGCCGCCCTCGCTCAATCTGCCTGACCCCGTCACCGACCTCGCTGCCACCCGCACCGGCAACCAGGTTTCGCTTACCTGGAAGATGCCGAAAAAGAACACAGATAAGCTGCTGCTGAAGGGCAATGTCCCTGTGCGCGTATGCCGCAAGGAAAATTCAGGACCCTGCGTGCCAGTTCCCGGCGACCTCCTGTTAGCTCCCGAAGCAGCGGGTGCCTTTACTGAGACGCTGCCCCCCGCGCTGGCCGCCGGTACGCCTCGTCCGCTCACTTATTTTGTTGAGCTGATCAACCGCAACGGTCGCTCGGCGGGCCTGTCGAACGCCGCAATCGTGATTGCTGGTCAGGCGCCTGCTCCGGTGTACGGTCTGGCCGCGCAGGTGCGCAAGCACGGCGTAGCCCTGCACTGGACTCCAGGTAGCGAAAAAGAGGCGATTCGTCTTCACCGCAGGCTGCTCACGTCCGAGCCCAACGCCAAGCCCAAACCCAGGCAAGGCCCGCTGGTACCGTCCCCCGAGCCGCTTGAGCAGAATTTCCTGGTCGGCCCTGTCGAGCAGGCCGGACAAGCATCGGATCAACCTCTTGACCGCGCTCTGGACAAAAGCATCCGCTTCGGCCAGGTCTATGAATATCGCGCCCAGCGCGTTGCCCGCGTCACTGTGGGCGGCCAGACACTGGAACTCGCCGGCGAACTCTCCGCACCGGTGCGCGTCGAGGCTCTCGACGTCTTTCCTCCCGCCATACCCAGCGGCCTGGCCGCCGTAGCCACAGCCGGTGAAGCTGGCACAGGGGCATCCATCGACCTCAGTTGGCAGCCAGTCACTGACACCGATCTCGCCGGCTATGCCGTCTATCGCCGCGACGCAGGCGGAACAGATGGAACCTGGCTTCGCGTCTCGCCCGAGCAACCGCTCATCCCCCCGGGCTTCCACGACGTCCAGGTCCAGCCCGGCCACACCTACCGCTATGCCGTCACTGCCATCGACCAGGGCGGACATGAAAGCGCCCGCTCTGTCGAAACCGAAGAGACTGTGCCCAACCCCTGACGGCCTTTGCCGGGCGAGGAACCTTCTCCATGAAATACTGCCGTTTCCTACTCGATAACCAGATCCACTACGGTGCAGTAGAGGATCGCAGCGGCGAGCCTTGGATCGTGGACCTGGCCCAGGCTCCCGAAGAAGATCTTGCCTTCCGCATGGCCCACAGCCGGGCCACATCCTGGAGCTTTGCCTTCGAGCCGATGCCCCTCAGCGCAGCGGAACTTCTGCCGCCGGTTGCCCCCTCCAAGATCGTCTGTGTTGGCCGCAACTATCGCGACCACGCCAAAGAGTTGGGAAATGAGGTTCCCTCCGAGCCGCTGCTCTTTTTCAAGCCGCCCTCGTCGCTGCTCAAACCCGGGGGCATCGTGCGCATTCCCGCAATCTCAACCCGCGTTGACTTTGAAGGCGAATTGGCTCTGGTGATTGCTCGCCGGATCCGAAATCTCAAGGAACCCAGCCTTTCGAATAAGGCGTGGCTCTCGGCCGTGCGCGGCTTTACGCTGGCCAACGACGTCACCGCCCGTGACCTGCAGAAGAAAGACGGCCAACAGACTCAATGGACCCGCGCCAAGGGATTCGACACCTTTTGTCCCGTCGGCCCGCTGGTCAGCGATGAACTGGATCCCGAATCCGGCCTGACCATCGAAACCCACGTCAACGGCGAACTTCGCCAGCATGGCACGACCCTTGATTTTCTCTTTCCCATCCCCGAATTGCTCGCCTATATCACCGCCGCCATGACCCTCGAGCCCGGTGACTTGATCCTCACCGGAACCCCCTCAGGAGTGGGCCCGCTCGTCCCCGGCGACCGCGTCGAAGTCTCCATCCCCGGCCTTGGCATCCTGTCCAACACCGTCGAGTCAGACGCCGATTAAGCGCGCCGGCTCCCTCCATGCATCTGGCATTCATCTTCCGCATCTGAAATAGCGGTACACTGGTCCCGAATACGCTCCCGGAAGGAGCCCCATCCCCAGGAGGGAATCATGCCCCAGAATCTACTCGAGCAGTTGCGCCAATACACTGTGGTCGTCGCCGATACCGGCGATATCGAGGCCATGGAGAAGTTTCTCCCCCAGGACGCCACCACCAACCCCTCGCTGATCACGGCCGCGGCCCAGATGCCGCACTATCAGCCCATCGTCGATGGCGTCCTCGTTGAGGCCCGCAACGAACTCGGCAACAGCGCAACCGATCAGGCCGTGGCCAACCTCGCCTTCCAGCGCCTGGCCATCGCGTTCGGCAAGAAGATTCTCGCCATCATCCCCGGCCGTGTCTCAACTGAGGTCGACGCGCGTCTCTCCTACAACACCGAGGCCACCATCGCCCAGGCCCGCTCCATCATTGCCCAGTATGACCACGCCGGCATCGGTCGCAGCCGCATTCTCATCAAGATTGCCTCCACATGGGAAGGCATCCGCGCCGCCGAAGTGCTTGAGAAGGAAGGTATCCACTGCAATCTCACCCTCCTCTTTGGCCTTCATCAGGCCATTGCCTGCGCTCAAGCCGGCGTCACCCTCATCTCGCCATTCGTCGGTCGCATCCTTGACTGGTATAAGAAAGACACCGGCAAGGATTACCACGGCGCCGAAGACCCCGGCGTGCGTTCTGTCACCCGGATTTACAACTACTTCAAGAAATTCGGCTATAGAACCGTGGTCATGGGCGCCAGCTTCCGCAACATCGGCGAGATCACCGAACTGGCCGGGTGCGATCTGCTCACCATCTCACCCCAACTGCTGGCCGAACTGGAAGCCACCGAAGCAAACCTGCCGCGCAAGCTCTCGCCAGAATCCGCCCAGGCGATGCACATCGAAAGAATTCCCATGGACAAGGAGACCTTCGAATTCATGCACGACGCGGATCGCATGGCCACCGACAAGCTCAAGGAAGGCATTGAAGGCTTCTCGGCCGCCCTCGTCAAGCTTGAAACCCTGCTCGCCAAGCGCCTTGCCGAGTTGGAATCCCGCACCGCCGCAGCAGTCTAACCGCAGTGCACCAAAGGTCACAGGGGCAGCCCATCGCGGCTGCCCGTTGTGCTTCAGGCCTTACCCTTCATTTGCAATCGACCCCTCACTCTGCCAACAAACTTGACCCTCCCCTCTTGGCAAACGCGACAAATCCGGTACTCTCGGTGTTACAGCAGGATAAACAGGCAGTGGCTGGCGTCCCCGGCTGCACTTGAACAAGCAACCGGCCAATGCCTCACAGCAGACCGGCTGCGCGTGCAGCCACAGCGGAATCAGAGTAGATGCAACAGGAGAGCAAGTCCGCTAAGTGGCTTTTTCCTTAAGAGAAAGCCACCTGGAATACTCCCCAAACGCCACGTTTACTCGGGTTCCACTCATGGGAGGTGTGTATGCAGGCCCCGAATCATCCAGCCCCATCTCATCCACTCGAACCCTTCTTCCAACAGATGGTCCGCAATAGCTATGACGGCAAGCTGGGCCTGCACGATCCAGACGTAACCGCCTACGTCGCACGCCTGCTCTGCGAGTTCTCAGAGGCCGACAAGCTCTACAAGGTTCGCGACGAAGCAGGCCGCCCCATCGAGGAACTCACGGAGATGATGCTTGCCGCCGATCCGGTCAACGGCTCCGCGCCGTCCTTCGACGCCGAGCGCGCCATACGCAAGCACATCGGCGACTATGCCCTTTTTGTCTCCGGCATGTATCCCGAGGCCACCGGCTCAACGCGCCGCCATCGCCGCTACCCCAGCCTCGGCGAACTCATCCTCGCCGGCAAGCAGAGTTACTTCATTGTCAGCCAGTTCAACCTCTTTGAATATGAGCAGGAAGCGCCGCTCTTCGCACGCCTCTCTGACAGCTTCGAGCGCTGCATCCTGGGCCTCACCCTGGTTCGCGAAGAACTTGCGCGTCGCAAGCCCCTCATGCTGCCCCCGCAGGTCAACTGAGCCTTCGATGCGAGCCTGTTCCCTATTTGCTATTCCCTGCCTTTTTCACTCCGACCAGACCGCGAGCACGTTGCCCATCCCGTCGGAGAAGTGGAATCGCCGTCCGCTGGGAAACTCGAACGTCGGCACAACGATGCTTCCGCCCGCTGCCACAATGGCTGCCTCCGTAGCCTTCAGGTCCGCGGAGTAGAGCACAATCAGCGGCGCAAACTCGCCCTGTCCCTCGCCCTCTCCGCCTTTGCGAAAGCCGCCGTCGATCCCGGCTCCGGCAAAGCTCACGTAATCCGGCCCATAGTCCTGAAAGCTCCAGCCAAAGACCGTCGAATAGAATTTCTTCGTCCGCTCGATGTCGGTCGTTGCGAACTCAATGTAGGTGATCTTGTGGTGCTGTCCTGGATTGCTCATGCTGTCTCTCCTTTGCGCTGAACCGAGTGGAATCAAGGAAAGGGCGCTGCGGATTCTTGGGCGCAGGCACACCCTTCCCGGTGTGCTCTCGAAACGCCCCCATCCACAATCCCTCAAGAGCAGGAGAGTGCAGGTAGAGCCCGCTGGTTAGTTGCCGCGCGCGGACTCGCGAGGTACGAGAAAAACGTACCAAAAGCCAACTCGCTGTGCAATAGAAAATTGGAGATCATCTCTTTGACAAGCAGGTAAAAGTCTTTGGGAGGATGCTTTCGCGTCTTCGGCGGCCTCTAGTATCTCCGCTTCAGTGGGCAGAAGCGTCAGCTTCCCAGAGGAGGGCTTCTGCTCTCGCCTTGATGTTTCCTGCTCGATCACGCAGCCGCGCGGCCGTGGGCACGTTGAACGGATCTTTTGGGTTTCTCTATCCCGTCATTCGAAATCTATCTTACCGATCTTACCCTTGCGAACGCGCCTTACAATATGTATCGGCTTAAATCCTGATCCTTCACGATCGATGCCACCATCTGCTTCACATACTCGTCGGTAATCAGAAACGCCTTCTCCGGACCGGAGGCTGTCATCCGTTCCTCATACGGCAGCGGCGTGGAAGACTCCGCCTTGATCGCCTCCGACAGTGCCGCCGCAGCCTCATCGTCCGGTGCCCGCCGCGCCACGTCCGGTGCCAGGAAGCTCACATCCTCAAGTACCCGCTCCATGATCGTGTGCAGCCGTCGCGCCCCAATGTTTTCGGTCTGCTCATTCACCTTGAAAGCAAACTCCGCCATCTCCCGCAGAGCCTCGGGAGCAAACTCCAGCCTCACTCCCTCGGTCTCAAGCAGCGCCGTGTATTGCTTGGTCAATGAAGCCTTGGGCTCGGTCAGAATGCGCAGGAAGTCATCCACGGTCAGTGACTGTAACTCCACGCGGATGGGAAACCGCCCTTGTAACTCCGGAATAAGATCGCTGGGCTTGGAAACATGGAAGGCCCCGGCTGCGATGAAGAGAATATGGTCGGTGCGCACCATTCCGTAGCGCGTATTCACCGTGGTTCCTTCCACGATCGGCAGAATGTCCCGCTGCACGCCTTCGCGCGAAACATCCGGCCCGTGCCCGCCCTCGCGCCCGGCAATCTTGTCAATCTCATCCAGAAAAATGATGCCGTTCGATTCCACCCGTTCCGTGGCCGCCCGATTCACCTGGTCCATGTCGATCAGCCGGCCTTCTTCTTCCTGAACCAGGTAGTCGAACGCATCGGCCACTTTCATCTTCCGCTTCTTCGAGCCTCCGCCAAAAATGTTCGGCAGCATATCCTTGAGGTTCATCTCCATGTCTTCAAGGTTCTGGTTGCTGATGATGCCGAACTGCGGCATATTCTGCGCCCGCACATCCAGTTCCACCTGGCGGTCGTCCAACTTGCCTTCGCGGAACTGCTGGCGCAGCTTCTCCCGCGAGCGTTGGTAGCTCTCGGTGCCCGGAAGAGTCAGTTGGCCCTCCTGCGCCGGCGGCGTGGTCGGTGGAGGAGGCAGCAGTACGTCCAGCAGACGCTCCTCGGCGTTCATCTCCGCCCTGTCCTCTACCTCTTCCAGCCGCTCTTCCCGCACCATGTCGATCGCGATCTCCACCAGGTCGCGGATCATCGACTCCACATCGCGCCCGACATAGCCCACTTCGGTAAACTTCGAGGCTTCCACCTTCAGGAACGGCGAATTGGTCAGCTTGGCCAGCCTGCGCGCAATCTCCGTCTTGCCCACGCCCGTCGGCCCAATCATGATGATGTTCTTGGGCATGATGTCGTCGGCCAGGTCGGGGGGCAGCTTTTGCCGCCGCTGCCGGTTGCGCAGCGCAATCGCCACCGCGCGCTTGGCGGCGCGCTGGCCCACCACATGCTTGTCGAGCTCGGCTACAATTTCGCGCGGGGTCAGCTCGTCCAGCGAGAGATCCTGTTCTTCAGCGGATGCGGGAAGGTAAATAGCCATGAATGAACGGGGCAGGGGGGTGGTCCGCTAGCCCTTCAACTCCTCAATCGTGATGCGGTTATTGGTATAGATGCAAATCTCGCCGGCAATCTTCATCGCCTTTTCGGCAATCTCGCGGGCGCTCAGTTCCGTGTTTTCCAGCAGCGCTCTGGCCGCGGCCAAGGCATAGGCTCCGCCGGAGCCGATCGCCGCCAATGGTTCGTCCGGATCGATCACGTCTCCTGAACCGGAGAGCAGGAAGGTCTGTCCCTTGTCGGCCACCAGCAGCAGAGCCTCCAGGTTGCGCAGCATCTTGTCCGTTCGCCAGTCCTTCCCCAACTCCACGGCGGCGCGGTTCAGATTCCCCGCGTACTGCTCCAGCTTGGTTTCGAAGCGCGAAAACAGCGAAAAGGCATCGGAGGTGGAACCGGCAAATCCCGCCAGAACCTTGTCCTGGTAAAGCCGGCGGATCTTCTTGGCAGTATGCTTCATTACGGTCTCACCCATGGTGACCTGACCGTCTGAAGCCATCACCACCAGACCATTGCGCCGCACGCAAATCACGGTGGTCGAGCGAATTCGGGAATGCTGTGCCGTTGCGGAACCGTTGCCCAAAGCCAAGAGAAAACCTCCGGAAACAGAGCCTCCGGCGGGCCGGAACTCATTCAAGATGCAGTCACGAGTATATCGCAGCAGGAAAGCTGGCTGCTGCCGCGCCCTCCACCGGCTTGCGCCGATTGCGCCTGAGGTATCCTTTAGATGGGGCCTCCACCTGGAGTCCAGCCTGGAGTTCTCCTGCGAATGACCCTCCTCAACGCAAATGCATGGCAGATGGTCGCTGGCCTAACGTTCCTGGTCGCGCTGAGCGGGTTGGCGCTCTGGCTCGTCTTCCGCAAGCGCCCCACTCCAGAGGAGTTGGAGCGCGCTCGCCGTCTGTTTCTCACGCAGTCCGGCCGCCTTGTTGACGGCATGTTGCTGGACGTCTGCGTGGTCGAAGCCCCCGCCAAATCCCAAGCCGGATCCAATGCCGAGCCCCGCCCGACCCTCACCATGCTCATGTACAGCTATCACATCGGCGGCGTGGACTACGAGTGCTCCCAGGACATCACCGCCTTGCGCGGCGTGATTGATGCCGCCCAGATTCGCGCCGGCTTCCCCTGCTCAGCGCGCTACCAACCCGGCAATCCCCAAAACAGCATCGTGGTGTCCGAGGAGTGGTCCGGCCTGCGCATGGGCCTTCCCGTTCTGCCTGCCTATGACGACCCTGAACCCATAGACCTGAGCTACCTACGCCCCGGCCGAGGCTAGGGCATTTTCGGTCTACACCGATTCCGAAAATGCGATAGTCCTCGCCACTGGCCATTGCGCGCCCTGCCCAAGAGCTCCGCGCCACATCCTTTCCATCTCCCTTGCGGAGAGGCGGGAAACGATCGCAATTGGCAGCCCATACCCATCCCCGGTTACACTTCTCATATGCATTTCCACGCTGCGCCCGCCGCATCGGGCGCCGATCGAACCACCTCCGTTTTGCGCTTCTCGCTGGTTGCCACGCTTGCCTATGTCGTGGTCACCTTCGTGGCCGGCCTGCGCGCCCACTCATTGGCGCTTCTCTCCGAGTCTGGCCACAACGTCTCTGATTTCCTGGCCCTCCTGCTTAGCTTTGTCGCCGTCTACTTTCAGTCCCGCCCCGCCGACGAGTCCAAGACCTTCGGCTACCAGCGGGCTGGCGTGCTCGCCGCCTTTATCAACGCGGCCACCCTCATCATCATCGCGCTCTGGATCGGCCTCGAAGCCATCCACCGTCTCAACGCACCGGTTGCCGTCCAGCCCCGCCTGATGATGATCGTGGCCGCCGCCGGCGTGCTCATGAACGGTGTCATTGCAGCCCTGCTGTGGAGTGTGGCGCGCGACGTCAACATGCGTTCGGCCTTCCTGCACATGGCGGGCGACACCCTTTCGACCGCCGCCGTCATTGCCGGAGGCGCCGCCATCCTCTTCACCGGCCATAACTGGATCGACCCTGTCCTTTCGCTGCTCATCGCCGCGTTCATCCTCTGGTCCAGCGTCGGCATCGTCCGCGAAGCCCTCAATATCCTGCTTGAAGGGACACCCAGCGGCGTCTCGCTTCCTGATATCCGCTCCGGCATGGAGGCCGTCGAGGGCGTCATCAACGTACACGACCTCCACGTCTGGAGCCTTGGCTCTCAGTCTCGCGCTCTGGCCTGCCACGTCACCATCGCCGACATTCCACCGTCTGAGAGCGCCTGTATTCTGCTTAAACTGAACCAGTTTCTCAAGGATCACTTCCAAATCAGTCACACCACCATCCAGTTCGAGCACACCGGATGCCAGGAACTCGAGGGCTGCGTTGTCCCCATTGAAGAGATGGCCGGCGTGCCCGAACCCGGACACCGCCATGGCCGCGCGCATTGATTCGACGCTGAAAGCCCTCGCATTTCCGCTCCGGTAGCTTAAGCGAGAAAACATTTTTGAAGCGAGATAGCAGCCCATAGCAGGCTTTCGTCCTGTGTAAGATGACGGTCTCGCGCCTGAAACTTGCGCTTGGGGCGAGGATATACCCCTAACACTGCCCGCCGCGGCTCACCAAACTTAACGGACGCCGTCTACTTGGACAAAAGCACCAGGAGGATACTTTTTTGACGTTACTTGAGTTGCGTCCTCGCCTTTCTTTGCCCACAGTTATTCCGCTGGTTGCATTCTTGCTGACACTGTTAGCGAGCCGCGCAACTGTTGCCCAAACCCCTGATCGCAACCCGGATCAAACTCCGCCGCGAAAAAACGTTATCCCCGTCACGGATATCTCAGTCGGCGTCTACGGTCAACTCACGAACACCCGCATGCCCACAACCATCGCGGTTTCTCCGGACGGCGTTCTCACCAGTCAATTCACCCAGGGCACATCGGATTCGCCGGGCGTCTTCGCCACCTTTCATCAGTCATTCAAGCCATGGTTGGGTTACAACGTGAACTTTGGGTATTCGCGCTTTTCTGAGAACTACTCCTACGGCAAGGCTTTCGTCCCATCCAGCACATCCACACAATCGGCTTTTTCAAACTATGCTCAGGGATCGATCCAGACCAACATGCTTGACCTAACCATTGCCTATCTGTTCCGGGGACCCAGCAACAAGAAGTTCAGCACTTTTGGTCAATTCGGCGGCGGCGGCCTTTTCTTCCTTCCTACGCAAAGTGCTATTGCGGGAAGTAGTAGTATCGCTGCTCAACAACAGACTCGACCGGCAATGGTCTTTGGCGTTGGAATGAACTACAAGCTTGCCAACCATCTCGATCTCCGTGCGGAGTATCGCGGATTCTTTTACAAGAGTCCCGACTTTACTTTGCCCCCCTACGACGGATTCAACTTTCCAATGACCAGGCTGTTCACAGTAACCAACGCGCCCGCTGTGAGTCTTGTCTATCGGTTCGGTAGAACCAAGAAACTCGCGGCCCCTGCAAACACGCGTTGAGATTCATGGGGGCACTCTGGCAGATTCTTGCTAGGGTGTCCCCTGCGGAAGGTGAGAATCACTCAGCGATCTCTTCAGACAAGGGATCGGCTCAAAAAATGCGGGTGTGCGTGGACAGAAGCAAATGTCCGGCGCCAAATCCATGCCACGTCCCCGCCCTCTACGCTATCTCGGAAAATGCCGTAGCTCCTCGGCGAATGCTGGTCAGTCAAATATGATCGTGTTAACGCTTCGCTGCACCCGCCTGAGGAGGCCCATCTCTTTGCCCCGTCCCCGTTTCGCACTCACCGCCCTCTTCCTCGCCCTGCTTGCCGCCGCGCCTGCTCTTGCCTGGCCCGCGCAGCAATCTGCCCCGGCCGCATCGCAAGCCCACGCTTCCGCGCCCGCGCCATCTCCGCTTGAAGCCCTCGCTGGCGAGTACGCCGATCCCATCGAGCCCGACACGCCGCTCAGCTTTTACGTGCAGAACGGTAAACTTGTTGCCGAATCCGAGCGCATGGTTCCAACAGAAATGAGGACCATCTCCGCCGTCGAATTCGGCATCCCCGACTCCAAGAACACGTTCCGCTTTACCGTCGATGCGGCTGGCCGCGGTGCCGATGTCGTTTTCTCCGGCGAGCCCAACGCCGTCTATCGCCGCACCGGCTTGCCCGTTCATCACCTCTTCCACGACTATCAACGCTCTGAAGTCATGATCCCCATGCGCGACGGCGCCAAGCTCCACGCCGTCATCCTCAAGCCCGCTGACATGGTCGATCCCCTGCCGTTCCTCATCCAGCGCACCCCCTACGGCGTCGACAGCACCAACCGCGCATCCTTCTCCAGCAGCCGTCCGGAACTCGCCCGCGCCGGCTATATCTACGTCGCTGAAGATATTCGCGGCCGCTACAAGAGCGAGGGTGAATTCGTGATGAGCCGCCCCCTCGCCAACCACAACGACCCCAACGCCATCGACGAAAGCACAGACGCTTATGACAGCGTGGCTTGGTTGCTCAAGAACGTATCCGGCAACAACGGCCACGTAGGGTTCGTCGGCACCAGCTATGACGGCTTCCTGGCCATGATGGCTGGCATTGACCCGCATCCGGCGGTCAAGGCCATCTCCCCGCAGGCCCCCATGATCGACGTCTGGATGGGCGACGACTTCTTCCACAACGGCGCGTTCCGCCAAGCCTACGGCTACGACTACGTTCTCTCGATGGAATCCGGCAGGGAAGAGGTCAAAGTCGATTACGGCAAGGACAAGGACGGCAAACCTCGCGATGGCTTTGACTATTTCCTCGAGCGCGGCAACTTCGCTGAGGACGTAAGGAAATCCGGCTCCAGAATCCTGCCCACCTGGAAGCTGTTCCTTGAACATCCCTCCTACGACGGCTATTGGAGTTCGCGCGGAGTGGAGCATTCGCTCTCGACGGTCGCCGTCCCCACGCTCTCGGTCGGCGGCTACTACGATCAGGAAGATATGTTCGGACCGCAGATCGAGTACTCCACCCTAGAGCCCTACGACAAGAATCATCAGAATTTTCTCGTCCTCGGTCCCTGGCGTCATGGCTCCTGGGCTTCGTCCTCCCGTCATCTTGGCAATCTCGACTACACCGAGCCCATCGGCAAGGAATTCCGCGCCCAGATTGAAGCCAGGTTCTTCGCCCACTACTTAAAGGGCGATCCCGGCTTCAATCAATCCGGCTTCGACCTGAAAAACACGGCCAGCTTCCAGACCGGCTCCAATTCCTGGAAGCTCTATGACCACTTCCCGCCTACGGAATCCCAGCCCACCAGCCTCCATCTGCAGGGCGCGGGCTTGCTCAGTTGGAGTGACTCGACCACCCAGGCCAGAACCAGCTACGTCAGCGACCCCGCCAATCCCATCCCCTACCGCCATCGTCCCATTCAGCCCACTTACAGCGAAGGTTCGGAGTGGTTCAACTGGCTCACTGAGGATCAGCGCTTCGTCACCGATCGCAAGGATCTTGCCGTCTGGATGCTCCCTGTCCTCAAGAAGGATCTCGTCGTAACCGGCGAAGTCCTTGCCGATATCTTCGCCTCCACTACCGGATCCGACAACGATCTCGTCGTCAAGCTAATCGACCAGTATCCTGGTGACGCCTCCGACCCCAAAATGCGCGGCTATCAACTCATGACCAACGAGGAAATCTTCCGCGGCCGCTATTTGGAGTCTTTTGAAAAACCCACCCCCCTGCGTCCCAACTCCATCCACGAGTACCGGTTCTCGCTTCACGATGTGGACCACGTCTTCAAAGCCGGTCACACCGTCCTGGTCGAGGTTCAGAGCACCTGGTTTCCGCTCTACGATCGCAACCCACAGACCTTTGTTCCCAACATCATGACCGCCAAGCCCGAGGACTACCAACCAGCCACCATCACCATCTACTCTGACCCCGAGCACGACTCCACCCTCCAGCTCCCGCTAATGAACCCCTGCGACCACATCGAGTGCTTCTGAGGTCCTGTGCGAGTGAAGTTCTAGGTGACTGTCGTCCTGAGCCAAGCGCCAGGATCCCCAAGTCTCGCTATTGGGGGTCAGCCCGACGGTGAATCGCCATCCCCCTGTCCCGCATCCATAATTCGAGTTAGAATTAAGTCAGCACCATGGCCCTCCATCACCCCATTCCGGCCCTCCTCTAGCGGCGCCCGCCGCCCATACCCGTTCTCCGCCCATTTCCACTTCTCGACTCCAAAACTTAAAGGCCCGGAGGGCTCATGATTGATCGTTTGGAACAAATGGAACAGCGCTACGACGAGCTCAGCACCCAGCTCGGCTTGCCCGAGGTCATCAATGACCGTGAAAAATATCAGGTCGCCGGCAGGGCGCACCGCGAGTTGGAAGCCCCGGTCATGAAGTTCCGTGAGCTCAAGCAGATTCGTCAGGGTCTGGCCGAAGCCCGCGCCATGCTCGCCGAATCCGACCCCGATCTCCGCGCCATGGCCGAGGAGGAAATCGCAGCCCTTCAGCCCCGCGAGTCCTCCCTCGAAGAGGAAATCAAGGTTCTCCTGCTGCCCAAGGATCCCAACGACGAGAAGAACGTCATCCTTGAAATCCGCGCCGGTACCGGCGGCGACGAAGCCTCCCTCTTTGCCGCGGAAATCTTTCGCATGTACCAGCGTTTCGCCGAGCAGCACAAGTGGAAGATTGAGCTTCTTTCCATGTCCGAGTCCGGCGTCGGTGGCTACAAGGAAGTCATTGCCATCATTGAGGGCGAGCGCGTCTACTCCCAGCTCAAGTGGGAGAGCGGCGTCCATCGCGTCCAGCGCGTTCCTGCCACTGAAACCCAGGGCCGCGTTCACACCTCTGCCGTCACCGTCGCCGTCCTCCCCGAAGCCGAGGATGTCGACGTCAAAATCGAAGCCAAAGATATCCGCATTGACACTTTCTGCTCCTCCGGCCCCGGTGGCCAATCCGTCAACACCACCTACTCCGCCGTCCGCATCACCCACCTGCCGACGAATACGGTGGTCAGTTGCCAGGATGAGAAATCCCAGATCAAGAACCGCGAAAAAGGCATGCGCGTCCTCCGTTCCCGCCTCTATGAAATGGAGATGGACCGCCAGAATGCCGAGCTGGCCAAAGAGCGCAAGCAAATGGTCGGAACCGGCGACCGCAGCGAGAAGATTCGCACCTACAACTTCCCCCAGAATCGCCTCACCGACCACCGTATCGGCCTCACCCTTCACCAGCTCGATCTGGTCATGGAAGGCCGCCTCCAGCCCATCGTCGATGCCCTCATTACCCACTACCAGGCCGAACAGCTCAAGGCCGACAGCACCCAGGCCGCCTGACCCTTGCCCGCGTTGCGCAACCTCGTTGCAAGCGGCGCCACGCGCCTGTCCACCGGGCCCCATCCTGACCGCGCCCGCCAGGATGCCGAGACACTGCTGCTCCACGTCATTGGCAAAGACAAAGCTTGGCTGATGGCCCATTCTGGGGAACAGCTCACGGCCGTTGATGCAAGCCGCTGCACCCTCCTGCTTGAACGCAGGTATCAAGGCGAGCCCATCCAATACATCACCGGCGAAGCGGAGTTCTACGGCCTTCCCATTCACGTAACACCAGATGTCCTCATTCCTCGCCCTGAAACCGAGCACCTAGTTGAAAGAGTTGTCGAGCTGGCTCCCTGCTTTCCCAAGCCGCGGATTGTGGACGTCGGCACCGGCTCGGGCGCAATCGCTATCGCTTTGGCTCACGAGTGGCCGAGTGCTGCTATTACCGCAATCGATGTTTCTGCGCCAGCGCTGGATATTGCCCGCCGAAATGCCGAACGCAACGGTTTTGCCGATCGCATCCGCTTTCTGCAAGGAGATCTCCTCGCGCCTGTTGGAAACGGGCAATTTGACATCGTAGTTTCCAATCCGCCCTATGTGCCCGCAGCCGACCGCGCCTCGCTCGCCGTAGAAGTCCGCGACCACGAGCCTGTTCTCGCCCTCTTCGCCGGTGCCGATGGCCTCGACATCTACCGCCGCCTCATTCCGCAAGCCTTCGCCTCTCTCGTTTCCGGCGGCTTCATCGCTTTAGAAATCGGCTACGCACAATCTCCTGCCATCCGCGCGCTTCTCGCTGCCTCCGGCTTCCGCCAGATCGAGTTTCTCCCCGACCTCCAGAACATCCCGCGCGTTGCCTCCGCTCAGCGCGCCTGAAGCGGGTACCTCACCTTCAGGAGGCCCTGCCGGTCTTGTTCAACTCGCTGTAAAGCCCTAAGTCCGCGCCCGACAAACTCTTAGTAATGTAAAGAACCTGCCCATAGTGCAAGCCGAAGTGCTCCACAACCTGATAAACCGCATCCAGCCCGCTCACGTCGTACCCCTGAATCTCGTACCGGGCCAGCAAATCATTCTCCGTCAACCGCGCCAGCACCGCAGACGCCTCTTGCATGGTCGCGCCCAGTCGATCCAGCAGCGCCTTCGCCGTCATCCCACTCTGTGCACTGAACTCCGCTGGCCGGTCGCGTTCATCCTCCAACCGGTTGAACGATGCCACCAGCCACTGCCGTACATTGCCGTTCAAATGCAGCACCAGATTCCCAACACTGTTGCAGGCCGCGTTCGGGCGCCACCACACTTGGCTCTCTGTGAGCGATTCAACGCATGCCCGCAGCCGTGGCCAGTACTGCTCCAGCAGCTTTCGCCGGGAAAATTCTAGAAAAAGTGTGGCAACTTCCTCGTTGTGGGCAGTCATTGGAAAGCGAAACTCCTTTCTGAAGACCTCTTTGGAGTAGAGTACGCTCGATTCTCATACCATCGCTCGCTGGATGGCCCCCTCCCCGAATGAAACAACTTATCCTTCTGCTCTATGCTGAAGCCGTGCCAGCCGAGCGGCAATTTCACAAAAAAATTGGCACCATGCAAACTGCAACAATGGCCATAGCTGAAGGACAAATGCCGTAGTTGGAAAAAAGTCGCATCGGCCAATTGCCGAATACCGCCTCATCAGCATAGAATTCCCCCTGAAATCGTTTTCAGAAGGATTGACTATGCGCATGTTCGATTCACTCTCCCTCGCCGCTCTTGCCCTGGCATCCCTAACCGTCGTAATGCCTCTGCCAGCCCAAACTCAGCGCGTGGCTCTGACCCCGCCAATGGGTTGGAACAGTTGGAATTACTTCGCCGACAAAGTTACTGACAAGGACATCCGCGACGCCGCCGACCAGATCGTCGCCACCGGCATGAAAGACGCCGGCTACATCTACATCAACATTGACGACACCTGGGAGGGCGAGCGGGATGCCAACGGCGTCCTTCACACCAACTCCAAGTTTCCTGACATGAAGGCCCTGGCAGATTACGTTCACTCCAAGGGCCTCAAAATCGGCATCTATTCCGGCCCCGGTCCCAAGACCTGCGGCGGCTACGCGGGCTCCCTCGGCCACGAGGAGCAGGACGCCCAGCTTTACGCCTCCTGGGGCTTCGACTACCTCAAGTACGACCTGTGCAGCTTCATTCCTGAAGTGATGGAGAAGCAGGCTCCCAACGACAAGGCAGAGCAGATGCGGATCATGCAGGCCGCCTATGCCAAGATGGGTAAGGCGCTCAAGGCCACGGGTCGTCCCATCGTTTACTCGTTCTGTCAGTATGGATGGGATGCGCCCTGGGAGTGGGGTCCGGCCATCGGCGGCAACCTCTGGCGCACCACCGGCGACGTTTCGCCCCACTGGGACCGCATCGCCGTCATCGGCTTCAGCCAGGCAGGCTTGGATAAATACGCCGGCCCCGGACACTGGAACGATCCTGACATGCTGGAGGTAGGCAACGGTAATCTTTCGCTGGCTGAGAACCGCTCGCACTTTTCGCTATGGGCCATGCTGGCCGCTCCTCTGCTTGCCGGCAACGACCTGCCCAACATGAAGCCCGAAATCAAGGCCATTCTCACCAATCGCGACGTCATTGCCATCGACCAGGACAAATTGGGTAAGCAGGGTACCCGCGGCTACGCCGAAGGCGAGGTCGAAGTCTGGACCCGTCACCTGGCTGGCGGCGGCCTCGCTGTCGCCATCTTCAACGTGGCCGACAACGGCCGCTTTGCCTCGCATCCTTTCCACCTGAGCCTTACCCGGCTTGGCCTGCACGGCCCGCAGACTGGCAAGGACCTCTGGACAGGCAAGGCTGTCACCCTCACAGACAACCAGCCCATCGAACTGGCCAGTCACGACGTCCTGCTGGTCCGCATCGACGCACCGAAATAAACGCGGCGTTTGAGAACTGCTTCTGGCGCCGACCTGGGCGCCCCGTCCTTGCCGCATGTCGCCGCAAAGGCTTCTTGCGGCAAGGATGAGATATTCGGGGCTTCCGAACAGTTCCCGCCATTGCGGAGTCCGCCTCTCTGGGATACTATTCCTCTGAAATCGTTTTCAAACGGAATCCCAATGCGTATCCTCGCTTCGTTCTCCCTCGCCGTTCTCGCTTTGGCATCGCTTACCGCCGCGTCTCAAGTCACCGTGGCGCCGGAGGCGCCGCCGGCCTCACCAAAGGGGTCGCAGGTGGCGCAGACGCCCCCAATGGGCTGGAACAGTTGGAACTACTTCGCCGAAAACGTAGATGACAAAGCCATCCGCGCTGCCGCCGACCAGATCGTAGCAACCGGCATGAAAGATGCCGGCTATGTTTACGTGAATATGGACGGCGGCTGGCAAGGCAAACGCGACGCTCAGGGCGTACTCCATCCGAACGAGAAGTTCCCGGATATGAAAGCCCTGGCCGGCTATGTTCATTCCAAAGGATTGAAGATCGGCATTTACTCTTCTCCAGGACCAACGGACTGCGCAGGATCGGAGGGTAGCTACAACCACGAGGAGCAGGATGCCAAGATGTTCGCCTCCTGGGGCTTCGACTATCTCAAGTACGACCTGTGCAGCTTCATCCCTGAAGTCATGGAGAAGCAGGCCCCCAACGACAAGGCAGCGCAGATGCAGATCATGCAGGCCGCCTATGCCAAGATGGGAAAGGCGCTCAAAGCCACGGGGCAGCCCATCGTTATCTCGTTCTGCCAGTATGGTTGGGACGCCCCGTGGGAGTGGGCGCCCGCTCTCGGCGGGAACCTCTGGCGTACCACCGGCGACATCTCCCCTGACTGGGATCGTATATATGCCATCGTCAGTCAGCAGGAAGGTCTTCAAAAATACGCCGGTCCCGGCCACTGGAACGATCCGGACATGCTGGAGGTGGGCAACGGCAAGCTTTCCCTCGCCGAAAACCGCAGCCACTTCAGCTGGTGGGCTATCTTTGCCGCGCCACTGCTCGCCGGCAACGACCTGCCCAACATGAGGCCGGAGATCAAGGCTATCCTCACCAACCGCGACGTCATCGCCATCGACCAGGACCGGCTGGGCAAACAGGGCGCTCGCATCTACTCAGACGGCGAAGTCGAAGTCTGGACCCGTTCTCTCTCCGGCGGAGCGCTGGCCGTAGCCATCTTCAACGTCGGCAGCGACCGTTACTCCACCCATCCTTTCCATCTCAGCCTGGCCAAACTCGGTCTCCACGGCCCCCAAACCGGCAAAGACCTGTGGACGGGCAAGTTCGTCACCCTTACCGACAACCAGCCCCTTGAGCTACCCAGCCACGACGTTCTGCTGGTCCGCATCGATGCACCGAAGTAGGTCGAAAACTTGAATCTCCGCCCTCGCAGCCTTCTGCAAGCCTACGGTGGGAATCCCATGAGGCTCCATTTACAGCGCTCGCCCCAAACAAACCCCAAACCACCCCAGCGCGTCCGTCCAGCTCTCAACCGGCACAAATCCCGCCTCTGCCAGCATCGCCTCCGCTTGCCCAGGCAAATATTTATAGCTGTTCTCCGTATGAATCCTCTCGCCTGCCCCGAAATCTACATCCAAATCCAGCGCCCCCAGCCGCACATGTTGCGCAACCCGGCTCTCCAGATGCATCTCCATCCGCGACTCCGCCCCATTCCAAACCGCAAGATGCGCGAACTCGTTCAGCACGAAATTGGCCTCCAACTCCCGGTTCAGCCGCGCCAGCAAATTCAGGTTGAATCGCGCAGTAACTCCAGCCACGTCGTTATAGGCCGCCAAAAGGATGGAATCCTCCTTCACTAGGTCCACCCCCAGCAATAACCCGTCGCCCGGCCTCAATCCCACGCGCACCAGCTTCAGCAGCCGTTCCGCCTCGCGCGGCTCAAAGTTCCCAATGCTCGATCCGATATAGAGCACCAGACGCCGCTCGCCCGCGCCCACCGGCTCCAGTTCCAGTCCACGGGTGTAGTCCATCACCCGCGGCGCCACAACAACCCCGGCAATCTCCCGCTCAATCCGCGCTCGTGCCGCTTCCAAAGCGCTGGCTGAAACGTCCACCGGCTCATAAACCACCGTCCGCTGCCGGGCAACCGCGGCCTTCAGTAGCAACCGCGTCTTCTCAGCCGACCCCGCACCCAGCTCCGCAATGCGCAGCCCCACGGAGTTGTCCCCGGCTGGCTCGTTCCCATCCGGCCCCGCCGCCAGCGCAATCATCTCCCCGCCATGCGCCGCCAGAATCCCGCGTTCCGTCCGGGTGAGGTAGTACTCCGGCAGTTCGGTAATCTCTTCAAACAGTTGTGAACCCGCCTCGTCGTAAAACAGCCACGGCGGCAGCCGTTTCGGACGCGACAGAAGGCTCTCGCGAACCACTGAGGCAACCCGCTGCTCGACACGTGTATCAGGGGAAGAAAGAACCGTACGATTCATCCGCTCACTTGGATGCCGTTGCAGTGGCATCGGTTACGAATTAAGAAGCTGGCTCATCAGGAAGCCAGCCGAATCCCGGAGAACTGCCACCGCGTCTCCGGCGCAAAGAAATTGCGGTAGCTGGCCCGGATGTGCCCCGCCGGCGTCACGCACGAACCGCCCCGCAGCACCATCTGCCCGCTCATGAACTTGCCGTTGTACTCCCCCAGCGAACCCGCCAGCGGTTTGAACCCCGGATAGCCCAGGTAAGCACTCGCCGTCCACTCCCAGCAATCCCCAAACAACTGCTGCGCAGAGGTCTCGTTTTTGACCAGTTCCGGGGCGGGCGCAGGCATCAGCCGTCCCGAATCCAGCAGGTTCCCAACGGTCGGTCTGCCCTCAGCAGCCGCCTCCCACTCAAACTCCGTGGCTAGCCGTCGTCCCGCCCAGCGGGCATAAGCATCGGCCTCAAAGAAGCTCACATGGCTCACCGGCGCCGTCTTCATCCGCGCCAGCGGTTGCTCGCCGCGCAGCGTAAACACGCTCCAGTCGCCACTCTCGCTGAGCCAGTAGAGCGGAGCCCGCCAGCCGTTGCTCTCAACCGCCGCCCACCCCGCCGAAAGCCACAATTCCGGCCGCCGGTAGCCGCCATCGGCCATAAACGCGGCAAATTCCCCGCACGTCACCAACCGCCTGGCCAGCGAATATGGCTCCAGCCAAACCCGGCGACGCGGCATCTCATTGTCAAAGCAAAAGCCCTCGCCGCCGTACCCAACCTCGCTCAGGCCGCTGCCAAACTCTTCAAAACCCAGCGCCGGCCGCCCCTGTTCTGGATTTTCAGGCCTGGAAATCGGCAGACCGTCCCCTCCCATCTCTCCCTCAGCCAAATAGGACGGCCGCAACGGATTGGTGAAAAAGGCATGCAGAATGTCGGTCAGCAGCAGTTCCTGATGCTGTTCCTCGTGGTTCACGCCCAGCTCAATCCGCTTCACCACCTCCGGCTCCGGATTCCGTCCCAGCAGCCGTTCCACTGCCTCGTCCACGTGCTCGCGGTAGCGCAAAACCTCCTCCAGACCAGGCCGCGAAAACGATGCCCGCAGCCGCTTCTCAGGGAACCTGGCAAAGCTCTGGTAATAGCTATTGAAAAGCCATTGAAAATCCGGGTTGAACAGCCGGTAATCGGGCAGGAACTCCCGCAGAATGAACGACTCGAAAAACCATGCCGTGTGGGCCAGGTGCCACTTGGCCGGCGAGGCCTCCGCCGTCGACTGCACCATCATGTCCTCAGCTGTCAGCGGTGCGCAAAGGGCCAGTGTCCGCTGCCGCGTAGCCTCAAACCGGCTGGCAATCTTCATTTCCTGACTGCACCCTACGATTGGTTTCATGGTCTGCCTTTCCGCATTGGCAAAAGTGTACCCCCACAGCGACCCTCCAATTTATAAACCCAAAGCCACCGATCTCTGAAACGCTTCGCCGCCGTCTCCACGCACCCCGTTGATCCTCGCCTGAATCGTCTCTGCTTCTGCCGATTTTGCTTGATTCTCCTCACCCCTCTGGTGATTAAATCCACATGCGCGATGAAGAAAAGGGTGCATCATAGGTGCATCACAGCAGATTCCTTCGACAGGAGGGAATATGTGCAGACTCAATCAACGCTGCTGGCTGCCGGCCCTGATCGTTCTCGCAGCCCTCACAATCGAATCCTCCGCCGCCTGCTCGCAGACTGGCAACCAGATTCCCACCCAGGCCCAAGAGCCCATCTCGCCGTCACATCTTGCCGCAATCGCTCCTCAGGATCAACCAACCCCCGAGCAACTGGGCGATGCGCTGATGGCGCACCAGCGCTACCAGGCTGCCATTGAGGCCTACAAAAAGGCTCCGCGCAACTCCGCCGACGTCTGGAACAAGATGGGCATCGCCTACCAGATGATGTTCAACCATGAAGACGCTTCCCGTTGCTACCAGGCATCCCTCAAGATCAATCCAAAGAACGCCCATGTCCTTAACAACCTAGCCACCATATACGACTCGCTCAAGGAATACAGCGCAGCCGAGCGATTGTATCGCAAGGCGCTCAAGCTCGATCCCGAGTCCGCCCTGATTTACAAGAATCTCGGCACCGACCTGCTCGCTCAGCATAAATACAAGAAAGGCTGGGAGGACTACAAGGCGGCCTTGGCCATCGATCCCCAGATCTTCGAGGACAGTACCAGTCCCAGGATTGCAAACCCGGCTACGCTGCAGGAGCGCGGCGCCATGAACTACTACATGGCCAGGGGATGTGTCCGTGCCGGCCTGAACGACTGCGCCATCGAATACCTCCGCATGGCCCTCAATGAGGGGTTCACCAACCCCAAAAAGATCGTCGCCGACGGCGAGTTCGCAAGCCTTCGCGGACTCCCGGCATTTGAGCAGCTTCTCGCTGCCCAGGGCCATCCATAAAGAAGCTCTGAACAAGCGGGTGTCAAGGGGTACGGCTTTGGTCCCGTCGTCTTGTCGTGCGTGTTGGACGTCTAACTGCCTAGGGCAGTTCTCAGCCCGCAGGAGTTTGCCATGAAAGTCCGTCTACTATCCGCAATCGTCTGTGGCATCGCGCTTACCGCGGCCGCTTTTGCCCAGGATGCTCCCAACACACCACCCGCCGGCCAGCCTCCATCCCAGGGCGGCGGCCAAGGCCAGGAACGCGGAGGCCGTGGCGGATGGGGAGGCGGGGGCGGCATGATGGGCGCCGGACGCGGCCTGCTCGGAACCGTCACTGAAGTTGCCGCCGACCACTACACCATCAAGACCGACGCGGGTGAAACCTATACCGTCCACTTCAGCGTCAATACGCGCATTCTCAAGCAGCAAGCCCAGCGGCGCGGCCCCGGCGAAGGCCAGGGCCAAGGCGGAGAGCGCGGCAATCCGCCGCAGCCGCTCAAATCGACTGACATCAAGGTAGGCGACGTCATCGTCGCCATGGGTGAAGTCGATGCGGCAGCCAGGTCCGTAGGCGCCACGGCCGTCCTGCAAGTCGACCCCGAGCGCGCCAAACAAATGCGCGAGATGCAGGCCAACTATGGCAAGACCTGGCTCATGGGCAAGGTTACTGCCATTGACGGCGTAAAGGTCACGCTCACGGGTACGCTCGACAGTGCCGCGCACACCTTTGTGGCCGACGAAAACACCACCTTCCGCAAGCGCCGCGACCCCATCACCCTCGCCGATATCCAGGTCGGCGACACAGTCCGTGTCGAAGGCGTCCTCAAGGAAGGAACTTTCCTGGCAACCTCCGTCACGGCCATGGGTATGCCTCCGGGAGGAGCGCCGATGGCCCCCCGCGACACCCAACCCGCTTCCCAACCCAAATAGTCTCTCTTGGAATCCCTGGTCTCGCTCTTGGGGCCAGGGATTCTACAGACCTTCCCCAACCGCTGGCGGCTGAAAGCTTACCGCAGACAACGGCCTCTTCCGTTTCATCCCTCCATTTCCACCCCTCATCTGCAATCCCAACCCCTCGTCCGAAACCCCGCGCGCTTTGGGCATCGCCCCAACTATCTTCCCAGAAGAACAAAAAACTCCGGAAAGGGATTGGCCCCATATGGATGAACTGGATGAAATACATGAACTCGTCCGCGTAGAAGCAGTCACCCGTAGATTTCCCCTCGACCACAGCTACGTCAGCGCCGTTTGCGATGTCAGCCTGACCGTCGACCCCGGCGAGTTCCTGGCCATTGCGGGTCCCAGCGGAAGTGGCAAGTCCACCCTCCTCAACCTCATCGGCTGCATTGACAAGCCGACCGCCGGCCACATCCTCATCGACGGTGTCGATACCTCCACGCTGGACTCAACCCGCATGACCGCGCTCCGCCGCCAGAAAATCGGCTTCGTCTTTCAAACCTTCAACCTCATCCCTGTCTTCACCGCCCAGGAAAACGTCGAATTCCCGCTCCTCGTGCAGGGCATCGGCGCACGTGAGCGCCGCATCCGGGTTGCCGCGGCTCTTGAAAGCGTTGGTCTCTCAGCCCGCGCCAATCACCGCCCCGACCTGCTCTCCGGTGGCGAGCGCCAGCGCGTTGCCGTCGCCCGCGCCATCGTCCATCGTCCCGCCCTTGTGCTTGCCGATGAGCCTACCGCCAACCTTGATACCCGCAACGCCACCCAGCTCATCGACCTCATGCACGACCTCAACCGCCGCCTCGGCCTCACGTTCATCTTCTCCACCCACGACCAGCGTCTCCTCGAACACACTGACCGCATCGTCCGCCTCACCGATGGCCAGGTCATCTCCGACACTCACGACGCCGAAGCCCCGGTCGCCAACTTTGCAAGGGAAGGAGCATCCCATGGCCAAGTTCTTGCTGTTAGCCTTTAGAAACGTCTTCCGCAACCGCCGCCGCACCGTCATGACCCTCATCATGGTAGGCGGGGGCGTCGCCGGACTACTTCTCGTCGGAGGCTTCTTTGCGCGCATGTTTTGGGGGCTCCGCGAAAGCACCATCAACGACGGCCTTGGCCACATACAAATCTTCACGGCCGAGCATTTTAACCGCGAAGAAAAGCATGTTCTCGACACCGGCATCGACAACTGGCGCAAGGTTGCCGCTACCATCTCCACCGGCGGTCATGTGCGCGGCGTCGCGCCCCGTATTGAGTTCTACGGAATGCTGTCGAACGGCGTGAAATCCTCGGTCTTCATGGGCAGCGCCGTTGATCCCGTCGCCGAAAAGAGTCTCGGCTTCTCAGCCCGTCTGGCCAAGGGAAGAGACCTAGGCACCAAATCCAGCGGAGAGATCGAAGCGCTCATCGGCACCGGCGTAGCCCGTTCCATGAACGTGAACGTTGGTGATGGCCTTACCATCCTGGCCGTCACCTCCGATGGCGCTCTCAATGGAATCGACGTGCAGATCGTGGGCATTGTCAACACTGGTTTTAAGGAAGTGGACGACCGCTATCTCCGCATCACGCTTCCCTCCGCGCAGCGCCTTCTGCAAAGCGATCGCGTTACCAACCTTGTCGTCGGCCTCGATGCAACCGAGAACACCGACCAGGTTGCGGCCCTGCTTGCACCGCGTCTCAACGGACTGCCGCAGCAGTTGGTCCTCAAGAAGTGGGTCGATCTGGCTAACTACTACAAACAGGTTCGCTCGCTGTTCAGCACCATCTTTGTATTCCTCGGCTTCATCGTCTTCTTCATGGTTCTCATGTCCAGCGTGAACACGCTGCTCATGTCCATGTTTGAGCGCACCCGCGAGATTGGCACCATGCTGGCCATGGGCACGCCCCGTTCCTGGATCATGGCCCTCTTCGTACTGGAGGCAACGCTGCTCGGAGTGCTTGGAGCGATCGTGGGCGTGGCGGGAGGCAACCTTCTCGCAGTCCTCTTGAACCACTCCGGCATCCATCTGCCCCCACCGCCGGGAACCACGGTTCCCATGGCTTTCCGTGTCATGCACGTGCCCAGCCTGATGATCGGCTCCTCGATACTGGTCATCGTCTCTCTGGCTCTAGCGGCAATCCTCCCGGCGATCCGCGCATCCCGGCTGCAAATTGCGGAGGCATTGGCTCATGTCTAACATCAACTGCGTACTGCGCACCTTTCTGCTATTCCTCTTTGTCGGGTTTCTCATCACGTGCGCGCTGATTTGCCGTGCCGCAACCCCGGCAACCAATCCTGACGCCGAGGCCATCCTCAAGCGTGCTGACACTTTTCGCAACGGCTGGCCCTCCTATGTCCTGCGCGTAAAAATCACCAACTTCGAATCGGGCAAGGCCGACGAAGAAAAACTCTACGAGGTATCACAGAAGGGAACTGAGAAAACCTACGTCGAGTTCATGAGTCCCCGCGAAAAGGGCCAGCACCTGCTCATGCTCGGCGACGATATGTGGATCTATCTGCCCGATACCAGCCGTCCCGTGCGCATCACGCCCCTTGAACGACTCTCCGGCGACGCCTCCAACGGTGACGTAGCCCGCACCAACTACGCCGCAGACTACACGCCCGTCTATCTGCGCACTGAGAAGGTAGGCGCCGAGGAATGTCACGTCCTCGATCTAACCGCCAAGAGGAAAGGCGCCACCTACCAGCGCATTCTCTTCTGGGTCCGCGCGCTGGACGCCCGTCCCGTCAAGGCGGAGTTCTATCTCACCTCCGGCAAGCTCATCAAGTCCGCCACATTCGACGACTTCATGACGGTAGAAGGCAGAAACCAGCTCCGCCGCATGACTCTCTACGACGAAATCCGTCATAACTCGCACAGTGTCCTTGAATACTCCGGCATAGCCCCGCGCGAGCTGCCAGACAAACTCTTCTACCAGGGCCGGACAGGCCGGTTTTGATTGGCACTTGCCTGTATTGTTGTCGCACCTGATCGATCGCAAATAGTAGGTTTCCCAGGTCTTGCTCTTGAGAACTGCGAAACCACAGACCTCGGCAGCGTTGTTTTCGGGTTATTCAATAAGCTTCAAACACCTCCTATGAGACTGTCCTTCACATTTCCGGCCCTCCTGATCCTCGCGGCATCGACCCTCGCCGCTTCACAGGATAGTCCCCCTCCCGAGCCCAACCACGACCTTCGCTACTCCCTCGCCGTTATCGACGACGCAACCCTCTACACCAGCCTGCAAGTACCCGAACCGAAAGTCCTCAATCAGATCCTCATCGAGCCGTCCTTTACCTTCCGCTATCTCCAGCGCTGGAGCTTCTCCGCGAGCACCGTCGGCGCCACCAGTACTTACACCGATACGGCCACCCAGTTACGGGTGAAGGAAACCTACGCCGGACTCTCCGCAGGCGACTTCGATTTCATGCTGGGCCGCCGCATCGTTCGCTGGGGCACCGGCTATGCCTTCACTGCCGCCGGTGTCCTAGACCCTCCCCGCGACCCCACGAATCCCACTGACCGCCTCAATCTCAATGAAGGCCGTGACATGGTCAAGGCCGACTGGGTCCACGGACCCCACGCCCTCACCCTCGCCTGGTCCACCGCCGCGCTGGCGCCCGTCTCGGCAAACCTGCACGACACCGCGGCCTTCCGGTATAACGTTCTGGTGCATGGATTTGACACTTCGCTGATCGCTGGCGACGACCGCGGCGGAGACGCCTTTGGCGGCCTCACCTTTACCCGCGTCCTCGGAGAGGCCTGGGAGTTGCACGGCGAAGCCGCCTGGCGCGAGCATGAAGCGGTCCTCTTAGGCGCCAAATACACTTGCCGTTCCGGGGTCACCTTTATCGGCGAGTTTTTCACGCCGCCGAATATCCCCTACTATCGAGACGTGGCTATCTTTCCTCTCGCCGGTCGCCAGCATTACGCATTCCTTCGCGCCGGCAAGTCGCGCCTGCGCGAGCTCCCCGGCTGGAAGCAATGGGATCTGAGTGCTTCCGTGGTTGCCAACCTCAATGACAGCAGTTACACCGCCGTCTTTGACGCCAATCGAAGATTCGGTAACCGCTTTTCCTCCTATCTCCACATGGAGATTCCGGTAGGCAGCGCAACATCGGAGTACGGATCAACCCCATACTCCGCAGCCACATCCGTGGGAGTTCGCTTCCAGCTATGAACCACGAGACCAGACCGCTCATGTCCAAACTTTCTGAAAACCGGCAAAAGCCTCACGGCTACGGCTCATTCCTCATGAGGTCCATTTGGATTGTTGCCGGCGCCACGCTGCTCATCTTCCTCATCTTTCTCTCCACGGGACAAGTAAGGCTGTCGCAAAGCGGCAACCAGATTCTCGTAGTCTTCGTTTACTCCGCCTTGATCGCCCTGCCTTCCATCGTCATTCTCACCTGGGTTTCATCTCGCTATACCAATCGATTCCCGCGCTTCATGATCCTCATTCAGGCGCTGCTCCTGGTCTGTACGGCCTCCGCCGGAACTTTTGCCGGCGCCCTTGTCTTGCAACTGGTGGGCATTATTCCCCATGGCGAGTATTGGCTCGAAGTTCGGGAGTCGCTCCCTTTCAGCGTCGTCATCTCCCTCATGTTTGGCCTCGCCATTTCCACTTACGAGACACTCCGTTATAAGCTCCAGGCAGCCACACTCGAGCTCCGCACCCGTCAGGTCGAGCAGGAGCGTGCCTACAAGCTTCTTGCCGATGCCCGCCTTTCTTCGCTCGAATCCCGCATCCATCCCCACTTTCTCTTCAACACGCTTAACTCCATTGCCGCCCTCATTCCCTCTGACCCGCAACGCGCCGAAGATACAGTCGGCAAACTCGCATCCCTGCTCCGCTTTTCACTCAACGCCAATCAAAGCGGACTCGTTCCGCTTAGCCAGGAACTCAAAATCGTGCGCGACTATCTCGAAATCGAGAAGACCCGCTTCGGCGCCCGCCTCCGTTACGAGATCGCTGTCCCGGAATCCCTCGATTCCGCAAAAGTCCCTCCGCTCGCTCTCCAGTCCCTGGTCGAAAACTGCGTAAAGCACGTGGTCTCTCAGCGTCCACAAGGAGCCGCTATCCAAATTACCGGCTCCAAAGACTCCAACCGCCTCCGGCTTTCGGTTCTCGACGACGGCCCCGGCTTCTCGCTCGACGCCATCACCCCCGAGCACGGCCTGGGCAATCTCATCGCGCGCCTCGAGCTCCTGTTTGGCCCCGCAGGCCAACTCGAAGTAACTCGCGAGGAAGAAAAGACAGTGGTTCGCCTTGCCTTTCCCGTATAGTGGTCCCTCATAATTGAAATGCCGATGGAAACCGCACCACTCCGTGTATATCTCGTGGATGACGAACCCCTCGCAATCGAGCGGCTCACTCGTCTGCTGGCTGGCTTCGACGGCCTCCAGATCGCCGGCGCCGCCACTGATCCCGCGCAAGCCCTCGACGATCTCAACACCCGCTCCAGCCAATCCATCGATGTTCTCTTCCTCGACATTCAAATGCCAGGGCTAAACGGATTCGACCTCCTAGCCCGGCTCGCGCATCAGCCCTTCGTCATCTTCACCACCGCCTACGACGAATATGCGCTCCGCGCCTTCGAGGTAAACTCCATTGACTACCTCGTCAAGCCGATTGAGACCGCCCAGTTGACCCGCGCCCTCAAGAAGCTCGACCGCCTCCGTCCCGCCGCTAAACCCGATTGGCAGCAAAATCCCGATCTGCCCGCCCTTCTCAAGGAACTTTCGGCAACCCTCCGCGGCCAGCAGCCCAATTACCCCAGCCGCATCGCCTCCCGCGTCGGCGAGCGCATCTCCTTCCTTTCGCTCGATACCGTTACCCACTTCATCGCCCATGACAAGCTCACCTATGCGGTCGTCAACGGCCATCGCCACTGCGTCGATCAGACCATCGCCGAACTTGAGCGCCGTCTCGATCCGGCGCACTTCCTCCGCATCCACCGCTCCGCGCTGGTCAATATCGACTGGATCCAGGAGGTCAACTCATGGTTCGCCGGCAAGGTCATTCTTTCCCTCAAGGATCCCCAGCACACACAGATCCCCGTGGCCCGCGACCGTGTCCGCAGCCTGAAATCCCACCTGGGAATTTAGAAGTTTGCTAACTCGCTGACTTGCTGACCCGCTATCAACCGGCGGCTTGCAGCGCCGCCTCGGCCCACACCGCAGCCTCTCCATAGCAGCGCAGAATCTCTTCCTGATTCAGACCATGAGAATCCGCGATCGCATCGCACTTCACCCAATCTCCGCGCTCGTAGCACTCCGTCCAATGCAGCAGGCTCCTCTCAAGACTTGGAGTGCCCAGCAATGCCTCGCGTATCTTCTCTCGAAAGGGCAGCGCCGGGGCAAGTTCCGACATGGCAACCCGCAGCATCGCCGGAACCAGGCTGAAGAGTCCCAGCAGATACTGCTCCGTCGATTTCAGTGCGCAAAGGCCCGCGGCCAGTTCGCAAAAACGGCCCCGCACAAACGCCATTCGCAATATCTCCTGGGGCTGATTCGCGTTGAACTCACTGGCGATGGCCAAAGTGGCAATCCGGCGGAACGTTTCCTCGCCGACCATCACCAGTGCCGCTTCGATCGAGCGCACCTCATAACGAACCGCGTACATCGGCGAGTTCACCAGACGCAGCAACCGGTAGGTCAGCGAGGCATCCCGCTTCACCAGCCGGCCCAACTCGCGCATGTCCATCGATTCGCATTGCAAAAGCCGCAGAATCTCCATATACGCGACCTGGTTGGCGGGGACCTTCCGGTTCTTGATCAGAATGGGACGACAAAAATAGTACCCCTGAAACAGCGTGAACCCCTCCGCGCAAGCCTGTTTGTATTCCTCCTGCGTCTCCACCTTCTCAGCAACCATCGCAATCGGGGTTCTGCCCAGTTGCCGTCGCAGAGACGCACGCCCCGCGGAGTCCAGCAGGGTAAAATCCACCTTGATGTAGTCGGCCAGATGCACCAGCGGCGCTAACTCCGGCTTCCACACAAAGTCGTCCAACGCCAGTCGGAATCCCGCTCCCTTCAACTCGAGACAAGCCTCGATCAGGCTCGGTGTCGGCTCCACATCCTCCAGGATCTCCAGAATCGTCATGCTCGGGGGCAACACACGCACGAACTCCTCGGTCAGCGCCTGTGCCGTACAGTTCACAAATGCCGGGAATCCCGACGTCAACTTCTCCAGACCGAATATCACTGAATTGTCCAGCATCGTCCGGGTAGCTGTGTCGCGGTCCCCGCGGAAGACCGCCTCCGGCCCTGCCCTGAAGAGCAATTCGTAGCCGTGAACCCGCCCGTGCAGATCCATAATCGGCTGGCGCGCCACATACCGCATTCCACCGGCCGGCTCGGGTTGCGATGACTCGGTCTGATCCGCCCCATAAGCCCGTGGATCCATAAAGACCTTTCTTTATCGCTTATCGGCTGGCCGCAGACATTCCTTACAAGAATGCCGGTCGCCGCAACAATCTCGCCATCACGTTCCCAAAACGGTATCCCGAGGTTCCCAATTCGCGCATATAGGAACCGCCGCTCCAAAGTAGCCTTTCCTTAAGAGGACGCTACCCCGCGCAGCACGGCAATGGCGCATAAGTTGGAGAGCGGCTCATCCGCCCATAAACATCCCGCCATTTACGTCCAGCACATGTCCGGTGATATACCCCGCCGCATCCGACGCCAGAAACGCAACCGCCTGCGCAATCTCCACATCCGTCCCGGCACGCCCCAGCGGAATTGTGGCCATCATCGCCGCCCGCTGCTTCTCGTCCAGTACCGCTGTCATCGGCGTCTCAATGTACCCCGGTGCCACTGCGTTCACCGTAATCCCCCGTGATGCCACTTCCCGCGCCAACGATCGCGTCAGCCCGATCAGCCCCGCCTTGCTCGCCGCATAATTCACCTGTCCCGCCTGTCCCGTCCGCCCCACCACGCTCGAAATATTGATAATTCGCCCCCAGCGGTTCTTCAGCATCGGTCGCAGCACCGCCTGCGTCAGCAGGAAAGCCCCGGTCAGATTCGTCTCCAGCACACCATCCCAATCGGCACGTTTCATCGCCATCATCAGCCCGTCACGCGTAATTCCGGCATTATTTACCAGAATTTCCACCTTCCCGAACCGCTCGATCACTGCCTTGGCCCCGGCCTTGATCGATTCCTCGTTGGCCACATCCAGCGGAATCGCTGCTGCCTGCCCGCCGGCCCCTTCAATCTCAGCCACAGCCTCAGCCAGCTTCACCTCATTCCGTGCTGCCACCACCACCGTCGCTCCCGCCCGCGCCAGTTCCACCGCGCAAGCCCGCCCTATCCCTTGGCTGGCCCCCGTCACCAGCGCAATTCTTCCCTTCAAATCCGCCATATCTCTCTCTTTCCAATCCTGCGCGCAAACAATCCCGCGCCCTTCCGTCCATCAATTATAGGGGCCCGCAAATCATCCCTTTACAGGCTGCCCAAAGCACGCGGCTTCGAATGAACGTAGCCTCGCGCTCGCACAACGTCTGAAGTTCCAAGCCCGGGAGTCAGCCAAGCCTGATACAACAAGGACTACGACCCATGAGGCCAAACAAGGGTCAAAACGAAAATCCCGCCTGGAACAAACCTTCAAGCTTCCCGCCAGTCTATCCATCCAATTCCCGGTCAGGGTTCCCGCCAAAGGCGAAGCCGCCCTGACCTACTCCGTCCGCTACACCTGGAAGAGGCGGCATGCAAGTTGATTCGCAACTGGCTGGCCAGGCGCTCCCGTTTCGATCTGCGCCTCGCGCCTGCTTTTGTCTGTTGGCTCAACCCGGTCGAACGTCGGTCCGCTCTGCTGATCTGGATAAGAAATATGGGCTTGGTGTGATATAGAGAGCAATTGAGCTTTGAGTTTCCCATCCTTGCGGTAAAGAAACGTGGCAAGGATGGGAAACCCACTCTGTCGTTGGTTGCGGTTTCAAAGAGAGCCAGTAACCGGAAACTGGCATCTATAGCAATTTCAGGGTTTCTGTAATGCGTGGCTAAGGGATTCGAGTGACCTTTTCCGTGAGAAAAAGTCACCCTGCTGGAACTTCGCCGTGGCATGTTAACCCTGGTAGCTCCTCACCCACTCCAGAATCGACCGCACCGCAACCCCGCTGGGACCCTTGGCGATGTACGGCTTCGAGTCTTCCACCCACGCCAGCCCGGCGATGTCCAGATGAATCCACGGCGTATCTTCCGCAAACACCTTCAAAAACTCCGCCGCCGTAATCGCTCCGCCCCAACGTCCGCCGGTGTTCTTGATGTCGCCGATGTCGCTCTTGATCATCTCGGCATACTCCTCGCCCAGCGGCAGCCGCCAGAACTTCTCGCCCGAGGTGGCCAGCGCGCCGTCAAACTTCGCATACGTTGCGTCGTCGTTCGAGAAGGCTCCGGCATTCGTCATCCCCAACGCCACCACGCATGCGCCGGTCAGTGTTGCCGCGTCAATCAGGTGTGTCACGCCCAGTTGCTTTGCATAACTCAGCCCGTCGGCCAGAACCAGCCGGCCCTCGGCGTCCGTGTTAATGATCTCGATTGTCTTTCCAGACATGGCCGTTTGCACGTCGCCGGGTTTCTGCGCCTTGCCATCGGGCATGTTTTCTGCGGCGCACACAACACCGATGACGCGTACCCGTGGCTTGAGCAGCGCAATGGCGCGCATTGCCCCGATCATTGCCGCGCCTCCGGCCATGTCGTACTTCATCTTCTCCATGTTGTCGCCGGGTTTGAGCGAGATGCCGCCGCTATCGAACGTGATACCCTTGCCCACCAGTCCCAGCACCGGTCCATCCGTTACGCCCTCCGGCTCATAGCGCAGCACAATCAGCGCCGGCGGCTCTTCGGAGCCTTGCGACACGCTCCAGAACGCGCCCATCTTCAGTTCGTGCAGTTTCTCAGTGGAGTACACCTCCGCCTTCAGGCCCACTTCGGCGGCCATCTCCGCGGCGCGTGCCCCAAGGATTGTCGGAGTCAGCTTGTTCCCCGGCTCGTTGACCAGCGAACGCGTAAAGTTCTGGCTCTCGCCCACGATGACGCCCTCGGCGAACGCCGCCTCAAGCGCATCCTTGTCTGAGTTGCCTGAAGCCGCCACCGTAAATGACTGAACGCTCAGGTCCTTGCGGTCGCTGCGATAGGTGTCGGGGTCGAAGTCCCCCACAAGGGCGCCTTCTATGGCGGCGCGGATGCAGGGGCCCGGCAGCAGGGGAAGTTCCGGCGAAGTAACAGCGGATTCGGGCAGCGCAAATACCAGCTCCCGAATGCCGCGCGGCTTGGCGAAGCGCACAACCGTTCCTGCCGCATTGCGTACGCCGCTGACAGCAGCCTTGGCCTGCTTGCCCAGACCCACGATCAGCAGGCGCTTGGCTGACAGACCGGCCGGCGCGTGCAGCAAGAGGGTTTCATTGGCGCCAGCCTTGTATTCGCCGCTCGCCAGCACGGCGGCCGCGGCGGCTTTCACCGCGTCGTCCGCCGTTAGCAGCAGGGGTTCCGGTTTGGCGTCGGGCGCCTTCGAGGTCTGTGTATCGGTGGCCAGCACGGCCAGCAGTTCAGTCTCAATTCCGGCAAGATTCGCAAAAGACAGTTGGGTTTTCATCTTTTCCTCGAAGTAATTTTAGACGCCGGCCCGTCAGCGCCCCATGCGGTGCTTGCTGGCATTCACAGCGGCCCGAGCCTCCCGATCCGCCTCGCGGCGCCGTTCGGTCTCCCGTTTGTCCCAGTCCTGCTTGCCCTTGGCCACGGCCAATTCGCACTTTACCCGGCCATTGCGAAAGTAAAGCCGGGTGGGGATGAGCGTGTGGCCCTTGATCTGCGTCTTGGAGAGTAGCTTGCGAACCTCTTCCCGGTGCAGCAGCAATTTACGTGTGCGCGTCTCGTCGTGGTTGGCGATGTTTCCATGCGAATAAGGACCAATATGCATGTTCAGCAAAAACGCCTCGCCGTCCTTGATCAGGCCATAGGAATCCTTGAGGTTGGCTTTGCCCTCGCGGATCGACTTGACCTCAGTCCCGCGCAGCGCCACGCCGGCCTCGAATTTCTCCAGCAGAAAGTAGTTGTGGCTGGCGACGCGATTGTGCGCGGCATCGCGTTCGCCGCTGGCCACCGGGTCGCGCGGCCGGGCCGGTTTCTGGGGGCCGGTGGTCACCGGCTGAACAATCACGTGGCTGGTTTGGCGAGCCATCGGAAAGCATCCTCGATGTTTCATCCTAGCATTGGCGCGGGTTTTAACCGAGTTCCAGTGGGGCTTTGCTAAAATGAGGCATCGTTGGTTGCGGAAAATCGCCGTTGATAATTGCGTCAGGATCTGCGTCCGGGGCGGCCAAGGCAGCCCGCAAGAGCCCGTTTCGGAATGCGGGCAGGGGAGTTCGATGAACCGCCGCACTGTGCCTTCGGCTGCCTCAGCATCCGTTCTCTCGAGAGCCGCCTTCTGGATTCCGCTCTTCGCCATTCTGGCCCTCACCGGCCTGTCGAGCGTCAGCCTGCACGCGGAATCGGCCAGCGCGTTCTTCAAGCGCGGCGAGAAGGCCGAGGCGCGCGAGGACTATGACACAGCCCTCGACGACTACCAGAAAGCGACCGCGAAGGCCCCCAAGGACATCACCTACCGCACCGCCTTCTTCAGGGTACGAATCTCAGCCTCGGCGATGCACCTGACCAAAGGCCGCAAGCTGCTCCAGGCTGGCGACGAGCAGGGGGCGCTCACGGAGTTTCTCCACGCCGCCGAGATCGATCCCAGCAACGAGGCCGCGCAGCAGGAAATCGCAAGAGTCCGCCAGAAGCACGGCGAGGTCGTTCCACAAGCTGAGACCAGCCTGCCCCAGGAAGCCGGCAAGCAGGAGGAACTCGACTCGATGGGCGGCCCCGTCGAGCTCAAGCCAATCTCCAATGAACCGTTGACCTTGCACATGACCGAAGACGCCAAGGTGATCTACCAGGCTGTCGCCAAGGCCGCTGGAGTGAATGTCCTGTTTGACCCGGACTACAACGCGAAACGCGTCCAGGTGGACCTCAACAACGTGTCGCTGTTGGATGCGCTGCGCATTGTGGGCACCGTGACCAACACCTTCTGGCACCCGGTCACCTCCAACACGATCTTTGTTGCCGCGAACAGCGCCACCAAACACAGGGATCTCGAAGAGCAGGCCATCGAGACCTTCTACCTGTCCAATGCCTGGCAGCAGAACGACCTGAACGATGTCCAGACTGCCTTGCGCAATGTTCTGGGCGCCAACTTCAAGGTCTACGCAGTGGCCAGCCAGAACGCCATCGTGGTGCGCGGCACGCCTGACGAATTGCTGCTGGCCCAAAAGCTGGTCGACGACCTGGACAAGGCGCGGCCTGAGGTAGTTGTCGACATATCGGTGCTCGAGGTCAGCAAGAACTGGCAGCGGACCCTCGGCATTGAATGGCCCAGCAGTGTCGGCGTCGCCCTGCAGCCGGCCACGTCCACCTCGTCGTCCACGTCCTCTACGACTACCAGCGGGACCACCACGACCACCCCAACTCTCTATGACTTGGCCCACTTGAAGGCGACGGATTTTGCGGTCACCGTCGGATCGGCCACGGCCAACCTGCTGCTGACCGACTCCAATACCAAGATTCTGCAAAATCCCCGCATCCGCGCCACTGACCAGCAGAAAGCGACCATGAAGATCGGCGAGAAGATTCCCATCGCCACCGGTTCCTACCAGACCGGCGCTGCCACCGCGGTCGTCAGTTCGCTGGTCAACACACAGTTCCAGTACCAGGACGTGGGCGTGAATATCGAGATTACGCCCACGGTCCACTACGACCACGATGTGACGCTGAAGATCGTGATCGAGGTGACCTCGCAGACCGGCTCCGTTACCATCAGCGGCGTCACCGAGCCAATCCTGAGTCAGCGCAAAGTTGACCAGGTGATCCGGCTGCGCGAGGGCGAGGCCAGCATCCTGGGGGGAATTCAGGACGATCAGGAGCAGGTGAGCTGGACCGGCATCCCCGGATTGAGCTCGATTCCCATCCTCAAGTACCTGTTCGGGTCAAAGGATCACACCATTCAGGACGATGAACTCGTCTTTCTGGTGGTGCCGCACATCGTCCGCACGCAGACTCTCGACCAGGTGAATCTGCGCACCATCGATACCGGGTCCGGCACGTCGATCCAGCTGCGCCATGTTTCCAGCCCCGGTTCCGGTTCGAGTCCGTCAACCAATGCGCCGCCTGCTGCCCAGCCGGCGCGCCCGGCAGCCGTGCAGCCCAACGTGGGCACGGTCCCCGGCCAGAGCGCGATGGCGGCAGCCCCGGCTGCGCTAAAGCAGTTGAACGAGTCGATGGATGCGTTGGGGCAGACGGCTGCTGTGGCCGTTGCCAACCCCTCGCCCACTGTGCCCGGTACGCTCAACTCCGGGGGAGTGCACTTCGCGCTCAATGCGCCATCCGGACCGGTGGCCGCGGGCACCACCTTCCAGGTCCCGGTGGTGCTGAGCGGCGCAACGGATATCGCTTCGGTGCCCTTGCAGATTCAATACGATCCGGCCAAACTTTCGCTGGTCAACGTCGCTGCCGGCGACTTCCTCAGCCAGGGTGGGCAGATCGTGACGCTGATCCACAAAGACGACGGGCCGGGCTCCATCACCATCGGCGCAGCGCGTCCGCCGGGAGCGCCTGGCGTGAGCGGTTCGGGTGTGGTCTGCGTCCTGAGCTTCCAGGCCAAGGCCGCGGGAGAAAGCATTCTTGATATTACCCGTTCGGCAGCGGCGAACAGCGCCCAGAAGCAGGTGCCTGCCACTGGCGCGCGTGTCGGCATTGTGGTGAAGTAGGCCCATGAGCCCTGTTCTCATCAAACCCGTGTGTATGAGAGAACTCCGGCCAATCCGAACCGGTCATCGCCGTGAGCGCGGCCTTACGCTGATTGAGTTGATGGTGACCGTGGCTATTCTGTCCATACTCGCCTCGGCAGCGGTTCCCATTGCCCGCTTCCAGGTGAAGCGCCAGAACGAGCGCATCCTGCGCTACGATCTGTGGCAGATGCGCGACGCCATCGACCGCTACAAGGATGCAGCCGACCAGCACGCCTTTCAGACCAAGGTCGACAGCCAGAACTATCCGCCCGACCTGGAAACGCTGGTCACAGGCGTGGACGTGCAAGGCAAGAAGTTGAAGTTTCTGCGCCATGTTCCGGTGGACCCCATGACCGGCAAGGCGGAGTGGGGTTATCGCTCCATGCAGGACGACCCTGGGTCGGACTCATGGGACGGAACCAGCGTCTTCGATGTTTATTCAAAGTCCCAGGGGACGGCCCTGGACGGAACCAAATATTCTGACTGGTAGCCGGCTCTGCTGGCAGGGTGAGGGCAAAAAGTGCGCCGGATTCGCAAACAGAACGCGGGCTTTACGCTGATCGAGCTGATGATCGTCATGGCCATCATCGGGGTTCTGGCGGTGGTGGCCGTGCCCAAGTTTGTGAGCGCCATCAAGGCGGCCCGGGAGGCGGTGCTGAAGGAAGACCTGCACGTGCTGCGCTCGGCCATCGACTCCTACACCATGGACAAGCAGAAGGCGCCGCAGTCGCTCGACGACCTGGTCCAGGACGGTTACCTGAAGTCCATCCCCGAGGACCCGATGACCCACAGCAAGGACACCTGGGTTACCGCTACGAGCGATGCGATGTACTCGCTGGACCAGACTGACGCCGGCATTGATGACATTCACTCCGGCTCGGAGGATACTGGCTCTGACGGGCAATCGTATTCCAGTTGGTAAAAGGGAAAGGCAATCATGATTCGACGCACTCATGGCGCGCTCCTGCTGCTGGTATGCATGGCTGCATCCTGCGGCTTCTTACAGGCGCAAACAAACAAGACCATCACCATCCGGATGCTGGATGGCAGAACCGGAAAAATCCTCGAAACTTCGAACGTGCTGATCCGGATTAATCGCCAGGAAACGGTCCATGCCGATTGGGTGAAGCAGAACGAAGACGGTACGGGAAAGTTGACGTTGCCACCGGACGCCACTGTCCTTACGGCTCATGCCACATACGACACAACCATGCAGATTTACGTCAATTGCGATTCAGTCAAGGATAAGGTGGCCGCTGCCGAGCATTGGTACACGGTTTCCGAGATTCTGACCTCGGGGATGGTGGCGCCCAACGGTTGCAGCAAGCGGACCGCCGTTGCCAAACCGGGCGAGTTTGTCTTCTTTGTCAGACCGAATAACTGGCGGGAAGTGATGAAGCAGGATTACTCGGACTGAAGCCGCGGCGCCAAACTGCGGCATTTTTCGCGGACGGTTGAATGTATGACCGTGTGCCCAAGCCTCGCCTCAGCGAACAGGGATTCCCTCCAACAGGATGGAGGAACCTCAATGGAGATCAATCCCAGTCTTGTGGCTATTCAGCTTTCCCCGCCAGCCGCCTCGATCCGTGCCCACAATTCCTTGATTCCGTAGCCGGTCTTGGCTGAAACCGGGAGCACCTCATCCAGTTCCAGCCCCTTTTTCAGCGCCAGCAGGTTGCGGGTGCGCTCGTTGCCGCTCAGCCGGTCGATCTTGGTTGCCGCCACGGCAAACTCGCGTCCTGCGGCCCTTAGCCAGTCGAGCAACTGGCGGTCGCTTTCTTGTGCTGGTACGTTCGAGTCCACCAGACAGACGCACAGTTTGAGCGTCGAGCGGATAGCCAGATAAGGCTCAATGAACGCCGGCCAACCTGCCGAAATGGACTTCGAAATCTTCGCGTAGCCGTAGCCGGGCAGGTCCGCAAATACCAGCTTTCGCCTTTGGCCTTGATCCAGAAGCTCAAAAAAGTTGATCGCCCGCGTCCGTCCCGGCGTCTGCGAAACGCGCGCCGCGTTGTCGCCGGTGAGCGCATTCAGCAGACTTGATTTGCCCACATTCGAGCGCCCCAGAAAGGCAATCTCCGGCACATCCGGTGCAGGGAACTGCTCCGCTGCCAGGGTCGATAACAGGAATTGGGTCGTATAGCGCATAGGAAGTCGGAGAAAACGAGTCAACAAGCCTGCGGGTGCACGGGTAAGACCATCTTCCTTGAGAATACACGGGAGGACCGCGCGGAATGGACCACTTGGATTCCCTTCCACTCGCAATAGGGTCCGAGTTTTCCTTGAGTTTCGGTCTCGCGCCGCACAGGGCGGGCACGGCGCAAGACCATCGGGTTCGCTACGGTTCTGTATAGACGTAATCGGTGGACTGCCACGCTCCGTCGATCTCCG
>Ga0181520_10001288_pt1 | contig 51460 bp, 42 predicted proteins | sample PEATcosm2014_Bin_29_FD_132451 | JGI IMG/M metagenome (GOLD analysis project Ga0181520, IMG submission 132451) | Peatland microbial communities from MTU Mesocosm Facility, Houghton, MI, USA - PEATcosm2014_Bin02_30_metaG | ecosystem: Environmental > Terrestrial > Soil > Wetlands > Peat | place... | reverse complement strand
CATGCCCTCGATCAACGAGTGCGGGTCGCTCTCGATTTCGTTGCGGTTCATATAGGCGCCGGGGTCGCCTTCGTCCGCATTGCAGATGATGTATTTCTGGCTGGCCTTGTTCTTGGACAGGAACTCCCACTTGTTTCCGGTGAGATATCCCGCGCCGCCCCGTCCGCGCAACTTCGACGCCTTGACCTGCTCGATCACCGCCTCCGGGTGCCCTTCGATCAGGACCTTGTACAAGGCCTGGTAGCCTCCCACCGCCATGTACTCTTCCAGATCGTCCGGATCGATGAAGCCACAATTGCGCGTGACGATCTTCTTCTGCCCGCGGAAGAACGGAACCTCATCCCAATTGCGCAGCTCCGGCCACGCGGCTCCGTACTTGATGTGCGATGTGATGTGGTCCCATTCCTCGATCTTGCAGTACGCCAGGTCCGGCGTCACGTTGTTGGTCGCCACATCGTGCAGGATGCGCGTCACGTCGCTCGATTGCACCCGGTGCAGCACCACCAGCGGCCGCCCCGGCAGGCGCACCGAGACCAGCGGTTCCTCCGAGCAAGGCCCGAGGCAGCCCACGCTGGCGAGCGACACGTCCGCGCCCGCCCGGTCGATCTGCTCGGCGAAAGCATGGTACAGGCCCTCGGCGCCGTTGCCGCGCCCGCAGGTGCCCATGCCGACCGCAATGCGGGCGCGCGACGGCACCAGTTTCGCCAGACCTCGCTCGCGCACGTCGCTAAAAGCGTTGATATCCAGAATCCGCGTCATCGGTCATGACCCTCGGCGATAGCCGCCACTTCGCGCGCCAGTTGTCGCTCATTCACGTGGCCGCAGATGCGATGGTCCAGCTCCACGACCGGCGCCAGCGCGCACTGCCCGAAGCACGCCACCGTGCGCACGGTGAACTTTCCGTCCGGCGACGTGGGCGATTCGTCTTCGCCTCCGTTGATCCCCAAATCCAGCTTGACGCTCTCCAGCAGACTGCGCGAGCCCCGTGTGTGGCACGCCGTTCCGCGGCAGATGCAGATCGTGTGCTCGCCTTGCGGTTTCAGGTTGAACAGCGCATAGAAGGTCGCTACGCTGTAGATCCGCGCCGGCGGGATCTTCATCGCCGACGCGATGTAGCGCAGGGTCGCCTCCGGGAGATACTTTTGGGGCTGACGATTCTGGACGGCTTCCAGGATGGCCAACAGCGCGCCGGGACGGCCGCTGCGGCTGGCAATCACCTGGTCGATGAATGCTTCCATGGCCCCAAAATAACACCTATACGTCCTGAAATGGAAATGGGGTTGGGAGCGGGACTGGCAGGACACCCGAGACGCCGACTTGTCCATAGCTGAATCGGTGGTTCGCGAGCTGAATCGGTGGTTCGCGCCAGATAACGATCGAGAGTATTCCTCAGCTACCCAATGGGATCGTTCCTGGTACCCGTGGCCTTGCCAGGTATGGCATACCGGATTACAATCAAACCGCCAGTTTTTTTGGGGTTGTTTCGCAATCAATGACGCTGTTTCACAATCGAGAGTTGATTTTGCTACGGAGGTCGAATGCAACGTTGGCATCGCGCGCTACTAGTTGGCGCCATCGTACTGGTCCCTTTCACGGCATGTTTCGCGCAGGAATCGCGCGGCAGCATCACCGGCGTAGTCACTGACGCGCAAAATGCGGTCGTCGACAACGTAACGGTGGTTGTCACCAATACAGCGACAAACGTATCGAACCGCGCCGTCACAAATCAGACGGGCTATTTCGAAGTCGATTTTCTGCTTCCCGGGTCGTACTCGGTCTCGGCGGAGGCCAGTGGATTCGAGAAGCTGATCCGCACCGGCATTACCTTGAACACCGGCGACCGCCTGGCGGTCAACCTGCAACTTCAGGTGGGCAAGACGTCCACTTCGATTGAGGTCTCCGCCGACGCGCCGTTACTGCAAACCACTAGTGCCGTGGGTGGCCGCGTGCTCGATACGCGCGACATTGCCAACCTTCCGGTCACCACCATGAACCCCTGGGCGCTGCAGGCGATCACTCCGGGCGCGGTGTTCACCGGTTCGCCTGGCATCAGCCGCGTTATGGATCACGCCGGCACGGCCAGTTACGACATCATGGGTCTCGGCACCGGCACCAACGAATTCCTGCTGGACGGCAACCCGGTCACCGGGACCAACGGCGGACGCGCCGGTTTCGTTCCTTCGTCGGAAGCGGTGGACGAGGTGCGCATCGAGACCAACGCTTTCGACGCCTCCCTGGGTCACAGCGTGGGCGCCTACATCAGCGGCACCACCAAGTTTGGCACCAACAGCATTCATGGCTCGGGGTTCGCGCAGTATATGTGGTACCGCATCAACGGCACCAACGAGTTCACTCGGGCCAACTACCTGGCGCAGGAGGCGGCCGGCACGTGGCCAGCCGGACAGAACGAAAATCCCGGCGGCCGGTTCTTCCAGCCGGGCTTCAGCTTCGGCGGACCCGTGTACATCCCCAAGATTATCAACGGCAAGAACAAATTGTTCTTCTACATCGAGTACGATCACATCACCAGCATCCAGCCCAGCCCCGTAAATGTGGACTACTGGGTGCCCACCGACGCGCAGCGGCAGGGCAACTTTTCGGACCTCTCGGCGTACAACGCCGTCGCCTACACCATTTACGATCCCCGTTCGGCGGTGACGTCGACCGCTGGCCACATCTCCCGTACGCCGTTCCCGAGCAATACCATTCCGGCTTCGATGTACGCGAACACCCCGTTCTACAAGTTCTTTCAGCAACTCTATCCGGAACCCAATTTCACGCCCAAGACTCCCGACGGCTTCAACTATGTGGATTCGGCACAGCCCTACAACGACTATCTGCCGTCGCTGGTCAACCGCATCGACTATAACATCACCAGCACTCAGCGGCTGAGCGGCAAATGGTATTACAACCACCGCTTTTCGGACAATTACGACTGGGCGCACAACAGCCCGCTGAGGGGATATGAGTCGAACGGTTTGTGGCGGCCCACCCGCGGCGGCAGCCTGGACTACATGAAGGCCATCAATCCGAGTAACGTCCTGGATATCACGGTGAGCGTCACGCAGTACGCGGAAGGCGACAAGCAGCCCATCAAGAACAAATACACCGCCGGGGACGCCGGGCTGCCATCTTACATTGATCAACAGGCGGGCCTGTTGGGCGCGGACGGCCTCCCGGGCTTTTTGATCGGGGAGACCAGCACCAGTTCCAATATTACCCCCCAGGTTTACGCCAACATCGCGTCCACCAGTTATGAGGGATATTCCGGCCCCGGCATAAACCAACGCGGAACCACGGAGCAGTTAGCCGGTAAGATGTCCTCCGTCTGGGGTAAGCACACGCTGAAATACGGGGTGGAAGAACGGCGCTACCATTACGCCACGTTCCTCTCCGGCTCTTGCACCACCGGTTGCTACACATTCGAAAACAACTTCTTCACGGCTAGCGACACCACCACCACTGCCTCGCAGCTCGGCCTATCCTGGGCCTCCTTCATGACTGGCATGCCGAATGCCGCCAGCCTTGCCATCAGCGACACAGGCTACTACAGCACGCCGTACCATGCCGCATATATTCAGGACAACTTCCGCGTCACCGATCGTTTGCAGTTGATCTTTGGACTCCGCTTCGAATACGAGCAGGGCACCAGCGAGCGCTTCGACCGCGGCTTGTCGGGCGCCTACAACTTCGGCTTCACGCCGGCGTACGCGTCGGCGGTCGAGGCGGCATACAAAACCAATGGAAACGGCTTCCTGCCCTCGAGCATCACGGTCCAGGGCGGTCCCACGTATCTCGGCCAACCTTACAGCACCATGACTGGCGGCACCAAGCGGCCCCTGCCGAACTTCAGCGCCGTCTATGCGTTTAATCCAAAGACGGTGCTCCGATTCGGCACCGGCCTCTTCTCCGACACGTTCAATTCCATGACCAGCCGCCCAGGCGAGCAAGGGTACAGTCAGACCACCAGCGCCGTCATGACCACGGATAACGGCCTGACCTTCTGCTGCGGCATCGGCGCAGCCGCGAACGTGGGCACCAACAACATCATGTCGAATCCCTTCCCGACGCTCGCCAGCGGAGGGCATTTCGTGTTACCCACGGGCAACGCTCTCGGCTCGGACATCCAGGATGGTCAAAGCTTCACGTATTACCCACGCGACTACACACCCACGTGGGAGCAACGTTGGAGGCTTGGCGTTCAACGCGAGATTTTCGCGAACCAGGTAATTGACGTCTCTTACAACGGAGGCTACGCCTCCTCTCCGATGAACAAGAACCTCAGCGATTTGCCGGCCCAATACTGGAATTTCAGCGACCAGTTGAATAGCGGGGTAGATGCGCAAATGAAGGCAACCGTTCCCAATCCCTTTCTGGACACTAACTTCTCCAGTTTGGGGAGTTCGAGCGCAGCTCTCTATAACTACTTAAGCTCCCTGAGCTGGTTCACCAGTAAGACCCTGCAGGTGCAGCAACTCCTGCGGCAAGACCTGAATTCGGGAGCGGCTCTCACCGAGGCCGGCGGCTTCCGCAACATCACGATGTACAACGACGTGGAGGCTATGTATCAGAAGCGCTTCTCCAAGGGACTGCAGACCGCGTTCATGTACACGCATGTGTGGTCGCGGAATCAATGGGTGGAGAACCAGTTCGACCAGACGCCGGAATGGCAGCCTAACCCGAATTCGCGTCCCAACCGGTTTGTCTGGACCTGGGTCTGGGAACTGCCCTTCGGCAAAGGCCACCAGTGGGTCAAGGAAGGACCGATGCAACACGTCCTTGGCGGATGGCAGTTGAGCGGAATCTATCAGTGGCAAAGCGGCCCGCTGATCACGTGGGGCAACGTATACTACTACGGCAATCTGGACCAACTCGTATCCGCCCTTGACGAGGCCCAGACGCACCGGAACAGCATTCACCAGTGGTACAGCACGGCGGCGGATTACAGCAACCTGCTGAACTCGGCCGATTCTGCGTCCGGCGCGATTCCTGCCGGTTTCATCGGCTTCGAAGGACGTTCGGCCTTCCAGCCCGGAACCTACCAGGCGCGCTTGATGCCGGAATACGTCGACGGTCTTCGCGCCGATATCATCAACAACTGGGATGCCAGGATCTACCGTAAGTTCGCACTCTACGAACGCCTGAACGCGAGTTTCTCGGTGGACTTGATGAATGCCGCCAACCGCGTGCAGTACTCCGCTCCGACTGTCACTCCCACTTCCTCGCTGTTCGGACAGGTGACGGCTCAGGCTAACGGACCGCGCCAGATTCAGTTCAACGTGCGCGTGGATTTCTAAGCGTAGTTACTGAACCTTTCCCCAGGGAGCCGCTTCAACGCGGCTCCCTTTTTTTTGCGATGTTTGAGGGAGGCCGCGGGACAACACCTACGCATCCTGGAATGGAAATGCGCGTCGGAGCAGGTTGCTCGCCGCGCCCAAGCGGCGCTCGCGTTCCGGTAATGGGGTAGCTCGGTCCGCGGTTTCCGCCTGGGCGCCGGCTACAATCGGCACGGGCGGGTGGCCAGGTACATGCCGCTCGCCGGCGCCAGCAGGAAAACGCGGCCGGACCCCGCCGGTACAATCCGGTGGGCGCTGGTCACGCCTAAACCGAGCAGCAGCGTCTCGGGCAGCGAGAAATCGGCCTCCGGATGCGCCTCGATCAGGCACTTAACTTCGGCCGGAGAATGGGGCCAGATCGCCGTGGCCACCGCCGCATCGGACGGCAGGTTGAAAAACTCCAGCCGGCTACGGAAAATGGGCCGCCAGGTTTCCAATTGGTTGTACTGCGATACGGTGGTGGAGATCCCGAGCCAGCCAAAGTCGAGCGGAGGGCGCTGCGTCCCGCCAGGCCGTTCGGGCGCCATCCAGCAGTAACGCACCCGCGCGAGCGGCAGGTCCGACGAGTAGAATTCATCATGGGGCTCAACCAGGATCAGGTCGTTGCTGCGATGTCGCGCGCAATACGACTCGAGACCCGCGACCTCCGGGAGTTGGGCCGCTCGACCCGCCGGAATGGCCCAGACTGGCGAACCGGACACTGCCTTGACCACAGCACACACCACCAATGCGGCCAGTGCCGGCGCCCGCCCCCGGCGTGGCAGCATGGCGAGCAGTTCCGCCGATAGCACCGCCAGTGGTGGGATCAACGGGAGCACATAGGAACCCGAGCGGAAGCGGAAGGCAAACAACGCTGCGACGACCGCCGCGGTCCAGGCCAGCAAGACCGAACGCTGCCGCCACTTCAAGAGCAGGGGCGCCAGAGAGAGAGCTGCGGTCGCGCTGAGCACCGGATCCGTGAGGAACAAACGGCGAGCGTAAAAGACCAGGTGGTTCTCGTTCGAATACTGTGGGGGAGCGGTGACGCCCACCGCAAGATGCTGCGTGAGGATATACTCCGCCACGAACCAGCGCGGGTGTGCCGCTAGTTGGTATAGGTGCCACGGCAAGGCCACGGCCGCGGCGACCGCACAGACCGCAGCCACACGCGCCGGGCGCGGACGCGAATCGCGGGGCGCCAGCGCCGTGTGGATCGCTAGCGCGATCAGGGGCAGAAGCCCGGCGGCGCCCTTGGTCATGAGGGCCGCGCCCGAGCACACCGCAAAGATCCAGAACGAAGATGCGCGGCCAAGCGCAGGGTCGCGCGCCAGCACGCACATGGCCGTCACCAGCCACAAAGTCAGCAGCATGTCCGTCATCGCGAACCGCGCAAAGACGTAGAACAGGTGACTGAAGGTCAGCAGCAGGACCGCGCCCGCGGCCACCGCCAGGGAGTGCATTCTCAAGACCAGCAAAAACACCAGCGCCGTGATCGACGCCGCCGCGATGAGCGATGGCACTCGCAGAGCCCAGGCCGAGATTCCGAAGATCCGGATGCTCCCCGCGACCAGCCATTGCAGCAGCGGCGGCTTGTTCAGAACGTAGCGGCCCAGGTAAGTCGGCGTCAGCCAGTGGCCGTCTGTGACCATCTCGATAGCTTCGCGTCCATAAACCGCTTCATCCTGCGACGCGATGTGGCTGACCGGGTCGGAGTACACGCTCGCAATCCCACTCTGTTCGACACCCAGGCTGAACCACGCGAGCGATGCCACAAATACCCCGGCAGCCGCCAGGTATCGAATGGTGCCGATCGAAGCCATGGGGTCATTCTAGCGCCTGAGCCGACGGCTGTCTGGTGGAGAAAACGGCGCCCGCTCGGCGCCGCTACCGCAGCCGCAGGCTGTTGGTCACCACGGTGACGCTCGACAGGGCCATGGCAGCGGACGCCAACATGGGGGAAAGCAGGCCCAGCGCGGCTATTGGGATGCCGACCGTGTTGTAGGCGAAGGCCCAGAACAGGTTCTGCCGAATGATGCGCATGGTGCGGCGGGAAAGCTCGATCGCGTCGGGCACGCCATTGAGGTTGCCGCGCATGAGCGTGATGTCGCCGGCCTCGATGGCGATGTCGGTTCCGGAGCCCATGGCGATCCCCAAATCCGCCTGGGCCAGCGCGGGAGCGTCGTTGATACCATCGCCGACCATGGCCACGCATTTGCCGGCGGCCTGCAACGCGCGAATCTCGGCGGCTTTTTGATCGGGGAGCACCTCGGCCAGCACGTGGTCAATGCCGGCCTCGCGCGCCACACGTTCGGCAACGGCGCGGCTGTCGCCGGTGAGCATCCACACTTCGAGGCCCATGGCGCGCAATTGGGCGACAGCGGCAGCGGCTTCGGGCTTGATGGTGTCGGCGATTTCGAAGCTGCCCGCCGCCGCGCCATCCACCGTCACCGTGACTCCCGGCCGGCTCACCACAACCTGGCGCCCGTCCACGCGAGCGTGCACGCCGTGGCCGGCTGTGGCTGCAAATTCAGCCGGCTCCGCGAGCGCGACACCACGCCCGGCCGCCGCTTCCACCACGGCTTTGCCCAGCGGATGTTCCGAGTAGCGTTCGGCGCTGGCGGCCAGGCGCAGCAGGTCGCCTTCGCTGAAGCCCGCGGCTGGATGGATGGCGGTGACCAACGGCTTGCCATGCGTGAGCGTGCCGGTCTTATCGAGCACCACAGTATCGATGCGATACGCCATTTCGAGCGATTCCCCACCCTTGATGAGAATGCCGCGCTCGGCGCCGCGCCCGGTGCCGACCATGATGGCGGTGGGCGTGGCCAGCCCCAGTGCGCACGGGCAGGCGATGATCAGCACCGCTACCGCGTTCACCATGGCAGTAGCAAACGGCGCGAGGAAAAGCCACACCACGAAAGTGACGACAGCCGCTGCCAGCACGCCCAGCGTGAAGTAGCCGCTCACCACATCCGCCAGCCGCGCCACGGGCGCGCGTTCCCCTTGCGCCCGGCGCACCATTTCGATCATCCGCCGCAGGGCGGTTCCGCTGCCCACCTGGGTAGCCGTGAAGCGGAAGCTGCCGGAACGGCTGAAGGCGCCCGCAAAGACCGCGCCGCCCGGGCCTTTTTCGACCGGCATGCTTTCGCCGGTGAGCATGGATTCGTCGATGGCCGATTCGCCCGCTACGATGGCGCCATCCACCGGAATGCGCTCGCCCGGCCGCACCACGACGGTGTCCCCGCGGCGCACGTCAGCCACCGGGACTTCCAGCTCCGCGCCATCGCGCAGAACGCGCGCGCGGGGCGGCTCGAGATCCATCAGCCGCCGTATGGCTGCGCCGGCTTTGGCGCGGGCGCGCGCCTCCAGCAGGCGGCCGGTGAGGATCAGCGCGACGATGACCGCGGCAGCTTCAAAATACACTTCATGGCCGCCGCGCGCGGTCTCGTAAACCGAATACAGAAACGCGGTGCCGGTGCCCAGCGCGATCAGCGAATTCATGTTGGCCGAGCGGTGCCGTAGCGCGCTCCACGCCGCCCGGTAAAACCCGGCTCCGGAATAGAACACCACCGGCAGCGTCAGCGCCAGTTGCATCCAGGGCCAGCGGTGCAGCATGCCGAGCACCATCACCGGCAAAGCAAAGCAGACGGCAACGATCAGCCGGCGTTGGTAGAGCGACTCGGCCGGCGGGCGCGCGCCGTCCTCGGGCACGCTGTAGCCCAGCTTCTCGATGGCGCTGACGAAATCGCGCACACGCGCGCGGGCCGGATCGTATTCCACGGTCGCGGTCTCGGTCGCCAGGTTGACGCTGGCGCGCTCGACACCGGGGGTCGCAGCGAGGGCCAGCTCAATCGAGCGGGCGCAGGCGGCGCAGGTCATGCCGCCCACGGCCAAGTCGATACGCTCGGGCGCGGTGACGCTCATGCCCCTACTTCGTAGCCGAGCTGGCGGATGGCGACGGCCAGTGCTTCCGGGTTCACACGCGCGGGATCATATTCCACATCGGCCGTGGCGGAGCTGAGGTCCACGCTGGCCTTGCCGACGCCGGGCGTCGAGGCCAGCTTGCGCTCCACGCTGCGCGCGCAGTTGGCACAGGTCATGCCATGTATGGAAAATCTCACAGTCGAATGGTCCATACTTTATATGATGCGCTCTTGGCCCTCGCCGTCACAGGAGGCGTTTTGACTTTCGCGGATCTGGCTCTGGCGCGCCGCATTGAGGGCGCGCAAACCGCCCAGGCGCTCGGCTGCGCGCCGGGAGGCGCCGCGTCGCTCGAGATCGCCGGCGGTTGTGCTATTTTCGCGGGCGTCGAGTCGCCGCTCACCCAAGCCGTCGGGCTGGGCTTGAACGGCGCCGTGAGCGAGGCCGAGCTGGACGAGTTGGAAAGCTTTTTCCGCTGCCGCGGCGCGCGGATCGCCATCGAAGTCTGTCCGCTGGCCGACGCCTGCTTCCTGGAGATGCTGGGCGTGCGCGGTTATCGCGTAGGCCAGTTCGATAACGTGCTGGCCCGGAGCCTCGCCGGAGTCGAAATCGTCATCACCCCGCGCGTGCGCAGGGCGACGCCTAACGAATCCGACCTGTGGGCGCACACCGTGGGACGGGGCTTTTTCGAGCAAACCGAGCTGACCACCGAGGAAATGGACGTGGGCCGCTGGGTGTTCGGCATGCCCGGCGCGATGTGCTACCTGGCCTGTGCGGAAGGCGGCACGCCGGCCGGCGGAGCCGCGCTCATCGTCACCCAGGGACTGGCCACGCTCTTCGCCGACGGTGTGGCGCGCCCCTATCGCCGCCAGCGCCTGCATCAGGAGCTGATTGCGGCGCGGCTCAATGAAGCGCTGGCGCAGGGCTGCGACATGGCCGCCGCCGCCACCGCTCCGGCCGGCGCCTCGCAGCGCAATTACGAACGCCTCGGCTTTCAGGTGGTCTACACCAGGGTAACGCTGACCAAGTAGGTCAGGGCCGCTTCGCCAGAATCGTCCTGATTTGATCCAGGGATGCGGCGATTCTTCGCAGCGGTTGGACGACAAGCGCGACCATCCACCAGGCCGCACAAACTATAACCCGGACCAACACCCAAGGAGCCAAATCAGTGGAAAAAGATGACATTATCTGCTACCACCTCCTTACGGCGAGAGTAGCATGGCAGCGGCGCAGGCAGGGCCTAAAGGCCGTGTTGAGTTGTTGCTGCGATGGCGCGGCTTGAAGCCGTGCCCTGATACAAGGCTTCGGAGCCTTGTTGCGAACCGGTGAGACAGGGCACTGGGAGATTACCGAGATTTCCACAGCGACGCGGCCACTACGTCCAATAGGCCGAGGTTGCTCATCGTGACGTCCGACAACCGGCTCGTGGTTTGCCTGGTTGGCTTGGCAGTCTGGATCCTGCTCAGCAGCCTGGACGACCTGTTCATTGCGCTGGTCGCCATCTTCCCGAAGGGCGCGCGCCGGTGCCGCTGGCCCACGGAAACGGAGTTCGCCGGCACTCGCGAACGTCGCATCGCCATTCTGGTTCCGTTGTGGAAGGAAGAGCGCGTCATCGGGCGGATGCTGGAACGCAACCAGGCTGCCATCCAGTACGACAATTACGATTTCTTCGCCGGCGCGTATCGGAACGACGCGCTCACCGTGGCAGCAGTCGCCGAGGCCGCCCGCCGTTCTTCCCGCGTACACCTCGCCGTGGTACAACACGACGGACCCACCTCCAAAGGCGATTGCCTCAATGCGATCTTCGATTGCCTGCTCGAGTATGAAGCCGCCCAAGGCATCCGGTACGAAGCGATCGTGACCCACGATGCCGAGGACGTGGTAGCGCCGGAATCGCTGCGGCTCATCAACTGGTTCTCCCGCGATTACCAGATGGTGCAAATCCCGGTGCTGCCATTGCCCACCGGACTCGCCGAGATGACTCACGGCGTCTACTGCGACGAGTTCACCGAGTGCCAGCTCAAGGACCTTCCGGCGCGCCAGCGGCTAGGCGGATTTCTGCCCTCCTGCGGAGTCGGCACGGGCTTCGAGCGCATGGCGCTGGAGCGGCTGGCGGCCACCCGCGGCGGCCGCATTTTCGACCCCGCCTGCCTGACCGAAGACTATGAGAACGGCTTCCGCCTGCACGCGCTCGGCTGCCGGCAGATCCTGGTGCCGCTGCGGCTTCCCGCGTCCGCGCTGGTGGCCACGCGCGAATATTTTCCGCGCCGCCTGCCCGCCGCCATCCGGCAGCGCAGCCGGTGGGTGGCCGGCATCGCGCTGCAAGGCTGGGAGCACCATGGCTGGCGCGCCCCGCTGCGCCAATTGTATTTTTTCTGGCGCGACCGCAAGGGCCTCTTGGGGAACCTGCTGTCGCCCATCGCCAATCTGCTGTTTCTTGGCTGGGTGTGCGGCTGGCGCGGCATCGGCGGCGTTCCCGCGTGGGCGGCCCGCTTGTGCACGGCGACTTTGAGCCTGTCGCTGATCCACTTCCTGATCCGCACGGCGTTAAGCGGGCGGGTTTACGGCTGGCGGTTCGCCGCCGGCGTGCTGCCGCGCATGTTCTGGGGCAACCTGCTGAACTGCGCGGCCACCATTTCCGCTTTGCGCCAGTTTGCCGCCGCGCGCCTGCGCGGGCGCGCCCTGGCCTGGCGCAAAACCGACCACAAGTATCCGGCCTGCTACATCCCGGGGCAGGACCGGCTGGGCGAGTTGCTGGTGCGGATGCGGGCCATCTCGCTCGAGGACCTCCAGGCCGCGCTAGCCACCTGCCCGCCTGGCACGCGCCTCGGCGAGCACCTGCTCGCGTTGCGCAAGCTGAAAGAGGAACAGCTCTACCAGGCGCTGAGCGCGCAGGCGGGCCTGGAACTGGGCGTCCCGGATGCCGGCGAAGTTACTCTCGCGGCCACCCGCGCGCTGCCCGCCCAGACCATCCGACGCTTCAGCGTGCTCCCTTACCGCGTCGATTTCGGCCAGCTCCACCTACTGACCCCCGAGGTGCCCTCGCCGCGCATGACGCGCGAATTGGCGGCCCTGTGCCCGCTCGACCTGCGCTTCCGCCTGGTCCGCCCCAAGGAATTTGAGCGCCTGTGCGAGCAGTATCTGGCGTGAAAGAGGCAGCCAATACCGGTTTGATTCTGGATCAGCGGGGCGGCGCGCCGGGTCGTCGCCAGAATTTCAAGAGATCGGAACCTACGGAGACCTGACGGTCGTGACCTTGTCGCGCACGGCGCGCAGCGGGTCGGCATCGAGAACCGTCCGCCATTCGTACGCGCTCCGCACCGGGCCTTGGTCCCGATTGCTGCGCCGGTCGTCCAGAATCGAGTTGCAGACCGCGACACAATCAGCGCAGATGTAGCAGAATGGCGTTAGCGGATCGTCGTTCGACGGAGAAGCAATCAACTCGCCGGCCGCATCCTCTCCCTTGTGGCAGAAAGAACAGCGTGGCGCCTCTTTGCGACTCGAGCGCTTGCAGAACATTGAGCTTCTGCCCAGGCACTCCGATTCTATCCCGTTTCGCCGGCCACGCCGAGATGCAGGGCGACAATACCTCCGGTGAGATACTCGTAGCTCACTTCGGCAAAGCCGGCGCGGCGCATCTCACCGGCGAGTTCCGCGGCTGTGGGAAACTTGCGCACCGATTCCGGCAGATAGATGTAAGCGTCGCGCGATCCGGAAAGCGCGCCGCCGATGATCGGCAGAATGCGCCGCGAGTAGAAATTGTAGAGCGCGGCGAAGGCTCGGTTGGGCGGCTGGGAGAATTCGAGGATGGCGGCCATGCCTCCCACCGCCAGCACGCGGCGCATTTCCGCGAGACCGGCCGCGTAGTTGGCCAGGTTGCGAAAGCCGAACGCCACCGTCAGCAGATCGACCGAACCGTCGCCCAGCGGCAGGCGCAAGGCGTCGGATTCAAAGAGGGCGATACGCGCTTGCCGCGCGTCCGCCTTTTGCCGCGCTCCCAGCAGCATGGGATGGCAGAAATCCGATCCCAGCACCAGCCCGCCGCGGCTGCGGGCCAGCGTGAGCGCCAGGTCGCCGGTTCCGCAGCAGATATCGAGCACTCGCGCTTTGGGCCGGTCCAGGATGTGCCGCACCCGACCAACCGTGTGAGCGCGCCAGTAACGGTCGATGTTGAAGGACAGCAGATGGTTGGCCAGATCGTAGCGGTGAGCCACGCGGCCGAACATGTCCCGCACCCAGAGAGCGGCCTCCCGCTCATTGCGGGCGCCTTCCGGCGTGGTGCCTTTCATGAAAGAGCGAACCTGATGGCGTCCAGCACCAACTGCTCGTCGATCCCGGCGACCACCTCCGCCGCGCCGATGCGAACCGGCAGCACGAAATGGACCTTGCCGCGCACCGTCTTTTTGTCGTGCACCAGACGCGCCAGCAAGCGCTCCGCCTGGATTCCCTCAAGCGATGGAATCGGCCCGTAACGCCCGATCAGATCGAGTATTTGCCCGGCGGCCGCGGCGGACAGTTGCCCGGCGCTTTCGCCCAGTCGCACCGCCGCGCGCATGCCGAACTCGACTGCCTCGCCGTGCAGGAAACGGCGGTATGCGGTTTCCGCTTCGAGCGCGTGCCCGAAGGTATGACCGAGATTGAGGATGCGCCGCAGGCCGCCCTCCCGCTCGTCGGCTGAAACCACTTCGCATTTCATGCGAACCGAATCGGCGATGATGCGGTTCACCGCCTCCGGCGCACGCGCCAGCACATCGGCGCTGCGCCGGCAGAGGAAATGGAACAGCTCAGGCTCGCGAATAATCCCGGCCTTGACGATCTCCCACAGCCCCGCGCGGTATTCGCGCTCGGGCAAAGTGTCGAGCGCGGAGGGATCGATCAGCACCGCGATCGGCTGGTGGAAGCTGCCCACCAGGTTCTTGCCGCTCTCCAGGTTGACTCCGGTCTTGCCGCCTATGCCAGCGTCCACTTGCGCCAGCAGCGTTGTGGGAATCTGAATCAGCGGAATGCCGCGCATAAAGATGGCTGCCAGGAACCCGCCCATGTCGGTGACAATGCCGCCGCCGAAGGCCATCACGACGCTGGCGCGGTCGCCGCCCGCCAGCACCATTCGTTCGGCCAAACTTTCCAGCGGCGCCATCCGCTTGTTCTCTTCGCCGCCCGGCAGGTAGAGGACTTCGTGCGCCACATCGCGCAGGCCCGCGGCCAGAGCCGCTCCCTGGTGCCGCCACACGTCGTCGGTCGAGACCACGAACACCTTACCGGCTCGGGCGGGCACGAACCGCGCGGCGCGGCCAATGATGCCGCGCTCGACGATGGCGTCATAACACCCCTGCGGCGTCTCGACGCGAAAAGAGGGCATACGCACTTTTGTACCACGGGCACGGCCGCTGCATCGGCCATCAGCCGAGTTGCCAGCCGCGCGGGTCAGAGTTAGGGGTGGTGGAAAACGGTTGGCAGGCGAAAGCGCCGGTTTGCCCCGCTTGTTTTCGCCGTAGCTAAAACAGAAACTCGTTGCGCGCGGCTTGCTGGTACAGACCCGACTTGGCCAAATGGTAGCGGTATGGATTGACCGGCGCGCCGCCGATGCGCACTTCGTAATGCAGGTGCGGCGCCGTGGTGCGTCCGGTGGCGCCCACCTCGCCCACGATCTGGCCCAGACGCACAGCCTGTCCCGTCTGCACGAAGCAGTGCGAGAGGTGGGCATAGAACGTGCGAATGCCACCGCCGTGATCCACCTCGACCATCAGACCGTATCCGCCTTCCCACGAAGCCCCCAGCACCACGCCATCGGCCGTGGCGCGCACCGGAGTTCCGGGCGGAGCGGAGATATCGACGCCGGTGTGAAACGCTCCCTCCCCCGAGAACGGGTCCATTCGCCCACCGAAGGCTCCCGTCAATCGACCCGCCACCGGCCAGATGCTCGGCCGCGCGTTGGCCGGCTGAATCCAGCGCGTGCGGTCGCTGTGCAATTCCATCGCATTGGCGCTGCGCAAGAAGTTGTACTCTTCCACACTCTCAGCGAAGCTCGGCGTCAGCTTGCCTTCGCTCGAAATATCCGAAGGTCCTGCCAGCTTCTGTTTGATGCCGTAAGCGATCGATACTTCCTGGGCGTAAATTTCCAGGCTGGCCAACTGCTGGTCGGTCTGATTTACAACTTTCTGGAGATTCTGATAACGCGTGCGCAGGGTGTCCGCTTCGCGTCTCAGGGCGTTGTAATTGGCCACTTTCCACGCCATGCGCGCGTAGCTAGCCACAAAACCAAAAACCGTGAAGCAGCCGAGCAGGGCCAACCCAAGAATGGCATAGACAGCCTGATGCGGAATATGAATTCGGCGAAGCCTGCCGCGGAGGGAGTGGGCCACTACCACGACAAAGTATTCCTGCCTCATAGTCTTCTCCGGCCGGACCTTGTGAGATTCGGAGGGTTATCCGCAAGGCCCAGTGGGGCTACTCGGTCACACTATCGAAAGAGAGCGAAGGCCCTACTGTAACAACCGCCCACAGTGATGTCAAGCGCCCCAAATGGGGGGACCGGGGGGCCAAAATGGTCTTGTGAAGACCGGTGGTGGTCGGTTCGGAATTGGGCTTCCCCAGCCACCTATCCTGCCCAAGCGACGCACTCAGGCTCGATGGATATGGAACAGCCCAAGATACCCAGGGCAGGATCGACGTCCCGGCCGACGTCCAGCTCAGGACGGCCGTCATCTCAGATATGCACGATTTGCCGTCGGCTTTGGTGGGATGATGCCTCCTGTGAGCGTGGCGCGGAAGCCAGCCCCGGCTGGCCCCTGGACCCGGAAACGCCGAGATGAACCTCGCCGCGGCACATACGATTGCGTGCGCCACGGCGCTTACCGCAGTTCTTCCATTACTTCTTCGAGCGCGGCGCGCGAGGGGCGCACGCGCGATTCGGGCAGGGTGGCGATAGGCTCGGCGGGCAGGTTCAGCAGGTCGAGGAAAGTGGGTTTGCCGGTGTTGACGTAGAGCACGCCGGTGAGCACTTCGCCCTTGGTCTCGGCTTCCTCGATGGCGGCCATCGCGGCGAGGCGGCTGGTGGGATTGAAATCGCGGCCCAGCTTGCGGATGCGCAGATGCGAGCCGTCGTGAAGCCTCACGTCCATCGCTTCACCCTCGGGAATCTCCACCACGATATCCTCGTGGGCGGGCACGTAATCCAGTTCGTTCAGCACCAGGTCGTGATCTTTCATGTAGGCGTAGCTCTTGGTGGACCCCAGGTGATCGTTGAAGGTCACGCAGGGAGAAACCACGTCGATCACCGAGAGCCCGCGATGGGAAATGGCGGTCTTCAGGATGGTCTGCAATTGCTTCTTGTCGCCGCTGAAGGAGCGCGCCACAAAGGTGGCGCCCCACTGTAAGGCCAGCGCGCAGCAGTCGAACGGCGGCAGATCGTTGGCCGCGCCGGTTTTCTGCGTGGAGCCCAGATCGGCGGTGGCGGAAAACTGGCCCTTGGTGAGGCCGTACACGCCGTTGTCCTCGATGACGTAGATCATCGGAAGGTTGCGGCGCACCAGGTGCATGAACTGGCCGAGACCGATGGAGGCGGTGTCGCCATCGCCGGTGACGCCCAGGCCGAGCAGGTTGCTGTTGGCCAGGATGGCTCCGGTGGCGAGAGCCGGCATGCGGCCGTGCACACCGTTGAAAGCGTGCGAAGACCCAAGAAAGTACGCGGGTGATTTCGACGAGCAGCCGATCCCGGAGAACTTGGCCACCTGCCAGGGCTGCACGCCGAGCTCGTAGAAGCATTCCACCACGCGCTCGGAGATGGAGTTGTGGCCGCAGCCGGCGCACAGCGTGGTTTTGCTCCCCTTATAGCTGAGGACTTCGAGCCCGATGCGGTTGGTTTTCTTGGGTGGCGGCGCGGCGGCGGTGCTCATTTTCCCTCCTGTTTAATGACGTCATCGGTGATGGTGCGGGCGTCGATAGGCATCCCGCCGTAGTAGCGCACGCTGCGCAGCCGGGCGATCAGGTCCGGTTCCAGCTCCAGCCGCATCAGCAGCAGGAGCTGCGCATCGCGGTTCTGATCGACCACGTAGACGCGGTCGTGACGGCGGACGAAGTCTTTGAGGTGGTTCGTGAACGGGAAGGCCCGCAACCGCAGGTAGCTCACCGCGACCGAGTATTCGGCCTGCAACTGGTCGCAGCTCTCTCGCGCTGCGTAATCCGAGCTGCCGATGGCGATCATGCCGATGCGGGCGCCCGCGCGCGTTTCTTCGGCTGGCTCGGGAACATGGCTCCGCATCACCTCGAACTTGTGGGCGAGGCGGTCCATGTTGTTGATGTAGTCGTCTTCGCGCTCCGTATACTGCGCATTCTCATTGTGTCCGCTGCCGCGCGTGAAGTAGCCGGCCTTGGGGTGATTGGTGCCGGGAAGCGTGCGGTAGCCCACGCCATCGCCATCCACGTCCAGGTAGCGCGCGAAGCCGCCTAGCCGGTCCAGATCTTCGGCAGTGAGCACTTTGCCGCGGTTCATCGGCTTTTCCGGATAGGGGAACGGATCGGACATCCAGTTGTTCATGCCGAGATCGAGATCCGTGAGGACGAACACCGGTGTCTGGAAGCGCTCGGCGAACTCGAACGCTTCGATCGACATGGTGAAACATTCTTCCATGGAGCACGGGAAGAACATGGGGTGCTTGGTATCGCCGTGGGAAAGGGAGGCGGTCATGAGCAGGTCGCCCTGCTGCGTGCGGGTGGGCAGGCCCGTGGAGGGGCCGACGCGCTCCACGTCGTAAATCACCGCCGGCACTTCGGCGTAATACCCCAAGCCGATGAATTCGCTCATCAGCGAGAGGCCGGGGCCGGCGGTAGCCGTCATCGAACGTGCGCCCGCCCAGCCGGCGCCGAGCGCCATGCCGATGGAAGCCAGTTCATCCTCGGCCTGCACGATGGCATAGGTGGCCTTGCCGGTTTCCGGTTCGACGCGGAATCGCCGCATGTATCCGATCAGCGTTTCCACCAGCGAAGAGGAAGGCGTGATGGGGTACCAGGTGACCACGGTAACGCCGGCGAACATGGCGCCCAGGGCGCACGCGGCGTTGCCATCGATGATGATCTTGCCGGCGGTCGCATTCATGCGCTCCACTCGGCAGGGATCGGCCTTGGTGAGAGTCTTCGAAGCGTAGTCGAAGCCGGCCTGCGCGGCGCCCCAGTTGAGCTCGGCAGCCTTCGCCTTGCGCTTGCCGAACTGCTTCACCAGCGCGCGGTGCACTTCGTCCATTTCGATCGCGAGCAGCCACGCCACCACGCCGTCGTAGATCATGTTGCGCACCAGCTTGCGCAGCTTGGCTTCGGGACACACCGGCGCCACCAGCTTGTCGAACGGCACGGGGTAGAAATGCAAATCGCCGCGCAATTCGCCGAGCTTGAGTGGCTCGTCATAGACCACCGCCGAGCCGGCGTCGAGCTTCATGACGTCCTCGCGCGCGGTTTCCGGGTTCATCGCCACCAGGAAATCGATCTCCTTGCGCCGGCCGATATAGCCGTGTTTGCTGGCGCGGATGGTGAACCAGGTGGGCAGCCCGGCGATGTTCGACGGGAACATGTTCTTGCCCGAAACCGGAATGCCCATCTGAAACATGGCGCGCATCAGAACCGTGTTGGCGGTCTGGCTGCCGCTCCCGTTGACGGTGGCAACCTGGAGGCTGAAATCGTTAACGACCGAGCGGCCGGCGTTGGCGGACAGGGGCTCCGTCGGCGAAACTTCTAGCGTGGACATTGGTGAGGATGATCCCTTCTGCAAGGGTAGATAACCCAGTACACTCTGCTACCTAGATTATATGTCTATCCCGCCGCTGGTGGGTGAGCTTTGATCCGCGAAGAACCGGCGGCAAGAGACCGCTGGCGCTACGAAGAAACACGACGCCAGCGGTAGCGCTGGCGGTCTTTGTTCTTTGCCGCCGGTTCCTTTTCAGCCGCGGATTGGCCGAAGGAGGAGCGTGCGGCTTTCACGCCGGCCCCTGTAACCGTTTGCGAACTTCCACCCAGGCTGGGAATACTTCCGGATTCTCCAGCCATACAAGCATCCACTGGGCCATCTCCTCTTTTGCGGCCCGTTTCTCAGGGCTGGTGCGCGGGTTGCGCGCAGCGAATTTGGCGCGATCTTTAGCGGCGATTACCTGGCGGCGGACGTAGCGGGCGCGCTCGCGGTCCCCAACGGCTTGGGCGGCAAGATAGACTTCCAGCATCTCGCGCAAGGAGCCTTCCAATTCTTCGAAGGTGTGTTGGCAGACGCCGGCCCACGGCTGGTCGAAGGGGATTTGGGAGGCCTGCAGCAGGGCGCGCAGGTAGCTATCGGAGACGGGCGCAAGGTGAGCGCGCGCCTCAAGCCAGACATCCTCCGTGATGCGCGCGGGCTCCCGGCTTGCCAGGTAATCCACCAGCCGCCGTTTGGTGCTCGTGGCGCACGCACTCGTGCGTGCCGCGTCGAGACTCTTCTCGACGCGTCTTCGCGCCAGCGGGTCCGCCCCGTCGCTACTTTTTCTTGGCACGGCGGTACTGGGTGACGGCAGCCTGATGGGCCGTCATGGTGCTGGAGAACTGGTGCGCGCCGGAACCATCGGGACGTAGCACGAAGTAGAGAGCATCGGTATCGGCCGGCTCCAGCACGGCGCGAATGGCATCCATACCGGGATTGGCGATCGGGCCAGGCGGCAAGCCGGCATGGCGGTACGTGTTGTACGGGTTGCCGCTTTCGAGATCGGAGCGGTGGATCGCGCCGCGGTAGCGTTCCTCCACCAGCGCGGCGTAAATGGTGGACGGGTCGCAATCGAGCGTCATTCCCAGGCGCAAGCGGTTGGCGAAGACGGCGGCCACGCGCGGCCTTTCGTCAGGCAGCTTGCTTTCTTTTTCGACCAGCGAAGCCACGGTTACGATGCGATGCACGGACCCTGTGCCTCCCAGCTTGCCCCAGGCGTCGCGGAACCGCGCGGTCATCATGCGGCACAGCGCGGCCGGAGTGGTGTGGCGCCCCACGTGGTATGTGCTGGGAAAGAGGTAGCCTTCGAGAGTGGGCGCATCGGGATCGAGATCGCGAACGAGTGCCGGATCGCGCGCCGCATCGAGGAATTTGGGGGCGGGGAAGAGTCCCAGATTCGCGGCGGCCGCTGCGATATCGAACATGTTCCTGCCCTCCGGCACCGCCAGCGTGTAATAGAACGAGTCGCCGCGCGCGATGCGGCCGAAGACTTCCAGTGGCGATGCCGGCTTATTGAAGCGATATTCGCCGGCGCGGAGCACTCGGGTCGGGGAGAGCACTCTTACCATCAGAAAATCCCACCGGCTGCGGATTACTCCCGCCTGGGCGAGAGCCACGGCCAGGGCTCGGGAACCGGACCCGCGCGGAAACTCGACGAAGGTCTCCGCGCCGAACGCCTGGTAAGGCCGCGTGAGCCGCCAGCAGCACCAGCCGACAGCGGCCACGATTGCCAGGATCACGATGCCGAGACGACGCGCGAGTTTCATAACGAATCGAGGTAGCTTTGCAGCAGGATCACGGCGGAAAGCCGGTCGACCGCTGCGGCGCGCTTCTGGATGCTGATGCCGCTCGCACGCAGCACACGGCCGGCTTCTACGCTGGTGAGCCGCTCGTCCCACAACCTCACGGGCAGGCCGGTGCGCCGCTCCAGCGCGCCCGAGAATTCGCGCACCCAAGCCGATTGGCGGCCTTCGTTGCCGCCCATGTTGATGGGGTTGCCCATCAAAAACAAGCCGACCTCGCGATCGCGCGCCAGCCGCTCGACCGCATCCAGATCGGCGCGCTTGTTGGTGCGCTCGATGTTGGCAAGTCCCTGCGCGGTGACACCCAGCGGATCGCTGATGGCGAGGCCGATGCGCCGCTTGCCGAGATCGAGCGCCAGAATGCGCGAATTCGGTCCAGTCAATTCCATTACATTATAGACGCGTGCGCGTGCCAGATCCGCGCGCGCGTGCTACATTCGAGACAAAAGGTCGGTTTCGCACCGTGGCGCTGATCACTCAGTCCGGCACTGCCGCCAGCGCGGCCAAAGCCGCACAGGATGCCCGCCAGTTCGCCATGCCCGTGGTGGCGATCGGCGTGATCATCGCGGTCCTGTATTATGGCCGCGTCTTCTTCATCACCTCGATCGTGGCGGTCGTCATCGCTTTCATTCTGGAACCCTTCGTGGTGCTGCTGACGCGCATTCGCTTTCCGCGTCCGCTGGCCAGCTTTGTGGTGTGCACGGTGGCGCTGCTGTTTCTGTGGGTGGTGGGTGCGGGGGCTTACGCGCAATTGGCGGTGCTGATGGGCGACCTGCCGCGCTATGGCGAGCGCATCGGCCAGATCGTGGAAGGCGTGCAGCACAAGGTCGACGACGCCGAACAGCAGACGTGGCGCCTGCTGGCTCCCAGCAAACAGCCCCCGCCGCAGCCACAGCAGCCGGCGCATGGCGGCAAACGCTCCAGGACGCAGCCGCCGGCCGCAGCCCAGCCCGCCGTGATTCCGGAAGTGCGCATTCACGAAGAGCGAACGCCGGTAGCCGATTTTGTATCCGCCAACATAGGCTCTTTTTACCAGATCCTGCTGACGGTTTCCTTCGTGCCGTTTCTGGTTTACTTCATGCTGAGCTGGCACGACCATATCAACCGCAGCTTTTTGCAGTTTTTCCATGGCGAAGACCGCCTCGTGGCCGCGCGCAGCCTTGAGGGCGTGGCCGGAATGGTGCGTGCCTTCGTGGTAGGTAACTTCGTGCTGGGTTTATTGCTGGCCGTGGCGAGCTCGACCGTGTTCTGGATCATGCGGCTGCCGTATCCCATGCTGGTAGGGCCGCTGAGCGGATTCCTGAGCCTGGTGCCCTACGTGGGACTGCCGCTCGCCATGGTGCCGCCGCTGTTTTCGGCGCTGGCGATCAACCGCGTTCCGGTGTACGCCGGCGTGATCGGCGTGACGGGAGCTCTGCACCTGGTGGCGCTGAACCTGCTATACCCGAAAGTGGTGGGCTCACGCGTCCATCTCAACCCGCTGGTTGTGACGTTTTCGCTGATGTTATGGGGTTTTCTGTGGGATGCGCCGGGCCTGCTGCTGGCGATTCCTATGACTGCCGCGATCAAGGCCGTGTGCGACAACGTCAAAGGCCTGCGGCCGATCGGCAAATTCCTCGGCGATTAATCCAATGATGGAGAAAGGTTCGGTCTGATCCCCATGTGCTCGCGTTTTCTGCTTGTTTCCCTGCTCGCGCCGCTGTTGGCGCTCGCAGCCGACCCCGCCGCGCCCAGCTCCGGCCCCGACTCGAATGCGATCGACCCATCGGCGAATCCGTGCGTCGATTTCTATCAATATGCCTGCGGCAAGTGGATTGCACAGCATCCGCTTCCGCCCGACCGCTCGCGCTACGCGCGCTTCACCGAGGTGAGCGAGCGCAACGAGAAAGTGCTGCTCGAGATTCTCGAAGCGGCAGCGGTGGTGAAGCCCGGTCGCAGCGCCGCGGAGCAGAAGATCGGCGATGCGTTCGCCAGTTGCATGGATACCGCGACCATCAACCGGAAAGGCATCGCGCCGCTGAAGCCCGAGCTCGAACGGATCGGCGCCGTCTCGAGCCACGCCGAGCTCTTCGACGAAACGGTGCGCCTGCATCGGCTGGGGGCCGGCGTATTCTTCGTGTTCGACTCGCAAGCGGACTTCAAGAACTCGAACCGGACCATCGCCAACATTCAGCAGGGCGGACTTTCGCTTCCCGACCGCGAATACTATTTGAAGACCGATCCGAAATCGGTGGAAATCCGCCAGCACTACGTGGAACACGTCGCCAAGATGCTGGAACTGGCGGGCGAGCCGGCCGAAGCGGCCAAGGCCCACGCTCAAATGGTGTTGGACATGGAGGCCATACTGGCGAAGAACTCAACCGACCGCGTCAGCATGCGCGACCCGCTCAAGCGTTATCACATGATGACGCGGGCGGAGCTGACGGAGCTGGTACCCTTTGATTGGGACGGCTATTTCAAAGCCATGGGCGCACCGGCTTTCGACTCGCTCAATGTCAGCAATCCGGATTTCCTGAAAGGCATGGCGGGCGGCATCGTCGACCAGCCGATGGAGGCCTTCCGCGCGTACCTGACTTTTCACCTATTGCGGCGGTTCGCCGACCTTCTTCCCGAGGCGTTTGAGAAAGAAAACTTCGATTTCTGGGAGCGGTACCTGACCGGCGCCCGCGAGCCGCGCCCGCGCCAGTTCCGCTGTGTGCAAGCGGTGGACCGCGGCTTGGGCGATCTGCTGGGCCAGAAGTATATCGAGGCCGCTTTCGGCCCCGAGGCCAAACGGCAGATCACCGACCTCGTCAACCAGCTCGACAAGGCCTTGGGGCAGGACATCCAAACGCTGGCGTGGATGACGGAAGATACCAGGAAGGCCGCGCTGGCCAAACTGGCCGCCATCACCAACAATGTGGGTTACCCCAGGAAGTGGCGCGACTACAGCGCGGTGAGCATTTCGCGCGACGACTATCTGGGCAATGGCATGCGCGCTGCAGAGGCTGCGCGCCAACGAAATCTCGACAAGATCGGCAAGCCCACCGACAAGACCGAATGGAACATGACCACACCCACGGTGAACGCTTTCTATGCTCCTCCGTTCAACAGCATCAACTTTCCCGCCGGCATCCTGCAGCCGCCGTTCTTCGATCCGCGGCGCGACATGGCCATGAACTACGGCGCCATCGGCTCGGTGATCGGCCATGAGATGACGCACGGGTTCGATGACCAGGGCCGCAAGTTCGATGGCGATGGCAATCTGCGCGACTGGTGGACGCCGGCCGACGGCGCCGCGTTCGAAAAGCGCGCGGCCTGCATCGCCGACGAATATTCCGCCTTCACCGCCGTCGACGACGTGAAGCTGAACGGTAAGCTGACGCTGGGCGAGAACACCGCCGATAACGGCGGAGTGCGCGTCGCCTACATGGCCATGGAAAACGCGCTGGACGGCAAGCGCGCCACCATCGACGGATACACGCCCGAACAGCGTTTCTTCCTGGGTTTCGCGCAGGTATGGTGCCAGAATCAGGCCCCGCAGGAGTCGCGTCAGCGGGCATTCACCGATCCCCATGCCCCCGGCCGCTTCCGTGTCATCGGAACCCTAGGGAACATGCCCGAGTTCCAGAAAGCGTTCTCGTGCCAAGCCGATCAGCCGATGGTCAGCGCCAATGCGTGTCGGGTGTGGTAAAGGCTGCGGGCGGGAGTACAAGGATACTGTCGGGAAATAGCCAACGTATCGCGGCAACCGCTCACTAACGGTCGCGGCTCTGAACGCACCGGAGCCACGACCGTTTGGGAGCGGTTGTGAAGGTCGTCACTAACGATTCCTAACTAAGCGAGGCGGCGGGACCTACCCCAGTTTCACTTCGACCTTAACTTCGGTGATGCCCGCTGCTGGCGGTGGAACGATCGTTCCCTGAATCGGTTTCCCATCCACCGACAGGCTTACGCTGTTACCCTTACCAGCACGCCGCACTGTAATGCGGTACGTGACGCCGCGGAATTTCCTCACGGCTTCGAAGCCTTGCCAGCGTTCCGGAACCACGGGCGCGATGCGGAGGCCATCATATTCCGGCCGGATCCCGAGGATCCATTGCGTGATGGCATAGTAATTCCAAGCTGCCGTGCCGGTCAGCCAGGAGTTCTTGGCTTCCCCATGCGTGGGAGCGTCGCGGCCGGCGATCATCTGCGCGTACACGTACGGTTCGCAGCGGTGCACGTCGCTGATTGGCTCGCGCGCCGACGGGTTGATGCGCGAGTAGTAATCGTGCGCGCTGTCGCCGTCGCCGGCCATCGCTTCGGCGATGATCACCCACGGATTATTGTGGCAGAAGATCCCGGCATTTTCCTTGTAGCCGGGCGGGTAGGAGGAAATCTCGCCGAGATTGAGGTAATAACGGGAATACGCCGGCTGCTGCAACACGATGCCGTGCGGCGTGGCGAGGTGTTTTCGCACCGAATCGAGCGCCAGTCGCGCCCGCCCGTCATCCAGGCCGATCCCCGCGAGCACGCAAAAGCCCTGCGTCTCGATGAAGATCTTGCCTTCCGCGCACTCCTTGGAACCGATTTTCTGGCCCGAATCGTCGTAGGCGCGAACGAACCATTCGCCGTCCCAGCCGTGTTGGCGTACGGTCTCTTCCATTCGCGCGCCTTCGGCCAGGCACTTCTTTGCCTCTTCAGGTAGGCCGCGCCGCTGCGCAATCGCCGCGATTTCTTTGGAAGCCAGCACGAAGAGGCCGGCGATGAAAACCGATTCGGCTACCTTGCCTTCTTTGTTCGTGGTGGTCTGGAACGATTGGCCGGGGGTATCGGAAAAGCAGTTCAGGTTGAGGCAGTCGTTCCAATCGGCGCGGCCGATCAGCGGCAGGCCGTGCGGCCCCAGCCTCTCGAGCGTGTAGTTGAAGCTGCGCCGCAGGTGCTCATACAGCGGTTGCGCGCTGCCCGGCTGGTTGTCGAATTCAACCGGCTCGTCCAGAATGCTCCAGTCGCCCGTTTCTCTCAGGTAGGCCGCGACGCCGATGATCAGCCAGTGCGGATCGTCGTTGAAATTGCCGCCGATATCGTTGTTCCCCTTCTTGGTCAGCGGCTGGTATTGGTGATAGGCGCCGCCGGTGGGAAGCTGCGTGGCCGCCAGGTCCAGGATGCGTTCGCGGGCGCGCTCCGGCACCATCTGCACAAAACCGAGCAGATCCTGGTTGGAATCGCGGAAGCCCAGGCCGCGGCCAATGCCCGATTCGTAAAACGACGCTGACCGCGACATGTTGAACGTGGCCATGCACTGGTACGCGTTCCACACGTTCACCATGCGGTCGGTGTGAATGTCCGGCGAGGTCACCTGGTAGACGCCCAGCAAGCCATCCCAGTAAGCGCGGAGCTTGTCGAACGCGGCATCCACGTTGGCCAGGTCGCGGTAACGCGCAATCACCGGTTTCACGGTTTTCTTGTTGACCGTCTGCGACTCCGGCGGATCGAACTTTTGGTCTTTCGCGTTTTCGTGATAGCCCAAGACAAAAACAATCTGGTGCGTTTCTCCCGGCTGGAGTACAAGCTTCACATGGTGGCTGCCGATGGGCGACCAGCCATGTGCGTGGGAGTTGGACGACTTACCCCGCTCCACCGCGGCCGGCTTGTCCCAGCCCCGCCATGGCCCCAGGAAAGCCTCGCGCTGCGTATCGAAGCCGCTCAAAGGATCCGAGCAGGCAAACCAGGCGAAATGATCGCGGCGTTCCCGGTACTCGGTCTTGTGATAGATGACTTCGTCTTCAATCTCCACCTGGCCGATGCTGAAATTGCGCTGGAAGTTGGTGGCGTCGTCCTGGGCATCCCAGAGGCAGAACTCGACCAGAGAGAAAGCCGAAATCGCGGCTGGCGTCAGCCGGTCGTTCCGCAAAGTCAGTTGCCAGATTTCGAGCGTTTCATCGAGCGGCACAAAGTAGCGCGTGCTGGCCGAAATGCCGCGGTACTTCGAGCAGATGGTCGAGTAACCCATGCCGTGACGGCAGGTGTACTCCTCCAGATCGCGGCAGGTGGGCATCCAGGATGGCGACCAGTAATCCCCGCTTTCGTCATCGCGCAGGTAGATGTAACGCCCGCCATCATCGAACGGCACGTTGTTGTACCGCCCCCGGGTGATGCGGCGCAAGCGCGCATCGCGATAAAAGGAGTAACCGCCCGCCGTATTGGAAATAATGCCGAAGTAAGCCTGGCATCCCAGATAGTTGATCCAAGGCAGTGGTGTATCTGGCTGAGTAATTACGTATTCCCGGTTCTGATCGTCAAAATAGCCGTATCGCATGACAACGTCTCCAATGAAATTAGGAAATCCTTCGCTTCAAAACATGAACGGGTTGGGCGGTGCCCGGCCCTATCTCAGGCGCTCGATCATCTCAAAACATACCCGGCTGTTGTGGTACGGGCATTTCCACGGTCCCACCAGGCATGCGTCTCCATCTTCTCTCTCCGTGTATGGCGTACCGCCGGGTCTTAACTTCGCGTGCCACTCACCGTGAATCCTATCGACGATTCTCTCTTCGATGTATTCCCAAACTCGATAAGCTTCGTCGGCAAAGCGCTGCTCTCCCGAGATCTGGTACGCATTGTAGAAACCCACCACCGCTTCGGCCTGCGCCCACCAGTGCTTGTTGGGATCGATCATCTCACCGGCGGAGTTAGCCTCGTAGAACAGGCTGCCATCCTGATCGAGCCCTTCCTCGTAAACGGTCCGCGCCATGGTGAGAGCGAGTGTTCGCGCGCGTTCAATAAGCGCCGGGTCGCCCAGCACCTCGGCGGCTTCCAATATCAGCCAGCTACCCTCGATATCGTGACCGAACGAAACGTGATCGTTGAGAGAGTTCCACTGGTCGTCGAAAAACAATTTGAAATGGCCGGTTGAGTTACTCACGATCCGGTCCATGGTTACTTCGAGCAGCTCCTTATGTTTCGCCTGTAACTCGGGGTCCTTCCACACGCGCAGCAGGTTCGTGTAAGCCTCCATCACGTGTAGGTGCGTGTTCATGGATTTGGGGCTGTTCAGGTCTTTCTCGCTCAGGCGCGTATCCGCGAGCGCGCTCCAGTCGCGGCCGCGCGCTTCCAAATAGCCTCTCCAAACGGGATCGTAACTATGATCTTCGATTAAGTGGAAAAGCCGCTGCGCCAGTTCCAGGCTCTCCGGCTTGCCGGTGGCGCGGAAGTACTCCGCCATACCGTAAGCCGCAAAGGCCTGCGCGTAGATCTGCTTGCGGTCCGACAGCGGGTTGCCCTTGTAATCGAGCATCCAATAGACGCCGCCATTCTCCGCGTCCCAGAACTTCTTGACGATGTAGTCGTAGGCCCAGTCCGCCATCTCGCGGTATTGGGCGCCATAGAACCGGCACGCCGCGGAGTAAGTCCAGAGAATCCGCGCGTTAATGACCGCGGCGCGCGGAGCTTCTTTCTCTACCCGCAGATCGCAACTGACCGTCCCATAAAAGCCGCCGTTTTCCCGATCCACCGTGTGGCGCATCCAAAACGGCAGGATGTTGCCGAGTAACTCTTTCTCGATCCGCGCGCTCCAGGCCTTCCTGTTATCGGGAGTCATAGTGGCGTTTGTCATCCTCACGCGAGCCGCTTACGGCTTGAGAAGCCGCTGGTTCTTATCGATCAGTGCGATCCGCTGTTGGACGCAGGCGGCGGTCCGCAACGGGTCGGGCGGGGTATTCAGCACGTAGTCGAGCAGGCGTTCGACGGTGGTCGAGGCGACGTAGGTGCGCGTGTCGGAGGCTCCGTAGTAGATCAGAACCTCGCCGCCGCGGCGCACCCAGCCATTCGAGAAAGCCACATTCGACACGTCGCCGATCCGCTCTTCGCCTTCCGGCGCCAGGAAGTAGCCGCCGGGCTTGGCAATCACTTTGTAAGGAACCTTCAGGTCGCACAAGAAACAGTAAAGGACATAACGCAGGCCAGCCGCGGTATTGCGCACGCCGTGAGCCAGGTGCAGCCAGCCCTTCTCGGTCTTCAGCGGGGCTGGGCCGAGCCCGTTCTTGACTTCCGTGATGGTGTGATATTCCCGCTGATCGAGGATCGTTTCCTCCTCAATCGCGGCGTGCTCCATGTTCGACGCCAGTCCCCAGCCGATGCCGCCGCCACGTCCCGCTTCGATGAAACTGTCCTGCGGGCGCGTGTAGAATGCGTATCTGCCATCGACGAACTCGGGGTGCAGCACGCAATTCCGCTGCTGTGCGGAGGAAGTCCGCAGGTCGTCCAACCGCTCCCAGGTCTTCAAATCGTGCGTGCGCGCGATGCCGCATTGGGCAAGCGCGGAAGACAGGTCGCCGGGAGGCGCCGCCGGATCCTTGCGCTCCGCGCAAAACAGCCCGTAGATCCAGCCGTCTTCGTGTGCCGTCAGCCGCATATCGTAGACGTTGGTCTCCGGGTCGGCCGTTTCCGGCATCACCACCGGGTAATCCCAGAAGCGGAAGCCATCGATGCCGTTGGCGCTCTCGGCGACGGCGAAGAACGACTTGCGGTCCACGCCTTCCACGCGCGCCATCAATACCACGCCGTCTCGCCACTCCATGGCGCCGACGTTGAAGGCCGCGTTGATGCCGAGCCGCTCCATCAGAAACGGATTGGCCGCTGGATCCAGATCATAACGCCACAACACCGGCGTGTGGGCCGCCGTCAGCACCGGATACCGGTAACGATGAAAGCATCCATTCGATTCGAGCCATCGCTCGTTCGGGCGCTCGATCAGCCGCTCATGCGCCGCCAGCAGCCGGTCCTGTTCCGCGAGAAACTCTTGGTTGGTCATATAGTTGGTTGGATGACTCCCGCCGGGAATTCCGCAGCGGACCCCAGGAGGACTAACCATGATAGCTCGCCGCACACCGGTTTCCATGGGCCGCAGCCGCCGGGGAGCCGGAGATAAACAGGCAATTCCCTTTGTCGCAAAAAGTACTTGAAGAATTGCCCAAGCGGCGGTACTCTGGAAGAGCATGGCGACTCCCAGGCCGCAGCCGATGGAACTGCACGCCCACGCGATGGACAACTTGCGGTATATCCGCGAGACCATCGAGCGGGCGGGCTCTTTCACGGCAGTGCCGGGACTCGGCGGAGTTCTGATGGGTTCCACGGCGCTGGCCGCCGCCTGGGCGGCCGGTCCGGCGGCTCGCGGCGCGCGGTGGGTTGCCGTGTGGATGGCGGAGGCGATTCTGGCGGCGGCGATTGGCGTGGCCGGCGCCGCGTGGAAGTCGCACCGTGCCAGGCTGTCGCTGCTCTCGGGGCCAGGACGAAAATTCGCCGCCGCTTTTACTCCGGCCATGGCGGCTGGCGCGCTGTTGACGGCCGTGCTCTTCCAGCATGGAATGACGGCCCTGCTGCCGGGGCTTTGGTTGCTGCTCTATGGTTCGGCCATCGTTTCCGGCGGATCGGCCTCGGTCCGGGTGGTGCCGTTGATGGGGTTCTGTTTCATGGCCGCCGGCGCGGCGGCGCTCGTAGAGCCCGCGATGGGCTGCGTGCTGCTTGCAGCCGGTTTCGCCGGGCTGCACATTCTGTTCGGCACAATTATCGCGGTGAAATATGGCGGCTAGAGAAAGCTCACTCAAGAAAGAACGCGAAAAACGGCCGGCGGCAGGCCCGGTGGCCGCGCCGTCCGCAAGTGCGCACAAGCTCGACCGGCTGGTGCATGAACGCCTGCGCCTGGGCATCCTGAGCGCGCTGGCGGTCAACGAATCGCTCACCTTCAATGAATTGAAGCGGCTGCTTGACTCGACGGACGGTAACCTGAGCGTCCACGCCCGCAAGCTTGAGGAAGCCGGATACGTGGGCTGCGCCAAATCCTTCGCCAACCGCATGCCCAAGACCGAATACCGGCTGACGGCGGCGGGGCGGCGGGCGCTCGAACGCTATCTCGATCACATGGAAGCGCTGATCCAGGCCACGCGCGACAAATGAGGGTCTTTTTTTATGTCTGTATACTTTGAATCACAAAGTACTCTACATGCAGCGATTATTATGGATGGCAACGGCCGCTGGGCGCTGGCCCGCGGCCTGCCCAGAGCCGCCGGCCACCGCGCCGGCGTGGAAGCCGCGCGCCGGGTGGTCGACGCAGCCCCCGGGCACGGCATCGGCGTTCTGACGCTATTCGCCTTTTCGAGCGACAACTGGCGCCGTGAGCCAGCGGAAGTTACCGCGCTGATGCGTTTGCTCGCGTGGTACCTGGAGAGCCAGACGGCGGGTGCGATCGCGGCGGGCGTGCGGGTGGAAGCGATCGGGCGGCGGGACCGTCTGCCCGAATCGCTGGCCGCGGCCATCGCCGCCACCGAAGCGGCTACCGCGTGCGGCACCAAGCTCCGGCTGCGCGTGGCGCTCGACTATTCCGGCCGCGACGCCATCCTGGCTGCCGCCGGTGGCGCGAGCGAGCTTTCCCGCGCGGGAATCGATCGTCGATTGGGGCCGCCGGTGGACCTGCTGATCCGTACCGGCGGCGAGCGGCGCCTGAGCGATTTCCTGCTCTGGGAAAGCGCCTATGCCGAGTTGGTGTTTTCGCGCGTCCTCTGGCCGGATTTCGGCGCTGTCGAGCTGGCGGCGGCAGTGCGCGATTTCCGCTCTCGCGACCGCCGCTTCGGCGGCGTCCCGCAGACAGCGGTCCGCTGTTCGTCCGGCTGGCTGGATTGAAGCAGTAGGAGTTCGCCTTGCGTCGTCAAGATGTAGTGCTCGAGAGAAGCATGATAGGCCACGAAAGGCGATGGCCTGTCCTAGGTTTGATTGAACGGGCACGTAGAAACGCCGCGCTTACTCGCCCACCACGGCATCCAGTTCGCCCCTTGCCAGGCGCACGTGAATGCGGGAAGCGGGCGGAGCGGCGGCGGCATCCTTGACGATTCCCGACTGGTTGGAGACGATGGCGTAGCCGCGCTCCAGAACCTTGAGCGGGCTGAGCGCGTCGAGTTGGGTGTTTAGCTGGTCGAAGGCGCTGCGGCGCTGCGCCAGGCGCCGGCGGATGGACTCCACGGAAAGTGACTGTGCAGCCTCAAGGCGGCGCCGGCCCGCGGCCAGCCGGGGCCGCACATCGAAACGCCGCAACCGCGTCTCGAGCGCACGGCTGGAGCGTTCGCGCGCATCGAAGAAGAAGCGCAAGCGTTCCCGCAGGCGATATTCCTGCTCATCGACGCGTTGCAGGGCGCGGCCCACGCGACGATGCAGGATGCCGAGCGCGCGGTCCACGCCATGCTGGCGCAAGCGACGGTCGAGCATCGCCAGCCGGTAGCGCACGGCTTGCAGGGCTTTGCCTTCGGCGGCGGCAATGCGGTCGTGCACCGAGTCGCGCGTGGGGACGACCAGCTCGGCGGCCGCCGACGGGGTGGGCGCGCGCAGATCGGCCACGAAATCGGCGATGGTGACGTCGGTTTCGTGCCCCACCGCCGAGACCACCGGCACAGAACAGACGGCGATGGAACGTGCCACGGCTTCTTCGTTGAAGGTCCAAAGGTCTTCCAGTGAACCGCCGCCGCGGCCCACGATCACCACGTCCGCCCATCCGCTGCGGCTGAAATATTCGATGCCGCGGCAGACATCCTCCACCGATCCTGGCCCCTGTACCAGCGCCGGAAAAAGGCGGATGGCGAGGCCGGGGAAGCGGCGCGAGAGAATGTGGATCATGTCGGCGATGGCCGCGCCGCGGGGCGAAGTGACGATGCCGATGCGGCGTGGAAACCGCGGCAGCCGGCGCTTCCGCTCCGCCGCGAACAGCCCTTCGGCGGCGAGCTTCTTCTTGAGCTGCTCGAAGGCCAGTTGCAATGCGCCCAGCCCCTGCGGCTCCAGCAGTTCCACCTGCAACTGGTATTCGCCGCGGACCTCATAGACGTCGATTCGGCCGCGCGCCAGCACCGCCAGGCCATCGGCCGGCTTGAACTTCCAATAGCGGTGCGCCGAGCGGAACGCCACGCACCTGAGCTGCGCGTCGCGCTCCTTGAGGGTGAAGTAATAGTGGCCGCTCGAGGCCAGCTTGAGCCCGGAGATCTCGCCCGAAACCCAAATGTCGCGGAACTCGTCGTCGAGGATGGCGCGAATGGCGGCATTGAGCTCGCTCACCGAGAAGATGCGGCGCTCCGGCGTCAGGTCGAATTCGAGCGCGAATTGCTCCACCGAGCCATGGTAACGCGGACGGTCGCAAAACGAGACGCCGTTTCCCAGGAACGGACAGGGGAGGAGCGGAAGGCAGGAGTCAGAAGTCAGGAGTCAGAAGACGGAAGTGGCACGCGTTCTGGTGCTTATTCTGACTCCTGACTCCTGTCTTCTGACTTCTGCTTGCTTCGGCCCGCCACATGCTCAACCACTCGGTCGAGGAGGTGTCTCATGGCCCGGAAAGAACGCATTCAGGAACCGATCGCCGGTCTGGTTCGGCCGGAGTATCTCGAGGAGCGTATCAAGGCGGGATGGCGGCTGGTGGGGCTGGAGTGGGAACGCGACGCGGCGGAAGCCGCGCCTCCGAAACCGCATGGCTGGGTGGAGGAAATCCCTTACGGCCTGCAGGTTTCCGACGATTGCACGCAACTGGTGGGCAACCCCGCCGAGGTCGAAATCATCGTGCTGGCGCTCGATATGATTGTGGAGGACTGCCCCCTGTCGCGCGTCGCCGATGAGCTGAACCGGCGCGGTTACCACACGCGCCGCGCCGAACACTGGACGCCGACCGCTCTATTCAACCTGTTGCCGCGGATGATCGCCGTCGGTCCACGCGTCTTCAACAGCGAAGAGTGGATGACGCGACGAGAGCGCTTGCCGAAAGTGGTGTAAGGGCAGCAGATACACCGCTCCCTCCGGTCACGGCTCTGAAGGGATCTCGAACGCATCGGAGCCGCGACCATAGGGAGCGGTCGGGATGCGGCGAATGACCGAGCGGCGAACCGTCGATCATCACATGCAGGGGACGGTTAGAAACTCTCGATTTGGTGCGCAGCGATCGGCCGCTGGACATAGGTTCAGCGGAATGGTCCGTTCGATGACGGTTCGCTGTCCTTTTCTGACCACGATGTCTTCCGCAATGAAATCGGTGTACCCATCCCGGTGTGCGGTTATGGTGTACCTGCCTGGTTCCTGAATCGCTAATTTGAAGTGTCCTTCTTTGTCGGTGCGCGTTGAAGCGGCAAGCCCGCCGCTCTTGGGGCCCGTCTCGGTGAGGAGCATGGGCCCGGTTGCAGCGATGAGTACATTCTCGGCGGGTTCCCACCCGAGCCCATTTTCAACGGGCCTGGGCCGCAGAACCTCCACTGTGCCGGCGATCTCGGAAGAGGCCGATTCGATCGGATCCTGCTTGGTCCTCGGCCCTTGGTCACAGTTCGGCAAGTCGAGCTTCATGACAACCTTTACGGTGGTCTCAGTATCACGAGCGACTTTGATTGCCTCGACGGTTGTCGTGGCGAATCCGGGGACCCTCGCCTCGATCGAGTATTCCCCTGGACGGAGATTCGGAAACCGGAACTCTCCCTTACCGCCCTCAATCCACGCTACTTCGCCATTGATACCGCGCAGACGCAAGTCCGCACCCCACACGCCAGCACCCAACGGGTCCACGACCGTTCCCGCCAGGCTTCCCACTTCTTGCGCCTGGGCCGCGGCGAGGAGAACAGCGCAGACAACGCATGCTCGCGAAAGAGACATACTCCACGCAAAGTGTATCGCCAGGCACGCCCGCGTGGAAGGCCGCGGGCCGGGCATGCCCGGCCCCTACCGGCCATAAAACGATTCAAACCCGCGGACCGTTGGCTTCCGTTCTGCCGGACAAGGGTTCCACCGCGCCCCCGCCGCAGACGGCAACGCCGGTTTGCGTGAGGGCGTTCAGGAAGCCGACCAGCAGGTTGTAGAACACCTGCTCGGTGAGCGGCTGGTTGCCCGGCAGGCGGAAGGTGACCGGCAATTCCTTGGCGATGCCGAGGCGCACCGCGTTGGTGTGGAGACGGCCGGAGCGGTCGCGTTTGTTGGCGACGCTGAGCGGCGTCTGCATCACGGCTCCGGTGCGGCCATCGACGTAAAACTGGCAGCGCGAAAACCAGCCGAGATTGGCGGGATGGCTGGCGTCGAACAGCAGCAGGGGCGCCTGGCGGCCGGGGGCGGTGAGATCGAGACTGATGGTTCGGGCGCCCTCGCGAGCACGGACTTCGAACCCCGCCTGCCGCGCGATGGTCGAGACCATCTCCGGCTGGAGTTCCATATAAATCAGCTTGTGCTGTCCGGCTTGCAATACCTGCATGGCGAAGGGACATTGTATCGCAGCCGGAAGCGCCGGTTCGGCTTTATTTGGTCGTTTCCTAAATGCGGCCTCGGATTCCTGGCGGCAAACGGCTGGCGCTGAGTTGGCCCGGGACGTGCCTTATTCCATTACACCGAGCCGGCACGATCGGCGTAAGTCATTGAAGCCGGCGAGGCTGGGAGGGGTCCCATGGTAAGCATTGAGAGCAGGATGGGCGATATGGCGCAGACTTATACCCCTGCGCGCGGGTATCATACTGGGGAAATTCGCGCAAGCTGGCAACCGCAAGGCACCGCGGTTCAGAGAGCCAGCTCGGTTTCGGCACCCCCCAAGAAACTCAGTTGTAAGACGTGTTCCGGCCAACGGTGCATCGGGTGCTGCCGCTTCTGAGCCAACGAGCGCAAGAACGATGTGGCCACGAACGAACATGAATGGGAAAAACTGAGTTCTGCTTATCCTGTTTTTTTGTTCGTGTTTATTCGTGTTTATTCGTGGCTTTCGATCCTAAGGCGAACCAGGCGCCTAGCAGCGCCAGCCATGAGCCCAGCAGCAGGCATGTGGCGGTGGGCACGCCGGCGCCGGCTGCAAAGCGGAAGCTGCTGAACACGTACCCTTTGAGCAGCATGGCCGCCACCACCAGGTTCCACAGGAAGAAGGGCGCAGCGACCGAGCCGCTGACCGCCAGCAGCAGCGCGATCAACCCGAACAGGGACGCGCCGAGCAGGATCCAGGCCAGGGTGCCGCCGCTCCACGGCAACATGTCGAGACGGAGTGACGCAGCGCCGGAACCGAGCGCCAGAGCGGATACCAACAACAGGAACAGCGCCAGCAAACCGTGGTACACATAGCTGAACGCGCGCAACAGGGTTTTGACGGCTCCCACGCTGGTAACCTCCGGCAAACGGAACGGCTATTCTAACGCATCCATGGCCGGCGCATTCGCGGGCATATTGGCCCGATCGGAACCCCGTGTTCCATGCGCTCAAGTTTTCAGCCATGCCATAGCTCGAATCCGAAACGCTTGCAAACCCAAATTCACTATTGTTTGACAGCCAGGAAACAATGGCCCCTATTGAGGGGGTGGAGTAGTGCGCGGCGATGCCGTCTTGCGCATCAAGCCAAGCGAGAAACAGCTCGAATATTCCGAGGCTGCTATTCGGAGGACGATACATGAGATGGACCAGGTTGGTGATCGCGGTCGGTGGGCCGATCGCGCTGTTATCGGTTGTCTCTACGCCGACGCACGCCGAATCTCCGCCCACCGCTTGCCACCTGCTTTCCCCAGCGGCAGTGGAGCACACCTTGCACGTTCCGGTGGGCTTCGGCAGCCCCCGGGTGAATTCCGAACTCGTTAACAGTTGCTTGTTTACTGCCAACAGAGGCGGTACCGTTTCGATTCTTCTTCGCCGCAAAGCTTCGGCGGACTGGATTGCGGAGCAAAGGTACAGAATGATGAGCCAGGGCAGTTTCCGGCCTGTCAGCGGTGTGGGAGACTCGGCCTTTGTGATGGACCACCGCGAGCACGGCGCCGCACTTTGCGTCTTCCTGGGAGATCACTATCTGCAAATCTCCGTATTCCGGCTAGGAGGCGCCGACACCGTACTTCCCGCGGCCGAGGAGTTAGCTCGGCAGGCTCTCACGGCTCTGACCAAGTCCACTCCTCCGGAAGCGGCACTCGCGTCGTCCGGCCGTGCCGGTCATTAGCGCGGTCTGCGGAACAGCGCGAGGACTGAGCCGTGTGAGCAAATGCTCCGCGCCACGACTCCTGTTCAAAAGCCTGGACTGTAGCCTCGACCTGGGGCACGGAAATCAGGGGACCGGATTACCCCAGTGCTGAGAGCGCGAATGCCGCCTGCTTCGGTGGCCGCCCGACTCACATTCGCGGGCATGTTGACCCTTCACTTTCAGACCGTTAGAATCGCAGTAGGGGTACTGTAGCAGCGCAGCATGAGTCAAACCGAGCCGCTCAAATCCCGGCATCGCGAAATCCTGAATGCGATCGTGCGGAATTACATCGAAACCGGCGAGCCGGTCGGGTCGCACAGCATTGCCAGGAGCCGCAACCAGAATCTGAGCCCGGCCTCGATTCGCAACGTGATGGCGGACCTGGCCGAGGAGGGTTTCCTGTCGCAGCCCCACACTTCCGCCGGCCGCGTGCCGACGGAAAAAGCCTTCCGCTTTTACGTGGGTTCGCTGGTGGCGGCGCGGCTGGCGCTGGCCGAAGCCGAGCATCTGCACGAGGAGTTCCGCACGTTGCCCACAGTGGCGGCGGGCGTGGAGCGGTCCAGCCAGATCCTGACCGAGTTGACGCGGAATGTGGGCATCGTCGCCGCCCTTCCGGCGCTGGCGCAGGAGCTGGACCAGATCGAGCTGCTGCCCCTGGCCGACCGCCGCGTGCTGATGATCCTGGTGACGCGCGACCAGATGGTGCGCAACCGGGTGGTGACGCTGGAGGATCCCATCCGGCCCGAGGAGTTGCTTTCGATCCGCAATTACGTCAACCGCAATTTCAGCGGCTGGCGGCTGGGCGATGCGCGCCGCGAGCTGCTGCGCCGCTTGCTCGAAGAGAAAGCGCTGTACAGCGAGGTGATGGGCAAGCTGCAAGTGCTGTGCAGCAAGGGGCTGCTGGATGTGGACACTTCGCCCGAAGTGCACATGGAGGGCGCCTCGAACCTGCTGGGCCTGGACCTGCACCTGACGCGGGAAAAGCTGCGCGAGCTGCTGCGGGCGCTCGAGGAAAAGCAGCGGCTGATCGACCTGCTGGACCGCTTCCTGGAGCTGCCGCCGGGCGAGCTGGAGGTGCGGGTGGGACTGGAAGAGGCGCATCCGGCGATGAAGGACCTGGCGTTGATCGGCATGACCGTGCGGCTGGCCAGCGGTTTGCCGGCCAAGGTGGCTGTGCTGGGCCCGATGCGCATGCGGTACGAGCGCGTGATGGCGGCTGTCATCCAGACCAGCCGGGCGCTCGAGAGCGCGCAGTTCTAAGGCCTGGTTCGACGAATCGCGGTGATCGAGGTGATTTCATGGCGGGCGCTAAGCATCACCACGGCGGACGCTGGCGCGGCTTTGGTAAGCTGAAAGCAGTGGATACTCCAAACCCCGAACCCGACATTGCCAACGTGTCCGAGGACCCTAATTTGCCGGTGGAGACCGCCGAGGGCCGGATTGCGGCCCTGACCGCGGAACGAGACCAACTGGCGGCCGCCAAAGCCGAGCTGGAGGACCGCATGCTCCGCGCCCGCGCTGAGTTTGACAACGCGCGCCGGCGGGGAGAGCGCGAGCGCTCCGACTTCCTGCAATTTGCGGCGATGGATTTGATCAGGGAACTGCTGCCCGTGGTGGATGATTTCGAACGCGCACTGAAAGTGGAAACCGCCGACCGCGATTACGCCAAGGGTATCGAGCTGATCTATCAGCGGCTGATCGAGACGCTCAAGAAAATCGGGTTGGAGCCGATTGATACTTCGGGGCAACGGTTCGATCCGAACCTGCACCAGGCGGTCGACCGCGTGGAAACCGAGGAGGCGGAGGATATGGCGATTCTGAGCGAATACCAGCGCGGCTACAATTTTAAGGGCAAGCTCCTGCGGCCGTCCATGGTGAAAGTAGCGGTGCGGCCATAACCAATTCAAATCCAGTGTCCAAGCGAGATTATTACGAGATCCTCGGTCTCGGGCGGGATGCCGGGGAACAAGACATCAAGAGCGCTTACCGTAAGCTGGCGCTGAGATACCACCCCGACCGCAACCCGGACGATCCGGCCGCCGAGGACCGGTTCAAGGAAGCCTCCGAGGCGTACAGCGTTTTGAGCGACGCGCAGAAACGCGCGGCTTACGACCGCTTTGGCCACGCCGGTTTGCAGGGCGCGGGCAGCGGCGGTTTCGATCCCAGCCAGTTCTCCGATTTCAGCGACATCCTAGGCAACTTCTTCGGTTTCGGCGACCTGTTTGGCGGAGGCGGTGGCCGGCGGTCGCGGGCGCAACGCGGCGAAGACGTGCGCTACGATCTGGAAATTGCGTTCGAAGAAGCGCTGTTCGGCATGAGCGCCGATATCCAGGTGCCGCGCATGGAGGCCTGCGAACACTGCAAGGGATCGGGCGCGGAGCCCGGCAGCGGTCCCTCCACCTGCCCCACCTGCCACGGCCGCGGCGAAATTCTCTACCAGCAGGGCTTCCTCAGCGTACGCCGCACGTGCTCCACTTGTGGCGGCTCCGGCCAGATTATTCGCAACGCCTGCCAGGAATGCCGTGGCCAGGGCTACCGGCAGGCGCAGCGCAAGCTGAAGATCAACATTCCCGCCGGCGTGGATGACGGCACGCGGCTGCGCCTGACCGGGGAAGGCCAGCCTGGCGCGCAGGGCGGCCCTCCGGGCGATCTGTACGTGTTTCTCAAGGTGCGCGAGCACGCCTTCTTCGAGCGCCACGAGCACGACCTGCACTGCACGGTGCCGCTCAACGTGGCGCAGGCCGCGCTGGGATGCGAAATCGACGTGCCCACGTTTGAAGGGCCGCAACGGCTGAAGATTCCCGAAGGCACGCAGAGCGGCGCGCAATTCAAGTTCCGCCACAAGGGAGTCGCGGTGTTGAACGGCGGCGGCCGCGGCGACCTGATCGTCCATATCGACGTGAAGGTGCCCACCCGCCTGAATCGCGACCAGCGCCGCCTGCTGGAGCTGTTGCGCGACAGTCTGCCGGTGAACAACGCGCCGTCGGAAAAAGGCCTCTTCGACAAGGTGAAGGATTACTTCGTGTAAGCGGTCGGGTATCTTTAGCTTGCCCCGTGTTTTGTTATACTGCCTCGCAGCATGGCCAAGACCACTTCCATTTACAGCGTGCATCCGAGCGTTGCGTTCGTGACGAACTGGCGGGAGAGCCTCAAAGAGAAGACCGGGCGGTCGCTCGGCGCGTGGCTAACACTGGTGAAGACATCCGGGCCGGCGGGCGAGAAGGAGCGCATCGCCTGGCTCAAGCAAGAGCACCGGCTGGGTACCAATTCGGCGGTCTGGATTGCGCAACGCGCCTCCGGCAAGGACGCGGACATGGACAGTCCCGAAGCCTATCTCAAGGCTGCGGAAAAATACGTGAATACCATGTTTCGCGGGCCGTATTCGCCGCTGCGGCCTCTGTACGACGAATTGCTGCGGCAGGGATTGAACCTGGGTGAGGACGTGAAGGCGTGTCCCTGCAAGACCATGGTGCCGCTGTACCGCAACCACGTTTTCGCGCAGATCAAGCCTGCCACGCGAACGCGCGTCGATTTCGGCTTCGTACTGGGCGCGCGCAAGGGCGGAGGCCGGCTGATCGAAACCGGCGGCTATGCGAAGAAGGACCGCATCACGCACCGCATCGGCATCGAGTCGCTTGACCAGATCGACGCCGAGGTTCAGCGATGGCTCAAGGTGGCGTACGACGAGGACGTGGACTGAGCGGACGTGCCTGGGATATCTCGTCTCGCGCCAGGGCCCGGCGCTTTCAAAGGACGCTATAATCTGGTTTAACCTTTTGGTGATGGAGCCCGCCACCAACCGTCTCGAGCCCGGCTCGGGAACGATAGCTCCTACGCGTACAGAGCTATGATTCCGCAGACGCCAGCCATTCAGCCCGAACCAAACGGGGCGGCCAACACTCCGGATTCCAGCGACCTATCCACGCGCATGCCGCTCCACTCACTGTTATCGCCTACCCTGGACCTGGCGGAGGAGGTGGCGGCGCAATACGACATCTCCGCGCTTTCCGGCCTGCTCAAAGGCACGCGGGCAACTGTGGAACAGGGCGAGATCAGCGTCGCCGTGCTGGTAAGGTTCAAGGCCGGCAAGAGCAGTTTCCTGAACCATTTTCTCGGGCGCAGCTTCCTGCCAGTCGGTGTCGTGCCGGTCACCGCCGCAGTCACGGTAATCCGCTATGGCGCCCACGAGGAGGTGCGCGTTCATCACCGGGATGGCCGCGATCCCGAAGTGCCGCTCGACCAGATTGACAGGTACATTTCCGAGAAGGAAAACCCGGAGAACGCCCAGGAAGTCGGCCTGATCACCGTGGAACTGCCGGAATTGTGGCGCTTTCGCGGGTTGCAGTTCGTCGATACGCCGGGCCTCGATAGCGCGCTTTCTCACAACACGGAAGCCTCGTTGGCGTGGCTGCCGCATGCGGGACTCGCCTTGGTTGCGGTCAGCGTCGATCCGCCTCTTTCCCAGCGCGATCTGGATCTGCTGAGGAGCCTTTACCAGTACACGCCGAAGGTCGCCGTTCTGCTCACCAAAGCAGACCTCCTCAGCGAAGAGGAGCTCCAGGAAGTCACCGAGTATGTGCTCGCACAGCTTTCCAGAAACTTCCCCGGAACGCCGCAGGTCTTCCTTTATTCGACGAAGCCCGGGTTTGAGCGCTTCCGTGAGGCGCTCCAAGCCGAACTTGCGGGGACACTGGAGCGCTTTGCCGAAGAGCGCGAATCCATCCTGATGCGGAAGATGGACACGCTGCTGCGCGAATTGAGCGACTACCTGGCGCTAAGTCTCAAGTCGGCCGAAATGCTGCAGTCGGAGCGCCAGGCGCTGAATCAGCAACTGCTCGGCGAAAAGGAAGCCCTCGACGATGTGAAATCGGTGATCCGGCTGCTGGTGCAAGATGGCTCGGCGGGAGCGAGGGATAAAGTCGGCCGGCGGCTCGAAACGTACCAGGTCGATCTGGAGCGCAAGCTGCTCGAAGCATTCGAGAGCGAATTCCCGAAATGGACCAAGAGCCTGGCTGTGATGCTTCGCTCGTTCGAAGACTGGTTGGAGAAAGCGCTGCGCGACGAGCTTACAGCGCTTTCCATCCACGAATGCGATTCGTTTCTGGAGCCCTGGCACACAGTCCGGAAGCAAACGTTACGCGCGCTGCAACAATTTCGCGATCGCCTGTCGGACAGCACCATGCGGGGGTTCGGCGTGCCGCTGCGAACGACGGAAACCGAAATCGATGCCGTGGCGCCCACCGCACCCAATATCAGAATCGGCCGGGTGTTCGACAGGAATTGGGAACTGCTGTCTCCCATTCTGCCGGTGTGGTCGATCGAGGCCGTGGTTCGCCGCCATTTCGCGCGCACTATCGCCTATCTGGTCGAACAGAATCTTAGCCGGCTCACCGCGCAGTGGGAAGAGAGCATCAATGGCGCGCTTTGGGGCATCGAGAAGGAAGCCAGGCGGCGCCTGGACGAATTGATGACCACGGTCGAACGGCTGGTGGGAAGCGGCAGTAAGAAACGGACGCCGCAACTTCGCGCCGACCTGGAGCGGATCGAAGCGGCGCGGCAATCGCTGTTTGCGGAGACCGCGGGTTGATGCGGTATCTTTTGGTGCTGGCTGGGGGCGGCACGGGAGCCCTGGCGCGGTACGTGGCGGCATCGGCCATCATGACGCGCTTTGGCGGGAAGTTCCCGCTGGGGACGCTGACCATCAACGTCACCGGCTCGTTCCTGATCGGCTTCCTGATGACCATGCTGACCGAACGATTCCAACTCGACCCGCAATGGCGGCTTTTGCTGGTGGTCGGATTTGTGGGCGGGTACACCACATTTTCGAGTTTCGAATGGGAGACGTTTACTGCGGTGCGGGACGGCGCCCTGTGGGCCGCGATGCTCAACATCGTTTCGAGCGTTGTGTTAGGCTACATGGCCGTCTGGCTCGGCGTGATGTTGGCCCGGCGTTAGCGGATGCGAGGAGTCGGTATGCTGCAGAAGGGCACGGCCAAGAAGGTCACGATCTTCGTCAATGAAGACACCCAGCACCACTTCGGTTCCCTGTGCGATTCCATCTTGACGTTCCTGCTGCACAAGGGAGTATCCGGCGCTACGGCTACGCGAGCCATGGCCGGCTTCGGCGCCCACCAGGTGATGCACACGACGAAGATCGAGGTACTCACCGAGCACCTGCCGATTCGCATCGAGTTCATCGAGACCGCTGAGAAAGTCGATGAGCTCATGCCGACTCTATACGACATGGTTACCGACGGCGTGATTGAAGTCCAGAACACACAGGTCGTCAAAGTCGCCAGCAAGGAACGCCCATCGCCGCCGAAGGGGCCTCATACCGAAATGAAAGGCACTGCCCGGTTGATGCGGATCTACATGGGTGAGTCGGACAAGTGGCACGGTGAACCCCTTTATGAGGCGATCGTCAAGCGTTTGCGCCTGATGGACATCGCCGGCGCCACCGCGTACCGCGGCATTCTCGGTTACGGAGCCAAGGGCCACACCCACAAGAGCGGGCGCCTGGGGTTCTCGCACGATCTGCCGGTCATGATTTCGATTGTGGACACGGAGGAGAAACTGGCTAAGGCTGTAAACGAGATCGAGTCGATGATGCAGGACGGAATCATCGTCCTTTCCGATGTGGACGTGATTCGCCTGGTTCACAGCCGCCCGGCAGCGGAGCCTTCTCATGCGAACGGTTAAGAAAGCCAAGCTACTTCGTCTGCACTTCGGCGAGAACGACCGGTACAATGGGAAGCCGTTGTACGAAGCGATTGTGAATCGCTGCCTGGAATTGAAGATCGCCGGCGCCACCGTGTTTCGCGGCCTGGAAGGGTTCGGCGAGACGGCGGAAATTCACCGCCACCACCTGATCCGGAAGGATCAGCCGATTGTCGTCACGATTGTGGACACCGAGGAAAACCTGGCGCGTTTGATTCCCGAGGTCGAAGAGATGATGGACACTGGCATGATCGCCACCTCGGACGTGGAATACATGCGCATTGAAAAGCCGCCGACGGCCGGCACTTAAGTCGAATCGGCGTTTCCAAAAACAACACGCGAGTCACACATAATAAGAACATGCCCATTCCATTGAACAAGTACAGCGCCCGCATCACCCAGCCGAGATCGCAGGGCGCCTCCCAGGCAATGCTTTATGCCACCGGTCTTCGCGAGGAAGACATGAGTAAGCCGCAGGTCGGCATCTCGAGCGTCTGGTATGAAGGCAATCCCTGCAACATGCATCTTCTCCAATTGGCCGAAAGGGTCAAGGAGGGTCTCAGCGCCGTTGGCCTGGTGGGCATGCGGTTCAACACCATCGGCGTCAGCGACGGCATTGCAATGGGCACCGACGGCATGAGTTACTCTCTGCAGTCGCGCGACCTGATTGCGGATTCCATCGAAACCGTGATGGCCGCGCAGTGGTACGACGCCAATGTCTCGATCCCCGGCTGCGATAAGAACATGCCCGGCTGCATCATGGCCATGGCCAGGATCAACCGTCCGTCCCTGATGATTTATGGCGGGACTATCCGGGCCGGCTGCCGCAACGGAGACAAGCTCGATGTGATTTCGGCGTTTCAGAGTTATGGCGAGTACCTGGCTGGTAACATCGACGATGCCGAGCGGCAGGACATCGTCCGCCACTCTTGTCCCGGCGCCGGCGCCTGCGGAGGCATGTACACGGCCAATACCATGGCCTCGGCAATTGAGGCCCTCGGGATGTCACTCCCCTACAGTTCCTCCACGCCCGCCGAAGACCCTTTGAAACTGGCCGAGTGTTTCGCCGTCGGAGCCGCCATCAAGAACCTCCTGGAACTGGATATCAAGCCGCGCGACATCATGACCCGCGCGGCCTTCGAGAACGCCATGGTGCTGGTCTCCGCGTTGGGTGGATCGACTAACGCGGTGCTGCACCTGATTGCCATGGCGCGGGCCGTTAGTGTGCCGCTGTCGATCGACGACTTCCAGAAGGTGAGCGACCGCGTGCCGCTGTTATCCGACTTCAAGCCCAGCGGTAAGTATGTAATGGAGGATCTGCAGAGCGTCGGCGGGCTCCCCGCCGTGATGAAAATGCTCCTGGCCGCAGGGGCGTTGCGGGGAGACTGTCTGACAGTGACCGGTAAGACGGTGGCGGAGAACCTGAAGGACCTGCCTGACCTAGCGGCCGGCCAGGAAATCGTGCATCCGCTTTCGAAGCCGATTAAGCCCGTCGGCCACATCCAGATCCTGCGCGGCAATCTTGCGCCGGAAGGCGCGGTCGCCAAAATCACGGGTAAGGAGGGCCTTGAGTTCTCCGGTCCGGCGCGCGTTTACAACTCCGAGGAGCTGATGCTGGCCGCGCTGGAGCGCAAGGAGATTCAGAAGGGCGACGTGATCGTGATTCGTTATGAAGGACCCAAAGGCGGTCCGGGGATGCCCGAGATGCTGACGCCCACCTCGGCAATCATGGGTGCGGGATTGGGCAAAGATGTCGCACTGATCACGGATGGGCGATTCTCGGGAGGGTCTCACGGCTTTATCGTCGGCCATGTCACACCCGAGGCTCAGGAGGGCGGCCCGATCGCGCTGGTCAGGACTAATGACCGCATCACGATTGACGCCGCCAAGAACACGCTCACCGTCGCTCTCTCGGATGACGAGTTATCGGCCCGGCGTAAGAACTGGACGATGCCGCCTTACAAGGCGGACCGCGGCACGCTGGCCAAATATATCCGCCTGGTGAAGAGCGCGTCGCTCGGCTGTGTCACGGACGAGTAGCCGTTAGCTACCAACGATAACCGACTACCTCCTGGCCCTGCCTTATCCGCCGATGGAATACATGGGGCGCGGCGGGGGGATAAATCGGGCGCTGTCGATTTCGTGGCCTGCCCACTTGCGCGCCACGTTCTTCCTGATCAGGGCTGCGATGTCTTCGTCGCCCGCGCCGGCGCGCATCAGTGCCTTCGCGTCGTCTTCTTCCAGCGCAAACAGACAGTAGCGCAGCTTGCCATCGGCGGTGAGCCGCAGCCGGTTGCAGTTGCCGCAGAACGGACGGCTGACGGAAGCGATGAAACCAACTTTGCCGATGCCATCGGCGAAGGCATACTCGGTGGCGGGCGCGCGCGGGTCGGGGTCGGGCACCGGCTGGAGCGGTGCAATTTCGCGCGAAAGCATGGCGATGATTTCACTGGCGAGCAGCACCTTGCCGCGGTCCCACAAATTCTGCGCATCGAGCGGCATGAACTCGATGTAGCGCACTTCGAAGCCGCGCTCGCGCCCGAAGCGCGCCAGCGGCACGACGTCGGGCTCGATCAGGTCTTTCACCGCGACCACGTTCAACTTGATGGCGGTGAAGCCGAGACGCCGCGCCGCCTCCAGGCCGGCCAATACCTTGTCGAGATCGTCGCGCCGCGCGATCTCGCGGAAACGGCCGCGGTCGAGCGTGTCGAGGTGCACGTTCAAACGCCGCAAGCCGGCCTCGAAGAGCGGCTGGGCCAGCGCCTCCAGCAGCACCCCGTTGGTGGTGAGGGCCAGGTCGCGCACGCCCGGAATGGCGGCCAGGCGGCGGATCAGCACCGGCAGGTCGCGCCGCACCAGCGGCTCACCGCCGGTGACGCGGAGCTTGGTAATGCCCAGCCCCACCGCGATGCGCGCGAAGCGCTCGATCTCTTCGAAGTCGAGGATCTCCCGCCGCTCGACGAACTCCACCCCGGTCTCCGGCATGCAATAAAAGCAGCGGATGTTGCAGCGGTCGGTAACGCCGATGCGAAGATTATCGTGAACGCGGCCGAAGCCGTCGACCAATGGTGCGGCTTGCATGACCATGGACACCCAGAAGGTATCTTGATTCTATCAAATCCGCGGCACCATCCTCAGCCGCCGCGTTGCTATGATTATTCATCGGAGCCGCGACCGTTAGGGAGCGGTTGGTCACGGAACGAATACTTATGCGGATCGCCGGTGACGTCACGGAATTGATCGGCCACACGCCGCTGGTGCGTATCCGGCGCCTCGCGGCGGGCGCCGCCGGCGATCTGGTGGCCAAGCTGGAATTCTACAACCCGGCGCACAGTGTAAAGGACCGGATCGGCCTGTCGATGATCGAGGCGGCCGAGCAGGCCGGCCTGATCCGCGCGGACACGGTTCTCGTCGAACCGACCAGCGGCAATACCGGAATCGCACTGGCCATGGTGTGCGCCGCGCGCGGTTACAAGTGCGTCCTGACCATGCCGGAAACCATGAGCAAGGAACGCCGCCAGTTGCTGCGTGCCTATGGAGCCGAACTGATCCTGACGCCCGGCGCCGAGGGCATGGCCGGCGCTATCCGCAAGGCCGAAGAACTGGTCGTATCCGACTCCCACTACCTGATGCCGCAGCAGTTCAAGAACCCGGCCAACCCCTCCATCCACCGCCGTACCACGGCCGAGGAGATCTGGAACGATACCGATGGTAAGGCGGATATTTTGATTGCGGGCGTTGGGACCGGGGGAACCATCACGGGAGTTGGCGAGGCGATCAAGGCTCGCAAACCGGCTTTCCGCTGCGTGGCCGTCGAGCCGGACGCATCGCCCGTTTTGTCGGGCGGCGCAAAAGGTCCGCACCCGATTCAGGGCATCGGCGCGGGGTTTGTTCCGGTTGTGCTCAATCGCGAAATCTGCGACGAAATCATCCGCGTGAAAAACCATGACGCCATCGAAACCGCGCGCCGCGCCGCGCGCGAAGAAGGCTTGCTGGTGGGGATCTCTTCCGGCGCCGCGCTGTGGGCCGGCGTGCAGGTGGCCCGCCGCCCCGAAAACGCGAGCAAGCTGATTGTCGCCATTATTCCGTCGTTCGGCGAGCGTTACCTCAGCACCGTGCTGTTCGCGGACCTGGCAATTTAGATGGTGCGGCATGCAGGTTAACAGTTGGCAGGCGCAAGCATCTGCCCGACGCCAATGGCTTCATTTCGCAACGCTCTTCGGCGCGCTGGCGCTATTCTTTGCCTGGTACGAAGTTATCGAATTCCCGCGCCATCCGATCAGGTTGCTGCCGGCTGTCGCCCTTTACGCCTGTCTCTCGCTGCTGCTGATCCTCTGTTTGGCGCCGGGATTCGAGGTCTCGCGCCGATGGCTGTCGCAGCGCATTCGCGGTCCTCTGGGCGCATTCGGCAGCATAGCGGTCTTCTTACTTCCGTATCTCATTTACGCCGCCGGCACGGGCGACTTTCGCTGGTGGGCCTGCGCCAGGTTGTTGGCCTTCGCGGCGCTCCCTTTCGGATTGTTTGCCGCGGCGCCGGTTCGCCACGCGGAGCGAATGAACTGGCAAGATGCCTTGATTCTGCTGTGGATTCTGACGCCGGTTCTGTGCGGCAGGATCGGTGGGATCTGGAATGTCCCGGTGAATCTGGACTTCATGTCCCGGTTATTCCTGACTGCCGTCGGGTCCTGGTCTTTCCTCATCATTCGCGGCCTCGGCGACTCAGGCTATAACTTTCGGTTTTCGCGAGTGATCCTACTGGACTCCTTGATCTCCCTGGCCTGTTTCACGGTAATCGCGATACCGCTCGGCTTCGCGCTCCGCTTTATTACATGGAATTCGCATTGGCGCGGCGCGCGAGCGTTCGCGTTCGACTATCTGACTATTTTTCTTTTCATTGCCATAGCCGAAGAGCTGTTCTTTCGCGGCCTGCTCCAGAATCTGCTGGAAGGCTCGCTTGGGTCCCGCGCACTGGCCCAGGCCTGTGCGTCGATCCTTTTCGGACTCTCCCACATCCGCCACGCACCGGCTCCGAACTGGCGCTACGTGATTCTGGCGACCGTGGCGGGGTGGTTTTATGGCTGGGCGTATCGAAAGCATCGAAGTCTGATGGCTTCCGCGACCACGCACGCCCTGGTCGATACGATCTGGCGAACGTGGCTCACGCTGCACTGAGGCGCCACGTCAGCCTGCTATGACGGTGTGCAGGCGCGGCGCAGCTCTTCGCCCAGGGCGGCTTGTTGTGCCCCGGTGAGCTTGCCGCCTCGCGAAGTCACATAAAAAACGTCGATGGCCTTGTGCGCTTCGGTGTCGATCAGAACGACTTCGATATTGGCCCCGATGGCTGAAAGCGCGGATGCCAGGTCATACAGCAGGCCGGGGCGGTCCTGCGCCACGATCTCGACCAGCGTGGCGGTCTGGCTGGCCTCGGAGTTGAAGGAGACGCGGCCCGCGATGGCGGCCCTGCGCGTGGGTGGCGATGCCTTGGGCCGGTTGCGTAGCAACTGGCGTACGTCCGTCTTTCCCGCCAGCACGCGCTCCACCACGGAGGCGAGCCGGTCCACTTCGCTCGCGTTCAGATCCAGCGTGTGCAGGGGATCTTCGAACGTGAAAGTATCCAGGATGGCGCCGCGGCGATTGGAAAAAGCCTCCGCGCGCACGATGTTCATGCCGAAGCTGGACAGCGTACCCGCCACGCCGGCGAACAATCCGGGACGGTCGGTGGTGACCAGCGTCAACTGCCAGGCCGAATCGAGTTTTCGAATATCCACGGCAACGCCCGTCGAGCGGCTGCGCGAAGAGAGCGCCATGTGCTCGTCGATTTCGGCTTCCGTGTGGGTACGCAGGTAGCGGGTGGGAAATCCGGCGAGAAATGCGATCCGCTCCGGCGAGCCGGTGGGCTCGGGCTCGATGCGGTCGGTCTGGAGCGCCCGCGTGAGGTCGTTATACACCGCCAGGTACAACTGCCACAAGTGGTCGGAGCGCCACGGCGTCATGGCGGCGGGATTGACCGCGCTGATATCGCCATAGGTGAGCAGGGTGAGCAGCTTGAGTCGTTCGACCGTCTCCATCTGGCGGGTGACGGCGGCCACGGTGGCGGGGTCGAAAACGTCGCGCGAGTGCATGGTCGCGGAAAGCTCGAGATGGCTGCCAATCAGAAACATCACCGTCTCGCGCTCCTGGTCGGGCATGCCGATGCGGTGAGCCGCCGCGTGAACCAGCCGCAGCGAGGCATCCACGTGGCCTTCGTCCGGCGAACCTTTGCCCGCATCGTGGAAGAGGAGCGCGAACAGCAGCAGGGCCGGCTGTTTCACTTCCGAGCGAAGGTCCTTGTACGGACCCTGAATATTCCAGACGTTCTGCATGGCGACGAGCGTGTGCTCGTCCACGGTGTAGCGATGGTAGAAATCGCGAATCACCAGGCATTCCGTGGCCGTCAGCTCGGGGAATAGGGCGGTGAGGACGCCGGTTTCGTGCATCGAGCGAACGGCGAGCGGCGCGTGCGCCAGCGAGAGCATGGGCTCCAGCGCGCGCCACATCGGATTTCGCGAGAAGTGTTCGCGCAGGCGCGGCAGGCGCGCGGCGATCTGCTGTTCGGCTTCGGCCGAAGGCCGCATGCCATGGCGGGCTACGAACTCGAAAAGACGGAGCACCACGCCCGGATCCGCATCGAGCGATTGCGACTCGCGCACGTGGACGCGCTCGCGGTGGACGCTGAATTCGGCGTTCCCGAGGCGCGACCGCCAGTCGCGGAAAGAAGCGAAAAGCCCGCTGTTCTGCGACTCGGCGATCTCGAGCTGCCGAACGGCGGCGCGATGGATGGCGCGGGCGTGGCGGAAATATTCCCGCATCCACGCCGCCGTGTCGGTGGCGCCGGCCTGCTCGGCAATCGAGTCCTGCGCCTCGAAGCTCAGCGTGTTATTGTCGCGACCGCTGGCCGTGTGCAGGTAAGTGCGCAGCCGCGCCAGGTGGCGAAAGGCCTGTTCCAACTCCGCGGTGGGTGCGGCCACGCCCAGGCGCTGGCTTTCGGTGTTCCTCAGTTGCTCCAGCCAGCACACCAGTTGAAAATCGCGCAAGCCGCCGGGGGTTTCCTTGACGTTGGGTTCCAGGTGATAGATGGTGTCCCGGTACTTGGCGTGGCGTTCCCGCGTGAGCCGCGCCAGGTTGCGCGACAGCGCGTCCCGATTGGCCAGCACGAAGCGCGGCAGTTTGGCGGCCAGCGCCGCGTAGAGCGCGCGGTCGCCCGCCAGGTAACGCTGGTCGAGCAGGGAAATGTTGAGCTCGGTGTTCTGGTCGTACACCTCCGCGCACTCTTCGGGCGTGCGCACGGAGTGGCTCATGCGCAGGCCGCAGTCCCACAGTTGCTGCAGGAACGCGGAGATGGCGTCCTTGCGCTGGACCGCCTGCTCGGTCGAGCGGAAGAGCAGCAGCAGGTCCACGTCGGAATAGGGGAACATCTGGCGGCGGCCGTAGCCGCCCACGGCGACCAGTGCCGGGCCATCGGTGGGAAACGCAGGAAACAGGATCTGGGCCGCCGCGGCCGAAACCGTCCGATCGACGTGCGCCGAACGTTCGGCCAAAGCGGTGCCCGCGTCGCCGGTGTCGAGAAGCACGGGCAGCGCGGGACTGGGTGCGAGACTAGAGAGCGGTTTCCCCACGATCGTCGTTGCGGATGCGCACAGCTTCGGCGACGTCGAACACGAAGATCTTGCCGTCGCCGATCTTGCCGCTGCGCGCGGCAGCGGTCAGTGTCTTCAGTACTTCCTCGTAGCGGGCCGTGGGAACCACCATCTCCAGTTTCACCTTGGGCAGGAGGTCCACATTGTATTCCTGGCCCCGGTACACTTCACGGTGGCCTTTCTGGCGGCCATGGCCGCGCACGTCGGTAATCGTCATGCCATCGATACCGATGGCCTTCAGCGCTTCTTTCACTTCATCGAGCTTGAACGGCTGGATAATCGCTTCGATCTTCTTCATGGAATGAGTCTCCTGGGACTTTACGATTCGAAGATATACCCTTCTTCACCGTGCTGGGAGACGTCCAAACCTTCCATCTCCT
>Ga0181520_10001285_pt1 | contig 51583 bp, 43 predicted proteins | sample PEATcosm2014_Bin_29_FD_132451 | JGI IMG/M metagenome (GOLD analysis project Ga0181520, IMG submission 132451) | Peatland microbial communities from MTU Mesocosm Facility, Houghton, MI, USA - PEATcosm2014_Bin02_30_metaG | ecosystem: Environmental > Terrestrial > Soil > Wetlands > Peat | place... | reverse complement strand
TGATCGAAAGTGTCTATTCGGCCGTGAAACGCAAACTCTCTGCCCGCGCACCCGGCAAAACCCTGTACACGCAGTCCAGGCAAGCTCTCCTGCTCGGCTTGGCTTTCAACCTATACCGCCTCTCGCTGCCCGCTTTTTGTTTTCTCAAAGTGAGGATGTCAACAAAGCCAGATGGGTTCTAGTGATCACCTTCGGTTCTAAAGGGCCGGCTGAGTTCTATGGGCGGTCCTAGAAACTCGACCCGACCATACCCATAACCAATTATCAACTTCGGGCGAGGTATCGTTGCGAACTTGATACCTTTCTCAAGGGATTGGCGAATGTGCACTATAGTGCACCCATTGCCATAAGGCTACAACCGATGATCGGTATATGTCCACTGATATCCGCATTGAGTTCGGTAACCGAGTCCGTGGACTACGAAAGCAACGTGGATTGACACAGATGGACCTAGCGATCTGTCTGGGGGTGGGTCGCAGCTACCTATCCCAGGTTGAACGCGGGCTTCGGGATCCTGGTCTCAGGTTGGTAAAGTCAATCGCGGACGCGCTTTCGATGCCACTTTCTCAATTGCTCGAAAATCTCTGATTCGACCCATGACGCTCATGTGATCCGCCCGAGCCACCGCGCCTAGCCATGAGCTCGCATGACCGACCGTCGGGGATTGTGGCTCCAATAGCCTCCTCTTTCTCGTCGACCCTTGGTAAATCTAACATTCGAAAGAACATCGTGATACGTAACGACGCGGTGACGTCGTTTTCCGCTAAACGAAGCGCCGGAATTCGCGACGGCAGTGCACAGCGATGCACGGCCATCGCACTTGCGCGTCTAGTTGCAACTTTGTGCATCTAAAATGCCTTGTTTTTCTTAAGGAATCGCTCTCTTTTTCGTCTCTCGGTTAAGATAAGGGTTCGAATCCCTCTCCCTCCGCCAATTCTTCTCGAGAGCCGTCCATATCTGTCCATTCCCGTCCGATCTAAAATAGTAAGTTATTGAAAATAATAAACTTACTGTCCACGCTCATCCATAGCTCTCCGCGTACAACCGGCTTTGACCGGGGGTTTAAGCGGGGGTATCATGGTCTACGTCCGGGAAGAAAGCGGGGGCATCAATTCGGAGCGTAAGCCATGGAGATCAATAAGCTTAAAGAGTTTCAAGTAAAAAATGCCGAGCCGGGTGAAAAAGAATACCGGCTGAGCGACGGGGGCGGACTCTATTTAGTCGTAACTCCGAGCGGGGGAAAACTGTGGCGCTGGTCCTATGAATTCAACGGCAAGGAGAAACTGCTTTCGTACGGAGCGTATCCAGCCGTCACCATCGCTGGGGCCCGAGATGAGCACGTCAAAGCTCAGGCGCTCAAGCGGCAAGGAATCGATCCCGCGCAGCGAAACAGGCGAAGAAACGAGAGGAAGAGGAGAAAAAACGGGAGTCCTCGATGCCGACCTTCCGCGTCCTCACCAAAGAGTGGCTGGATTCCTGGAGCAAGAAAAAGAGCGAGCGGTATGTAGGGACCGTGATAACGCGATTGGACCGCGATGTATTGCCGGCCGTGGGTGATGTCCCGATCGATCAGTTGAAGGCCAGTGTGCTGGTTAAAATCGTGCCGTGAATTCAGGACGACCGGGATGCAGAGGATCTTGCACGGCGGGCGCTTCAGAAGATGAAACAGATCCTTCGCTTTGCGGTTGCAAAAGGTTATATCGAAAGTAGTCCTATCGGCGATACTCGGCCGGCTGACTTTCTCAGGTCCCACACGGTCGAGAATTTTGCTCGGATCGAAGCAGAGGATCTTCCCGAATTGCTCAAGAAGATCGAAATCTATCAGGGTACGCCAATCACTCGTCTCGGGATCAAATTGATGGCATTCACGTTTGTGCGCACTACACCGTTAATTCTTGCAGAGTGGTCGGAGATTGATTTTCAGGGTAAGCGCTGGAAAATACCGAAGGGGCGAATGAAGGGTCACAGATTTCCCCACATTGTTCCTTTGGCGCATCAGACGATCCAAGTCCTTGAACTCTTGCGCTCGATTTCGGGAAAGAGCAAGTATCTCTTTCCTGGACAGGGACCAAAGAATCCGACGATGAGCAACGGAACGATCCGTATAGCGCTCCAAAGAATGGGATACAAGGATGAAATGACAGGACATGGGTTCAGGAGCGTCGCGTCCACCATCCTGCACGAGTGCGGGCACGCGGACATACATATAGAGACGCAAATGGCGCATTTGAAAAAAGACAAAGTGCGCGGCGCCTACGATTATGCGAAGTATCTCGTTCCGCGTGCATACATGATGCAGGATTGGGCGGACTTTCTCGACGAAACGCTGCGCAGTGGCGTTTATAAACTGATCCCTCCCTCTTACAAGATTGAACGTGAGGAATGAGGTGGTCCCGTTTGTTCGGACAGTTTTTGTTATTTCTTAAGTGGAAGTTCTGTTTTTCGGTTTAAGCTGCCAAGGATTCTGGCAAGCGGTTGAAGTATACCTGATCGGGCGTGAGCGCTTTCAGGCTGGAGTGCGGTCGGGTGGAGTTGTAGAACTCGATGTAGCGGCCGATCGAGGTTCTGGCCTCGTGGACTGACTCGTAGGCATGGAGATAGACCTCTTCATACTTGATGGATTTCCAGACCCTTTCCACGAAGACGTTGTCGCGCCAGCGGCCCTTGCCGTCCATGCTGATCCTGATCTCCTCTTTCTTTAGCCGCCCGGTAAAGGCTTCGCTGGTGAACTGGCTGCCCTGATCGGTGTTGAAGATTTCCGGCTTTTCATTCCTGGAAAGGGCTTCTTCGAGTGCCTCGATGCAGAAGGAAGTCTCCATCGTGATCGACAGTTTCCAGGCCAGAACTCTGCGGCTGAACCAGTCCACCACCGCCGCCAGATAGACAAATCCCCGCGCCTGCGCCATGGGGATGTACGTTATGTTCATCGCCCACACCTGGTTGGGCCGCGTGACGATCAGATTACGCAGCAGATACGGATAGATCCGATGCCCAGGCTCGGGCTTCGAGGTGTTGGGTTTGCGATAGATGGCCTCGACTCCCATCCTTCGCATCAGCATTCTGATATGCCTGCGGCCAACCACCAGGCCTTGTTGCCAGAGCAGATCACGCAGCATCCGGCTACCGGCAAAGGGATCCTCGGCGGTCACCCAAAAGCGGTTCTTCCTCAAATTTGGTGAACCAAGGCTGGTACTTTGCTGGCAAGGTGATTGGGGCTAAAAATGAACCAAGCTTTGGCGACTCTTCGCCACGGCCATGGGACAGCGGACGTTGGTTCCCGACGCCGGCGAAGTCGTTCTGGAGGAACTCGCGGCTCAAGGGTGCGGCCAGTTCATCATGAGGTTGCGGCCAGCGCGGGAGGAAAGCGCCTGTCCGTCGTGCGGGCGGTCCTCTCGCCGGGTGCATAGCTGGTACCAGCGGCGATTGAGCGATCTGCCCTGGGAGGGGATTCCCGTTCGGATCGAGCTGCGCGTTCGCCGGTGGTTCTGCGATAACGATGAGTGCGAACAGCAGATCTTCACCGAGCGGCTGGCGGAGACGGCGCCGTGGTATGCGCGCCGCACCCGGCGACAGAGTGCGGCGCTGGAGCAGATCACCTTGGGGCTGGGCGGGGCCGCAGGCTCGCGTTTGGCCGTGCAACTGGGCATCCTGGCCAGCGACTCGACCCTGCTGCGGCAGTTACGACGCAGAGTCGTGGTAAATTCGGCTGCAACGCCGCGCGTGCTGGGCATCGATGACTGGGCATGGCGCAAAGGGCATCGTTATGGAACGATTCTCTGCGATCTGGAACGCGGAAAGGTAATTGATCTGCTGCCCGAGCGCACCGCTGAGAGCGCGGAGCAATGGCTGCGCGGCCACCCTGGTACGGAGATCATCAGTCGCGACCGCGCCAGTCTGTATGCCGAAGCAGCTACCCGGGCCGCGCCCCAAGCTGTGCAGGTTGCCGATCGTTGGCACCTGCTGCACAACCTAAGCGAGGCATTGGTGGACGCACTACGGCCGCATCATCGTCTGCTCAGCGAGGCGGCGCGGGCGGTCGCCAAAGATGCGGATGCGAAGCCTGTGCCGGAAGCGGTTTGCGAGCAGCCGTCCCCCGCAGTCAAAATGCCAACTCGTGCCAGGCAGGTGCAACAGCAGAACCGGGAACGCCGCCTGGCGTGCTATGAAGCGGTGATGGAGCAAGTCCGACAAGGCGTGTCCCAGCAGCGGGCCGCACGCCAGCTCGGTCTGGACCGAAAGACCGTGCGCGACTGGATTCGTGCTCAGGGCTTTCCGGAACGTAAACAGGTCGAGCGTTCCTCGGCCCTCGATCCATTCCACGAGTATCTGGAGATGCGCTGGCAACAGGGATGCCACAACGGCACCCAACTCTGGCACGAGTTGCACACGCGAGGCTTTGCCGGAAGACCAGGCATCGTTCGGGCGTGGATCAGAAAGCATTTCGGCTCGCGTAGATGCCGGAGCCGACAACCGCCTTCCCTTGCGGCGCCTCCGCGCGCCTCCCCGCGACAAGTCGCTTGGTGGCTGCTCAAGCAACCCGAACAAGCCCGCCGCTATCTGGATCAACTTAACCAGCGTTCTCCACAGATTGCTCAGTGTGCCGCTTTGGCGCGTGAGTTCTTCCGCATCATCCGCAAGCGCGACGCCGCAGCCTGGCCGGCTTGGCGCAACGCCACAGCCGCCTCCCCATTCATCAACTTCACCAAGCACTTGTGCCAGGACGAAGCTGCCTTCCTTGCTGCTCTCGAAAACCCCTGGAGCAACGGTTCCGTCGAGGGCCACATCCACAGGCTTAAGCTCATCAAGCGGTCGATGTACGGTCGCGCCAAGTTCGATCTGCTCCGGATTCGCGTGCTCAACGCCGCGTGAACTTCAACTCCGAAAACAAGCCGCGGAGCCTTGTGCCGCTTTCACCAAATTTGAGGAAGAACCGGTTTTAAGATGATCACCAAGGAAGGGATAGTTGAGATGCAACTCGTCGATCCGCTGCATCAACCACAGATCTTCGCCTGAGACCTGACGCGGCACATAGTAGACGCTGCTGCGGCTGATGCCCAGCGCTTCGGCCTGTTGCTGGATGGGAAGATCGTGCGCGGGATCGATCATCGCCTTGCGCTCAGCAACCCGGCCTTGGTGAGCGCTCCTTCTAGTAGGGTCGAGGACTGGCGCATAACCGATAGGCTCCGGTGGCCGCTCCGTCGCTTTCGCTTTGGACCTCATTCCGGCTGCCGTGGTTCTGTTTCCAGCCCCCGCCTCGTCAAACGGAGCATGCGGATTTCCCGCACTCCGCTTTCATGTGACCTTCATGGCAAGGTTATAAGCCTATTGAGTTGGCTGTGCTTTCGGCGCAAACCGTTTGAGCCTATAGGAGTTGAATAATCCCAGGTTCTCATACAGCCATTGCGTACTCCACACTTGCCAGCCAAAGCCATGACGGTTCCGGGCGCGCATCATATGTCGCCGAACTTTCAGTTCGACCCAGCGTTGAACGAGGCAAAAGCATTTGCTTGAATTCCCGGCTCTTGATGAGAATCTGTAAAAGCATTTGATTTACGCGGCTTTCTGGAAAGCGACGAGTTGGGTTCTTGTGGCGGCCAGCCGTTGGGCTTTCAACAGCAGGTAGCTGAGGTTGCGGTAGCCGCGTCCCCGGCGCAACAGGGCTTTGATGTTGCCGTTTACTGCCTCGACGACTCCCAGGGGGACTTTGGTCCGGCAGTAGTTCAGGATGCCCTCCAAGTGGTTCAGCAGCATGTCGGCCAGCCTCTCCATGGGTTTGAGCCGCTGCCAGCGCAGTTGATCGATCCAGCTGTTCAGCTAGCGCAACATCGCGCCCTCGTAGCGATAGCTCCACAGCCGGTCCAGGCTCTCTTTCAGCAGGTAAGCCTTCATCACCTTCCGGTTCAGCGCAAACAGGGCATTGAGTTGCCGCTTCTTGTGCGTGGTCAGGTGCACCCAGCGCGTCAGCAGCAGCCAGCCCGCACCGCGCCGCGCTGAAAGGGGCTCAACTGCTTGGCGAAGAACTCGTCCAGAGTCTCCTTCTTCCGCTCCGGCCCAAACCATAGCGGCTCGGCTGTTTCCAGGTTGCACACCACGGTGATGAACTTCTGCTTCTTGCCCACAAAGATCTCGTCCACGCCCATCTGCCGCAATGCCGGCTTGCGCCGCGTCTCAGACCAACGTGAAAGATAGCGCTGATCGATGGCGCGCACGGTGCTCGCCGCCAGCCCAAACTGTCGCGCTACGCGGCTGGCCGCGGAACTCTCGCAGGCTTGGCCCACGGCATCCTCGAATCGCTTGCTGAAGGGTGCTTTGCCGGGTAGCAACGGAACCTTTTCTGCCTTGACGCCGCAGTCCGGGCAACCAACCCGATAGAGCTCGATCACAACTGTGGTTGCGTACTCGAAACAGGGCAGATCGCGCACCTCCCGTTCATACGTCTGGGCTACGACGCTCACCAATTTCCCACATCCAGAGCACACCAATTGCCGGTGCCCTCGCTTACGCCGTACCCACAGCTTCAGCGTCTTGGCTTGCTCGTCGATCTCATGGCGGTAAACCTTATACCCGGGCCAGCCCAATACTCGGGTCCAGTCGCTCTCCCTCATGTCAACCAGTGTAGACAAAATCGCCGCAACCCAAAATGCCCATGAAATCTGAACCGTCTACAGATTCCTGCGCAGAGCCGGAAAGCTCTTGACGCCGCTCACTCAAAAGCAAGCCATGGCCGTGGAATAGACGCGAGATGGAAAAGTCAAAAAGACGACTTTCCCACCTCGCTTGCAAATCCCGCAAACTACACGGGATTCGCACTCTCCCACCGCCACTACGGCGACTAGATAATATTTGACACCGGACACTTCACTTGCTCGGAAAACCGGACATCTGCACTTGCTAAGAACACTCCGTATCATCGGACCATTGCCGCAGGGCGTGCGCGGTTCAGATTCTGAATGACGGCATGGCGTAGCAGAAGCTCAGCCTTTCGCGCAAGGAGCAACAATGGCTGACGCGCATCGCCGATACGCTGGATTCTTTCTCCGAGAACGAGATGACGCTGCTGAAGGAAATGGAAACGCAGTATGGAAATCTTTACGACAAGGAAAGCTATGGGTTATAACTGATTCAATGGAATTCGATGCGGCAACACGGTATTACGTTTCCACCATTCTGCCGCAAGTAGAGTCGAGACTTCTCACCAGGTAAAGCCATGCGCCTTAAACTAATCGTTTGCCAGGTCCTGACAAGGGAGGTAAATCAGGTCATCCCCGGGTCTCCTCATTCCGTTGACGCCGAGATTCTTCCCATGGGCCTGCACGATCTCGGAGCGACGATGGGCTCGCAGTTGCAGCCGCGGATCGACGCAGCAGATGAATGCCGATATGATGCCATCCTCCTGGGGTATGCGCTCTGCGGCAGGGGTACAGAAGGCTTGCGCGCCGGAAAGACACAGATTGTGATTCCCCGCGCGCATGATTGCATTGGTTTGCTGATGGGCAGCCGGCTTTCCTATAAGACGTATTTCGACTCCCATCCCGGCGTGTATTTCAGATCTCCCGGCTGGGTTGAGTTTCAGACGCCGGGTCAGGCACTTGAGCCAGCCTATCCCTCCGCTCAAGACAAGATTGGGGAGCGGCGCAGTCTCGAAGAGCTCGTCGCCCAATATGGCGAGGAGAATGGGAATTATCTCTTTGAGCAGTTCAGGGCGTTTCGCCAAAACTACACCGGGTTGACCTATATCTCGACCGGCGTCGAATCCGAGGAGAATTTCCGCACGCTGGCACGCGCTGAAGCGGAAAAATGCGGATGGAACTTTGACGTAGTTCAGGGCTCACTCACGCTCATGGAGCGCCTCGTAAGTGGAGATTGGGACGAGGCTGATTTTCTTGTTGTTCCTCCCGGTGCAACTGTGCTCGCCACTATGAACGAATCCATCATGGTAGCGCTATGAGCTTCGAGAAAGTGCGTATCCAACTGGAACCCCTGGCGGCTGTGGTGGATGTGCCTCGCGGCGCCTCGCTCGTATCCTCACTCTCGCAGCATGGCGTCGAGTTTCCTTGTGGCGGAACAGGTCTGTGTGGCGGCTGCGGCGTCCGCGTACTCGCTGGTCAACTTCCAATTACAAGCCAGGACGTTGCGGCTTTTTCGACTGAAGAGCTTGCCGAGGGGTGGCGGCTTGCCTGCCAGGCGCGCGTGGAGATGCCGCTGGTGCTCGAGTGCCGTCAATGGCATATGGATGTTCTCACGGACCACTCGAGGGTGTCCGGCGCGGGAAGGGCAGGCCTCGGAGTAGCGATCGACCTGGGCACAACCACCATCGCCGCGCAGATGGTCGATATGACCACGGGCAGCGTTGTCAGCGTCGAATCCGAACTGAATCCCCAGGCCACGTTTGGGTCGGACGTAATGAGCAGGATCAGGGCCGCATTGTCCGGCGCCGATTTAACCACGTTGGTGCGCCTCACGCTGGGCCAGATAATCGCCAAACTCGCCGGGGGGCGCGAGAAGGAGATTGTCGAGGTGGTCCTAGCCGGAAACACGGTGATGCATCACCTGTTTTCCGGGCTCGACGTTGAACCTCTCTCACACGCGCCTTTCGCTTCGCCCCATCTGGAGGAGCACCGCTTTTCACCGCAAGACCTGGGTTGGCCGTTGTCGCCGGCCACCCGCATTCGTTTTCTGCGCTGCCTCGGAGGGTTTGTAGGATCTGACATTCTTGCCGGAATTATTGCTGTCGGAATACCATCATCAGAAGAATTGCTTGCACTAGTGGACCTGGGCACAAACGGCGAAATCGCAATAGGCAACCGCCGGGGAATTCTGTGCGCTTCAACCGCGGCAGGGCCGGCTTTTGAAGCCGGCGCAATTCGCATGGGCATGCGGGCGGTTACAGGCGCCATTTCTCAAGTGTCACTTTCTCAGGGCGAGATGCGCGCCACAGTGATTGGCGGCGCGGAAGCCCGGGGCATCTGCGGCAGCGGCCTTGTGGACGCGGTGGCGGCCGGTCTCGAAAGCGACGGGATTCTGCATTCCGGGCGCATTGCGGATCGCAGCAAGTACATTCCTGTGCAGGCCCCGGTTGTCCTCTTCCAAGCCGATATCCGCGAGTTGCAATTGGCGAAGTCCGCCATAGCAGCAGGATTCAGGCTGCTGCTGAAGCGGCTTGGCGCGAACGCCAACGACCTCCAGAGCATCCATCTTGCCGGAGCGTTCGGAAACTATGTGCAGGCCAGAAGCGCCATCCGCATCGGACTGCTGGAGGTTCCCATGGAACGCATTCAAGCCAGCGGAAATACGGCTTTGCGCGGCGCCAAGATGCTGCTTCTATTCGATGATGAACCCACTCTGCCCAGCATCGACCATGTAAGTCTCGTGCAGGACCCAAGTTTCGAAGACGAGTTTATAAGCTGCATGGCCTTTCCGGACAAGAAAGCATCGGTCGGATAGGACATTTGAAATGCAGGCCGGAACCGCCGCGAGCCAAGGCACAATCGGCAGGTGAACGCTCCTCTTCTACCGGGTCGTTGTTTGTGGTTCGCTGCGCCTCATGCGGTCGAAAGAACACGAGACGCGGTCGCCAGTTTACTTAAAAAGACTTTACTTTCTGCCGTTGAATTCATGGACTGCGTCGAGCATGGCAACGATGTTCTCGACCGGCGTTTTCACCTGAACGTTGTGAATTGTGTTGAACACGAATCCACCCCCCGGGGCGAAACTCTCGCAGCGGTGGAGAACCTCCTCACGAACTTTGGCTGGGTGATGACGGTCGGAGAGATGTTGATGCCCATCGTTGGCGCGATGCGGCGCGAGTTACTCGCGGCAACCTACATCCAGGCCGATGGAACACCGGTCGATGTGCAGACGCACGATCGTCGCGGCAAGAATCATCAGGCATATCTGTGGCAGTATGGAACACCCGGAGCCAGCACCGTCTTCGACTTCCGCTTGGGCCGTGGGCGCGAAGGTCCGGCACGCTTTCTGGACAACTTCGAGGGGATTTTACAAACCGACGGATATGTCGCCTACGACCGCGGCGTGGGCGGGACCAGGATGGTGCATGCGGCCTGTTGGAGCCATGCGCGGCGGCAGTTTGTCGACGCCATCAAGCTCAACAAGCTGGATACGGCCTCGATCGGCATCGTAGAACTGATGGATAAACTGTTTGCCATCGATGCCCGGGCGCGCGACGAGAAGATGAATCACGCCGCCCGCCACGCCCTGCGCCAGCAGGAGGCTCCTCCTCTGCTGGAAAAGATCCGCGAGCAGATACTTGCGATGAGCAGGAATGTGTTGCCGAAGAGTGCTGCTGGCAAGGCATGCATCTATACACTCACGCTGTGGAAGCGGCTGGAGCACTTTCTGGATTATCCGGAACTGGAACTGAGCAATAACCTGGCCGAGAACTCCATGCGCGGCGTGGCGCTGGGCAGAAAAAACTGGAGACACATCGGCAGCCAACAGGCCGGACCCAAGGTAGCTGCCATCCTGTCCGTCGTGGAGGACTGCCGCAGAATCGGTCTGCCTATTCGCGAATACCTGGCCGCGGTCCTGCCCGGACTCGACAACCGCTCCATCCATAGCCTGGAGCAACTGACCCCGGCAGGCTACGCCGCCAGCAAGCTGAAATAACCTAGCCGCTCGTGCCAGCCCCGTCAACCGTGTACTTGGCCGGCTTTCAATTACCCACAAGTTGGACTCCGATCATGATGCCGAGTTCGATGCCAGTTAACCGGGAGAGGCCTCTCCAGATGACAGTGTTGCCTGGCGGAGGGTCGTGAGCGCGTGCGAGGTAGCCCCCGAGGCGCGCCAGCTTGACGACATAGTCAGCGATGGAGGCGTGGGGTGGCTTCGGGGCTTGGTGGGCAGCAGTTCGTCGAGCAGGTATTGGTCCAACTCGGTGAAGGCCTCGGCAGGCGAGGCGCCAGGTGCGGTTCGATTCAGCATGGTGATCCAGAAGATCCGCCAGCTCAAGATGCAGAGGATGGCGATCAGATTCACCAGCCGCTCAGCCGTTCTCAACTTTGCTTCTTCGGCGCGGCATCCAGACTTGAGTGTCTTGTGGAATGTCTCGATCTTCCATCTCTGTGCATACCACTCCAGCTTCTCGATGGCGTCCAGGCAGGATCGCACCGGCAGGTCGGTGAGCAACTTCCGGTCGATTCGTTCCCGGCCTTTGGGTGCTTTGGCCTCCTTGGCATGGATCGCAGTGAGGATCAGTTCGGGATAGTTCTTCTGCTTGCCCTTGGGTGGGTGGACAAGGATGCGCTGGAACCGCAACTCAAGCGAGGCCTTCTCCGGCTCGCCCCGCCGGTTGCGCACTTCGATCAAATGGAGACCACGCAATTCGGAACGTTTCAACTTGGCGGCAACCGTGGTATTCCCATCCGCAGCCACACGGTCCACGCATGTACGGACCAGAAAATGCGTACCCAACTGCCGGGCCAGACAGAGCAGTTCCCAGATGTCGCTCTCACGATCTCCGATATGTACGCAGCGGCCGGGTGAGCCCAGCAACTCCGTCGATTGCCGCAGGTTTTCCAGCCAGCAAACGCTTTCCTTCCTTTCGATAGGTACGCGCGTCGGATTGGTGTGGCGCTTCAGTGCGTTGGCACCGTGGAACTTGTCGCGGCTCCAGAACTTGATCGCTGCCAGACCCAGTGGCAGACCTTGCGGCGTGGTGACGAGACTGGAATGCATCAGAATCCCGCAACTGGTATGAAACCGTGGCCGGCCAGCCTTGCCGCCCCCACATGTGATCTTTTTCAAAATGCCGATCGGCTCCGTCTCTTCGTGCCGATAGGAGAGCTCGGTCGTATCGTGAAGGACCAGGACCGGATCACTCCCGTTGACCGCGAACCTGTCTCGGGTCGAAGCGAAGTGACCTGCCAGAATATTCGCCTCGCTGATCCGCTCATTGCCAAAAAACCTGTACGCCGCCTTCGTGTTGGCCCAGTCCTGGCAAGCCCAAGGCGTAGCCGCGCCGGCCTTGGCAGACAATTGTTCCAACAACTGCCGCAGCCGCTTGCCATGCCGGACATCCTGGAACTGGCATCCCACCACTTCATTATCGATCCAGTCGCCCTCCGCCATAGCATCCAGCTGTCCTTCTTTCCGATGCATCCCCGCGCGCTCGATCCCGACTCATGGCTTCTACTGCGCCATGGATCATCCATCGGACGTAAGTGCCTCATTTGAGGCCGACTCCAAACAGGCAACCGCCCGGATCCTGCCCGGAACTTGTGGGTAATTGAAGGCTTCGCCGGACGGATACGGTGGAGATATGCGGGCCTTTGCTCGCCAGGTAATGGCTCACCGAGTCGAGAATCTCGCCGCACAGTTCATGCTGCTCCAGCAGCCGACGAAAGCGAAGAATCGTGGTCTCGTCCGGTGCCGCGGCACGGTCCAGATCGGCGCGCGCAAAACGACGCAGCACAGGCGACTCGTAGAGCGCATCCTCGACGCCGGGATCAAAGAGATTAAACCTTTGCTGCAGAAAGTAAACGCGCAGCATGATCGATAGCCTAACCGGCTGACGGCCGCTGTCGGCCTTGGAATAGTACGGCTCTATCAGTGCTTCCAGATCGCGCCATAGAACCACCACATCTATCGTATTCAAAACTGTTCTCTACGGCTCTTCCGTACGTACTTCTTAAAACTCGTCTAGCTTGCCAAAGTCATCTGCCGCATCGCGTTCTCCGCCCTGATTCAACTTTATCCAAACTGAATGCAGGTGGGGAACTTACGCAGAAACTTCTTATAGCATGGCAAAGAGGAAGAAGCGACTCTCCCTCCTTGCATATTGCGTCATTCGCGTCCATCATCGCGTCGGCAGACCCGCTATCGTGAAAATGTCGTAAGGGCTCCCGGTCTGCTTGATATATGCCTCTGCTCTATTGTAACCGCTCTCCAGACCACGGAAACTGGCAACCTTATCCTGCACCCCGTAGAAATAATCTGGAGATTGGCTTGCATGGGCATAACAAGCCGCTTTCTTCATATCTGCGACGTCTGCGATGTCCACATAATGGGTCGGCGCGTGGAACTGTATCGTGTCTTCGCCATCCGAAACCTCGTAGTAGTACATCGCGAATTTATGTTTCAACTGCTTCCACGATTCGAGGGTCAGATTGGCGATCGCGCGATGGTCGGGATGATTATCAATTAGCCAGTGGGTGAAAACAGCGTCCGGATTCTCCTCTTCGAGGATCTTTTGAAACGCCTTATAATGGGCATCATCCACAATGGCATGGCCGTTGATCTGGTTTGCGTAGGCAGGCCGCGCCTTCAGAATCTGGCATGCCTTCTTCGCTTCCGCAATTCGTACCGGTGAGGATGTTTCCCACCCTCCGTCGTTCATATAGAGCAGTACCACTTCATGGCCCAGTGCTGTTAGCCGTGCAATCGTCCCTCCGCACCCATACTCTGGATCGCCTGGATGGCCGCCCGTCACTACGAACTTGAATTTGTGAGCTAGCTCCGTCATAGCCGAGGCATGCTGGCCTCCTGCGCTTATCGTCGCTCCTGCCAACATTCCAGTACCCATCAGCATCTCTCGTCGATTCATGCGTACACACTTTTCTCCGTCTATAACGGGCCGTCTATTCCTGCTTCCCACAAACCACTCGTCTCAGAACAACCACAGCAGCTGAAGAATTCTGTGAAGTTTCTTACATAACGATGCACTCCTTCTTTTTGAGCTTCCGGTTTCCAGTGGTCACTCCACGTAATGACATCTTACACACGGCGCTCCTCGCAGTCGCAGATACACGCATAGCGAGATATTAACAGCAGTTGAAGTAGCTCATGTTGACGCCTGCATCTTAGATCGTCTAAGGAAGCACTCGGCAAAGCTATCACACTTATCAGCCTTGAGAACGCTGCGGCATGGTTCAAACACTGCACCAACGGTCTACGGCAATTCCTGAAACGCTCTAAAACACCAGAACTGTGACTGACATTGCGGGAAGATTGACTCCATCTCTATGACTCTTTCGCCAGTTGTGGATCTTCTCAACTCTGTATCCGGAATGTGAGATCTGATATATATTCACTATTCTTGATTTCAGCCCGTGAAACTCTGTCCTTACTTGACTCGGCGATTCGCTAAGGTTCGATATGACTACAGATCTAGCTGATGCCGACTTGACAGCGTAAATACGAACCAATGTTGGATTTGATGACATTGCGGCCACTTCGTCCCCATGACAATATCGATTCATTAGAGAGACAATATTCGCAGAAACATTCAGATTTCCATTGCGATCGACGATCGACATATCGTGAGGCGGCGAAAAGTCCCACACTGCGGAAGCGTCCCCTCCGGCATCGACTACTCCAGCCGCGATGATCGAGAAATAGACGGCTCCTCTATTGTCGTGTATCCTGGGATTCATATCCCATCCAATGTTGTATTCATCCAGGAATATAGGAAGGTATTTCTCTTGACTCTGGGCAGTAAGGCGTTCTCTTAACCTGCGCACATCGTCTACAGCCTTTAATGCCGACTTGAAGCTAACGGAGTCCGGTTGCTTCCCATCACCACCGTATGTGTGAGCGGTCACGAAATCAATGTCCTGCAGGCTCTGTTTCACAACGTCAGCTATATAGTCGACGTTAATTCCTTCAGTTGCCGGACCGCCGACTAAGATTGTTGGATCTACCTGTTTCATGGCGACGGATGCACGTGATACAAGCGTAGCCATCTTGGCCGCCGTCAGTATGTGTTCGCGTTCGTTTGGTATTTCCCAATACTTCACATCAAACTTATTGTCGACATTGACGATTTTCACCAATGCGGAAGCAAATCTCGCCATCGCAGCAGGATCGAGCGGGTCCTGTTCGCCTCCGGGTCCGGACGGGATATCGATCATCAGTGTATATCCCATTTTGGCAAGAGGGGTCAGCGCACTTTTGATCTTGTCCGTATTCCAGGTTCCATCCTGGTTTAACCAACATTCATTGCTCCCCCGGCTCACCATTCCCCAGCCGTGTAGCCGGATTAGTGGCTTCCCTCCGGCACTGATGGCACCCAACGGCCGAAGCAGTGCCGGGCTCCGGCCCCACACCGGATCGAAACATGCTGGGCAGTTTACGCCGTACGCGAGAGGTTCCACACGCTTCACGACTCTATTCCAGTCAACAGTGATCAGCGCCTTCGGATGATTCCCCTGCGGAACTGCCTGCGAATACCCTGCGGTTGACCAGAAAACAATAGCCAACCACGAAAATGACTTAATTAAATACTTCATCATGGACTTATCGTTTCCTTTGGCACTGCTCACGCGAGTTGCAGGCGTCTTTCTAATTCTGCCTCTGTTGCCTCAGCGTCCAACCGGCACTCATTGGATCATCATAAAGCTTGCGCTCTCCTTCGCCTCCGAACTCCCCCCAATAAACACCGTGTACTCTGAAGGCTCCACAGTCCACTCGCTCCTTGAGTTGACAAAGGAAAGCTCATTGAACCCAAGAGGAAACTTAATGATTCTTGACTCCCCTGGCTGCAATGCAAGTCGCGAGAACCCTTTCAGGACACGCACAGGCTGTTCTGTGCTCGCGCCCCGAATCCGAATGTAGAGCTGCACGACCTCCGTGCCACTGACTGAGCCTGAATTGCGAACTGTGACTTTCGCTTCTATAGGGGCCTTGTATGCGCTCTGCCGCGATGCTTCCACTTGAGAAACATGCACCGTGCTAACATCCAGACTAATTTTGGAGTATTCGAAATGCGTGTAGCTCAGTCCGTGCCCAAACGGATAGAGCGGAGAGTTAGGCACATCGATGTAGCGCGAGTAGAAACGCTCTGATGAATCCGCAGGGGGATAGGACAGAGTTGCTCCATCCGCCGGCCTGCCGGTAGGGAGCTGGCTCAGATATAAAGGCTCCTGCCCCACATATCGAGGAAAACTCACGGGTAATTTGCCGCTGGGATTCACATCGCCAAAGAGCACATTCGCCAGCGCTGGTCCCGCCTCTGTTCCCGGAAACCACGCCTCCAGAATCGCCGGCACATGTTCCGCCGCCCAACTAAGTTCTAGCGGACGGCCGCTGAAGACCACGAGGACAACCGGCTTGCCTGTTGCGACAACAGCCTTCAAGAGTTCTTCCTGATTTCCTGGAAGATCAAGATGTGTGCGAGAGGCAGCCTCACTAATCATCGAAGCATCCTCGCCAAGTGCGAGGACCACAAGGTCTGCCTGCTGGGCGGCTATAACTGCCGCGTCGAACCCTCCGGTCGATTGCGTAAGAGTCGACGTGCCTTCGGCATACACAAGACGGCCGCCCCGCGCCTTCGCCCGTGCGTCGAGCGAGTTGCGCAATGTTACTGCATCCTCCGGTTTACCCGCGCTCCAGGATCCGAGCATGTCATCCTTGGAATCGGCAAGTGGCCCTATCAGCGCAATGGTCTTCATTGTTGGACCGATAGGGAGGACAGGCGCATGCCCCGCGTAGATTTCATTCTGCAGCAGCACCAAAGACTCTTCTGCGGCTGTTCGCGCTAATCCGCGCTTCTCGGCTGTAGCAACATAGGGTGGAACATTCTCGTCGGCATAGGGATGCTCGAACAAGCCCAAGGCGAACTTCACGCGCAAGATGCGTCGCACAGCAGCGTCGACAACTGATTCCGCAATCGCACCAGATTGCACCAGAGAGAGTAACCGTGGACCGTACACGTTACCCTCCATATCCATGTCAACTCCGGCGGTAAGCGCTTTTCGCGCCGCGCCGATATCATCAAGCGCAACACCGTGGCTTACCAGCTCGTGGATGGAACCCCAGTCACTCACTACAAATCCGTCAAAGTGCCATTCATCGCGCAATATTCCAGTCAAGGTGTAGGCATCGGCAGTTTCAGGCACGCCGTTAAGCGAGCTTAGAGCGCTCATCACCGTCAGGGCCCCGGCATCAACGGCCGCGTGATATGGGGGCATATATATCTGGCGCAATGTAATATCTGGGACGTCTGCGGCATTGTATTCCCGGCCGGCAGTCACTGCGCCATAGGCGGCAAAGTGTTTCACGCAGGCTGCAATCGAATCGGGATTATCCAAACGCGTCCCCTGATAACCTTGCACATACGCTCGAGCCATCGCGGAGCCTAGATACGGATCCTCTCCCGCTCCTTCAACGATGCGTCCCCAGCGTGCATCGCGTGCAATATCCACCATGGGCGAAAACGTCCAGCGGATCCCATCGGCACTGGCTTCCTGCGCAGCCATTCGTGCAGTCGCCTTCACCAACTCCGGGTCGAAGCTCGCCGCAAGTCCAAGCGGTTCCGGGAAGATCGTGCGATAGCCGTGAATTACATCTAACCCAAACAGGAGCGGAATGTGCAAACGGCTCTTTTCGACTGCGAGGCGCTGGAAGGCGTTCGTCTTCTTGAGGTCGAATGTTGTATGCGCATCCCCCTCATTGACCATCGCTCCGATATCGCCATTGGCAATCATCGTGTCGTAGTCTTGCCGTCCGGTGCCTGGCCCTGCCGGCACTCCTGCCGAATACTGTGCAAGCTGGCCAACTTTTTCCCGGAGGGTCATCTTGGATAGCAATGCTTCAACCTTGATGCTTATGGCTTGCTCTGCAAGTTGAGGATTGGACTGACTAACCCAACGAGAGTTCGCCGCATCCGGTTTTAACGGACCATCGGATTGCGCCAACGCATTCGGATTGACAAATAACAGCAGTGCTGACACAGCCACCGATATGCACTCCGCAATGAATTTGCGGTGGTTTACGCTCGCTCTCATCCCGTTCTCCATTCTTATTCAGCACTAACAATGCAGGTCTACACTTGGTAAGTTTGTTAGCTTAAGGCAGCTCGAGATGCCTCCGAACTAAAGCGAGTGATCCACTAGGTCTCCGACCGCATGATGTCGTGCCTTGAGTTCGTGCTTTCCCAGGCCCCAAAACCGAGATCTGGGGCACCAAGCGTTGGTACCACGACAAGCGGTCAGAGACCTAGCTGAACAGCATTCGCCCAATCACAACGGCAGAGGAGGACGACCAGCCGTGAAGTCGCGCGACGGCAGTACGCTCAACAGGACAGTTATGGCCTCCTTCGACGGCGTTATATCGCTCCCATGTTTGTCCTGTCTTTTCCCACGTCGAGACCACGTTGTCAATGTAGCGACGATTGATTCGGAGGCCTTCTTGAACAAAGCCATATCTCTGCAAGGCGAGGGCGACGATAATCTGCTCAGGGGGCCAGGACTCGGGATAAGCCCACTCGAGTGACTTGAATTCGGGGTGCGGATTTGGATAATTCTTGTCTGTAAATGTCAGCCCATGCGGACGATCGAATAACCCGATATGATTCACCACATTCTGGGCCTGCGACTTCGAAGCAATTCCAGTCCACAATGGCCAGAATGCGTTCAAAGAGAAGAATGGGAGCCGCTTTCCCCTCACATAGTCATATTCGAAATAGAAGCCTTGGCTCTCATCCCAGCAGTACTGATTGATGCGCTCCGCCCGATCGTTTGCTTCCTGTTTCCACCTGGCAGCCTTCTCGGACCAGCCGAATCGGTCGGCCAGCGCACTCAACACCTGTGCTTGTCGTACCAACGCGCAGTTCGTGTGGATCGGCACGCAGCGACGGATGTCGCCATCGAAGATCGGTGTGTAGTCCAGGCCCGCTTCCGCTTCTGCGGCCAGCTCGAGTGCTTTGTCGGGATAGCTTCCGCTATCGTGGCAAGTGGAGAGGCCGACGGGCGTCAAATGAGCAGGACCATTCCAGTAGTCCTTGTAGGCACGCTCAAGAAGCGGATAAGCTAGCATCGCCAGTTCGTTGTCGTCTCTCTTTTGGGCAAGGTAATTCTCTACGCTCCAGGCCAAGAGCGGCGGTTGACCCCGTGTCAAGTAGAAAGTGCGGTTCCCATTAGGAACCATCCCGAAGCGCTCGATCAATGAGAGTTGATCGAGAATGTTACGGCGCACGATGTCCGACCGATTGTGAGCCAGAAGCCCAAGGTTGATGAATTGGGTATCCCATCCATATATCTCCGGAAAAGCGGTCTGTGACCCACCAGCAGTCGTATAGGGATACGGGAGAAAGATGAGTGTCTTGTTTGGATCATTTCTTATCTCTGGTTCTGTCGCACTGTGAAGATCACCGTCCCACCAACCGCGGATAGCTGCGTCCAGCTTCAGCCAGCGAGCGTTCAGGTCCGCTGCGTCCGCAGGCGCTCTGTTCTTGGAATCGGTTGCGAATTGCGCTGCAGCGCTCGGGCCATTCTTGACTGAGATCGCCAGAGCACCTATGGCGGCTGTGCGGATAAAGGAACGTCGATTCACTTCAATCTCCTTATTAAGCATCTGCTGCTTACCTGTGCAGAAACCACGGTAAGGCTGTATGGGTGGTTCTGCCCACTGATAGAGTCGCGGTGCAAACCGGCACAAGTAGTCGCGTCACGTTAGTTGGACCAGACGAGACAGCCTTCTCTCTCCACAAACACCGAGTTAAGCCAGTTTCCCTTCTACATCGAGATCCTTGCTTTCGCGACGCGCATGAAAGAGCCCTTCTTTACCGTGGTGAACCACGGCAGTTTCAGTCGACTAAGCAACTTCGAGTTGTTAAACGAAATCGGGTGCTTAGCTACCCATTTTGCCTTGACTGCGAGCAGAGACACAGGAGCTAGGTTTGTGGACTAGCACGCGTTTTATACGGGCCCGCGGGTACGTCATTGCGTGGCACGGGTTCTCAGATAAGGGGGACCTTAGGAGTTCGTCGAAACTCATTTAGCGGAACGTGCTAACAACAGATCACGTCAGCGTCTCCCAATAGACCGCTCAGGTGCCGTAGCAGGTATGTCTCGATGTTGTATCGAGCTACGGCACCGAAAGCAGTCTTTCAACAAGTTTCTAAAGTTGCCCATGTGTTGATGCAATTAAGGCAATCGGTATCAGAAGGACAACCTGCCACCGAGTTGCATGGTGCGGCCACCCACGGACGTTGACGTGATATTGGCCGCCCCGGTGCAAGGTGCTCCCGGAGTCGAACACGTCAAACCAGAGTTCGGCATCCCGAGGTTGGTGTGATTGAATGCGTTATTAGCATCCGCCCGAATCTGGAGCGAGACTTTCTCCCAGATGGGGAAGTTCTTGCCCGCCGAGAGGTTAAACACCTCCAGCCCTGGACCGTACACACTGTTTCTGTGCATATCGCCAAAGCTTGCCGGCGCTGGCGCTGTAAAGGCGCCTGGATTAAACCACTGTTGCATGGTGCGATGGGACGATGTCGCATTCCCGATCACGTTGGGATACCACGAGCCAGCCTGCGAATAGGAGTTATTGGGCCCGCTGATGGTAGGAGTAAACGGATTTCCAGTGGAAAGGATCACGGTACCTGAAGCCTGCCAACCGCCAATTACCGCATCAATCATCCGATTGCTGTTAAGGAATCTTTGACCGTGGCCAAAGGGCAGCATGTATACCATTCTTCCCTTGAACGCATGGCGAACATCAAACTGGGACGGGCCGTAGTCCGCGTCTGGTTCCATTGTTTGTTCCATCCACACATTATTACCGCCGTTCCCGGAATCCTGGGTATCAAGGAAGTGGGACCAAGTGTAGTTGAAATCAAAGCTGATGCCCGACGTCAGGCGCTTCCTGAGAGATGCCTGGAGCGCGTCGTAGTTAGAGTAGCCGATTTGCTTGCCTCCGAAGATGCCTGCCCAGTACGAATACGGTCTCCCAGACGGGTTATCATTCGGTCCGAGCTTGCTTCCCGGAACCTGATTGAGATCTACAGGGAAGAACAGGTCTGAGCCATGGTTGCCCACATACGCCACTTCGGTAACGATGTTCGTGCTAAGTGCACGCTCGACCGAGAGGTTCCATTGAAGACTCTTGCTCATCGGCGTGTGATAGTTGACATAACTTATCCCTTGTCCAGGAAAAGCTGCCGGATTGTTGTTCGGTGTCCCATATGGAAGTTGCGAACCACTGGAAGAGAGAACGACAACCGGAGAAATTCCGTTGGTTTGGTCGGAAAGATTTCCCTGTGCAGCAAAGGCGGAGCCGATCCCGTACCCGCTTTGGTCCAGATCATAGGGATAGGCATAGAGTCCAAGTCCGCCGCGAATCGTGGTATTCGGGCGTACCATCCAGGACGCTCCGAGGCGCGGCAGGAACATGTCATACACGGGTGCGATAAGGTCTCTGCGGCCATTCGCGCCTGTGGTCGCATACCAAAACGCACCGTCGGTGTTGGTAGCCGGATTGATTACCGTTGGATCGAAGACGGTGATATTGTTTTTCACTTCGCTCAGGCCAAGCTCAGACTGATACCGCAGGCCAATGTTCAAGGTAAGGTTCGATTTCATTTTGAAGTCATCCTGAACAAATGCCTGTGGCTGCTTCATGCGCGCGCCGTATCCAGGCGTGACCGCAGCATTCCAGGATTGCACTTGCCCCAAGAGGAAATCGGCGAACCCAATCCCGCTCGTGGAATCCCCTACGGTCGATTGTGTATATGCGCCTGAAAAAGACACCGACGCGGCATTGATGCTACCCCATCCCGTGCCGTCCCGGCGCTGAATGAGGAACTCTCCGCCGAAATGCAGGACGTGACGGCCATGGATCATCGTGACAACATCGGAAAGGTCGAAGACGTTCTGTTTATAGGCTGCGTTCGTCTGGGGTCCAGGCGCATCGCAACAATTGTTTCCGTATATTCCGATGTTGGGAAAAAGATTCGCCTTAGCAAATTGCAGTCCCAGCTTTTTGGGATAGTCGTCGTTCAGCGATCCCGGAGTGAAGATGCTGTATTGGCCAGTAAATCCAACCCGGGCTTCGTTGATGGTGCTGGAGTTGATGTCCCACACGTCGGAAATCTGCGCGTTGTTGCTGGAAACATCGAACAGTTGGCAGTCAACGGGGCAGGTATAGATGTAGGGATTAGAGCCCGGGTTGTCGCGCTGAGTATCGGAAAGTGTGAAGCGATTACTCGGCGTGATGTCATAATCCAGCCGGCCAAAGTACTTCGTGTAGGGGTTCTGAGTCAAGTAACTATAGTGGTAATTCCCGGTATCGACACCCCCGACAATTGCCCCCGGAACGAATTCTCCCACCGAGGAATGCGTCGACGGTGTAGGATACAAGGCCGCGATTTCTTTGGCGACCGGATCGAGCAGAGCGTAAGGAATCTTGTTGCCTTGGCCATATTCCTGATCAAAGGAGGTCCTGGTCACGATGGGGCCATCCGGCGTCTGCGTGATGACCTGCGTTGTGGGATCGTAAATCGTTGGCTGACCGGTAAAATCGCCAGAGAGCATCGCGACGGTCGGGACTGTCGTATATCCGCTCGCTGAACCGTGGTTTGCCGTCTTGTCGAGATTGAAGTAGAAAAACATCTTATTCTTCAGAATGGGTCCACCAATGGATCCGCCGAAGTTGTTGTAGCGCAAAAATGGAACAGGTATTTGATTGCCGAAGCCATAGCCTTCGGCATTCAGTGCGTCATTCTGAAAGTACTCGTAGGCCGCTCCGTGAAACTTATTGGTGCCACCCTTGCTGATCTGATTGATGACAAATCCGCCCGTGCCGTACTGTGCCGACATCGCAGAGTCGCTGACCTGAAGTTCGGCTATGGTTTCAAAAATAGAGACGTCGGAGTTGGTACTCTGTGGAAGAGTAGTGGAGGCACCATCTGCGAGGATGTTGCTATAAGGAAGATTGCCATTGACGGAGACCCATTGCCCGGGATTGGCTCCATAGCCAGATCCGTTGCTGTTATTGCCAGCGGCGCCGGGAATCATGATCGTGAAGTTTTCCCAATCCTGACCCACTTGCGGCATCTGCTGCAGCACATCTGCGGTCATTGTGGTTTCCTGCGAACCCGTCTCTGTTTGCAAGAGGGGTACGTTTTCCGTCACCGTCACCTGCTCCGCGGTAGCACCGACGTCCAAACGGCCGTCTACCGTTGTAAAGCCGACGAGCACAGTGATCGGGCCGCGAACCAGTTGCTTAAAGCCCTCCCTCGAGAACGTGACTGTATAGACGCCATCGACGATTGAGGAAGTGTCGTACAGCCCCGCTCCATTTGTCACAAGGGTCTTCGTAACCCCGGTGTTCACATTCACCACAGTGACTGTGGCGCCTGGAATTACCGCATCCGTTGCATCTTTTACAGTGCCACGAATATCGCCTGAATTTGTGGCTTGAGCGAAGCTCGTCCTGGCAGTGCACAGCACCAGGATGATGAGTGCAAGATGAAAAGCCATCTTCACTAACAAGTCCGTAGATGCTTGCAGGTTGATTTTGGTGAATTGAGTTACGAGTTGAGTCGTTTTATTTCGCATGAATTAGTGCCTCCACACAAGTCGGTTGCTACTTGATATTTCTGTTTTGCTGGCGTGTCGTATTCTGCATACGAAACGTGCGTTAATCCTTAGGCAAAGATACGGAAGCGATTAAGCCACTTGCCTCCGTACCGCTGAATAAAATTTGTGCCCCAGTCAATGTGGAAGAAACTGGAGTAGATATCGGCCAAGAGATTAGCTCTTGAAATGACAAATTGAGGGCGTTGTCCCACGGCCACAACAGGAGCGCCAAGAGCGTGAAGCTCGAACGCGTGTCTGAAATCGCACGACAGCTTAGATTGCATGCATCGCTCGACTTCCACCGCGCAACACATCGAAAAAAACAGCCGGCTGTTTAACTTTTTCGAGCCCCCATCCTTGTATTTGCGCATCAATTCTTTCTGAGCCAGCGAGAATTCAACATCCAAGTGATAGTTCGTTGCAAGCAGCAATTTTTTCACGTTTGCGCCAACGGGCAAACACGCCCCATGAAGGGCACGCTGCAAATGTGAGTACGCTGCTATCAACCAAGAAGGTGCTGCAATCCTCAAAAATGTACGTCTTCGCATCGCGCAAGGCTCCTGGCAGTAGAGCGGCTCGCATTGCTAACCACCGTCTCCAGACTGTTCGTTTTTCTCACTGCCCCGAACTGCTCATTTCAAAACCGGGGAGCATGCAACTCTGGAGGCGAATCAAGCATAGGGGAGGCAGGGAGGTAAAGGCAAGGTTAAGTCCAGTCTTACCCCTCACGCTAAAGCAATACGAATCAACTAGTTGCCGCATTTTCCGTTAACTGACCGTCGCTGGATGGCTGCGTCTAAGAGGGTGTTGGGGATAGCGACTTCCTGCGGGCAGTTTGATCCGGGGTTGGAGTTTGCGGATTCCTATTGGCCTGGATCTTGTCGGCTATGTTGGTCTGTTGGGTAAGCGCGGGGAAGCCGAACAGGCTTCTTCGCCGCATTTCAGGCCGTTTCCGGTGTCCATCCGGCGCGGAAGAGCTTGAACAGGTTGGCGGTTGCGCATACCAGCTTCCATTCGGCCCGCACCTTCTCCAGTCCGCGCAAACTGAAGCGGCGGAAGCCTCGTTGCTCCTTAATCTGGCCGAAGACTGGTTCAATGATGGCCTTGCGCCTCTTGTAAACGGCTCGCCCGAGCTCGGTACGCAGCTTGTGTTGCATGGCCCGACGGGGTGTGGACTGCTCCGGTGGCGGGCCTTCTGGAATCCAACCGTTTGCACCACGGTCTGTTAAACTTGTCAAAGTGTCTTTTATTGCTACTCAGTCTCGGGTGATCCAAATCACGAAGCTTGCGCGTGACCCCGCACACGTCAACCTGCTTCGGGCCCACCTTGAGCAAGTGATCCAAGGGAACGTCTTTGGCGGATGTCCGCGTAGCCAACAGTTTCTTCGGCATGTTGTTGAGAAATCAATCGCGGGTGATTTTGATAGCCTGAAAGAGCGGGTGATCGGCGTCGAATTGTTTCACCGGTCCCCCTCCTACAATAAAGGTGAAGACGCGATTGTCCGGGTGACGGCCAGCGATGTAAGAAAGCGCCTGTCGCAACACTACACGGAACACGGAGAGGAATCTGAGCTTCGCATCGACATTCCGCCAGGCTCGTACATCCCAGAAATTACTTGGACTCCTTCCAAGGGTTCTACCTCCAGTAGCGGCCGTGGTGCAGCAACGAATTCCGAGTCTGTAAAGGCGCTGCAGTCTGCGCCAAGATTACGGGCAATCATGAAGTCGGTCTTTTACACAAAACTAGCTTTCTTCTCTATCCCCCTTGTTCTTTCTCTCTTTGCATTCTCTTTTTGGGCAGGATATAGCGTCCACAAGTCCGAAGCGTTGCGGACCTATCGCACGCTCCTTCCATGGTCTGCCATTCTAAGTTCTGCCGGGGAACTGCAGATTGTCGCAAGCGATCCAGACTTCGCAAGTGAGCAGGACATCACCAAGCACGTCATTACTTTATCTGACTATGCTAATGGAAAGTACGTTCCGGACGGCCCAGTGATCTCGCCTGAGATTCGAGACTTCTGCTTGAGGTACTTGCGCGGCACGAGAGCGGCAGAGATAGACTTGCCTATCGTCGCAAGTATCGTATCCCTCACAAAACCTAGCACGAAGAGAGTCGCTATACGGTCTGCCCGACTTATGAGAACCAGCGACTTCCAATCAGATAGTGATTTCATCTTGCTAGGCAGTCCGATCGCCAATCCGTGGCTAGAGATGTTCGATCCGCAACTTGATTTCAGATTCATTTATACGGGTGAATCGAGCTTGCAGAGTATTGAGAACGTACACCCAAGGGAAAATGAGCTCAAGGTTTATACACCACAGGGAAGCGGATTTGGGACCAAGCCACCAACTGGAGTTGCTTTTGCAATTGTTGCATTTGTTCAGAATCCGCGTCAATCGGGACATGTGCTGATCCTGGCGGGGACCGGTGCCGAGGGCACTCGGGCCGCATCGCAACTGGTCATAGGCACTTCCGATCTTGCCAGTGCTTTGCGCAATTGCGGAGATTCGCAAAACGAACCTCTGCGCGACTTCGAAATTCTTCTCAGAGTCAACATGATGGCTGGCTCACCTACCAATACGGATGTGGTAGCCTGCCATCGTCTCCCTTTCAAATAGAACGTAAGATTGGACCAACTCTCATCTAATCTTTTCGCCCACATCATCCGGCTCTGCTTGGATTAATGGTAAGCGCAAGTCCTTATAGATCGTTCGCAGTCTCTCCTTCATTGCCTTGTACTTCATATAAAGGGCCATCTCGCTCTTGGCCTCTTCGGTGCGCTGTTGCTGACGATAGAGTCTGCTCAATCGATAATGGTCCGCAGCCTCAGTTGGCTCAAGCTTTACCGCCTTTTCGAGAAAGGGCAGTGCCTTTGACGGCTGGTCCATCTCGATCAACGTCTGGGCCATACCTGAATTCGCCTCAGCATCGTTTGGCTGCAACGTGGTCGCTGCAGAGTAGTGTGTTAACGCCTTCGTGTAATCTCCCTTTCTCGCATACACCTTTCCGAGTCCGCACTCAGCCCGTTCGTCGAACCGATTCTCTTTTAGTGCAGCAAGGTACTCCTGTTCCGCCTCATCCTCCTCTTTCGAATTACCGGAAGCACTAAGGATAGCGCCGAGTTCCAGGTGAACTCCAGGAAGGTGTGGATTAATCCGGATCGCAGCTCGCTCTTGGGCAATCGCATCATTGGTATTCCCTCGCTTTGACGCTTCTTGAGCCATAATCTGATGCAGTTGAGCGGAGTCGGGCGCAACCAATGAAAGTGTGAGCATTGAGTCGCCCGCCAGATCGGAGTAGATCCGATAAGCGGAGTACTGCACCTCCAGGTTCTCAGGTTCCGCTCTCCGCATTTGACCAACAATCTCAGCGGCCAGTTCCAGTTCACCACCAGCGGTGTAGAGCTCGATCAGTTCCATTCCAACCTGTGTCTTGAACATTCCTACCTGAAGCGACCTGAAAGATGTCTCAAGATCGGCGCGAGCTTTCGTAGCCTCGCCCAGACGTTTTTCAGCGATCCCAAGCAGGCCTTGAATTCTCGTCAACCCAGATTGCAAATCGATTGCGGCATGGAGATGCACCTCCGCCTTGGCGTAATCACCCTGGAAGTACAGAAGCACACCCAGGTTGGCCTGCGCATTCAGGTTTCTGGGGTCAGTAGCGGTGATCGCTTCCAACTCCGGGATCGCCAAGTCGGGTCTCTTTTCCTGAATAAATCTCTGCGCACGGCTGGTACGGCTTTCGATTTCCTGTTCCCTGCTTGCTGTTTGTGGAAAACACCAAGCGGAACACAACAATACGAGAGTTGTCGCGAGAAAACCACATATCTTTACATTCATGGCTCCGTATCCATCCAAGATGCTTTTGCAAGGGCTTGCAGGCAATTCCCTACTTACGACCGAGCTGCCCCCTTCGACCTCGCCTGATGTCAATTCTAGTACCTACCCATTGAGAGTTTGTACAAAAAGGAGTAATTCGCAACGATGAGGTCCAGCAGTCCGTCGTTATCGCAGTCCGACCACGCCGCACCGATTCAGTATTCGGCGGAGCGATCCTCTCTGAGCAGGGTTCCGGTCAGGGCCGAGTCGCGCATTCGCGGGTATTTGTGCAACGACGGCGAGTGCGGGTAGCATATCTCCTCACCGCGCTTATATGCTCCCGCACTTCATCGTAGATTGTACAATCCAGAACAGCCGAGCTCACATTATGGCGTAATCCTGAACTCAGCGTGTTCAGATGCGAGCGAACTGCCGCCGATCCATATCGTATAGTTCGTCGGCTCGACGATAGCCCTGCCGTCGCTGTTGTAAAAAGAAAGCTCGGGGAATCCAAGATCGAAAGTGACCCGTCTGGCCTCTCCTGGATTCAATGTAACTCGCTTGAAACCCTTTAGACTGCGCACAGGTTGTTCGAGGCTGGCGCCTACAATTCGTACATAGCATTGCACAACATCGGTCGCGGAACGGTCTCCTTCATTTCTCACCATTGCTGTCGCAGTTATTAACTCACGAGCGTCTTGTCGATCAGCTTCACGAATTGGGATGGTAGACCGCGAAACTCTAATGCCTTCGTAGGTAAATGTGGAGTACGTGAGGCCATATCCAAAAGGATACAGCGCATCGTTCGGGACATCGATGTAGCGTGAGACGAAGCGGGGGGAGCTAGGCCCGGGCGGCTGTGAGAGATCGGCGCCGTCTGCGGGACGACCGGTTGGAAACTGGTTATAGTAGAGCGGCTCCTGTCCGACGGCTCGCGGGAAGCTCATGGGAAGTCTGCCGCTTGGAGAAGCGTCTCCATAGAGTACGTTCGCGATCGCAGTACCTGCTTCCGTACCAGGAAGCCAGACTTCCATGATGGATGGTATGTGCTGCGCGGCCCAAGTCAGCACTAGTGGACGGCCGGAGAACACCAGGAGGACGAGCGGGCGTCCGGTTGCAGCAATCGTTTCGAGCAACTTCTCCTGGTTTCCAGGCAAATCAAGATTCGCGCGCGATGCTGCCTCGCCGCTCATTAGATCCGACTCGCCCAGCGCGAGCACCACCACATCGGCTTGCTTTGCCACACGTATCGCTTCCGCAAAACCATCCTCAGAAGTGCCCGCTATCTCGGTACCCTTTACGTAAGTGAGCGATCCATTGTTGGCTTTCGCACGTGCTTCAAGAGAGGCCCTTAGTGTAATCACATCCGAGGCTCTTGCAATGTTCTCCATGCAATCGGCCAGCATGTCTTGCGCGTCATCCGCAAGGGGACCGATCAGCGCAATATTCTTGTTATCATTGCTTGAGAGCGGGAGAATCGGAACACCATGACTGACTGGTTTGTTCTGCAGCAATACAAAGGATTCCTCTGCACCTCTTCTCGCGAGGGGACGATGCTCTGGCACCGCTGCAGTGATCTCTTTACCGGTCGCGTAGGGATGCTCAAAAAGACCGAGTGCAAATTTTAGCCTCAATACCCTGCGAACCGCCTCGTCCACGACGCTCATTGGAACCTGGCCGCGGCGAATAAGGGCCGGCAATTGTGTATCGTAGTAATGCGACATCATGTCGACATCGACGCCCGCAGTAATCGCCTTACGAGTTGCCGAGGCCGCATCTATTGCGACGCCGTGGTTTTGTAGCTCCTCGACAGCCATCCAATCGCTGACCACGAGGCCATCAAATCCCCATTCTTCCCTTAGAATCTTCTGCAGGAGGTAGGAGTTCGCAGAGGGAGGTATGCCATTGAGGGAAGTGAATGCGCTCATGACAGTGGCAGCTCCCGCATCCACAGCGGCTTTATAGGGTGGCAGGTACACCTGTCGAAATCGAACTTCTGACATGTCTGTTGAGTTGTAATCCCGGCCCGCTTCGACAGCGCCATAGGCAGCGAAGTGCTTCACGCAAGCTGCAGCGCTGTTCGGACTTGATAAGTCATTTCCCTGGTATCCGCGGACATAGGCTGTTGCCATTGCGGAACCAAGATACGGGTCCTCTCCGGCACCTTCCGCGGTGCGGCCCCATCGGGCATCGCGAGAAATGTCGACCATAGGCGAATAGAACCAGCGCAGCCCAGCCGAGGCTGCTTCTTCTGTAGACATGCGTGTAAGCGATTGCACCAACTCTGGATCAAAGGTGGCAGCGAGACCAAGTGGAATGGGGAAGATAGTGCGAAAGCCGTGAACGACGTTATCACTGAAGAGTAGTGGAATATGAAGGCGGCTCATTTCTACAGCTGCGCGCTGAAAAGCATTTGTGCGTGCCGCCCCGACCGTGCTCACCATCGAGCCAAGCCTGCCGGTTGACGCGAGTTGCATAGCGTTTACTGAACTATGCGCATTAGGATTGTTTGCAACAGCCGGCGTATTCGCGCCGCCTACAGTCGGTCCCAAGTCGCTGCTACCGGTGCTATCGTACTGCACGAGCTGCCCTAGTTTTTCTTCAAGAGTCATTCTCTTGAGCAACTCTTCGACACGGCGCTCTATTGCCGGCGATACAAGTTGTACATTCGAGACAGGTCGGTACGGGGATGCCACACCGTTGTTCTCCTGTGATGTATCTTGTGCGCCTGAAGAACTGCTGAGAATGGCTATGGTTATCAGGAATGAGGCGAAGCTTCGAAAGGCGAAGCTATGATAGCGATCAGTGTGGATCATAGAGTGGCCTGCCCGATCTTTTTTACCAGTAAGATTGTTAGTGTTACAGATCAATTGGTTACAGATTCACTTACACCAAAGGATCTAACCTGGAAGAAGTTGAGAACGTGCGCACGAAAGGAAAGGAATTGAAGGTCTATACACCGGCAGGCGGAGGATTTGAACCACGCCGGCGACCGGAACCGCATTTGCCATTGCTGCTCTCCTTCACAATCCGCATCAATCTGGTCCTGTATTGATCTTGACAGGACCGGCGGCGGGGGCACAGCAGCCGCGGCGCAGCTTGTGATGAACGTTTTCGAACTCCCCGGTGCTCTGCGCAATTGTGATGGCTGCCAAAGCAGCCTCTGAAAGACTTTGAATTGCTACTGAAGGTCAACATGATGGCCCGTTCCGCGACCAATACAGAAGTTGTACCCATCCATCGCATCACTACTCAGTAGAGTTGTGTACATCAAACTGGTGTCAGGGTCCTCCGATTCACCTTTTCACTTTCAGCTTTCGGCGGCTATAGCAGAGCGGACTTCTTCCACCCCCCACTTGTCTTGACCCACAATGCCGAATCCTTGCCGTCATCGACCCACCTAATCTCTCCTAACTCCCCATGATCCGAAAGCGGAGGGCTAACCTGTTGCGTCAAGCGGAATCCGGTGCCTGATATGTTCAACACTGGAGCGCTTGAATCTCCCGACGGGATACGGTTCCCGAAGCCCCCCACCACGGCTCCTCCTTCAGTGTTCGTGGCCAGGATGCAGGCACCGTCCAGACTGCCGTCGAATACCTTGGCCAACCTGTGTTCCGGATCGGCGAACAAGGCGTTGCCTATGTAGTTTCCATCTTTGCCTTCGGGTGTAATCAGGAACCCTGCGCCGCTATTGTCCTTTGCCCAGCGGCTATAGAATACACGGCATTGCATTAGGGACTGGTTGGGCTTGTTTATATAAAATCCTGCGATCGTGGGAGAATCCGCATAGCATTGATTAAATGTGTTGTTAGCCCCATTACAATAAAAATTGTAGAGCATAGGCCCTTGCCCAACGTCGTAATTCCAGACATGAATCATCGTGAACCAATTGCTTGAATCGTCGCTGCGTACTCCGGTTTCATAGCCGATAACATGTGCGAGAATTACTTTGTTGTCGCCCCCCTCGTAATGGATGCCAATACTCCCAGGCGCATAGTGCGTGTTGAGGTCGACATCGCAACGAACCCGTGTGATATTTCTTTCATACCCGCCGCTGAGCAGATGAATGCCTTTATATGTTGCGTTCTTCACCTCCAGGTCCGCGATCTCTAACCGTTCTACGTCCTCAACTCTCAAACCGGTCAGGGGCTGGAGCCCCCCATCGATGACTCCTCCTCGAATCCAGCCGCTGGTGTCTGTGAAAACTGATTTCTTTCCTCCACCCTTGATGAGGACAGCGTCTCCATCGAAGCCGGCTCGCGCGCGGATGACTGTGTTTGGAGTCATGACCAAACTAACAGAAGTCGTGAGGCGCAATGGTCTTGAGATTTGATATACACCGTCTCCCAATTCCAACGTACCTCCGCCTCGCGCTTCCAGAGCCGCAATTCGCCTGGTGAGTTCCATGTGCCAGTCGTCAACGGGAGATCTATGAACATCTGGGGATTCTTTGGATGTTCCATCATTCGGCTGATTTTCCGCGAAAAGGCTTGGTTTGTTACCAAAGAGCCCACCTAGGAACCCTAGGCCAGCACCTGTCTGAATGAGAGTACGTCGGTTCATTTCGTTCTCCTTGGTTGATTATTCCTTAATTTCGTGCTTCATTTCGTACCGTTTCTTCCCATTTACGCCGCAACTTCGGCAGCTTCGGCGCAGGGACCTTCGGCACACCTCTCAGCGCACAGATCTTTCCTCATCCGCCTGCGCATCAAGTCGACTCTGCGGACACGGTCTTCCATGCGTCTCCACAAAAGCTGGCCGGAGGCTTTGAAGCCAGCGAAGGCCAGCTTGCCTGCGAACAGCGCCTTGTCCTCGATGATTACAGGAGGCTGGGCTTCATACCTCTGGATCCTCGCGCCCAAATCGACGGCTTCACGGGCAGAATCGGAGATTGTGGAGACATAGTAGTATCCAAACATCTCGGCAGTCTTCAACTAAGCCTCTACCATGACTCTACGATCGTGGACATACTGCCCGTAATCTACCCCGAGGATATCCACCGCGAACCTCATCCTAATGGGCATGCGAGCAGGGCGATCAGCTTCTTGCCCGGCAAGAAGAGCGAGTATTGTTTCACGTCCCGTCATAGAGCACACGCCGTCCTTCAAACTCTCTTGGGCTCAAACACAGAAGTAAACACTAGGTGAAGGCTATCCGTCCAACGACGACAGTCGATGCTGACGAGAACCCATGCAGCGGTTGCGCCGGATCGCGCTCGACGGGAACATTATGGCCTCCAACGACGGCGTCATAGCGTTCCCAGGTCAGCCCTGTCTTCTCCCACGTAGCGATTACATTGGCAATGTAGCGCCGGCTAATTTCTCGCGCCAGATCCCGGAAGCCGTAGCGCTCCAGACCCTGGCCAACGACAACCTGCTGTTGCGGCCAGCACTCGGGATAAGCCCACTCCAAGGTCTCGTATTCCGGATGGATCCCTGGATAAGTCTTGTCTGTGAAAGTGAGGCCATAAGGATGATCGAACAAATGCAAATGATCCACGACACGCCTGGCCTGAGACTTGGAAGCAATGCCAGTCCAGAGCGGCCAATAGGCATTCAGAGAATAATAGGGGAGGCGTGTCTTGCGCACGTAATCATACTCGAAGTAGCACCCTTCGTTCTCGTCCCAACAGTACTGGTTGATGAGTTCGGCCCGGTTATGCGCCTCCTTTTGCCATTGCATTGCCTTTTCTCTCCATCCAAACCGTTCCGCGAGGGAGCCCAGTACCTGGGACTCGCGCATCAAAGCACAATTCACATGAATCGGTACGCAGTGCCGTATGTCCCCCCCGAAAATGGGAGTGTAGTCCAGCCCGGACTCAGCCTCCGAGGATAACTCCATGTACGTGTCGGACCCAGTTCCGCCATCCCTGCATGTAGAGAGTCCAATCGGCGTCATATGACCAGGCGCATTCCAGTATTTCTTAAAAGAACGCTCTAAAAGAGGATAGGCCAGCAACGCTAACTCGTCGTCGTCCTTTTTCACCTCCAGGTACTTCTCCAAACTCATGGCCAGCAGAGGTGGCTGTCCCCGCGTCTCGTAGAATGTGCGGTTCCCGTTCAAGACTTTCCCGTAGCGCTCGATCATCGAAAGTTGATTGAGAATATTCCATCGCACGATATCCGTCCGTCCGTGAGCAAGAAGACCGAGGTTGATGAAGTGCGCGTCCCACCCATACATTTCTGGAAATGAACCAACCGATCCCCCCCCAGAGCTATAGGGAAAGGGCAGAAATATAAGAGTCTTCCGTGGACTGTGCGACCAAGGGGAAGTCGATCCTGACGGAGTCAGGGATGAGAGCGTGGCGTCCTGGCGGATGCCCTCTTCATCAGCCTTCTGCAAATCGCCATCCCACCAGCTACGCAAAGCATCGTCCAGCTTAAGCCAGCGAGCCTTCAGGTTATCTTCGTCAGTGATGTTTTGACTCTGGAGGCCGGACAGCGCTGCGGACTCACCCCGAGTCAGCCTCGCCGCCATCGCAACGGTCCCAGCAACGGTCATACTGACAAACGAACGTCGATTCATACTTCCTTCTCTCTATTCAGAGCATTTAGTACAGAACGCCCGAGGGTTGTGATGTGCGGAGTTGGTTCTCCAGGGAAACTCTGCACAAGTATTTTTCGCACGTCTGGCATTGCCCCCAAGGGTTAAAGCCCCATTGATTTTGCGGCATTTACGGCGTGGCTAAAGCCGCGCCCTTTCAAATCGGCGACTTATTCACAGGTTCCCTAGCAGATTCAGGCAATAAGCGCGTCACCAGCACCTGCCTCTCAGCAGAGAACGAAGGTGATGGAGGAATTTGCAGCGTGTCTCGCTCATCGCTTTGCTCCAGTTTACTGATTCTGCTGGCCCGTCGCGGGAGTCAGCGGAAGCGCGTGTCTTCTCCGTGCCGCATGATGTAGCTCTCTGCCGCATGATGTAGCTCTCTGCCGCATGATGTAGCTCTCTCAGAATTGAAAGATCTGACAACTCTTCAACCATATAGGAGAATTAGCAGGTGCTAGCAAGGTTAGACGTGAGGTAACCTGCCCATCTAATCCGCTGATAACACACTTGTCATAGTGCTAACGGATAGCTAACCGTAGTTTTGAGGATGCGACGAGCCCGCCCTGTGGCCAAACGAAGCAGATTATTGCGTTGGCCTCGATCTCAATTCACTCTCAGGTACGAGATTTGCCACGAGCCTTGGACATCATCCAAAAAGAAGCGAAAGAAGGCATATTTGGTCTTGAATTAGCCGATCTGCAAGGTGCAATAGACCGGGCATGGAGGCCAGGAGGCTACTGGCGAGCGCCAGTTTCGCTTCGCACAGCGACAGATATTCCAATCGCTGCCCATCGTCGAAGTCAAGCGCCTGCTTCTTCAAGACGACGACGCGAAGATGATTCAGCAGGCAGAAGACGGTTCGATCCGCAGATAGGCCGCTTCATACGCGTCGGTCTCCTTCGAACTTATCGTTTGATGTAAATTAGCGATGCCTCGCACGCCAAGATCCTGCAACAATGCGCCGATTCGAATCTCGTAATTCCCCGCCGGAGCAATCCAACTCGCGCTCTTTGCGTCCTAATAGCTGAGAGCGCGGCAAGGGAGCGGCAGCAGTACGGTCTTCGTTTTTCCAAACCTTGGCAAATCCCTGCAGCTTTTTGTCGGGTCGCGATAACCCAGTGTTCGGCGGCGACACATACATTTGCACGACGGCCTTCCCTAAGGAGCCTCTGCACAGCCCGCCATTTTGCGATGCGATGATGTTCTGAGGATGTTGCTGTCGAAATTGCAGGCAAAATCGCAGCCAGACGCTTGTTTTAGTGGGTTGATTCGCATCTCGGGAGGCCGATTCTTGTCCTCCAGAGACACAAAACAACTTGAACAACTCGCAATTTACAACGATTTTCCGCAATTTCGGCAGTGACGGACTCAATACTTTATTGCATCGCAAAATGAGGAGTTAAGCAGAGATTCCCTAGGTTTTTGACAGCATGATTTCGTGCCTTTTCGATTTGTGCTTTCCCACCCTTTCGTCAGACAAAAGGTGAAAGGATGGGGCACGGAGTTGGTGCCAATTCACGCTATCAAAGACCTAGATCAGGGGCAGTCTTCCGGTCATCATTGCTTCCACCTTTTTCCTAATTGTTTCCTGGGCGTTGGGAACGAACAAAACGTCGCATTCCGTACCGGCGATATAGGAATGGCCGCAGGCTTTCATCTTTGCCACTAACTCCTCGGTCCGCAGAATAACTTCTTCAATTGGCATAGCACCATCAGAGTAAAAGGACTTGGAAGGTAGATTGCCATAGAGAACCACGTCCTTGGGCACCAGATGTGCATCTTCCCAGAGCTTTCGCGAACCTCCCAGGCTGAGGATCACTGGGTGAAGACGTTGCGCAAAAGCTTCCACCATGGGGTCGATCAACTCACCGCAATCGTGGAAGATCAGGTCGCAGCTAGCCTCTTCCATGGCGGCCTTCATGCGCAGGTTCGGCTCCATCACCAGGCGCTCGAACAGGTTCGATCCGGCCTTGAGTTGGCGTGGCGAAATGAAAGCGATGGATGCCGTGGGCTCGCAGATCATGATGGCCTTGGCGCCGTGGCGAATCTGGCTGCGCACGGAGCGCAGAACGGCGGCTTCTGACACGCGCAGGCACTGCCAGAGCAACCGCACCTCGTCGGAGTCTTCCGGATCCATCCCCGATCCAGCCATTGCAGCCGCCGTGATGGGGTCGGCCAACAACCGGGTCGTCAGCGAGAACGGCCCAATCGCCATGCCCACCGGAACCAGGTTCTTTTGCGTGGCGATGCTGGCGAGCGCCTGGTCGCGGGCGCGGCTTCCTGCGCACAGCAACTCAGCCTGCTCACCGCACATCTTTGCTAGCGCAGCTTCATCCAGAGGCGCGGTGAAGTGAAAGGTCTCCGCTTCAGCTTCGGAGATGCCAGCCATCGCTAGCAGATCGATTTTCTCCAGGCGCAGATCCATGAGCGGAACCGCAAGCGGCGTGCCCCAGCGCCGGGCCGCCCGCTCAATCACTCGAGCCAGTGCGTCGCCATCGTTGCGAACCTTCTCAGGCTCGCTCTCTTCGTGCATCACCAAGTCGGTGCCGATAGGCATGCGCAGCCCACGAGCCGCAAGCTCAAGATAGTATTCACGATTCATCCGCCTACTCCTCTGCTTTGCGATCAGGCAAAGCTCCGCCTTTGCTGGCGACAATGGTTTCCATCCGTTGGCATTGAGAAGAACACCCCCGAGGAATCTCTGCTATCACGCATTGCACAGCGCATGCGGCTCCAGAGCTTTTCCGCTGCGGCGCCTTACGCTACGGCCAGGAGCGTTCTCACCAAGGCAACCGCGGCATTTGCATTTTCGCTGTAGCCATCCGCGCCAATCTCACTGGCATATTGCGTGGTCACCGGGGCGCCGCCGATCATTACCTTCACCTTGCTGCGCAAGCCGGCAGCTTTCAGCGCATCGATGGTTGTTTTCATGGACGGCATGGTCACGGTCAGCAGAGCCGACATGCAGACAATCTGCGGCTGCTGTTGGATCACGGCGGCCACAAACTTCTCCGGGGCAACATCGATACCAAGATCAATCACCTCGAATCCACTGCCTTCGAGCATGGATGCGACGAGATTCTTGCCGATGTCGTGAAGGTCGCCCTTCACCGTGCCGATGACTACTTTGGCCGACAGTTTTTCTCCCGAAGCCACAATCAGAGGGCGAAGCAGCGCCATTGCTCCCTTCATGGCACGCCCCGAAAGCAAGAGCTCGGGTACGAAGTACTCTTCTTCCTCAAACAGTTTTCCCACTTCGTCCATGGCAGGAATCATGGTGTCGGCGACCAGAGCCATCGGCTTCACGCCTGCTTCAATCGCGGCTTGCGTCGCGGCGTGCGCCTGTTTGTTGTTGCCGTTTACTATTGCGTCGTAAAGTTCCCTGGACATAGCCATGATTCACTTCCACAAAGGAATTAAAGGGTTAGGAGTGAGCGCTGCGCGCGATCTCAACCGGCGCCAGCGAAAGGAGACGGCTCATCAGGCCAAAGAGCATCAGGCTGGTGCAGAGTTCGGCGGTCACACTGTTGCGAAAGAAAGGGAGCGCGGCAAGATAGCATAATCCCAGGCCGGCCAGGGTCTTGGGATACGTCTGCCATCCCGCCCACACCGCGAAGTTGCTCGCCACAAAGAAGGAAATGGAAGCCAGCAGAGAGCATCCGGCAACACGCTGCCAAGGGCGGGATTTCTTGAGGGCTCCCGCGCCCAGCAGGAGCACGATCAGATACCAGGCCCAGGTCACCACGGCGTCCGCGGTGACCTGGTAACCATACCGGTGGGTGGTGATGAAAATGTCGATACCTACGAGGAGAGATAACGGTAGGACCAATTCGCTGGAGGGACGCACTGCTGCAAAGAAGAGCAGGCACGCAAAGACAGGCACGACGTTGTACGGGTTGATCAACTCAACGCGCAAAACAGCCACGCCAAGTATGAGGAAATAGGAAATCGCCATTGAGAATCTGGATTCGATATGGGTCATGAACTGCCTCTCACACATTCAGCATCGAACAGGCTACGAATTCTGGCTCGCCTGGTGCGTCCGGGCAAACTCCACCATGGCGCGCACATTGTCATGGGGCGTGTCGCGCACAATCTCGCAGCCCGCGGCCACAATCCACGGTGCGCCCGCCTGCGGCTGCAAAGCCTCAAGCGCCTGCGTGATCGTCTTCGGGGTGCCATTGCGCACATCCCTCACGGGGTCCAGATTGCCGGTCAGCACCTGGTATGCGCCGGTCATGGAACGGGCCTGTTCCATGACCACGGGATAGTCGATATCCACCAGGTCGCAGCCCAGCGCGCCGACGCTCTCAAGAATGCGGCGTGTATTGCCGCAGATGTGCAGACGCACCCTTCCACCCTTTTCGTGAATGGAGTCAACCAGCCGCTTTTCCCACGGCCAGACGAATTCCTTGTAGATGCGCGGGCCCACCAGCGATGCCGCCGCATCGCCGACCCCAATCATGTCCGCTCCAGCCTCAATTTGCGCAAAGGCAAAGAGAATCGCCTTTTGCAGCGTGAACTCAAACAACTCGTGAACAAACTCCGGGTCATCGGAAAAGTCGATCATCAGACGGCTGATTCCGCGCAGGTCGGCAGACTCCGCACAGGGCCCTTCCACCCAGCCTTCGACGAACAGATCCTTTCCCACGCGCTCCCGCAGCAGTTCGATTCCCTTGACTCGGTCTTCCATGCGCCCCCCGGCAACCGCCCGGGGAGCTTTCATGCGAGCCAGGAGCGACTTGTCCAGAAAGAGCGCCTGTTCCTCGTTGATTGCGGGCGGACGGTCCTCATACCATTCGATATTTGCCCCCAAGTCACAGGCTTCCCGGGTGGGATCGGAGATGGTGGAGACATAGTCGAAGCCAAACATCTCGGCTGTTTTGACCTGTGCGTCTACCATGATTCGGTGATCGCGGACATATTGGCCGTACTTGACCCCGAGTACATCTGCGGCAAAGGTCATCGTGATGGGCATACAGGGAAGGCTATCGGCCTTCTCCGCGGCAAGCACCGCAAGAATTCTTTCGCGACCCGTCATCTTCCGCACTTTCTTTACTGAGAATCATGGCCGACGTGCAAGTACAACGCTTGGCCGGAAAGCAGGTTGCGCATGCGCGCCTGCTGCTCTCGCCCCAGGCCGGGAACTACTCCTTTGACATAGATGAACTTACGCCGGAGCCGCAACGATTGTCGTCGCCATGGTTGACGGATTTGTGTATTTGGTTGACACGGGGGGAGAGCGCGTCCCCGCCCAAAAACAGACTGCATATGTATCCAATTGGCGTGTTTTCAGCGTTTTTAGTGCCTGGGCCATCAATTGTTTTAATATTCTGGACATGCAGGCTCGGTATGAAAAAGTGCGGCCGACGGTTGGATCCTTCACCGCCTACGAGAGGATCGAGCCTCTGTTTCCGTTCTGTTGGCACTACCATCCTGAATTCGAACTTACCCTGATTACCGACAGTGAAGGACAACTGATGGCCGGCGATGGCCTTTGCGATTACCGGCCGGGAAACCTGGCCCTGCTGGGGCCCAACCTTCCTCACTCTTATCGTTCCTGGCCGAGAAGCACAGATCCTCCCAAACAGCACAGCGCCATCGTCGTTCAGTTCTGTAAGGGCTGTTTCGGCGACGGTTTTTTTGAGCTTCCGGAGATGAAGGCCATAGAGGCCATGCTGCAGAGTAGCGCCATTGGCCTGTCTTTTGGAGAGACCAAAGCCGGGCAGAGAGTCGCGAAGAGCCTTCGCGAGATACCTTCGCTTCCCCCACCACGACGGATGATTTCGTTGTTGTCAGTACTGGAGGAACTCGCGACAGAGCCTCGGGCAAGAACGATCTCTACCGAGACACTTCTGCCTCTTTGCCACATCGAAGATCAGCAGCGAATGGACCGGATCTGTTCATATCTCCACCAAAGCTTCGATCGGGAGATCGATTTCAAGCAACTGGCTCGCTCCGTGCACATGAGCCAGGAGACATTGTGCCGGTTCTTCAGACGCGCTACCGGCAGGACCATGACGACCTACATTAACCATCTAAGGATCGGAGCGGCTGCGCAACTGCTTGGGAGCACCGATCTGAGCGTGATCGAAATCGGATTTCGCGTGGGATTTGGAAACTACTCGAATTTCAATCGCCAATTCAAGACCATAAAGGGTGTAACGCCCCTGGCGTTGCGCCGCGGGTTTAGTGTGGCGAGGAAGGCCGTTTCGGCCTGAAATGGACCTCTCCCCAGCGCGTGAACGGCGCAAGAAAAAGCGCAGGATACATCGCATGAAAGCCATCACATTCAAATCATTTGGCGGTCCTGTAGTGCTGGAATGGATCGATTTACCAAACCCCATCCCAGGGATAGGCGAGGCATTACTGCGTACTGGAGCCATCGAAATGAGTTTTGCCGATTGCTAGCGGCGCCAGGGATGCTATCACTTGAGCGGTGAGGCTCCCTGGATCGTCGGTTTCGAAGCCGCCGGTGAAATCGTGGACCTGGGCCGGGGCGTAACGGGCTTCGCAATCCACGATCGGGTGGCTTTTGCCGATAGTCCTTTCGCATACGCCGAGGAAATTGCGATGCCGGCGGCAAAGCTCGTCTCCCTGCCGGGCGACATCTCGTATGAAGCGGCCGCGACGCTGCTGCAAGGGCTTACAGCTCATTGCCTGGTGCGGGAGAGCCTTTGCGTCGCCAAAGGCGAGCGGGAGTTGGTCCATGCTGCCGCGGGGGGAGGGCCTGCAGCTGGCGCAGACAGCGATCTTGAAGGGGGCCCGCGCCCTGGGCATTGTTTCCAAGGCGTCCAAGATTTCATCCGTTCTTTCGGCTGGAGTTGAAAAAGTCGCTCTGTATGGTGATGACTGGGTTGGCGTAGCCCTGAATTTCGCTTTCGCCAAGGATGCAGGCAGGGAGTGGATATCGTCTACGACAGTGTGGATTCCACTCTGATGCAAAGTCTGGAGCGGCCCGGACCGGCGGGCATGTGACCTTTTTCGGTATGACGGGCTGGAGACCCAGCCCCTGTGGATCCCCGCTACCTCACGGATACCAGCAAGAGCCTCACCGGCGGTGATCTCTGGAACGTGCTTCGGACCCATGAGGATCGAGTCCAGTGCGCAGCAGTTCTTTTCGATTGGGCCCGTCAAGGCGCGTTGAAGGTCCACATTGCTGCCCGAGTGCCGCTCTCCGGCGGCTCAGTGGCTGTTTGAATCGAGGGAGACTACCGGCAGGGTGCTTCTGATTCCGTAATCTTGCCGCTGCAAAATCACCGAAAATGCGCAGTCATGGCAAAATCGCCTGCGGATTGGCCGCTTCCGCTTGGAATGTCCGCTGAATTTGATCAATCGGGTACATATTCCGGTCAAACGCTGCAAGGACAGAGACTCCATCCGCCGCGTATCGTTTGAAGCTGAATTGACATACCCACGGAAGAGACCTTTTCCTATGAACCGAAGAGACTCGATTCGCTTTCTGACGGGTACCCTTGGCGGGAAGCGGAGAGAGTAGCCATGAAGAGCATTGCCCTGGTTGTGGCTCTAGTCACGCTCTTGTCCGCAGCCTGAAGTGCGCCGAAAAAGACAGTGCGGCTGGCTGTCTGCCAGATTCTGGTCATCGACAGCAACCGTGAGAGCAACGTCCGCCGCATCGAATATGCGCTCGACCGAGCTGAGGCGCAGCGCGCGGCGGAACTCAAATGCCCGATGGCCGGCGTCGACCGAGTGGGCCAGATGAGCCACGGTCCCTGGCAGGGGAGAACCTACGGAGGTTCAAGCTTTGCGGCCGACGCTCCCGGCAAGATCCTCCTCACCCTGTGCGACCGCGATACGGACCTGCGGGTCATCGATCTTCCCGTGGGTTCACAAAATAACTGATTGGGCGCTGATTCTGGCATTGATTTGATCAAGCGGGGAAAGACCTTCATGACAACGCGATCCACACTTCCGGCAGTGCAAAGCACGCCGAGTTACACCGGCCCGTTCATTACGGTCACCGCTCTGTTTTTCATCTTTGGATTCATCACGAATCTAAACATGGCACTGGTGCCTCACCTGCGCTCCATCTTCGATCTGCCCTATGGACTGGCCATGCTGGCGGAGTCGGCCTTCTTCCTGGCCTACTTTCTCTTCTCCGCGCCGACTTCTAAACTCATCGAGTGCATCGGATATAAAAGGACGATTGTGGTCTCGCTGTTCATTCAGGTCGTGGGTTGCCTGCTGTTCGTTCCTGCGGCCGGGATGGTCAGTTTTTCGCTCTTCCTAACCGCAATTTTTTTGGTGGGAGCGGGCGTTACCGCCCTGCAGACCTCGCTCAATCCGTATGTTTCCATCCTGGGGCCCGAGCACAGCGCGTCCATCCGCCTGACGCTCGCGCAGGCCTTCAACTCCATTGGCGGAGCGATTGCGCCTCTGATCGCCGGTGCCTGCATCCTCACCGATCCCACTAGGTTGGCCTCTAAGGCCACCGTCGCCGATACCGTGCGTGTCCCTTACTTGTTCATTGCCGGAGGACTTCTGCTCCTGGGCTGCGGGATGGCCTTTATGCACCTGCCGTCCGTTGCCACGCAGTCCCTTCGTCCCGCCAAGGAAGGGAATCCAGTGTTGAGCCGAAGCATCTGGAGCTACAAACACACGGTCCTGGGCGCAGCGGGCATTTTCTTCTATGTGGGCGTCGAGGTCGGACTGGCGTCGATTGCGGTCAACTACTTCAAAACTCAAGGAGTGGAAAGCCCCAGAGTTGCCTCCTTCCTGGTCTCGCTCTACTGGTTCGGCTCCCTGGTTGGCCGTCTGCTTGGCTCCTGCGCATTGACTCGGATCCCGTCCGGAAAGCTGCTTGGCATCTTCGGCTTTGCTGCGGCAGCATTGCTGGCCGTCTCCATGGTAAGCAGCGGGCAGACCGCCATATGGACCCTGGTGCTGTGCGGTTTCTTCAACTCGATTATGTTCCCCAACATCTTCACGCTTGGCATCTCCGGGCTTGGACCGATGACCAGCAAGGGGTCCGGCCTGATTATGACAGCGGCAGTGGGTGGAGCAGTCATTCCCTACATGATCGGGGTCATGGCAGACAAAGTAGGTATCCAGCACGCCTTCGCCCTTCCAGTGCTCTGCTACCTCTTCATCGCCTACTACGGGCTGCGGGGATCGAAGCCGACGCGTACCATTACGGCGGAGGCTGATTGCTAACCGTGTTGGAATGCCCTTCGGTGTGAGCTGATGGGGCTTCAAACAGAAGAAGTCCCTCCACAACAAACATCGTGAAGTCTGGCTGTCGTTGTATTCTGGCTTTGAGTCCACGGTGGCCCTTGCCTTTACTGAGGGCGTGCGTGATATGAGGCTAGAGCAGTTTCGGATTTGCTCTAGACCGCTTATTGATCCGGCCCCGAAGGACTGTCACGCGGCGGCATAGCAAACATCCTTTTGTTGGAAGTAGCATTGGACGCGATGGGGCTATTTCTGAGTGCTGCGTAATGCCCCAACTACTGTTCGAGTGGGCGTTGTTGCACGGATAGGGTGAAGAACGGGTAATCTGGGAAAGATTATCTGAAAGGCCGCCCCTTCCATGCCGAGCAAGCATAACGCCACGCGTCGTCACCACATCCCCAAGATGAAGTTCAGCGTGAAGAACTGGGCCGAGTATGATGCAGGTCTTCGGCGCCGAGGCAGCCTGACGTTATGGCTCACTCCAGAGGTGCTGGACGGTTGGCAGGCAGCACGTCGGACGACCCCTGGCGGGCAGTCCATTTACTCCGGGCTTGCAATCGAGACGGGCATGATGCTTCGACTTGCATTTCGTCTGGCGTTGCGCCAAACCGAGGGGTTGATGGCCTCTATCTTTGAGTTGCTGGGCGTGCCGCTGGGCACTCCTGACCACAGCACTTTGAGCCGAAGGGCAAGGAAAACGGCGTCAACCTCCACGGGCTGTGTCCTACCTGATGGACCGATCCACCTGTTGATAGACAGCACGGGGCTGAAAGTATTCGGTGCCGGTGAGTGGCTTCAGGAAAGACATGGCGCAAAGGCGCGTCGTACTTGGAAAAAGCTGCACTTGGCCGTGGACGCCGACACCGGAATGATCATGGCCTCGACCCTGACCGGGAACGATGTCGGGGATCCCTCGCAAGTGGCACCGCTGCTGGATCAAATCGAGGCGACAATCGCCAGCGTCACAGCCGACGGCGCTTATGATGGGATGCCGACCTACGATGTTGTGGCCCAGCGCAGTGAAGACATCCGTGTGATCATCCCGCCCCACGTGACAGCCGTACTCAGCGCCGAAGCCGAGCACAACCCATCACAGCGAGACCAGCACATCCTTGCGATTGCAGACCGAGGAAGGTTGGGCTGGCAAAAAGAGACTGATTATGGACAACAAGCTCTGGTTGAAACCGCGATGGGCCGATACAAGGCCATCATAGGTCCTTGCCTGCGAGCACGAAGCTTCTCTGGCCAAAAGGTTGAAGCGGCCGTCGGCGTAGCCGTCCTCAATCGAATGCTCCATGCAGGCCGCCCCAACTCCGTCCGCCGTCTGAAAATCGCCGCCTAAAACAGGCTGGAAAGGGAATGCCCGGCCCTCGTTCGATCCATGCAACAACGCCGCGCTCAACCACGCGCACCGGCGTGGTCCGCCGGCGAACAAGATTCTGCAATTCCGCGCGTGCTTCTGAACTCAGATGGATCGCTGGCGCTACGCGCATATCGGTCACCTCAACTGTATATGAGATGACTGACAATATATAACAGACTCTATTTCTGGCGGACTACACTAGCTGTCCAGGGTAAGAATGCATGCCATCATCTTGCGCGGAAAGATTACGGCAATTCCGTCCCCTTCCGCTTCAAGCCGTATTCCCAAGTCGGCAGGATAGAGGATTGTCAGCCTCGGGTCGGCCTTGGGCAAATGAATTCGATCGCCTCCCCGCAGACGCCATACCGCAATGAAGTTGCTTGCCGACGATCGCATTCCGAGAGAAATCGGAGAGGCCGGGTCCGTCATATCCGGCAATCCAAGCGGGTAATACGGCACAGCGGCGCCGATATGAGGCCGAATCTTATCCTTGTAGATTTGCAGGCCAGTTTTAACCTGCGCTAGACTTTCAGGACTCAACTCCGCCAAGTGACCGCTTTGATGAATTCTGAAAAGCATGGCGTTCACCAGGTTGAATGCCGCAGCATCGGCGTCTCCGTTCGCCAGTTGATAAGACCAGATGGCGAGTTGTTCCGGCAAGACGGCGGCGGATTCGCCCACCGCGATCGCAGGGTAGAGCCGGTAATCCTCCTGATCACTTGAGGACTGGAGCTGTAAGTGCGAGAGCATCGCATACTCCATCCGTCCACCGCCGCTTCCGCAGTTTTCAATGGTCAGGTCAGGGTAGCGGGCCAGCACCTCGTCCAGCCAGGAGAGCAGCGCCCTGTTGTGCTCCAGCAGTCCCTGTCCAGGGCTGTCGGCCAGATACTCCGTGCCTTCGAGCCCATCGACGTTGTAATCCATCTTGATGTATCCGACCTTGTACTCGCCGACCATGCGGTCGATCACACGATGCAGGTACGCGCGCACTTCCGGGTTGCGGAGGTCGAGCAAATAACGCATATGATCGATGATCCGCTTGCCGTGCCGCTGGAAAAACCAGGCGTCAGGCTTATCTTTCAGCGGAGAATTGATGCCTATCACTTCCGGTTCAAGCCACAATCCCGGCACCATGCCCTTGGCGCGGATGCGGTCAAGCACCTGTTGAAGACCGTCAGGCCAGCGCGTCTTGGAGGGCTGCCAGGCCCCGACCGATCCCCACCAATCCTCATTCAATTCCGCGTACCAGCCCGCATCGATCACAAAGTACTCGCATCCGGCCGCAGCCGCGGCATCGATCAGCGGCAGTTCTTTGGCGGCGCTCGGATCACCCTCCAAACAGTTCATGTAGTCGTTGAAAATCACCGGGAGCCGGCGTGTGTCGGCGCGCGGGCGAAGGCAAGCTGTGCGCCGATACCGCGTCAAGGCATCGATCGCCTCTTCAAAGCCGCCGCGAACACAGCCGAGCGCCGCCGGAACGGTCCGATACGTCTCTCCTGGTTTGAGGCTCTTCCACGCCTGGCCGTGGAGTTCATCCGGTCCTCCGATATAGGCGTAGACGGCTTTGTCTCCCGTATTCGCCAGTTCCCAATGCCAGGTGCCATTGTGTTCAATCTGCCAGAACCAGGTGACGCCTAGCTCCCTGTTTTCCACCAGGCCCATGGGAAGATACCGCTGCGTCGACCAGGTGCCGATACTGTCAAACGACGCCGGCGAGACCGTGAAGTTGCCATTATCGATAAAGCCCGCCTGCGATGGCTTGACCGTCTGCCATTGCGCTTCCGCTTGCCAGGTATTGCGAGCGTAGTGGATGAGCAGTTCCTGTTCGAAGCGGCGCGGCGAAGCAAGGTTGTAAAGCATCGCCGAACTCAGGTATTCGATGCCCACGTTCTGGCGGCCGACATTGGTCACCTGCGCACTTCTGCGCACTACCGGCAGGTTGGCGAATGTCTCATAGATGGATTCAACCTCCAGTCCGAGCACCGGATCCGACTGGTAGATCCTAAGACGTTTACCCGTCGCCGTAGAAACTTCCCGCCTCCCCACATAAACCAGCCTCGCACCCGGACTTCCCCCCGTAAATTTCAGGCCATGATGGTCGTTGGGATCTTCGCCCGTGCAGTGAAGAGAGGTCTCGATCCCTGAAATTGCGGTCGGGAGAGGAATATCTTTGGGGGGCGCAACCCCTGGCGGCAACAGCGTTCTGGAACGGATCCTTTTGTCAAAAAACTCGAAGGAAAATACCAGGCCTGGCGCGGCCCACTCAAACGGCTCATAGACCGGCGGAGAAAGCACCACATTGTCCCCATTCACCACCTGGCCCGCAGCAGCCGACTTCGAAGCATAGGCTCGCAGCTTCGAAGTCAGTGCACCGGCAGTGAGCATTCCCGTCCCCAGCAAAAAGGCTCTCCGGTCTATTCCTGGCATCTGATCCCTCCGTCTTCATCTCTTTCAGAAATCGGCGCAGCGTCTGAACATATCCTGCGACATCATCCTGCGCCACAGCAATTCATTCTGGCGGCACTGTTCTACCGCTCGGCCCGGGCAGGCACACAGGTTCGCACCGTCCCGCCTGCAACCCTCATCAAACCACGACCTGTCGCGTTCGGTGGCATCGATTCCTGATTGATGATCACCTCCGGCTAACACTTGCGCTTCCGCTTTCCATTGGCAGATCGCAGCCGGGTGCGATTACGACTTCTGAATCCATCATTACGTTTCCTGCAAAATAAGGGCAGCTTGCGTCATTCAGGACGACTGCTCTTTTAGGTCCTTTTTCACGCTGCAAAATGGATGATGACGCAAATGTGTTCTTGGTAATCGATAGTTCGGATGTCCGATTGACGAAGATGGCCGAACCGTAGGATCGACTAAACTTGTTGCCGGAGATGCTTACGCGTTTGTTCACGCGGTCTTCTGTCGCAACCGACCTTTCGAAATCTTCTGCAGTGTCGACTGTGATGGCGCCCCGACGGCCGACACATTGGCCGAAGTAGTTGTAGTCGAAGGAATTGCCGTCAATTTCCACGTTTCTTACAACCGGCCCTTCCATCCACCATGCATCGGCCGCCAGCAGAATCGCCGCCAGGGACTGCCCATAAAATGTATTATTCATGATCTTGATGTTGTTGTGCGCCACGATCGCGCGCGCGCGATTTCCCTTGAACACGCAATTAGCGACGATGGAGTTTGTATCGCGCTGCGAATCGCAGAGTATTGTTCCCTCTTTTACGGCCACAGACTGTTCAACCTTGATCACGGCTCGTTGCAGCGCAGAGTAAGACTCGCTCACTACAGCGCTTCCCAGCACGGCGAGGGTCTTCGCATCGCACAAGTCGACTGTTGTGCCCTTGCTCGGCAATTCCCACCGCTCCCAATTGGCAGGGTCCCTTTCCTCGACTACCCAGGTATTCCCATCGATGACTTGAGCGATCCGCCAAAAACTTGAATATATGTTAATGGCATCGTCTCCCATACCCTGAAACGAACAATCCAATAATTCGATGTTTCCCCTGCAGTTGATCAAATGAACTGCGTCAGCGTTCAGGGATAACATACGGCCCGAGTGGGCTCTCGGCATGACCCTCAACCGATTGAAGTGCATTCCCGATCCCGCCTCCGCCACAATCCCCATCCCCGGCGCGGCATGCAGCGTGACTTCCTCAAAGTTGACGTTTTTGCATCTTGCCAGCTCAAAGAGGTTTACACCATAGACGCGATGCCTCATGACGATGGTTGCCCCTGCTTGAAGGCTGATCGGCACGCTCAGATAAATCTTCAGAACCTGAGGGCCAAGAAGTCTCACCGAACGGACGTGTCCATAGAGATCCAGCCCATTGATGCTGGGAAGCCCCAACGCCCGGTCATATTCGCCGATGGCCTCAATTGGCTCCTCTCCGCTGACCGGATACTCTGAATCCACTTTGACCTTCAGCCACTTTGGACCAGCCTCCAACACAACGCCCTGGGAAAACGGCGGACGTGACCAGTCAATCCGGAGATTTCTCACCGTCACCTGCTCGCAATTCTCTATATGAAATGGGCGCGTGTTTCCCTCGAACACAAGCAGCGAGCCATTGCCATCGATCTCCAGGTCGAAGATGTTTTTTATCTTGAACAAAGAGCCTCCAGACTCACGGAACCGATAGGTTCCTGGAGGAATAGAAAGGCGGCCGTGAGCTTTAGGAAGCTCCGCGATCGTGTTAAGAAACGCCGTTGTTGAATCTGCAGACCCCGTGGGGTCCGCACCTTGGACGATTACCCGTCCCTTTTGAGCGCGCGCTCTTGGCAGTATAAGCTGTGAACTTATACTGCCAAGGATCGCATTTAGTATGAAGCGGCGTCGGTTCATGCACCTTCCCCCGTTATACCCATATCTTCACGCGATGAGTTTTGACTTGCATCTTGGGCTTTCTATTTCTGAAAGGTCAAGGGCGCCGACTGCATGCTGCGCACGCCTGAGCTATTGAATTGCGCCCAGTAGAGGGTGGCGCTGGCACCTGATTCAGTATCGTTCAGGTTTCCCAAGTGATCAGTGCCAACAATGGTTGGATACTTCACCGTCGTCCCGGCAGGAACGCTGTATAGAAGAACAGGCTCTGTCCACCCTGCGGCAATATTTGCCGATGTGCTGTAGCTGATCAGGATTTTTGATCCATCCCATGTCCCAGCCACCAAAACCCAAGAATTCAACTCGGTGTTCCAATGAACAGATGGATTCCCAAGGGAGTAGTGGTCGTAGTCGCTGCCCGCGTTGCCATCCAGTCCAGGAAGAGGAGAATTCATGCCCTCGTTGAATTGCTGCTGCGTTCCAAATGAACCGTTGTAGTAGGCATACCAGTTGGCACGTGCTGCGTTTGGATCGGTCGTCTGGGCAGCAGTAATACCATGACCGGCCGTCAGACCATTCGCGGCGATCATCGGAAAGAACGTGACCCAGACGGGCTGGCCGGGGTTGGAGTGGCTATCCAGCACGGTGCAATGGTTCCCGATCCCTCCCCAAGGGGCGTTTGGATTGGATGGCGAAAAAGGACTCGGGTAATCGGGCTTTAAATCCGGAACCCCGAGCACCATTCCGTATTTGGTCCAAGTATCTCCTCCGTCCGAAGAGGTCACCAAACCGATTCCCATCCACGCAATCGGATCGTGGTAGTAAGAGTTTGTTGTACCTGCATCGGTGAACCAGTGATCCTCGCCGTGGTAGAAGCCGATCAGGTAATTCGAGCTTGGGTCCAGGTTGAAGGTTCCCTTGTCGACTCTGAATGCCGACATGAGCCATGATCCGCTGTTGTCGAAGTAAGTTGGCTCCGAACGATCACCAGAAGCTGTCGGCCCGCTTCCCCATACTCCTGAAACCGGCAGTGCGCCCATAGTCGTATAGGCGTTCTGGGCAGATGGAACATTCGATCCAAAACTTCCCCAGCTCTGGTTTTCCGCCCAGATGATCTGGGAAGTGCTCTTGCTGCCGTCCCATAGCACCGGAAGATGTCCGTCAGGAAAATCGGCTGTAAGCACGCCGCCAACCGTGTACGTTGGCAGGCCGGTGTTCGCCAAGCTCACTGCCGAAGTACTCCCCACGGAGACAGACTGAGACCTGGCCGCTAGCGACGACGACGCCAGGGCAAGGGCAGCGACATAAGCACAAGCTTGCAGTAGGGAGGTTCTCATAAAGGCCACCTTTCTGATCGGGAGTGAGGAGCCCGGAAAAAGGCTTCCTCACTCCAGCCGTAGTTGATAGATTGGTTTGCCAGTCGCGCTGAGGCATTATTGGACTGTCAGCGTGAAGGCGGATGTCTGCGTGTTGCCCCCGGAGACGGCAACGATGGTTACCGTCGAAGTGCCCGTCGGTGTTACTGCAGTGGGAGTAGAAGGAGCAGAAGAAGAGCCGCCGCAACCGGCGATGCTCAGCGCTACAGCCGCGCAGAGAACAAAGATGCCGATTGTGACTTTCCCACCGCTCCGTTTCTTGCGCCAGCCGAAGACGAACGGGAAGCAGCAAGACAGTACAAGTCCGCCAGTCACCAGCCCAAAGGGTCCTTTGCTCGAAGGCGGAATCTTGCCGCCGGCCACGTGGGCGTTCGTGGTTATTCCCACCTGAACCCCGATGGATGAGTCGCTCCCGTTAGGAGTTATAGTCGAATGAGAAAAAGTGCAGAAGCTGTTTGCCCGTAATCCCTTGCAGGAGAGAGCAATCGGGGAGTCGAATCCTCCCGTTGGGTTAATATTCACTGAAAACGACCCTACAGTACCCTGCACAACTGTCAGAGCCGATGGGTTAACACTGATTGAAAAGTTAAAAGCCACGACCGTTTCGGTAACCGAAGACGATGTTGACTCCAAATAGTTTGTGTCGCCACCGTATTGGGCGGTGATTTGGTGAGTCCCGGCAGTGAGATTAGACGTAGCTAAACTGGCTGACAGCGTGGAGCCAAGCGGAACTACGCCTAAGGAATCCGCCCCGTCAAGAAAGGTGATATTCACGGTTGGAACAGCCGTCGCGGCCAGGGGAACGACTGTGACAGTAAATGTGACAGACTGCCCTTGATTGACAGTTGAAGCAGAGGTGATCAGATTTGTTTGGGTCGTGTTTGAAGATACCCCTCCATTATTGAAGGTCAAAGGCGCCGACTGCATGCTCCGCACGCCCGCGCCGTCGAATTGCGCCCAGTAAAGGGTGGCGTCCGCCCCGGATTCAGTATCGTTCAGGTTTCCCAAATGGTCGGTACCAACAATCGTTGGATACTTCACCGTCGTCCCGGCGGGAGCGCTGTAGAGAAGAGCAGGCTTTGTCCACCCTCCCGCAATGCTTGCCGACGTGCTGTAGCTGATCAGGATTTTCGATCCATCCCATGTTCCAGCCGCCAAAACCCATGAATTCAACGCAGTATTCCAGTGGACGGACGGGTTCCCGAGAGAGTAGTGGTTGTAGTCGGCGTCCGAGTCGCCATCCAATCCAGGAAGAGGCGAATCGAGACCCTCGTTGAATTGCTGCTGCGTTCCAAATGAACCGTTGTAGTAGGCATACCAGTTGGCGCGTGTCGCGGTGGGGTCGGTCGTATGGGCAGCCGTTATGCCGTGACCGGCCGTGAGACCGTTCGCGGCGATCATCGGAAAGAACGTAACCCAGGCGGGCTGGCCGGGGTTGGAGTGGCTATCCAACACGGTGCAATGGTTCCCGATCCCTCCCCAAGGGGCGTTTGGATTGGATGCGGTAAAAGGACTGGGATAAGTAAGTATCCCCCGGCAGAGCCGGGGGCTTTACGATGTGAGCCGCTCAAAGCGGCTTGAGCGGGGTCGCTAACGCGGCCCCGGTTGAGTTGAGCCACCTTGACGGTGGCAGGTCATTTCC
>Ga0181520_10001284_pt1 | contig 51612 bp, 38 predicted proteins | sample PEATcosm2014_Bin_29_FD_132451 | JGI IMG/M metagenome (GOLD analysis project Ga0181520, IMG submission 132451) | Peatland microbial communities from MTU Mesocosm Facility, Houghton, MI, USA - PEATcosm2014_Bin02_30_metaG | ecosystem: Environmental > Terrestrial > Soil > Wetlands > Peat | place... | reverse complement strand
CTTTGACAGCACGACGACCTTCAACTTTGGCCAGGGTGTAACGACGAACGGTCCGCCGACAATTCTGGGACCGACAATTGCGACGCAGAGTATCAGCATCGCGCAATTGGCCAATCTGGGCGGTCGCAGCGTGGTTTCCAGCACACCGGATGCCACAACTGCCAACCAGGTCACGGTCGGCGGCGCTGGCTTCTCAGTAACGCCTAGCCTGGCGCTGATTCTCTCCGTCACCCCGAACACTGCCCAGCAGGGCAACACCGTATCCGTTGTGGTTACCGGCCAGAATACCCATTGGAACGGTTCAACCACCTTCCAATTCGGCGCCGGCATCGTGGTGACAAGCACCAGCGTCACCAGTAACACAACCGCCAATCTGACGCTGGCGATCCCGGCCTATGCTCCCGAGGGCCCGACCAACGTACAAGCCACAACGTTGGGCGAAATTGCCACACTGAACAACGGCTTTGTGGTGCAGGCCGGCACGCCGTATCTGCTCTCTTCCGGACCTGGTTCGGAGCCGCAGCAGGGAAGCGCTGTCTTCACCATTCTGAGCCAGGCAACGAATTGGTCGAATGCGAATCCGCCCGTTGTTTCATACGGACCGGGAATCGATTTGACCAACGTGAACGTAACCGGCCCGACATCAATGACGGTGGACGGATATGTGGAACCGACGGCCGCTGTCGGCTGGAGGAACCTGACTGTCACCACCGGTTCGCAGACGCTGGGATTGAACTATGCAGTCTACGTAACCCCAGGACCGGCTGTGATTAACAGCGTGTCGCCCAACACCGGCGGACAGGGCGTGAATCTGCCCAGCGTGACGATTACCGGCACCAATACGCATTGGGTGCAGGGAACCACAACGCTCAATTTCCCCGATGTACTTGTCAATAGCTGGAGTGTAACTTCTCCGACTACGATTACAGCGAACATCACCGTCAACGCCTCGGCGCCGGCGGGCCAGGTCTCTGTGACGGCGACCACTCTTGGCGAAGTTGCCACGGGGAGCAATGTATTCACGATTACCCAGACGCAGCCTGAACTGCTGGCTGTAGTTCCATCCAGCGGCGCTCAGGGCGCAACCAAGACCATCACTCTCACTGGGCAATACACCAGCTTCAACACGGCTGCCGGCTGCTCGCCCAATTGCACGACGGCGAATTTCGGCACCGGCATCACGGTGAACTCGGTGACTGCGCTGAGCACCACATCGTTGCAGGCCAATATCACCATTTCGCCCACCACGACGCTAGGCTATCGGAATGTCTCGGTGACGTCGGGCAGCCAGGTTGTCTCGATGACGAATGCCTTCAACGTCACCGTTGGACCGGCCGCAATTGTTGCGCTTCTGAATCCCGATACAGGTCCTCAGGGTGCTTCTAACCTCCAAATTTCGATCCAAGGCAGCCAGACTCACTGGGCGCAAGGAACCACAACGGCCAGTTTTGGCGGCGGCATCAATGTCACCGGACTCACCATTACCGATGCGCTCGATGCAGTGGTCACCATCTCGATTCCCAATGGGACACCACTGGGAGCCTACAACGTCTCGCTGACTACGGGCGGCGAGGTTGCAACAGAACTGGGCGCATTTACGGTCACTACGGGCAGTCCGTATCTTTCGGCGGTCAATCCGCCTACCGGCCACCAGGGCGACGCGCCGTTCAACGTCACTCTTACCGGCCAGTTCACGCACTTCAACACGGCGGCCGGCTGCTCGCCTTGCAGCACGGCAAACTTTGGCGCGGGCATCGCGGTCAACACGCTGAACGCCACCAGTGCGACTTCAGCGGTTGCCAACATCACCATCAGTCCGACGGCGACGATCGCCTCGCGGAACGTGTCGGTCGTGACCGGCCCGGAGACGGCCTCCATCACCGGCGGCTTCAGCGTGCTGGCTGGAGTACCGGCCATCACCACCATCGTGCCGACCTTCGGTCAGGCTGGCACAACGCTCAGCGTTGTAGTCAACGGCCAATTCACCACCTTCCAGGCGGGCTTCTCGACGGTCAGCTTTGGCTCGGGCGTTACAGTGAACTTCATCTCTGGCGTGACCACTACACAGTTGACCGCGAACATTACCGTCGCTTCGAATGCCACGGTAGGAACGCGCGATGTCTCGGTTACAACCAATGGAACAACTCTGACACTGAGCGGAGGCTTTGCCGTGACTGCCGGAACGCCGGCGATTACGCAGATTTCTCCCAACTTTGGCAACCCGGGCCAGACCGCATTGACGGTCACCATCACTGGCCAGTACACCAATTGGACGACGGCTTCTACGGTCACGATCGGCACGCCCGCCGATGGAATCACCGTGGTGGGCGCTGCCGGTCCTGGTCTGCCCGGTCCGGTGGTTACAGCCACGGCGACTACTGTAACTGTTTCCATCAATATTGATGCGGCTGCGCCTTTGGGCCCGGCAGGAGTCTCTGTGACTACCGGCGGCTCCACGCAGAGTATTGGCGGTGGCTTCACGGTGCAGGCAGTGGTGATACCGGCACCCTCATTGATCTCTTTGAGCCCCGGCGCCAATGCCGGCGGAATTCCCACTAACAGCCAGTTCATCGCGGTCTTCAGCCAGCCGATGAATCGCACCACCTTCACCAATAACGGCACCAGCGGCACAGTCATTCTGTACTTGACCAGCAATCAGGGCCAGGGCTGGATCCCGGTACCGGTGACCATCAATGTGGATGCGACAGGCCGCGTGTTGACGATTACGCCCAATGCTCTGCTGGCAGTCAATTCCACGTACTATCTGAACTTGACCAGCGGAATCAAAGACGCTACAGCCGCGGGTAATTCGATCAACAACTACGCGGTCTACCTGTACACTGTCTTCTCCGCCAACACCACCGCGCCTACAGTGGTTGCGGCCAATCCGCCAGCTTTGAGCACAGTCGGCACCAATGTTCCGATTCAGCTTGAGTTCAGCACTGACATGAATCAGGACACGGCGTCTGGCATGACTGTAACTTCGACCGGCGGCAGTGTGGCGGGAACCTTTACGTGGAACAGCTATCCGTATGGATCGCCCTATTGGGGACCGGGTAATGTTCTCTACTTCACTCCCACAACCGCTTTGGCGGCGAACACAACTTACACGGTGAGCTATGGGGCGCCTTTGGCCGATACGGCCGGCAACGCGCTGACGCCTGGATCGTTTACCTTCACGACCGGCAGCGGCACGGATACGGCGCAGAACTACACCGGAAGCGACATCGCAAATGGCCTGACCAATGTCGGCACGAACGTTGCGCCGATGGTGACCTTCTCCAAGCCGATCAACCCGCTCGATATCAATACCAGTAATCTGCTGATGTACAACTACGACAGCGGCAAGTACATCAACGGCACGGTGACGGTGGCTCCAAACGGTTTGAGCGCCACCTTTACTCCGTCCTTCCCACTGCTTCCCAACACGTACTACAGGTTGTACCAGGCGTGGGGCAACTTTGATGCCGATGGAAATTACCTGAACGGCACCAACACCTACTTCACAACGGGTGCGGGCGCCGATCTGGTTGCGCCGGATGTGGCTTCGATCTCGCCCACCAATACGGCGATGAGTGTGCCATTGAACGCTGAGGTGATTGTGCACTTCAATTCGCCCATCGATCCGGCTGTAGTGAGCAATATCATCACAGTCACGCCTTCGGGTGGTTCGGCTATCAGTGGCAGTGCATCGCTGGCCAGCGACCTGGTGACGCTCTTCTTCACGCCAACCTCGGCGCTGGTGCCTGCAACAACTTACGCGGTGCAGGTAAGCGGCTATCAGGACGTGGTTGGCAACGTGGGCACAACCCGCAGCTACAGCTTTACGACGGCTACTTCCATAGCTCCGCTCAACATTTCGACAGGTTTCAATGCCAGCGGCCAGCTCATCACCACCAACGACACCGACGACGCGAACTGGTCGTATATCCCGCAGACGGGTACGCCTTCGGAGAGCACCTTCGGGTGCCCATCGAGCATCTCGCCAACTCCCAGTTGGTGCACCACAGGCACAAGTTCGCCTCTTCAAACCGTGGGACCGGGCGATGCTGGCTGGTGGGGCAGTTGGGCACCCAACGGCCCGAATTCGGACTGGATCACCATCAATCCGGCCAGCACCAGCGGCAACACCTATGGCTTGTATTACTCGACATTCAACATTTCCGGAAGTGTGCCGGCCAATCTCTGCCTGGTCGGGCGTATGGGTATTGACGACAACGGGCTGCTGGCAATCAACGGGACCGCCATCATGGGCAACCTGAACCTTTACGGTGGCGGCGGCTTCTACGGCGGCTACCAAAGCCTCTATCCGCTGAATATTCCGATTACCAGCTATCTGGCAACCGGCACGAATGTGCTGTCGCTTGGCTGGGGCTCGACAGACAACAGCGAGGAGGGCTTCCGCCTGCAGGCCACCATTCAAACCTGCGGCGCCAGCATCACCGGCGGCTTGTCGCTGCTCAGCGCCACTCCGGCTAATCAAACCAGCAACGTGGCTACTAACACGACCATCACGCTCGTCTTCAGCAACTCGCTTGACCCGGCGACGGTGGGCAACAGCACTCTGCCGGTGATGGTGGGCTGGAACGGCAGCCAGCAGATACACGGCGCTTACGTCCTCGGCACGACAAACGTGGGGAATGACACGGTGGTCTTTACACCGGACACTCCATTCCCTGTGAGTTCACAGATTTGGGTTGGGGCAGTCAATGGACCGTATGATTTGGCCGGCGACAGCGCCTCGAACGGAAGCAACTACACGCAACTCACCTACTTCAACACGGGCACTTCGGCTACTGCTGCCACAACACCCTTCGCGGTGCTTGCTTTTGCGCCAACCGCCGGTGCAACCAACGTCGGCCTGCGCGCTCCAGTGGTAGCTACCTTCAACCGCTCGCTCAACATCAACACCGTCAACTCCAACGACTATGCGTTGTTTGTCAACGACGGGCAAAGTCCGTGGTGCGGCGGCGGCAACTACAGCAGATCGCAAGACGGCACGTCGATCGCCTTCAACTGCGGTGCGCTGCCCTCCAGCGCTACGATGACTGCCTTCCTTGGCAGCGGATTGCAGGATTGGAATGGAGATGCGCTTACACCCAGCTACTCCAGCCAATTCACCACCAGCTACTACGACTCGAACACCAATGGCTCGGTGATCTCGACGCGGCCCGGCAACGGCGCAGGCAGTGTAAATGCGAATCTTCCCATCGTGTTCTACACGAATCTGCCTATCAATGCAGGCAGCGCCAACGCGGGGTTGGAAGTAGCGCAGAACAATGTCGCCGTTCCCGGCACGGTCAATGTGACTGATAACGGGTACACTCTCATCTTCACACCCAGTGTTCCGTGGACGCCGGGCTCGCTGATTCAGTGGTGGACCACCGGCAGCCTGATCGACACCACATACGATACCAACTTCAACAGCGCCAGCGGCTACTTCTACGTTGCCGCCAGCACCGCCACGCTAACGCCGAGTGTGCAGGTGGCCTCTCCGTCGAGCTACACCAACCCAGTTCCGTTGAATACGATCTTCGACCTTCAGTTCAACACTCCGCTGAATGCTACCGCGGCCAACGGGACCAACATTTATCTGTACGACAGCAATAACAACCTCAACGTTCCCGCGACATTTACAATGCCGCAGCCCAACGAGGTGCGGATTGTACCTAACACCGCACTGCCCGCAAACGACTACATTTACGTGGAAATCACGACCGGCGTGCAGAGCACAACCAGTGTGCCGGCGACCGCCACAAGCTGGTGGGAGCGCACGGGCACGGCAACCGACTCCACACTGCCGACCGTCACCAGCGCGGTGCCATACAGCGGCGCCACCAATATTGGAGTGAACGAAGCTCCGGGCGTGATCATTAGCAAGGCCATCGATCCGGTCAGCGTCAATGCCAACACCTTCCAGTTGCTGAATGGCGGAACGCCGCTGGCAGGCACCTTCTGGTTCAACTCCGGCGACACACGCGTCGAGTTTGTGCCCAATGCTCCGCTACCGATCAATACGCTGCTTACCATGAGCCTCAATGGTGTTCTCGACACGGTGGGCAACCCGGTTACCTTCAGCTCGACCTTCACAACTGGTTCGCTGCCCGACATCTCCTCTCCTTCCGTCGATTGGACCAGCGTCTCCTACGGTGAGAGCATTCCAACCAACTCCGCCATCACGATTCAATTCAGCGAATCGATGGATGCGACGTCGTTCAACACTAGCAACATTTACATCTATGACAGCCTGCTGGGGGTCACAGTTCCCGCCACGCTGACATGGAACTCGACCCAGACGGTTGCCTATCTGGCGCCAACTTCGGTGCTCTCTGCTGGCCGCGAGTACTACCTCTACGCCAACAGCGGTACCGACCTTGCCGGCAACCAAGTCAACAGCTACTTTGCTGTCTTCTACGCCGAACTGGCCAGTGCCACAACCGCCCCGACGGTGGTCAATTTCAACCCGATCGGCGGATCGACAGGCCTGGGCACTAACGCGATTATCGAAGCCCAGTTCTCGGCGCCGATCGATCCGAACTTCCTGAATGGCGTAACGCTGTCCCAGGGAGGAAGCACCGTAACCACTTCGACTTCGCTCAGTGCGGCCAACACAGTTCTGCAACTGATTCCGGCCGTGCCGTTGCAGCCGAACACCACCTACGTAATGACGATTGCAGGCGCCAAAGATCCGGCCGGCAACACCGTCGCAACCGTTACCAACAGCTTTACAACCGGCCCCAGCTACGACATCAGCCCTCCGACCTGGCTCTACGGCACGCCGATGAACTACTCCACAGTTGGAACCAATACGCTGATGAAGCTTGGTTTCAGCAAGCCTCTCAACCCAATCACCGTAAACAGCAGCACCTTCCAGATGTACCTGTACGACACCGGTCAGTGGATTCCGACCACCATCGCCTTGTCGCCCGACGGGACCGAAGTGACCATGACTCCGCAGATTCCGCTGCTGCCCAACACCGAGTATCGCTTTGACGCGTGCTGCAGCTTCCAGGATGAAAACGGAAACAACGGCAACGGTGGCACGAATTACTTCTGGACAAACGGCGGCGCTGTCTCCAGCGGACCCACAGTCAGCGTCAGTCCTGTCAATGGAGCTACAAATATTCCGTTGAATGCCGAGGTTATCGTATCGGTAAGTTCGGTTGTCGATTTCAGCAGCGTGGGCAATAACAATGTTCAGTTGTTCGATAGCTCCAACGCCCTGGTTGCTGGAACGCAAAACTTCGCACTCAACTCTGGCCGCCAGCAATTCACCTTTGTGCCGGCCGCGGCTCTGCAACCGAGCATGACCTATACGGTGAAGGTCAGCGGCTTTACGGATCAGGAAGGCAACGCGGTAGTTCCTTCCACCACCACGTTTACTACAGGGTCGACCGCCGCCACCGCCGGGCTTACACTGACCAGTCAGAGCATCCCGAACGGGTCGACGATCACCAATAGCACGCAGCAGATCTGCATGACCTTCAGCCAGATTCTAGATCCGGCAACGTTGAATCTTGGCACGGTGCTGGTAATGAACAGTTGGAACGGAAACTGGGGGCTCGCCGGAACGTACACGGTTGGCGGAACGTGCGGTGCAACCCCTGTCGGCTCCAATACCATCGTCTACACGCCTGCGAATCCCTATCCACCGGGAGCGCAGATTTATGTAGGCATCACCGGCGGGCTTACCGACGTGCTGGGCGATGCGTATGGCGGGAACGCCAGCAGCGGGCTGCAAAACGCCATGTACTTCTACATGGCTACCGGTTCGCCGGATACTTCGGCTTTGACGGTGATTTCTGTGAGCCCGGCCAGTGGCGCAACGAATGTACGGCCCGACACGCCGGTCTCGATCACCTTCAACAAGGGCATCAATCCTTACAGCGTGTACAACAATAACAACAATGCGCTGCTCTTTGCCGGCCAGGGCCTGCAAGATCGCGGCAGCATCAGCATGTCGCCGGATAACCGCACCTTGACCTTCAACAGCGGCGTCCTTTACCAAAACGCCACCTACACCATTGAACTGCCCGCTGGCGGAATCTCCGACCCGTCTGGCAATACGCTCACTGTGTCGGGAAGCACATCCACGCCGTTTGTCTCAACATTCACCACTGGCGGCAACCCCGCTTCCGGCAATGGCAGTGTGCAGTCAGAGGCTCCTGGGAACAACGCAAGAAGTGTTCCGACCGATTCGCTGCTGACTCTTTACATGAATCGCCAGGTGAATCCTTCCACTCTGCCGGGTCAGTTGACCGTCACCGTGAACGGAGCAGTTTACGCTGGCAACGTGCAGGCGGCAGCCGGCGGCTATGAAATCCAGTTCACGCCCACCGTTCCGTTCCCGTACAGCGCGACGGTTCAGTGGTTCCTCTCAGGAAGTGTGCTGGACGTCTACGGCGACGCATTCAACGGCAACAGCGGAGTCTTCTACATCGTGGCTGCAGCGGCAAATCCTGCCACTGCGATTCCAACGGTGATCGCTGTCAGTCCCACGTATTCATCGGCCAGCGTGCCCGTTAACGCAGAGATGGACGTTGAGTACAGCCAACCGGTCGCGGCGGCGTCGCTGGCCAACAATGTGGTCCTTTACAGTTGGGGCACCAGCAGTTATCAAACGGTGACCATCAGCCAGCCCGCGCCCAACATCGTTCGACTGACGCCGGCTTCACCGCTCACTCCATCTACGCAATACGGAATCTGCACCAACAGCTCCGTTCAAGGCACCAACGGCGTGAATGCGCAGGGCGATTGCTGGGCCGCTGTCTTCAACACGGTCTCTTCCGCGACGGCGGACGCGACTTCCGGCACGGTGACCATTGGGCCGCCCGACGGTTCGGCGACCGTAGGAACCAATGCCTACGTCCGCTTCTGGTTCTCCAAGGCAGTGGATACCGCCTCCATCAACTCGTCCAATATGACCATTACTACCGGAGGCAATACGGTCCCCGGAACCTGGTCGTGGAACTACACCAATAGCGACGTGCGCGAGATCAACTTCTCGCCGGTCAATCCACTGCCGCCGTCGAGCACGATTACCGTGAGCGTCAATCCGGCAAGCGCAACCTCAAACCTGCTGGATTACGCGGGCAATGCGTTTACGGCAGCAACCGCAAACTTTACCACCACGGCTACACCCGACTACTCGACTCCGAGTGTCACGTTGGACTTCGGATACTGGCAGCCCGGGGTTGCCACCAACGCCTCCTTTACTTGCCACTACACGGAGCCGATGGATCCGAGCAGCGTTACGGCCTCTAATACCTACATCTACAGCTACGTGAACAACGGTAATGTTCCGGTGAACTTCACGTGGTCTACGGATCTGATGTCGGTGACCATGACGCCAACCACGCCGCTTTTCGCCAACTCGCAGTACATTTACTACTGCAATAGCGCCATCGATTTGACCGGCAACGGACAAAGCAATGGCTCGGCCGGCTTCTATACAGCCAGCGGCCCAGACAGCACAGGTCCGGTTCTGGTCAGCGCCAACCCGCCGAACGGCTCAACAGGCGTTCCGCTCAATACCATCGGCGGACCGTGGAACAACACCAGCCTGATGCTGCTGTTCAACGAGCCTGTCGCCACTGAATCGATGGCCAGCATCACCTTCACGCCAGCCGGCGGCAGCGCCGAGCCGATTGCAGTGTACCCAGAGGATGGAAACTACATTGCGGATGTGCAACTGCCGTGGGCGCTGCTACCGGGCGTCACTTACACCTTCAACGTGGCTGGCGTGACCGACATCAGCGGCAATCCTGCCTCTGGAACCACTACCAGTTCCTTTACTACGGGAACGGGATATGACTGGAGCCAGCCCACCGTTGCATCCACCGTACCAGCCAACGGCACGACCCTTACGGGAGTTCCGGCCTCCGTATCGGTGACCTTTAACGAAGCGATGAATCCGACGTTAATCACATCCAGTCAGATTTATCTCCAGACTCACAACACGAATACCATCGTGCCAGTTACAGTCAGCATCTCGCCGGATTCTACAACGGTGACTTTGACCCCAACGACGCCGCTGGCCGAATCTACAATCTACGATTTGTCCATTTACGGCAACAACTGGTGGCCGTATGACGTGGCCGGCAACAGCCTCAACTTGGCCGGTTATGCCTTCTACGACAACGGCTATGTCTTCAGCGAGTTCACCACCGGCACAACCGCCGCGGTAAACGGAGCCTGCGGCACAGCCAACGGCAGTACATTCAGCATTCCTCCGACGTCCAACCTTTGCTCGTCGGGGAACGCCTCAGGGCTGACCAATGTAGGCGGCGCTTTCAGTTGGAGTTGCAGTGGCCAGTACGGAGGCACGGCAGCCTCCTGCTCGGCAACTGTAACTCCGGCCAATGCCTGCTATCCGCAATCCTCGCTTCCGGCAAGCAGCCTTGTTTCCTGGTGGAAGGGTGATGACGACGCCACCGACCACATGGGCAACAACAATGGTACGCTGGAAAACGGCACTGGCTTCGCCGTTGGCGCGGTCAACGACGCATTCAGCTTCAACGGCAGCAACCAATATGTGCTGATCGGCCAGCCGGTACCGACCGATCTGCAAATCCAGAACAACTTCTCCATGTCAGCCTGGATTTACGTTACCAATTATCCTGCCAATGTCGGGTCCGGACCGGCTCAAACCATTTTTGGCAGCGAAGATGGCAGTACACATGCGGGAATCGGCCTCTACCTCTTCGGGTCTGACAATTACTCGGGTATCACTCCGGGAAGCCTCGACTTGGACATCGGAAACGGGAGTTCATGGTACACCACTTACTCCTCCACCGCGGTGCCGCTCAATCAATGGGTTTTGATAACCGTCACCGCAACGGCGAATCATCAGCCGCTGATGTACTACAACGGAGTACTTCAACCGGTTTGGTCTCCATCAAGTGAGACGGTGTGGAATGGCACGGTTTCCTACTCCGGTTCTACCTTCGCCATCGGGCAAACCTTGACGGCTAACTACGCTTTCAACGGCCTGATCGATGAAGTCCAAATCTATAACGCGGCCCTGACCACCGCGCAGGTTCAGGGTATCTTCAACGCGGGCGGAGCAGGCGTCTGCCCATAACGCTTTACCAACTCTACAAAACAAATCGGGGACCGCACATGCGGTCCCCGATTAGTTGGATGCGTATCCGGCGGATGATAACTCCGATGAACCAATCCGCTATCAGTACTTGACAATCGCTGTGAAGGAATCCGGCTTGAGGCTGGCACCGCCCACCAATGCGCCGTCAATCTCTTCCTCGCCGATCAGCGAGGTCGCGTTGTCGGGCTTGACGCTGCCGCCGTAGAGAATGCGGATAGCCGCGGCCACATCCGCGCCCAGCAGCTTGGCCACTTCTGCGCGAATAATTTTGTGCGCGTCAACGGCGATTGCAGGCGTGGCGGTCTTGCCCGTGCCGATCGCCCAAACCGGCTCATAGGCAATCACGATGGGCTTGGCGGCCTCGGCGGTGATGCCAACAAATGCGCCTGTGATCTGGGTCTTGAGCACCTCGGCGGTCTTGCCCGCTTCGCGCTCGGCCAGCACTTCGCCAACGCAGACAATGGGAACAACTCCATGCTTCAATGCCGCATGAAGCTTTTTGTTGACGATCTCATCGGTCTCCGCAAAATACTGGCGGCGCTCGGAGTGGCCGATCAGGGTATGTGTTCCACCGACGGCCTGAAGCTGATTCAGCGAGGTTTCGCCGGTGTAGGCGCCTTCCTCGGCAAAGTGGATGTTCTGCGCGCCCACGGCCACATTCGACCCCTTGGCGGCTGCAATCACGGTTGGCAGCAGCACAGGCGAGGGAAACAGAGCGATCTCGTCGCGCGTGTGACCGGCAACGAGCGGCAAAAAGGCATCGACGAAGGCCTTGGCTTCAGCAGGCGTTTTGTACATCTTCCAATTGGCGGCGATCAGGGCTTTACGAGACATTTTTCTTGGACTCCTCGATTCAATTCTATTCGATGGGATTCCGAGAGCCGGGTGACGGAGAGCACAGGGACGCAGATGAGGAGTTTTCAGCTAGATGCCGAGCAGCGATTTCAAGCTGCGGACCCGATCGCGGGCGACGGGGATCTGCGTGCGCAGGGTGTCTTTAAGCGATAGGATCACCTTGCCCGCAAACCAGGAGTTTACCTCGTGAATCCAGTTGACATTCACCAGAACGGAACGGTGAACGCGCAGGAACTGCGCGGGGTCAAGCCGCCGTTCGAGTTCTGAGATCGACTGATCGACGCTGTGCCTGCGCCCGTCAACAACAGCGAAGGTGAGCTTGTCTTGCGCGATGAAATGAGTGATCGCGTCCAGATCCAGAAACGAGATGCGCTCACCGACGCGCGATGCGATGCGGCGTGGACGGCTGGCCTGGACTCCATGCAGAGAAGCGGCAAGCTCCTTGAGCAGCGCGGGCAGTTGCGGGCTCTGCTGCCAATCCTGCTGGGCGGCGGGGCGCAGCCGGTCCAGCTTCTTGAGCGCGCGCGTCAATTGCTCGGGCTCGATTGGCTTGACCAGGTAATCGATCGAGTTGACCTCGAAGGCCTTGAGCGCATACTCGTCGTATGCAGTGGTGAAGACGACGAAAGGCTGGCGGTCGAGTCGTGAAAGCAGCTCAAAGCCGTTCATGCCGGGCATTTGAATATCGAGAAATAGAACATCGATGCTCCTGCCGGGTTCGCCGTTCAGAAAATCAAGAGCCTCTGCCGGATCGGAGGAGCTTCCAACAATCGAGATAGCGCCGGCATTGGCCAGTAGACGCTTAAGGCGCTCGATGGCCAGTGGTTCGTCATCCACGAGATATGCGTTAAGCAGGGCGGCGTTCATGGATATTTCCATTATGAGGGAAATGTGAGACGGACAATTGTTTTTTCGCTTTGGCGAGTTACTTCAATCTGGCCGCTTGCGCCGAAGAGAAGTTCGAGACGTCCGATAAGATTGCCCAGGCCGTGCTCGGGAGTAATGGAATCGAGTGAAAATCCGGGGCCGTCGTCGATGACTTCCAGGCGCAGGCGATTGCCGTCCCTGGATGCCGCAATCTGAATTTCTGTTCCTTGCTGGCGCTGAGAAACTACATGCTTTACAGAGTTTTCAACCAGCGATTGAAGGCAGAGCGGCGGCACCTTGATGTCGTTGAGCACTGAAGGTACATTGATTTCATAGCGCAGGCGTTGACCGAAACGGGTCTTCTCGATCTCCAGATAATCGCGGACGATCTTGATCTCCTGGCCCAGCGGAACCAAGCCGCTGCGATTGGCATTGAGCGAGAATCGAAGCAGGGAGGCGAGTTTGCCAACGGTATCTTCTGCTAACTGCGGATCCCTGGGGATCAGCGCCGCAATGGAGTTCAGAGTGTTAAACAAAAAGTGCGGATGAAGGCGGGATTCAAGCGAGGAGAGTTGAGCCTCGGCAAGCAGCTTGTATGCGCGCTCCTGCTCGAGTTGTCTGGTTCGCAATTCCAGTTTGGCAGCCTGAAGCCTGTATCGAAGCTTCTCATAGGTGGCGATACTGAGGCCAATCATCACTGACATGACAACTGCGAAGGGAAGTGAGAATTGTAATTCGATCCAATATCTCCCACTTGGAATAATTCCTATGGTTTGGAGGATAAGGACGGCGGCAAGACTGCCTGCAATTGCCGTGCATACCTGGGCAGCGGCATACATGAGTACAACCAAACGAGGAAATCTCTCGCTATATCGAGTGCCAATCCAGTTCAAGACGAACATAGAAGGGATGGCTATCATCGCGGAGTAAATGAAGGCGGCCAGAATATGAACGCCTCCCTGTGACAGCCGCATCATTCCCAGGGAGAGCAAGAGCACGACGATTAGCAGCGTGCTGGCGCAGATAAAGCAGACGATTCTGATCGCGGTTGAGGCGTAGCTTCGCTTTCGCACAGGGCTAGCTGCAACTTTGGTATCGGCCGGAATGTTTTCGCAAATCATAATTGAAATCTAACTCCTACTGAAGTCGCCGCGGAGTAGGGAGTAGCTCCATAGTCGGAAGCCTTGCTTCCTTGCGGTACTTCCATGTGCAGATAGGAAGAAAAATGATTGCCGAATCTTCGGTTGGCATCCAGGATGGCGGTGTAACTGCGGTCGTCCAGATTCGTGACAATTGACGCGGAGAGATCCCATTGCTTCCAACCGGGCAGCTCACGCAAGCGCGACTTGCTGGCATAAATAAGCCCATAATGCTGGCGGCCCGCGGTTGGCCCTATGGACATATTTCGATAGTACGGGATGTTGGGCGGCGTGTAGAACTCGCCGATAAAAGATACGCCAGTTGTGGTGGTGTATTTTGCGCCCAAAAGAATTGCTTCATGCTCACGCCAGGCACCCTCGCCGTGCAGTTCCCAGGCCTGGCCAAAGACGCGAGTGAAGGTGAGACCGCCAAAAGCGTCTCCGCCGCGGTCGTCGCCAGCGATCAGCGAAGTGTCGAAACCATGCACCAGAATGTTATACCGGAAGGCGGTGGTGTCGCGCAGATTTGATCCTGCCGGCGCCAGCGCCGAAGTGGACCAGACGAGCGAAAAAGCATGTGGGCCGCGGACGTAATCCACTTTGACCATGTCGCGGCCTTGGTTGAGATTCAAGCGGTCAGTAGGATTGGTGGGATTGCGAGGCGGATCGAGAACGCCGGCGGGACTGAATGCATACCCCGTGCCCCAGCGCACAATTCTTCTGCCTAGCATGAAATCAAAGTCGCCGGCGGAGAGGCCTGCATAGGTTTCTTTGACACGGAACTGGGTGCGCGTTCCGGTATAGGGTTCGATCGCAGCGTTGAGGGATGTAACTACCTGCGGGTAGCCTGCCGGGGGATTGAAATCCGCAGCAGAAAGGCCGTGAAAGGTATCGGCAAGGCCTACGACGCTCGATGCAAGACTCCAGCGCGAATGGTAGCGCAGAGTAAAGGATGGTTCAAGAAGCAACTGGTTTTGCAGCAATGTGACAGATGGATCTTTGAGCATTGTCGCTGTGGCCGGCAGCGGCGGGCGAAGATCGCTATCGAATGTCGCATCGTCGATTGCGGAAAAGGCGTATCGAAAATCGTGCCGAGGCTCGGATTGTGGGGCGTCCTGCGCGACGGCATGGAACTGCCAGACAATAAGCGCAAGAACAATCGAGATTGCGAATCGCATTATCATGTGATTCAAAAGCGATCCGTCCGTCCTTGATAGAAGAGTTTGTCTGGCAATTCTCGCGGTGCAATGCCTGAGTATTCCAGAACGCTGCGGGAGTTGTGACGAATTTCGTCGTAGAGTGTCCAGCGGCGAAGTTGGGACGTTCCACCAACCGACACGTATTCATCAAAGGAGGCGGATTTAATATGCTTTCCAGAGGTTAAATAGAATTCAGCCCTTACTGGACGCGCATCCTCAATACGCAGCCAGTAAAGAATGCGCTGATAGGTCGAGCCTTTGCGCCTTGCGGTGAGATCAAGAACGTAGCAGTTCTCAGCGCCGAGTTTCTCGGTGCGAAGATAGACGGCCGAGTAATCGACCGCGTAGTTGGTGCGTGCGACATCGCCGTTGGAGGCGTCGCCGTTGAGGCGTTCGAGCGGAGTGATACGGACGGGGCGGCTGGTGTCAGGCAGATAGACCCACATATCGTCGCCCAGCATGAGCAGGTGCTGGCCTTTTTCGCGGGGACTCAGAAATTCCACATAAGTCTTCTCCGTGCCTTTTTGCGAGACTTCGTAGAGTTTCTCCTCGTCGGTTTTGCCGGATTCGTAATGAGTAATCTTGACCTTCAAAACATAAGAGGGCCAGCCGTTGCGATATGCGTCGGAGCGTTTGAGCAGGGCTTCGGCGTCGGGAGTTGCGGCGCGGCAGACGAGCGCGCAGGCCAGTAGAAAGCTCAGAACGAAGAGCAACAGGAAAGTGCGCAGAATGCAGTTGATCTTAGACATGAGATAAAGCCTCCGCAATTTGCAGCCGGGATGCGCGGATCGCCGGGAGAATGGATGCAAGCGCCAGGCTGGCGATGACCAGCAGCGAAGCGCCGATCATAAGACTGGGCACGTGAAGCACCCGGAAATTCATAGGTTCGGTAAACCCGGGAGGCGGCGGAAGATGCAGGCCGGAGTGGTTCACGAGCACACCGAGCAGATTGCCTGCCACGACTCCGACAATGGCTCCGAGCACTCCGATGATTGTGGCTTCAAACATGAAGAGTGCAACGATCCAGGCGCGGGGGGTGCCCATGGCCAGCATGGTGCCGATCTCGCGGGTGCGCTCGAACATGGTCATCAGCAGTGTATTCACGCTGGACATGAGAACCATGAAGAAAACGATCACTCCCAGAAAGACGAAGATGGTGCTGAAGAGCGAGCGGACCTGCTTGTAATAAGTGGCCAGATCGATCCACTTCTTGAGGACCAACTGCTGCGGCAGGCCGTGCAGGCGCGGCGCGAGTTCGGCCGCAACTAGGTCGGTATTTTCAGTTTTGTCCAGGCCGACAACAAGATTAGTCACGCGGTCGCTTTGCAGCAAACGCTGCGCGGAGGCAAGCGTAATACGGAGATAGCGCGCATCGATCTCCGCAATGCCATTGTTGACAATGCCCACGATCTGGACATCGACTCCGTTGAGCGCGCCGTCGGAGGTCATGGCCAGCAGCGTCAAGCCATCGCCGACCTTGACGTTCATGGACTTGGCCAGTCCGTTGCCGATCAGCGCTTCGACCTCGCCTCCCGGTTTGTTGTTGAGGTCGCGGCCGGATTCAAAGCGAGTGGGAAAGAATCCGAGACTGGCTTCGGCGGCCGGATCGACGGCGGTACCCATGAAGACGGATGACTTATCGCCGTTGGAGACCATGCCGTAGAACTCGATGCGGGGAGCGACGCCGCGCACATGGCCGCCGGTCTTGACGGATGCGGCGACTTGACGCCAGCTATCGATGCCGGTGTCCAGGACGCGAACCTCGTCGCGGTTGAAGTGATCGGCGGTGAAGATTTGCAGGTGGCCGAGGCCGCTGTTGATGGTGTGTTCGCGCAGGCCCCAGAACATGAAGGAGAAAAAGCCGCCGACGAGCAGCAGTCCGGCTACGCCTCCGCCAACCATGAAGAGAGTCATCATGGTTCGGCGGCGGTTGCGAAAGACGTTGCGAAAGGCGAGAAGAAGGAACTTAGCCACGGCTGTCTCCTTTCAATAGATCAGAAATTACTTCGCCATCGCAGAGGCGGACGATGCGCTCGGTGTGATCGAGCAGGCGGGCGTCGTGCGTGGAGAAGATGAAGGTGAGGCCAAGGCGGCGGTTGAGTCCATGCATGAGGTCGATGAGCTGGGTGGCGTTGTGGGTGTCGAGATTGGCGGTGGGCTCGTCGGCCAGCACCAGCGCGGGACGATGCACGATGGCGCGGGCCACGGCAACGCGCTGGCGTTCGCCGCCGGAGAGCAGGTCGGGACGCTGGTTGGCGCGGGCGGAGAGACCTACGCTATCGAGAGCATCGGCAACGCGTTGGCGGCGTTCGCTGCTGCTGACGTCCTGAATCAGCAGCGGATACTCGACATTTTCGGCAGCAGTAAAGACGGGGATGAGATTGAATGTCTGGAAGACGAAGCCGATCTTCTCGCGGCGAAGCGAACTCATGCTGCTGGGCTTGAGTGTGGAGGTATCGACGCCATCGACCAGGATGCGCCCTGTGGTGGGTTGATCGATGCATCCGATCAGATTCAGCAGGGTGGTTTTACCGCTTCCGCTGGGGCCAGAGATGGCGAGGAATTCGCCGGCCGTTACGCGCAGAGTGGCGTGGGAGAGGGCGCTGACAAAGCTGTGGGCCGGGTGATGGGCTGGATTGGTGTCCAGCGGAAAGCTTCGGCTGACTGCTTCGACGTTGACAATTTCATCCATGGGCCGTGTCCTTCCGTATATTTTGCTCTGATTGGAAGATAGACGGAAGGAGGTGAAACGGCGAGGGAATCCCGACGAAGGGCAGCAAAAGCGGATGAGGGGTGGAAATGTGGGGATGAAGCGGGAAGAAAGGCGGTTTGAATCGCAGCAAGTTGCCGCTTTTCAATGCTTGCGGATAGAAGATCCGACTTACTTCCAATGCCCCACCTGAGAGATGCTTACCGCCGCCTTGCTGGGGGCTGCCCATGCCGTGTAGCTGTTCAAAAGGAACTGTCCGCCCAGGATAAACAGCCAGACACACAATGCAAAGCGCAAATGCCGGCGTGGAACACGGGTGCTGAGCAGCGTTCCGGCAATGGCCCCGACGACGCCGCCCTCAATCAGATGAAAGAGCAGTTCAGGATTGGAGGCGTGCGAAAACCAATGCGCGCCGCTGCCAATGAGCGAGATGACAAAGCCGAAGGCGATGTCCGTGCCCACCACTTGCGCGGGAAGTAAGGAAGTCAGGCTGAGCAGTGCCGCGGAACCCAGCGCACCGGCGCCAGCCGAGGAGAAGCCCACTTCAGCGGAGACAGGAAACATCAGCCAGGCCAGCAAGCGACTGCGATCTGGTGGCCGCGAACTTTGACGCATGGGGCGAAAGTAAACGAAGATTTGCCAGGCAGAGGTTGTTACAAGAATCGTGCCCAGCAGCGCATTCATCAGGTTCTGCGATCCGGCGTTGACCAGATGCCTGAGAAAAAGCGATCCGACGACGACGCCGGGGATGCCGCCGACAAGCATGAAGCCAAGTGTTCGCCAGGCCACGTTACGACGGGCAATTTGCGCGGGGACAAGAATCAGCTTGACCGCGGCGGCGAACATGAGGCCGATGCCGACGGCAACGGGCGCGGGCACGCCGAGGAAGAGAACCAGAACAGGCACGGTGACGGTGCCCGCGCCAACTCCGGTGAGAGCGATGAACAATGCGATGATGAAACCGATGATGTACTGCATTCCACTCCTTAATGCGCAGGGGCTGCTTCAATGTGAATGCCGCATTCAACCTTGCGGCCGGCCCAGCGGCCGGAACGCGGATCGTTGGGATCAAGTGGAAGCGTGGTACATGGTTCGCAACCAATGGAGGAGTAGCCGCGCTCATAAAGAGGCAGCAGCGGAATGGAAAGTTCTTCGCAGGCGTACCAGACGTCGCGCGTGGTCCAGGCGGCCAGGGGCGCAAGCTTCAAAATCTGCTTGCCGCCGGGAAGCGTGAAGAGTGCGGTTTCTTCAAGAGCGGTGCGGCTTTTTGCCTGCTCGCGGCGCATACCGGTAATCCAAACGCGGTAATTGGCGACTGCCTTGAAGAGCGGTTCCACCTTGCGCAGCTTGCAGCATTGGTCGGGCGCGGACTGGTAGAGAAGACCGTGCTCGGACTCCTGCTCGGCTACGGTATGCGCCGGCAGCAGATTGATCAGATTCAGTTGCCATTTGCTGGCGATGCGGTCCCGATAGGCGTAGGTTTCAGCAAAGTGATAGCCGGTGTCGAGGAAGAGAATGGGAATGCGCGGATCCAATTTGATGGCGAGTTTGGCGAGCAGGACGTCTTCGGCCTGAAAGCTGCATGTGAGGCAAACATCGGCATTGCCGGAGATTTCACGGGCAAGGAATGCGCGGGCTGCGTCGAGTTTGGTTTGCACTTGCTCGTGGATTTCAGAGGTGCTCATTGTTTGCCTCAGGGGCTAAAGCCCAACCCATTCTTGTTGCTGTTGCGGCACGACAAAAGTCGTGCCGTTTCAAAACATTGGCTTCATCAAAGGTTCTAAATGATCCAATCCGCGTTTCCAGACGAGAGTAGAATCTCGCATCTCACTAACAGTTCATAAACGGCGGCGGTGGCCACGGCTGGGTCACTTGCCTCGATCGTGATTCGCTCGCCTTCGGCTTGTGCAGTCAGTGTCTGCTCTCCGGTTAGATTGACAACCAGCGCGATCATGCCGGAGAGAATCTTCGATCGGAGCAGATGATTCACAGTGGCGGCGTCGATGCCAGAGTCAAGGTCTATGCGCGCGGTAACGGCTCCACGCACAAAGAGCGAGCGCTCGATGCGATCAATCAATTCAACCGGGCCCGACAATTCAAGAACGCCGCCGCGGTGGCCCCAGCGCGCTGCCTTTTCATCCGCCGTCACCGGACCGGAGTTTGACGCAGCAGTTCCAGTGGCCTCGGTAATCATGCCCGCGGCGACGGTGCTGTTAGTCTCTGCGTCGATCAGGATGAATGCGCCGGTGGAGCGATTCTCGGCATAACAGTCCACGGCGATGGGTCGCAGCAGGTCGATGTTGACGACGCCGATGCCGTTCATTTCCAGCGTATCTGCTGGTTCATGGGCAAGCGTACCAATGTTAGTGCGATGCGCAATAGTTGAAATGAATGCGGGCACGGTCTGGCTGGTGTGCTTGAGGAGGTAGCGGCGATTGCGCACCAGCGGGCGCTGATCCATCCATACCAGCGCGGCGCGCAAATTCTTGGCGACGGCGGCTTGAGCGCTGCTGGAGACGATCAAATCTCCGCGGCTGATGTCGAGTTCGCGATCCAGAACCAGCGTGACGGAAAGCGGCGCGTGTGCCTGGGCAAGGTCGCCGTCATAGGTGACGATGCGGGCGACTTCTGCCGATCTTCCTGATGGAAGCACGGTAATTTTGTTGCCCGGAGCAATGGTTCCTGAAGCAATCTGGCCCGCAAATCCGCGAAAGGTGTGGTCGGGACGCAGGACGCGCTGCACGGGAAAACGAAAGGGCTCGGTGCGCGTATCGAGCGAGGACGGCAGCGACTCCAGGAGCTCAAGCAGCGATGGGCCGCTGTACCACGGCATTGCGTCAGACCGATGGACAATGTTGTCTCCGGCCAGCGCGCTGACAGGAACAAAGATGGACTCGACCGGATTGCCTGTGTCCTCCGCGATTTGATCGAGGACGGAGGTAAAGTCGGCCTCGATGGCGCGGAAGGCGGCCTCGTCGTAGCCGATCAGGTCCATCTTGTTGACCGCGACGATCACGTTGCGCACCCGCAGCAAGGATGCGATGTAAGCGTGACGGCGCGACTGGATCAAGACGCCCTTGCTGGCGTCAATCAGCACAACTGCCGCATCGGCGGTCGAAGCGCCGGTAGTCATGTTGCGCGTGTACTGCTCGTGACCGGGTGTATCGGCAATGATGAATTTGCGCCGTGCGGTGGCGAAGTAGCGGTACGCGACATCAATCGTAATGCCCTGTTCGCGCTCTGCCCTCAGGCCGTCGGTGAGCAGCGCAAAGTCAATCTGGCCAGGAGCGGTGGTGCCTTTTCCCTCGATAGAGTGGACCTGGTCTTCGTAGACCGATTGCGTGTCATAGAGCAGGCGGCCGATGAGCGTGGATTTTCCATCGTCCACGCTGCCAGCGGTGGAGAAGCGGAGGAGATCCTTTTCGCGCTCCTCGGCGAGATATTCACCCACTGAAAATGGTTGTGCCGCGAGAGTTGCCATTTAGAAGTATCCCTCCCGCTTTTTGATTTCCATAGAACCTTCCTGATCGTGATCGATGGCGCGGTTGGCGCGCTCCGAGACCTTGAAGTTAATCAGCTCGGCGATGATGGCGGGGATGGTGTCTGCTTCCGAGCGAATTGCGCCGGTGCAGGGGCTGCATCCCAGTGAGCGAAGCCGCGACTTGACCATCTGGGGCTGCTCGCCGAGGCGGGCGACGAAGGCTTGCTCGATGGGGAGCAGAGCTTCGCCGCGCACATACATCGGGCGCTCCTTGGCAAAGTAAAGATCGACGACTGGAATCTTTTCCTCGTGGATATACTGCCAGACATCCATCTCCGTCCAATTGGAGAGCGGGAAGACGCGAATGCTCTCGCCGGGGTGAACGCGGGCGTTGTAGAGATTCCAAAGCTCGGGGCGCTGGTTCTTGGGATCCCATTGCCCGGCGCTGTCGCGGAAAGAATAGATGCGCTCCTTGGCGCGGGATTTCTCTTCATCGCGGCGCGCGCCGCCAAAGGCCGCATCGAAGTTGTAGTGGCGCAGCGCATCGAGAAGCGCTTGCGTCTTCAGCAACCCGCAACAGCGTTTGGTGTCAAGCGCAATGGGATTGGTTCCATTGGCGATTGCGGCTTCATTGCGCCAGACCAGAAGTTCGGCACCCACCGAGCGGGCCATCTCATCGCGAAAGCTAAGCATCTCAGCGAATTTGAAACCGGTGTCTACATGCAGAAGAGGGAAGGGAATTGGTGCTGGATAAAATGCCTTCTGCGCCAGGCGCAACATCACCGATGAATCCTTGCCGATGGAATAGAGCATGACGGGCCGCTCGAACTCCGATGCCACCTCGCGCAGAATGTGAATGCTCTCAGCCTCAAGCAGCTTGAGATGGCTCAGGCGACGAGGGACGGAGAGGCTTGCGGAGGGCGATGGAGGAGTTAGCGTTGTGGCTGCCAGCATTGAGACCTCTTTCAGTTTGGGGAGTACGCTGAAGGCCAATGCTGGGATTGAGCACACCGGCTATTCAGCTACCGGGTGCGTCTTCTGATGAATTGCAAGGGAAAATCAGAGACTAGTTCATGCACCCGTCGAGATTCTTCGACAGGCGACAACAAGAGCGTCTTTGGGAGGCGCGGACCATGTGTGAGTTCATAGTAGCAAAAAGTAGAGTCTAGCACAACTGCCACTCGGAGCGAACCTGAAAGATGCCACTTCCACTTCTGGCTTGGCAAAGACCAGCGAACGCGATGCAGGGAAGTTATTCTGCACGCCCGCGGGCGAAGATGTTTACAGCAAACCCCGACGCGAAAGTTCCGGGGTTTGCTTTATGCTTAGACTTTAGAAAAGTTTACGGAGAATCGCCATGCCCTCGTTTGAAGAATCGCTCAAGAAGCTGGAAACTATCGTCGAACAACTGGAAAAGGGCGACCTGGCTCTGGAAGACTCCCTTCAACTATTCGAGCAAGGCGTAGGCCTATCGGCGGCCTGCAAAGCCGAGCTCGACGCTGCCGAGGGCAAAGTACAGATGCTCGTCCGCCAGCGAGACGGCTCACTCAAGCCCGAGCCCTTCCTCACTGAAAAGCCCTTCTGATACTAGAGTTGCAAAGGCAGGTGTTTTGGAGGCTCTGGAATGAGGGCTGAGTTTGCGAAAGATTGGCGGAAAACAGTGGCGGAAATCGGCGAAAAAAGGGGCGTTTTTGGCAAGAAGAGGGTCATATTTTGCCAAGAACGGCCAAAAAAGGCAATAAAATGTTACTGTTTGGTAACTAGTTTGCGTCCGTAACCTATTCAAATCGTGCTAGTTACGAAAATATGAGAAGGCGAAAAGGGGTAGGGGGGGGTGGGGTACGCCGGGATTTTTGGCGAAGAATAGACGAAACAAGGAACAGGAAACTGGGGGCAGCGAAGAGAGACTGAGTGCGCGGGCTGAAGTTTTGGCGACGATCATTTGGGCCTCGTGGTACCGCTGCTTTTATTGTGCGCGCTGGGGAATTAATGATCCGCAAAAAAGCCGCACTAGAATGGGGCGATTTTGAGAGAGATTCGGCGAGTCGATTTTCAAATGCGATTGCCCTGATGAAGGCCCCCCTCCTCCGTTTTACCGATCTACGACTGTAGTGCCAAGAGGATTTCGTCAACTGCAATGGGAGGGCTGCACTCGATGAGAGGCAGGCGGCCCGCTGAATGGAAATCCTCAGTTTGACAATCGCAATGGAGGCGGAATAGCCTTTTATCCGCCAGGGATGTATTTATGCCGGATGCCGAAAAGACGGCCCGGTTTTATTCGCAAGGCAATTTTAAGGCTCATTCCGGTCCACATCCTTACTATCCTACTCCCGCTCCAGGGATCTCCCAGCCTCCAAAATCGTCTCATTGAAGAAAGGAATACCATGCAATTGAATCCCCCTGTTTGCCCCTCGACCCATTTGGCGGGCATCTATTCGCGCGTGGCCGGGTGCTTGACAGTACTCGCGGCTGTGCTTCTAACCCTTTTTGCTCCGAGCGCGCTTGCGGCACCGACCGCGTGCAACGTTCTCTACACGATTCAGCCGCAAAACGCCAGCGCATTCGGCGCTGCCATTACGATCCAGAACACGGGCACGACCGCCGTTACCAGTTGGTCGCTGACCTGGGCCTTCGCCAACGGTCAGACGATCTCGTCCCTCTGGAATGGCATTGAAAGCCAGAGCGGGGCCAATGTTACGGTGACCAACCAAAGCTACAACGGCAGCATCGCCGCCGGTGGCACGTTGTCCGGCATAGGTTTCAACGGCACCTGGAACGGGACCACGAACGCCGTGCCCACGGCCTTCTCGCTCAGCGGCACGGCCTGCTCGGTCAACGGCGTTGCGCCGGGCGGCGGGGGCAGCTTCTCGCTGAAGCCTTCAGCGGCCACATTGTCGATTGTCCAGGGCGCGACCGGCACCGATACGATTACAGTTACAGACGTAAGCCCGTTCAGTAGCAGCGTAACTCTAGCCGCAAGCGGCCTGCCCAGCGGCGTAACCGCCGTTTTCGGCACCAATCCGGCTACTTCAACCAGCGTGGTTACCTTCACGGCCAGCAGTACAGCCACGACGGGCGCGGCCACGGTCACCATCACCGGAACCTCCGGCAGCTTGACCGCGACCACCACCATCGCTCTGACGGTCACAGCCAAGCCTGGGTTTACGCTGACTCCCGCGGCGGCCTCTGAGACGCTCGCCGACAGCGGTAGCGTCACGGATGCCATCACGGTCACCGACACTGGCGGTTTCACCGGCACCGTAACCCTGGCCGCGACCAGTACCAATTCTGGAGTTACTGTCACGGTCAGTGGCACGACGTTGACGATCAAAGCCAGCAGCACGGCGACCGGAACGGGCACCATCAATGTGACCGGAACCTCCGGCAGCACCACCGCGACAACCTCGATTGCAGTGACGATCTCGTCGACGGGAAGCTTCACGATCAAGCCTTCGGCGGCCACTTTGTCGATTGCTCAAGGCGCTACAGGCACGGACACGATTACAGTGACCGATGTCAGCCCGTTCACCGGCAGCGTAACTCTGGCCGCTTCTGGTCTGCCGACCGGCGTAACTGTGGCCTACGGCACAAACCCCACTACGAGCACCAGCGTGCTCACGTTCACGGTTGCCAGCACGGCAGCGGCCGCGACAACCACGATCACCATTACCGGAACCTCCGGCACATTGACGGCGGCAACGACGATCGCCCTCACGGTTACCGCGAAGCCGGGCTTCACTCTGACTCCCTCGCCGACCAATTGCACAATTGCCCAGGGTGGCAGTTGCGCTGTCGCCGTCGGGGTCACCGACACTGGCGGCTTCACCGGAACGGTAACTCTTACCGCCTCAAGCTCTTACTCTGGAGTTACGGTCACCCTCAGTGGCAACACGCTGACGATCATCGCCAGCAGCACGGCCACCCCCGGAACTTACACAGTTACCGTGACTGGAACCTCGGGGACCACCACTGGGACAACCACGATCCTGGTAACGGTGACGGCGGCGGGCAGCTTTACGCTTTCGCATTCGGCGGCCGCCGTGTCATTATCCCTTGGCTGCGGCAGCAGCATAGACACTATTACTGTGACCGACGTAAGTCCGTTCGCCGGTACTGTATTGCTGGTCGCCACGGGCCTGCCCAGCGGTGTAACAGTGAGCTACGGGACCAACCCCACCACCACGACCAGCGTGCTGACATTTACAGCCAGCACCACAGCAACCGTTGGAACGTACACGGCTACCATTACAGGAACTTCCGGCGCGCTGACAGCAACTACCACCATTGCGATCACGGTGACCGCGGCGGCGCAAAGCTTCACGCTTTCACCTTCGGCGTCCACTCTGTCGATTGCGCAAGGGAGCAGCGGCACCGATACGATCACGGTGGGCGATGTAGGCTGCTTCATCGGCAGCACAACGCTTGCGGCCAGCGGCCTGCCGACCGGCGTAACCGCCGCGTTCGCCTCCAACCCCACCACCAGCACCAGCGTACTCACACTGACGGCTAGCAGCACGGCCACTGTTGGAACATCAACGGTCACCATAACCGGAACCTCCGGCGCGCTGATCGAGACCACCACGATCCCCCTCACCGTGACGAAGGCCTCGACGGGCAGCTTTACTATCTCGTCCGCGCTTTCTCAGATCACGATCGTCGCGGGCTCGACGGCAACCGACTCAATTCTGGTGACCCCTGTGAGCGGATTCACCGGCAGCGTAACTCTAGCCATAACCGGTTTGCCCAGCAGCGTGACCGGTACGTGGAGCGCCAATCCAACCGCGAGTTCGAGCACGCTGACTCTGACTGCCAGCAGCGCGGCCACGCTGGGCACTTACAATGTTTCGATCACTGGAACCTACGGCACGCTTTCGCAGACTGTGGGACTTCAGTTGGTGATCGGCAACGCGACGGCAAGCAGCTTTTCGCTGTCGGTGGCATCGACTACGTTGAGTGTGCAACAGAACTCCGGGGTCGCCGACATCGTGACGGTCCACGACCTGAACGGATACACCGGGGCAGTGGGCTTCAACATCAGCGGATTGCCAACCGGGGTGACGCCGAACTTCAGTCCCAGCACAACATCCACGACAACACTGCTGTCGCTGGCCGTGGGAACGACGGTGACGCCAGGCTCCTATCCGGTGACCATTGAGGGGACCACAACCTCCGGCAGTTTTTCGGCTGGGGTGAACTTTACGCTGAACGTGAGCGCCGGTCCGGCGCTGAGCATCGTCTGGATCAGTCCCGTTTCAGCCACCGCCGGGAGCACGGTGACGATCATGCCGAGCGGCAGCGGCAACTCGTTTGGCGCGACGCAAGGCTCGAGCGAGATTTACTTTGGCACAACCGCGGCGACGGTAATTTGGTGGGCTGTGGACGCAATTGAAGTCACGGTACCGGCTCTGGCGGCTGGAACGGTCAACGTTACGGCGGTTGTGAACGGCGTCACGAGCAACGCGTTGCCGTTTGCCATCGCGGCGACGACGCCATCGCCGACCATCTTCAACGGCAACGCCACCCACTTTGGCGGGACAGGCAACAATGCGGGCGGCTGCGGCGTCCCCGGCAACATTCAGGACACGCAGAATTACGTTGCTCTCAACGTGCAGAACGATCCGGGCAACTACACGCTGAATCTGACCCGGCCCATCGTCGCGCCGTATTTAGGCGACATCGGCTTATTCAACAACGGCCTGAATTGCGGGCGCTACCTGCATGTCACGATGGGCAATGCTTGCGAGGGCACGAACGACGGCACGGCGGACGAGCCATTCTGCCGCGATGATGCCGATTGGGTGGCGGATCAGTTCAACGGCGCCGAGCTGGACATGGTGGTGCAGGATAGCTGCCAGGACGGCAACTCATGGTGCCGCGACGATCCGTATCATCTGGATCTGAATCAGAACGTGATTGACGATTTCCTGTTGAACGGCGTAGCGGTTGGCGACTTGTTCGAGAACTGGAGCAACCGGCAACTGATTTGGTACTTCGAAGAAGCGCCCAACTACACGGGCGACATCAATATCTACGTGAATCAAGGCTCTGGGGCGTACAGTACCCAGGTGATCTTGACCCACCTTCAAAACGGCCTGCATGGCGTGAACTACTATACCAATGGCGCCTGGGCGACGGGCACCATGGTCTCCGACAACGGCAGCGTCTACACCATTCTGCCCACCGTGACCGCCGGCAATCAGTATCAGATTCAGGTATTGGATGTGAACGGCGCACTTATCAACAGCGGGCGCATCTACTCATTTACGCTGCCGAGCAGTTGCGGCACCAACTGCAGCAGCATCACGCAGGTGACTTATACAACCTCCAACTAGGCTATAAGCGGATGGAGTTTGTCGAGTTGCACCGGATGCCCCAGACCTCACAAGTGTCAAGTGCTGGGGCATGGTTTACATTTTTGTCTCCAGACATCCTTTGCGGTTTTGCGACGTCGGGACGAAAATCAATTCAGCCGGCGAAGAGGAGGCGGGCTCTGCTGAAGAGCAACCCGGCCGAGAAATAGCCGGTTGCAACTCATCAGACGGTGAGCATACGGGGACGGAGTCCAGACGGGTTCCGTCCCCGCTGCGTTGGCAAGCCCTCACCAGACGATAGATCGCCCATGCCTTGAAAAACTCATGCCTGGGGTTGGAGTCATGCTTTCGGCGGCGGGTTTTCAACGAATCGCTCGATGATCGTCGAGCGATTTGTTGCTGGGTTCTGCTCGCGGATCAGCGTTTTGCAGTAGTAGATCAGGTAACTTTCCTCGGCGGGCACGATCTGGACGCGTTCGCAGATGCGCGACTTGGCGATGCGGCAGGGCTGTTCGCGGATGTCGATGGCGCCTTTGCGGAAAAAGGGGGGTAGCACGAACCTCAATCAAAACTTTGTTCATGATGAGCAGCCCCGACTCGCGGGCGATTACGATAGCTTTATGCGATTCTCTATCCTTCGCTCTCTCGGGTACAGTTTTTTGCTTCTCATCACCTTGGCTGTCTCAGCCCAGGTCGCGCAACAGGAGCAGAGCCAAACGGTCAAGCCAGCTCCTGTGCCTTCAGTTGCTCTTCCATCCGCGACTCCAACCGCAACGCCAGCCGCGCCCAAGCCTGCTGAAAAGGCAATTGATGTGACGCCTCCCGCGCCCACGCGCGCCGAAATTTTGCGCGGGGCATACGGCCCTTATCGCGCCAACAACGACCTACTCTACTACCATCTGGACATCCGCGTCGATCCCGAGAAACAGACGATCAGCGGCAAGAATACAATTCGCTTCAAGATGCTCGCCGATGGCGCGCGCATTCAGCTCGACCTGCTCGAAACGCTGCAAGTCGACAAGATTCTCTGGGGCGCTACGCCGCTTAAATACCAGCGCGATTCGGGCGCTGTCTTCGTGGATTTTCCGCAAGCGCTGCGCGCCGGGCAAGTCTATTCCATCGACTTTTATTACTCCGGCCATCCGGAAGAGATCGGGCGCTTTGGCGGCATGACCTTCAAGAAAGATCCCGCGGGCCGCACCTGGATCAACACCGCTTGCGAGGGCGACGGAGCGAGCGTCTGGTGGCCGAATAAAGACCAGTGGCGCGACGAAGTTGAAAGCATGGATATCAGCGTTGCAATTCCGAACGATCTGGTGGATGTCTCGAATGGAAAGTTCATCGGCAAGACTGACTTGGGCGACGGCTACACGCGCTGGGACTGGCATGTGAGTTATCCCATCAACAACTACGATGTGGCATTGAATATCGGGAGTTATGTGCATTTCTCCGATAAGTCAGGCGACCTGCCACTGGATTTCTATGTTTTGCCGGAGGATTTGGAGAAAGCAAAAATACAATTTGCGCAAGCCAAGGGAATGCTGGAGGCCTATCAGCATTATTTCGGCCCTTATCCCTTCGCAAAAGATGGCTACAAGCTGATCGAAACGCCTTATCTGGGCATGGAACATCAGAGCGCGGTGGCCTACGGAAACGGATTCAAGAACGGCTACCTGGGCCGCGACTGGACTGGCGTTGGAATTAGTCCGCGCTTCGACTTCATCATTATTCACGAGAGCGGCCATGAGTGGTTTGGCAATAGCATTACCGCCGCCGATCCGGCCGATATGTGGATACACGAGGGCTGGACGACTTATCTGGAAAGCCTCTATGTTGAATATCGTTGGGGCAAGGACGATGCTATCAAGTATCTCAACGGGGACAAGGTCAAGGTCAAGAATCTTCATCCCATCCTTGCCGAGCGCGGCGTCAATGCCGAGCCCGACCAGGATCAATACTTCAAGGGCGCGCTGATGCTGAACACGCTGCGCAGCGTCATCAATGACGACGCAAAATGGTGGCCGCTGCTGCATGGCTTTTATCAGCGCTTCAAGTATCAAAACATTCTGACCGAAGACGTGGCGGCATATTTCAATCAACAGACTGGAATGAATTTGACGCCGATCTTCAATCAATATCTTTGCCATGCGCAGCTTCCGCGATTGGAGCTATTATTTGGCGAAGCGCCAGGCACGGTTCAGTATAAGTGGCGCGCCGACGAGGATCACTTCGCGATGCCAGTGCGCGTGGGCAAGCCGGGAAACTGGCAGATCATCCATCCGACGGCGCGCTGGCAGTCGATGAATACCCCGCTGACCAAGGATGAATTTCAGGTGGCGACGGATTTCTATTATGTTGAAGTGAACAAGCAATGATGCTGCCGGTGGAGATTTTTTTCAGGGGCTAAAGTCCGGCTGCTGGGAGTGATTGAATGTACGGGCTGAAGCCCGTACCCTTCATCGCGGGGTTTCCCGGCAGCGGCGATGAGGGTAAACTAGAAGCATGGCGGAGATTCAACGCAGGAAAACTGGCACGGTCAAGATTGGGCAGGTTCGCGTCGGCTGGGAGGTTCCGGTCGTCGTGCAATCGATGACCAACACCGACACGGCGGATATTGCGGGAACCATTGAACAGGTTGCGGCGCTGGCTCTGGCCGGCTCGGAGATTGTGCGCGTCACGGTCAACAACGATGAGGCCGCGGCGGCTGTTCCCCATATCGTCGAGGGCCTCGACAAACGCGGCCTGCGCGTGCCCATCGTCGGTGACTTTCACTACAACGGCCATCTGCTGCTGAAGAAATATCCGGCCACGGCGCAGGCGCTGGCCAAGTACAGGATCAATCCCGGCAACGCGTCGATTGGGAAAAAAGACAACGACAATTTTCAGGTCATGATTGAGTGCGCGGTCAAGTATCAGAAGCCGGTGCGCATCGGGGTGAACTGGGGTTCACTGGACCAGCAACTGCTGACGCGCATGATGGACGAGAACAGCCGCCTGGCGCAGCCTCTTCCGGCGCGCGAAGTGATGATGGAGGCGATGGTGCGCAGCGCGCTGGACTCGGCCAAAGCCGCCGAGCAGTACGGCCTGGGCCATGACCAGATTATTTTGTCGGCCAAAGTCAGCGGCGTGCGCGACCTGATCGACGTCTACACGAATCTGGCCGCTCGCTGCGATTACCCTCTTCATCTGGGGCTGACCGAAGCAGGCATGGGCGCCAAGGGACTGATCGCCTCGACCGCGGGCCTTGCGCCGCTGCTGCTGGCCGGCATTGGCGACACCATCCGCGTGAGCCTGACGCCCAAGCCCGGCGGCGACCGGACCGAGGAAGTGCTGGCCGCGCAGCAGGTCTTGCAGTCGCTCTCGATCCGCAGCTTCATGCCGCAGGTGACAAGCTGTCCTGGCTGCGGGCGGACGACCAGCACTTACTTCCAGGAGTTAGCCGAGCAGATCCAGAGTTACCTGCGCACCTCGATGCCGGAGTGGCGCAAGAGTTATCCCGGCGTGGAGGAACTGAAACTGGCCGTCATGGGCTGCATCGTCAACGGCCCCGGCGAATCCAAGCACGCCAACCTTGGAATCAGTTTGCCGGGAACCTTTGAGGAGCCCAAAGCGCCGGTCTATGTGGATGGAAAACTCTATAAAACCTTGCACGGCGATACGATTGTGGCTGACTTCAAGCAGATACTCGATAACTACGTGACGAGCCATTACGGGCAAGGGGCGTAGTAACAACTGCTACTGTGCGAGAAAAGGATTTACGATCTTGAGTTTGCCGATTGTTTGTCCGTGCTGCATATTCTCCGAGTAGATGATCGAGCATCCTGCTTGCGTGGCCGCAGCCAGGATGAGCGAATCATAGATGCGGTAGCCTTGGCGTTTGGAAAGGTCCAATGCCTCAGCGTGTGTCTTTGCCGATAGTGGGAGCGCGCGCCCGCACAGCGCTTCGATGGCTTCAAGGCATTGATCGACCGCAATCCAGCCCATCTTGAACTTTCTAGTGGTAATATCAACGAACTCATTCAATACTTGGACGCTGATCACACCGCCAAGACTCAACGTTCTTTCAGCCAACTCCGTGCGAAGATCAAGGCGTGAACTAGCCCGAACGGCGAGGGCATAAACGAGGATATTCGTATCGAAAAAGGCCTTAGCGGTCATAGATTTCGTTCCGATTGAAGACATAATCGTCTGGAACCACGAATCTCAGCTTGCGCAGTTTTTCTATCGCTTCCTGGCGTTTGCGGTCCCGGGTGATCTCAAATGAGAATTCCCCAGTGACTTTGAATTGCGCTTCGTCGTTGGGGGAGATTCCGAGATTGGCGACCACCTCGGCGGGGATGCGAATGGCGATGCTGTTTCCCCATTTTGCAAACTTCACGGCAGACCTCCGGATAGACATTACTATTGTATATCTATTTCGGTTGGATAGGGTTGTTATGCTGTCCAATCCAAATGTTCTCAGCAAAATGCAAAAAGTCGTTTGTCCTCCATTTTGCATCTACAATGGCAACATGACCCCTTCAGTCTCCACACGCCGCCGTTCCAAGACACCGCCGCCTGGCGAGACCGGCCAGGAGGCGCTCTATCTGCGCTCTCTCAGCGATCGCCAGGTGAACGTCCAGATCAAACTGCGCGACGGCGAAACAGTGCGCGGCTGGATCGAGTACTTTGACGATGGAATGCTGCGCTTGACCCGCGAAGGAAAGCCTAACCTATTTATTTACAAGCACCAGATCCAGACGATTACCGAGGTGAGCAAGCGGCCGCCGCGCCACGCAAAGGCCGCCGGGGCAGAGCTGAACGGGACTGGGTTGAACGGAAATGGCTCGAATGGCGCTAGCTCGAATGGGGCAGGCGAGTGAGCGGCGCGGAGGCGGGTCCGGAGTGGGTGTGGGTTGACAAGGCCGCATTGATTGCCCGCGAGGCCGGGGCGCGCTTGCGTGAGTTCTTCGCCCAGGGCGTCGAGATGGAATACAAGGGCGACGTGGATCTGGTGACGGTGGCCGACCGAACATCGGAAAAGCTGATCCGCGAACGGCTCGCCGAGGCCTTTCCGGAGCATGGCATCTACGGCGAAGAGGGTACGCGTGAGCGGCTTGAGGGCGAGTTTCGCTGGTACGTGGACCCGCTGGATGGAACAACGAATTTTGCCCACGGCTTCCCGCAGTTTTGCGTCTCGCTGGGCTTGGAACAACGTCTTGCCGGCCTTGCGACTGGCGAAGACGGCACGATGGTGGCCGCGGTGATCTACGATCCGCTGCGCGACGAACTCTTCTGCGCCGAGCGAGGCCGGGGCGCGTGGCTCAATGGGCGGCCGATGCTGGTTTCGCGAACGGCGGATCTGGCCGAGGCGCTGATTGCCACTGGCTTTCCCAGCCACAAGCGCCACGACAATCCGAATATTCACTTCTATCAGGAGTTCACCTTGCGCTCACATGGTGTGCGGCGGGCGGGGTCGGCGGCACTGGATCTGGCTTACGTTGCCGCTGGACGCCTGGATGCCTTTTGGGAGTTCAAGCTGAATCCGTGGGATACGGCGGCGGGGATTCTGCTGGTCGAGGAGGCCGGCGGCCAGGTGAGCGGCTTTTCCGGCAAGGATTTCCGGCTGGATAGCCGCGAGGTACTGGCCACGAATGGTCTGCTCCACGCGGAACTGATGGGGCTGTTTGCGGATATGTTTGCCGGGCGGAATCTGGCGCCGATTCTGACGCCGAGGGAGTTTGCCGAGCAGCGGAAGGCGCGGGCGGCTGGCTGAGGAGCTATTCGCTGCTCCAGTTCAGATTCGGGATCGAGAACGGGCTGATGACGTCGCGGATTCCCGCATTACAAGTTACAGTAATAATGGGTTGAGGAAGCCATGGGGGCCTGTGTTACTATCAGCCTCGAAGGTTCAATTCCCCTGGAGAGATCAGAATGGCCTACGTCATAGCAGAACCCTGTATCGGCACCAAGGACACCGCCTGTGTGGACGCTTGTCCGGTCGATTGCATCCACCCCAAGAAGGACGAAGACGGCTTCGCCGAGAGCGATCAGCTTTTCATCGACCCGGTCGAGTGCATCGACTGCGGCGCATGTGTGCCGGCCTGCCCGGTTTCAGCCATCTTTGCCGCCGACGATTTGCCGGAAAAGTGGGCCGACTATACGGCGAAGAACGCCGCGCACTTCGGCCGCTAGACGGCTCTAAACCTGCCTCAAGAACGCGCGTCCCGTTCCGGCGGGATGCGCGTTTGTGTCTATACATAACGTCAATGAAATCTACGCACACGTCTCTGTGAGCGTAGGCTATTTCCATTGTGCCTCGCGGTTTAACCAGGGGAGTTTGGGACGCGCAACCGCCTCGCGTTGCTTATACGCCAACTTTACGCTCAGGGTTCAAGCGGCATCTCAAAAGACCGGGAGTTGCGCAGGTCGGTGTCTGAAGCAAGTCTGTTGCGGCAGGAGATGGCGAAGCGGCCTTTCTCGACTTCGACAAACTCAACATCGTCGCCAGTCTTGAGTCCAAGGTTTTTACGCACTTGCGAAGGAAGTGTGATGCGGCCGTTGAAGGTGACCATTGCGGTGGGCATTTGGAACCTCTGAAGCTATTGTAGCCTGTGGTTCGGCATTCAGCCAAATGCAAAAAGCTGTGGAAAGCGGGTGGGGGCGGCTATCAGAGCAGTTCCATCCCCGCATCGCGCGCGGCAATGCGGTCAAAGGTGACGGTGCGGCTGCATCCGGCTGCCTTGGCCGAGGCCGCGATCAGGCAATCGGCAAAGTCGGTATTTCCAAGACGATAAAGATGCAGCGCGGCGCGAACGGTGTCAGCTTGATCGACGACAATATCCTTGCTGGCTAGCAAAGTACCGAGGATCTGGATGACTCGTTCTTTTTTCACCTTGTAAATGCGGGTGACGGCCCAAATAAGTTCCAGAATGACGGCTAACCCTACCCATCCGGGGTTGGCTGGAGATAGAGAATAGATGAACTCAGCCGTCCGCTGCGTTTGGCCGGGATCGTCCTTTACGAAGTAACGAACCAGAATATTTGTATCGAGGCCGATCATGCAGCCTCATTACGCGAATCGGAGGAGTAAGAAATTCCAATAGTCTTCAGGTAGCTTTCAGCAGCGGCCTCGTGAATCGCTTCATTCATCTCTTCGATGGTGACTACGTGATCCAATTTTGGGACGCAGCCTTCTAGATCGCGGATGGAAGCGGTTCTGGGGATCATCCTGAACTGTCCCTTCTCGACTTCAAAAAAGTCGATCTTATCGCCAGAGCTTAAACCCAGAGCCGCGCGAAGCTCGACTGGAATCGTAATCTGCCCTTTGGAAGTCATCGTCGCTGTCGGCATGGAATCTCCTTACAAAATCCATTCTATCTTACTTTTATCGTAATTCCTTACTTTACGGTAAGGAATAATCGGAAAACCTTTGATCTCGATTCCCTGCATAGCAGTGCGAAGATAAAAGCAATGAGCGTTCTCACCTCAGAAGCCGTAGTCTTGCGTAGCTGGCCGGTGCATGAAGCCGACCTGATCGTAAGCTTTTTTACCCGCGACTACGGACGGATGCGCGGCGTGGCCAAGTCGGCGCTGAAGAGCCGCAAGCGCTTTGGCGGAGCACTGGAACCAATGACCCATGTCCGCGCCTTTTTTGCCGAGCGACCGCGGCAAGAGCTGGTGCGCCTGGACCAGTTGGAAATCATCCGCTCACCGCTTTCCGCGCCCGTCGATCCGCCGCGCATGACGGTGCTCAGCTTTTACGCTGAGTTGCTGGATGAGGCATTGCCCGACCACGATCCCCAGGAGACGGTCTTTCGCCTGCTGGTTGCCGTGCTGGAGTTGACCACCGTGGAGCAGCCCTGGATGCCGCTGACCTACTTCCAGCTCTGGATGACGCGGCTGATGGGCCTGTTGCCGGACATTGCCCATTGCACCGCCTGCGGGGAGCTGCTGACGGCCGGCGAGGCCAGCTTCAATACGCTTGGCGACGGCCTCTTCTGTCAGGTGCATCGCGGCGGCAGCTCCAGCAATCTTTCAGCCGACTCCTGGCGTCTGGCGCAGCGCATGTTGCGGGCTCCGGCCTCAACCTTTACCGGCGAAGAGTGGCCGCGGCGCCGGGCGCAGGATCTGCGCCGCTTTACGCTGCAAGCGCTGGAGAGGCATCTGGAGCGCAAGTTGCGTTCCGCCGAGGCGCTGTTGCGGATGGGCGACGCGGCTTGATGGCTCTGACCGGAGTTTTGGCACGGACGTATAATGCCTAGGATGGCAAACTGCACAGCGCAATCGGAATTGTGGGAGTCTTAGTTGGCCACCTCGGGAAGTCCTTCGCAGAAGACCGTGACGGTGATAGGAGCTGGCGTGGCCGGAATGAGCGCGGCCTGTGCGCTGGCCGAGGCTGGCCTGCGGGTGCGGCTGGTGGAGCAGCGCGGCTATCTGGGCGGTCGCGCCTCGTCGTATCTGCATCCTGGGGTCGGCGAGGTGATTGACAACTGCCAGCATGTGCTCTTCGGATGCTGCACCAATCTGCTGGGCTTTTATCACCGCATCGGCGCAGTCAACCGAATTCACTGGACCAGCGAGATGACGATGATCGAGCCGGGCGGCCGGCGCTCGCGTCTGGGACCGTGGCAGCGAGGCAGGCTGCGGCTGCCGGCTCCGCTGCACAGCGCGCCCAGCTTCCTCAGTGCCCAGGCCTTTACCTTTGCCGACAAACTTGCGCTTGGCCGTGCGATGCGGGCAATGATGAAGCCCGAAGCGCTGGAAGACACCGGCGAGTCTCTGGGCGCATGGCTGCGGCGGCACCGGCAGACCGAGGGCGCGCTGAATCGCTTTTGGCGGCTGGTGATTGCCAGCGCGCTCAATGCGGAGATTGACTTGATCTCCGTGCCCTATGCGGCCAAGGTGATTCGCGAGCTTTTTTTGAACTCCGCTCAGGCGGGCAGCATGGGGATGAGCACCGTCCCGCTGAGCGAATTGTACGCGGGAGTCACTCCGTTCCTGACCGAGCATGGTGGCAGCGTTCTGCTCCACGCGCGGGTCGAGGGCGCGGCCTGGAATGAGGCTTCCAGGCAGTGGCTGGTTTGCACAAATACAGGCGAGCTGATCTCCGACTGCGTGGTTCTGGCGCTGCCCTTTGAAGCTACTCAGAAGTTGCTGCCGCATCTGCCCGATGAGGAGGGCACGGAGAAGCTGGCGCGGCAGATCGAGCGCCACCAGCATGGGCCCATTTGCAGCGTACACTGCTGGTTTGACCGCGAAATTACTGAGTTGGAGCACGCGGTGCTGCTGGACCGCGAGATTCACTGGATGTATAACCAGTCGAAGCTGCAAACCGGGCGCGGCGGGCATTACATTGAACTTGTCGTCAGCGCTACGCGCACCTTTGCGGCCCTGCCCCGCGAGGACGCCATCAACCTTGCGCTTAAAGAACTTGCCGAGTTTTTTCCGGTTGTAAAAGAGGCCAGGCTCATCAAGGTCGCGCTGATCAAGGAGATGCACGCGACATTCGGCGTAGCGCCGGGAATCGATTCGGCGCGGCCCGCGGCGGTTTCGTCTTGGCCGAATCTCTTTCTTGCCGGCGACTGGGTGCAGACGGGCTGGCCCTCGACGATGGAGAGCGCCGCCCGCAGCGGACATTTGGCCGCAGAGGCTCTGTGCCTGGCCATCGGCGAGCCGCAGGCTTTCCTCGATGCGGACTTGCAACCGAGTGGGCTGATGCGATGGTTGTGAAAGGGCAGGGAACAGGGAACAGAATAGCGATCAAGACTGTTTCTGTATTTTAAGAATTCAGCTTATCTTCAAAGCGAATCGAAAATCACTTTTCGCAAGCAAAGCCGGTCGGCTGTTTTTTTTTGTTCCCTATTCTCTATTCCGCATTTCTCATAGACCCCGCATATCGGGTTTGTTAGAACGAAGTTGGCAAAGAACCCGGCTCGCGGAGCGTGGACCGGGAGGTCCACGCGACAGCCGGCCCAAAGGCCGGCGCTACAAGGCTTGAACACGTCTCTGGCCGAAGGTGATAAGAAACAGGGGCTTTTCCTTATTCCCTGATCCCTGCCTCATCAATGAGCCAGAAAGTAAACCCCGACGCAGATGAGCACGGCTGCTGTCCAGCGGCGGCGATCGACTTTTTCTTTTAGAAAGATCTGGGCGGCGATGGCGTTGGTGACCACGGTGAGCGAAGCCGTGGCGGGTCCGGCCAGTCCCAGGCTCAGGTGGTTGAGCGTGAAGAGCAGCGCGAAAAAAGCCACCGCCATGAAAAAAACTCCGATGAAGAACATGGGGCAGGTAAGTACGGCTAGAATCGCGCCCGTCAGGCCGGCGCGGGCGCGAATCTGGTCCAGATCGCCAATCGACTTCATCGCCGCGGCGGTCAACACCTCGCCTGCCGTGGAACTGAGGGTGACGGCGGCGATCATTGCGGTTGCCGCCCAAAAACTCGCGGAGAAGACCGGAAGAGTCATCGCAACTCTCCTTTTGCCACCAATACAGCCTCTGCAACTTCGGGCCGTTCGGTGCGCGAGGGACCGGGAACCACAAAGCCCACGCCCAGCGTAATCAGCAACACGCCCAGCCAGCGCTGCCATGAAACCGCCTCATGCAAAACAAAGTGCGAGAGCAGTTCCACCACCACATTGCCCCACGCCGTGGCCAGCATGACATAACTCAGATCGGCCCAGGAGAGCGCGGTCAAGTAGCTGGCGAAGAAGCCGATCAGAAGTACAATTCCCAGCGCAACCCAGGGGGTAAAAACCGCCGCCAGCAGGGAGAGCGGATGCGCCAGCGTGAGCGGCGGCAGCCCCGTCATGCCCTTGGAGAGGCAGGTATTGCCCAGCGGCGCGCAGACAGAGACCAGCCCCAGAATTAAATATTGATGCGCGGAAAGTCTTGCATGAGCCATCGGCATTTCGGTCCTGACGATTGGACGCTCGACGAGCTTCGTTGGGTCCAACCCATCCCCAAATAGATGGGCTGGCATGAAACATCCGTGGATTGCGCGGCGAAGGCTACGCGCCGGCACTCACTGGTTCTGCCTGTTTGCTGCGCACATCCTTCACCATCTTTTTACGTTGTGCGCGCAGCTTCATGAAGGCCTTGGCCTCGACGTACAACCTGCCCAGATCGCGATTCACAAAGGCCTTCCACACCACGCGGAAGGCGGCCTTGGGGCGGAAGTAGTAAGCATCGTAGAATTCATGCACCATCTGCAAGACGTAATCTGTAGGCAGACCGGGATACTCGATGTGCGCCATCTGGTGGCCGCCCTCGTCCATCATCGCCGCCGTGTTGACGATGAAGCCGTTGGCCTTGGCGTAATCGTAAAACTCGGTCCCAGGATAGGCGTGCGCGATCGAGACCTGAATCGTCTCGCAATCCAGCGTCTTGGCAAAGTTGATGGTGTTGCGGATCGACTCTTTGGTCTCGCCCGGCAGGCCGAGGATGAAGTCGCCGTGGACGGTGAGTCCCAGATCGTGGCAGTCCTTGGCAAAGGCGCGCGCACGCTCGACGGTTGCGCCTTTCTTGATGTTCTTGAGAATCTGCGGATCGCCGGACTCGAAGCCCACAATCAGCAGCCGGCAGCCTGCTTCCTTCATCGCCTTCAGAGTTTCGCGGTCCGTGGTGACGCGCGAGGTGCAGCTCCATGTAATGCTCAGCGGCTTGAGCTTGGCGCAGAGTTCAACCGTCCGCGGCTTCTGAATGTTGAAGGTGTCGTCGTCGAAGAAAAACTCCTTGACCTCGGGGAAGTTCTGCTTGGCCCAGGCCAGTTCGGCGGCCACGTCATCCGTAGACCGCTTGCGCCAGGCGTGTCCGCTGAGTGTCTGCGGCCACAGGCAGAAGGTGCATTGCGCCGGGCAGCCGCGCGTGGAGTAGAGCGCGATAAAAGGATGCAGCAGGAAGGGCACGTTGTAGCGCGTCACGTCCATATCGCGCTTGTAAATCTTGGTGGCCCAGGGCATCGCGTCCAGATCCTCGATCTGCGGCCGGTCGGGATTGTGCAGGATCTTGCCGTCTTGCTTATAGCTGATGCCGAGAATTTCGCTGAGCGGCTTGCCCTGCGCAAACTCGACGACGGAATAATCGAACTCGCGGCGGCAGATGAAGTCGAGCGCGGAGCACTCGTTCAGGGCGCGATCCGGGTCCGTGGTCACCGGCGGCCCTACAAAGGCGATGCGAATCGAAGGATTGGCTGCCTTGATCGCCTCGGCAAGGTGCTGGTCGCTGGTCCAGCCAACCGTCGAGGTAAACAGCACCAGAAACTCGTACTCCTTGCAGATCTTGATGGTCTCGGCGGCGGAGACATGGTGCGGCGGCGCATCCAGAAGCCGCGAACCCTCGAGCAATCCGGCCGGGTAGGTCAGCCACACCGGGTACCAGTAGGACTCAATCTCGCGCGTGGCCGGCCAGCGCGAACCCGCGCCACCGTCAAAGCCCTCGAACGAGGGCGGATTCAGAAACAGCGTCTTCAAAGGCATAGGCATCCCTTCTATTCTAACATTCCGGCAGATTTCAGCCGCTTTCTATGGTTTTCGGTTTACTTTCCGTGCAGTTCGTTGAGCCAGTCTTCCATGTGGCCCAGGGAGCGCAGCAGGCTGAGCCGTGCTTTGCTGAGGTCGAAGCCCGCCTCCAGCGAGTCTTCAAACTTCTGCCGCTCATCGATGCGGGCAAGCTGCTCGGCCTTGGGCGTCAATTGCGCCGCCGCGCCTGCGCCAGCGGTCGCGCCATTGCCCAATTCCAGTTGCGCCAGCACCGATTGAAGCTGCTCATGAGCGATCTGCTGCTTTAGACTCGCAATCTCCGCCAAAGTATTCAATTCCCGCAGGCTGCCGGTCAACTCGGCAATGGCGAGGTCGTTCTGGTGCTCGGCTTGCTCAGCTTCGACTTTGGCGCGGAGCGCGTCCGCCGCCGACTGTTTGGCTTTGGCGCGCGCCCCAAGATCGAAAAGCGGAAACTGAATCGAGACACCGAAGCTGACGTTGTTAGGCGTGAAATGTTGATAGTAATGGCTGTAATCGTTCAGTGCATCTGAGTCCAGATTGTAAGTAGCCCCAAAGGCAATCTGCGGCCAACGTCCGGCCAGGTTGTCACCACTGGACTGCAACTGCTTCGATCGAGCCAGCGCCTGAGCGGACTCGACTCCCGCGGAGATGCGTGAAGGCTGTTCCGCCTTCAGCGCCGGAATCTCCGGAATACTGGAGCGGTCCGGTGTAACCGAGCCAATTGGCAGTCCGGTCAGCGAGGCAAGTTGCTTGGTGAGCTTAACCGCGCGCGTCTCCAGATGAAAGCGTTTGAGCTTCAACTGTGCTGCTGTCAACTGAGTTTGCAACAAATCGCTCAACGGGTCCACACCTGCCTCGGTGCGCTGCTGTTCGATGTCCACCAGCCGCTCGGCGAATGCCTGCTGCTGCTGTGATGACTCGATCTCACGCTGAACTGTGTCCAGTTCAATATAAGCGGTCGAGGCCGCAAGCGCCGCTTCTTCGCGGGCGTCCTTCAGTGTTAGTGAAGCCGCTTTGACGCCGGCCTGCGCGGCGCGAATGTATTGCCGCTGAGGGATGCTGAGTACTAGCGACTGCATTGTGGCATTGGCAATGGAGGGTTCTCCGGTAGGAAATCCGTGTGTGTATCCGGCCGTTGTTCCAACCATGAGGCTGGGAACAAAAACGTCTTCAGACTGTGCCACGAGGGAGTTGGCTTTCTGCAAATCCGCCTCGGCCATCCGCACCGCGGTTGAGTTGCGCTGCGCCAGATCCACCACGGTGCTCAGCGAGACCTGCGCGGAAAGCAGTGCCGGCGCTATTATCAACGCCACCGCCAGCAGCACTGCCGCCCAGCCCATCCGTGGATTGTCTTGGACTCTCACTTTAGCTTTTGCCCCCGATATTTCCAATCGATACTTACCGAAATGTTTCAATTCAATGCTTCAATTCCTGCGCTGGCTTGTACTCCCGCGCCAAAGCCAGCGCCGCATCCCGCTCCCGGCCGGCTGCCGGCGCATCACCCAATTGCAGTTTCAACCGCGCCAGCCAGGTGTGCGCCACAAAGGCTGGCGCTTGCTCGCTCTTCGCGTTGCCCGCCAGATAACTCTCCAGCATCTTGACCGCCCGCGCCGGATCGCGATTGGTTCGAATCAGCAAAGCGGCCCCGTTGTAGAGCGCCACGCCCGCTCGCTTTTCCCGCTCCGCCGCACTCTCTCCGCTGCGCACCGCGGTCTCCATCTCCGTCCAGCGCTCGCGGCTGCGATAAAAGCCGGCCAGCGTGATCCACAGCGCTGCGGGATGAGCTGAAACCGCGACTGCCTGCTTGAACTCCCGCTCCGCCGTGCCGTAATCCTTGCGCTGCTCGGCAATATGGCCCCGCAATTCATGGCCCTGCGCCGGGTCAATCTTCTCCAACTGCGCGGCCACGCCCTCGGCCTTGTCAATTCCGCCGCCTACAGCGCCGGGAGCTGAATAATAAAACTCACCCAGATCAGCCAGCGCATCATTGTTGCGTGGATTGAGGCGGACCGCTTCTTCAAACTCGCCGCGCACCCGCTTGGCCAGCGAATACGCGCTCAGAAACGAAGCCCGGCTGGCCCTTTCGCCCAACGCGCGCCCCAGCCATAGATGATCGTCCGAGTTCTGCCCATCCAATTTCACCGCCTGCTCACAATCGCCCGCTGCGCGGTCCCACTGTTCCAGAGAGTATTCCACGCGGCATTTCAGGTTGAAGGCTTCCGCGGTTCCGCCTGGCTGGGCCAGGGGATTGAGCAACGCCAGAGCCTTGTCCGCCTCACCGGCCTGCAACGCAGCGTGGGCCTGCGTCAGCGGCAGGCTGCCGCCCAACGCCGAGGCTGAAAGGCTCCCGGCCAGAATCAGTCCCGCCAGTACCCTCACGGCACAACCTTTACCGAAACGCCCTCGCGCAAGGGCTCTCCGTTGACCGCGCCGGTGGCTACAATATCGCCCTCGTTCAGGCCGGAGAGGATAGGCGCCAGGGTCAGATTCGGCGTTCCAATGATGACTGGCGTTCTCTGCAACTCGCCCTTCACCACTTTGTAGACATAGGTCTTGCCATTCTCGGCGTGCAGCGCATCGCGGGGAATGCTCAGCGCGTTGGGATCGCTGGAGATGGTCACCGTCACCGTAACGTTGGTGTCGGGCACCAGATCGCCGTCAGCGTCGTCGATCTTGACCAGAACCTCGCCCACGCTTCGCGTGCCCAGATTGATCACCGTAACCGGCGTCCGTTCGATATGCCCGATCCAGGTATTGGTGGGTTTGGCGTCCCACTTGATCTGGATCTGCTGGCCAACCGCCAGCCGCCCGATCTCCGGCTCGTCAAAGTAGGCGCGCACCCGCTCATGGTGCAGATCGGCCAACTGCAAGAGCAGCTTGCCCTCTTCCACATACTCGGTAGCTCCGGCATCCAGGCTGTAGACGGTTCCCGCCGCCGGCGCACGGGCTGAGGTCTGCTCCACCACCTGCCGCGCCGCCACAAGGCTGGCTTCGGCGTCGGCCAGCGCGGCCCGCGACTGATCGATCTCGGAGGCTGAAAAACGGCTATCGGAGCTCAACTCGGCAGCATGAAGATTGCCTTCGGCCGCATCCAGCCGCTGCAGCGCCGCGGTCACTTCACTGCCTGAAGCTGCCCCGGCCGCATTGAGCTTGGTCAGAGCCGCCAGGCTTTTGCGCGCTTCATCGCATTCCAGGTGCGCGCGGGCCAGCGTTGCCGCCGCCGCCTGGCGCTCCTGCTGGGTGCCGTTGTGGGTTGCAGCCTCAAGCGCTGCCTGCGCGGTCTTCACGGCGCTTTCTGCCGCGGCCTCGCGCGCCCGCGCCTGCACATCGTCCAGCACCAGCAGCAGTTTGCCCGCCACAACTTGATCGCCAGGCTGTACATACACAGCCTTGACGATGCCCGCAACCGGGCTGTGAATCTCATAATTCTGTTCCGGCTCAACCCGTCCATTGGTGCTGATGGTGCTGACCAGCGGCTTGTGCGCAGCCGTTGCCGCATGAATCTGCAACTGGTCCCTGGTCAGGGCCCGCACCGCGAAAAACACCACGATTACCAGGACGGCCAGGCTTCTGTAAATCCAAAGCCGGATGGTTTGCGTTCGTTCTTGAGTCATTCGGTCAACCTTTGCCAGTATATAGGAGTCGGAAACCGGAGGTTGGGATCAGGGAAATTGACGGGCAAGAAATCTGGCCAGCATTTGGCGCGCCTCGTACAATCGTTCTATGGCATCTGAACCGCGCTACACTCTCGATCACGCCAAGGCCGGCCTCGATTTCCCGTTCCCGGAGATCGAAACCTGGCAGAATCAGTTTCCCAGCTACGAGATCGTCATCGACGACCCGGAGCTGACCTCGGTCTGCCCCAAGACCGGCCTGCCCGACTTTGGCACGCTGACCATCCGCTACATGCCCCGGCAGCGCTGCCTGGAGCTGAAGTCGCTGAAAGAATATCTCTTCAGCTACCGCAATCTGGGAATCTTTCAGGAGAATATCGTCAACCAGGTGCTGAATGACGTGGTGAAGGCCTGCGCTCCGGACTGGGCCGTGGTGCGCTGCGAGTTTCGCCCAAGAGGCGGCATTGGGACGACGGTTGAGGCGCGCTGGCCGCGGCCGGGCAGCCGGCTGTAAATTCGTGCTTGCCGGGAATCTCTAACGCGCCGTCGGATTTTTTTTGCGCTGAGACCGTTCGGCCTGGATACCGGTCTGCAAAAACCTCGCATTTGTATTGACGCAAAATCCGTCCTGCGGTAAACTCACGGCAGTAGGTGTTCCGCCACCCTGAGTGCGGACCTGAAAAAGTAGGTGTTCCGCTGCCCTAATGCGGGCCTGAAAAAGTAGGTGTTCCGCCACCCTGAGCGCGGACCTGAAAGACGAATGCGGGTCGTTGGACCGCTCAAAGAGGATGACCGAAAGGTCATCCTCTTTTGTAGAGGATCAAAGTGGATTTTTATATCGTTTCCGATGCCTACATTGAATTTCTGTTCAGTTTCGACCCAAAGGTTTTCTACAATAAAAGCGCGACAAATACTCGCCCCTATGTTGGGATTGTGCTTGAGACCGGCGGCCACAAATACCTTGCGCCCCTCACGTCGTACAAGCCAAAGCAGGACTCATTTCGCGCATCCGACCCGAGGATTTTCAAGATTCATGCCAAGGGCGACGAATCGAGAAAGCTGGGCATGGTTTCCTTCAACAACATGATTCCCGTTATCGATTCGGAGATAAGCAAGATCGACTTTCGTTCTCAACCGGAGAAATACCGAAGGTTGCTTTTGCTGCAACATGAATATTTATCCAGTCAAACAAGAACAGTCCTGGACAAGGCCAGAAAGCTTCATGAGTTGGTTGCCATAAAAGGACATGCTTTTATTCGAGGACTTGCTGCAATTTTCTGCTGCTTGAAGCAAAATATCGAGATTTTCACACGCAATGAGGGGTCGTGTTTATCGCTAAAGACAACAGAAAAAGGCTATCTGGCCCGTTTATTGATAATGGCCAGACCAACATCGCTAGAGGGGCTTGTGATATTCCCGTGAAATACTGAGACCGATCCGCAAAGGCCGTCTGTGACCCAAGTCCTTCGCCCGACCCCGAGACGCATCACCCCCGCCCAGGGGACGCTGGTGCTGCTCATCGGGCTGAATCTACTCAATTACATTGACCGCTATATCTTTCCCGGCGAACTGTCGCTGATCCAGCGCGACTTCCACTCGACCGACCACCAGATGGGCGCGCTGACGACGGCGCTGTTTCTTTTTTACATGATTGCCGCGCCGCTCACCGGCTGGCTTGGCGATCGCTTTCCGCGCAAGCCGATGATCATTGCCGGCGCGGTGCTTTGGAGCCTGGCCACGCTGGCCACGGTCTGGGTGCACGGGTACTGGACCTTCTACGCCCGCCAGGCTCTGGTGGGCATCGGCGAGGCTACATTTGGAATTTTTGCGCCCGCCGTGCTGGCCGACTTCTATCCCGAGCGCGACCGCAATCGCATCCTCTCCGTCTTCTATCTCGCCATTCCGGTTGGCGCGGCGCTGGGGTATCTAGCCGGTGGGCAGATGGGCCCGCACTGGGGCTGGCGCGCGCCATTCTTTGTATGTGCTATTCCCGGCTTTGTTGTGGCCGCGTTCTATGGCTTCTGGGGGCGCGAACCCGTGCGCGGCTCGTGCGATCGGATCAGCCCCACGCTCAACCGAACCACATTTCGAGGGCTCTTCACCAACCGGGCCTATCTCACCGCGACCTTCGGCCTGGCCGCGCTGACTTTCGCGATGGGCGGGATTTCGGCGTGGGTTCCCACTTTTCTGAATCGCTTCGCCGGCCTCTCGGTGGGCAACGCCAGCCTGGCCGTTGGCGCAATCACCGTCGTTGATGGCATTGCCGGAACCCTCGTCGGCGGCTGGATTGCCCAGCGCTGGCTGCGGACCAATCACCGCGCGCTTTATCTGCTCTCTTTTTGGAGTGTGGCGCTGACGCTGCCCTGCGGCGTACTGGTCTTCTTCGGCCCGGCAGGCTGGGCGATCCCCGCGCTCTTTGCAGCCGAGTTCTTTCTCTTCCTCAACACTGGGCCGCTCAACGCCGCAATTGTGAATGCGGTCAATGGGCCGGTTCGCGCCACCGCCATCGCCTGCAATCTATTTATCATTCACTGCTTCGGCGACACCTTCTCGCCGCAGATCATCGGCTATATCTCCGACCGCGTACATAGCCTGCGCATCGCACTGGGAGCTACGCTGGTTGCGATGATTGTCTCCTGCGTGATTCTCAGCGCCGGCGCGCGATTTGCCCCGAGGCTGGAAGAGCCAACGTCAGCACGTGGCGGAAAAAGGCCTGAATTTGGGCGGAATCCTTGAAAAACATCCCTCCGAGGCTAAAAAGGCTGCGGAAAAAGGGCTATTCGGAATTTGCGATCACCATTGAGCGTAGCAGGGGCTAAAGCCCAACGTTGATATGAGTGGCTTTATCGGCCCGACTAAAGTCGTGCCCTGGTTACAAAGCCTTCAAGAATTGCCTCGCGATGAGTTTTTCCGCAGCCTGTAAAGCCATGTTTGTCCAATCGGCTTTATACGGGGGTTAAAACCCCCATCTCTCTCCGTGTTTTTCTGTAGGCTGTAAAGCCAAACTTGCTCCAGATCATGCAATCCAACTTGTGCGCCTCTACGAACGGTTAGATTGAAGAGATGGGGCAAGAGCAAGCCAAGTGGAGGCCGGAGCTGCGGGCGATGATCGCGCTGGCCATCCCTGTCGTTCTCAGCGAGTTGGGCTGGACCGCGCAGGGCATCGTGGACACCATCATGGTGGGGCGGCTGGGTCCGGCGGCCATCGGCGCGGTCGCTTTGGGCAACGCTGTCTACTTTACGCCCACGCTCTTCTGCTTTGGCCTGCTGCTGGGCCTGGACACTCTAGTTGCGCAGGCCCATGGGCGCAAGGATTACGACGAATGCCATCGCTGGCTGGCGCAAGGCGTCTACATGGCCTGCATTCTGACCGTGCCGCTGATGGCGCTGCTGTTTGCGGCCAGCTTTGGCTTTGGACCGTTTGGAATTACGGCGGAGGTGGCTGTTCCGGCGGCCTCTTATCTGCGTATTCTTACCTGGGGAACGCTGCCCCTGGTGGTCTACGGCGGCACGCGGCGCTATTTGCAAGGCGTGGGCCAGGTGCGGGCGGTGACCGTCACCATCGTTGCCGGCAATTTGCTGAACTGGTTTTTCAATTGGATTCTGATTTACGGCCGGCTTGGTTTTCCCGCGCTCGGCGTCAATGGCTCTGCGCTTTCGACGACGATCTCGCGGATCTTTATTGCTTTGGCGATGATGGGCTTTGCGTGGCGCTATGAACGACGGCGAGGCCACCCGCTCTTTGCGCGTTGGGCAGGGCCCAGCCTGGCCCGGCTGCGGCAATTGGCGCGGCTTGGGCTGCCCGCGGCGGGGCAGATGCTGCTGGAAGTGGGCGCCTGGAATCTGGTGACGCTCTGCGCCGGAAAGCTGACGCCGGTGGAGTTGGCGACACACACCATTGTCTTCAACTACGCCAGCCTGACTTTTATGGTGCCGCTGGGCGTTTCGGCTGCGGCTGCAGTGAGCGTGGGCCATGCCGTGGGCGCGGGCGACGGAGCCAGAGCGCGACGCGCCGGTTGGCTGGCGTTGGGGCTGGGCACAGCCTTTATGCTGCTGGCGGCGGCAGCTTACCTGGCCGTTCCAGGGCCGCTGATTGCGCTTTACACAAGCAATCCGGAGGTGCTGGCGCTGGGGCGCAGATTGCTTTGGGTGGTGGCGGCTTTCGAGGTCTTTGACGGCGCGCAGACGGTTTGCACCGGGGCGCTGCGAGGGCTGGGCGAGACGCGGGTGCCGATGCTAGCCAATCTGGCCGGTTACTGGGTGCTGGGATTGCCGCTGGGCCTCACGCTCTGCTTTGTGCTGGGCTGGGGGATCTTCGGCCTCTGGATTGGACTGCTGGTGGCGCTGGCAGCGATCTCGTCCACGCTGGTTGCGCGCTGGCGGCGGGATGCGGCCCGACTGGCGCTCCCAGCATCTTCAGCGCACAACCGCCCCTTTTTGGAAAGAGGTTGAGACTATTCCCATTCTGTGGGACTCAAAAGGGTTAACCTACTAGTGAGAAGCGCGACGAAGCGCATCCAATGTGACTATAATCACATATGAGAGAATACGATAATCTCTCTTATGTTTCAGGAAGGGAACTCCGCCCAATGGCGACAGGAGACCTGGCTCTCGGTCAAGTGGAGAGCGCTTTGAGTACGCGGCATCGTGTCATCAACGATTTCAGCATCAACGTAGCAACGGTGAACGGCTCCGGCTCGCAATCCGCCAATAGCGTTCTGCTGAAAGCCATCTTTGGAATGGGCGTTCCGGTCAGCGGCAAGAATCTTTTCCCATCGAATATCGCCGGCCAGCCTACGTGGTTTCTAATCCGCGCCAGCAAAGATGGGTACCTTGCTCGCAAGCGCGAGGCGGAGATTCTGGTCGCCCTGAACCCAGAGACAGCGCGGGCCGATATTGCGGCGCTGCCCACGGGCGGCGTGGCCATCCATGAAGAGAGCCTCAAGCTGGATGAGGCGCGCGAGGATGTCTTCTTTTATCCGGTGCCTTTTGACAAGATTACGGCCGCGATATGCCCCGAGGCCAAGCTGCGCAAGCTGGTCAAGAACATGGTCTACGTGGGCGTCACCGCGCAGTTGCTGGCGGTGGATCTGAGCGTGGTGGAAAACGGCCTGCGCCGCCAGTTTGCCAAGAAGCAGAAAGTCTTCGACCTGAACTTTGGCGCCGTCAAGGCGGGCTATGATTATGCCCTGCAGAACCTGACCAAGCAAGATCCCTACTCGATCGAGCGGATGGACAAAACGGCTGGGAAGATTGTCATCGACGGCAATGCGGCCTGCGGCATGGGCGCGGTCTTTGCCGGCGTCACGGTGGTTGCCTGGTACCCCATCACGCCTTCCACTTCAGTCATCGAAGCTACATCCGACCTGCTCAAGAAGCTGCGCATTACGCCGGAAGGCAAGGCCACCTTTGCCGTGATTCAGGCCGAGGACGAGCTAGCCGCCATCGGCATGGTAATCGGCGCGGGCTGGGCAGGAGCGCGCTCCATGACCGCAACTTCGGGCCCCGGCATCTCGCTGATGGCTGAGTTCAGCGGCCTGGGCTACTATGCGGAGATTCCCGGCGTGATTGTGGATGTGCAGCGTACAGGGCCCTCGACTGGAATGCCGACGCGCACCCAGCAATCGGACCTTCTCTCGGTCGCCTTCCTCTCGCACGGCGATACGCGGCACATCGTTCTGCTTCCTGGTTCGGTCAAAGAATGCTTTGAGATGACCATGGCGGCCTTCGACTTGGCCGAGCGGCTGCAAACGCCGGTGTTTGTGCTCAGCGACCTGGATCTGGGCATGAATAACTGGATGTCGGAGCCCTTCGAGTATCCCGAAAAGCCTCTGGATCGCGGCAAAGTCCTGACTGCGGAAGATTTGAATCGCCTGGGCGGCTTTGCCCGTTATCGCGACGTGGACGGCGACGGCGTGGGCTGGCGTACGCTGCCGGGAACGAATCACCCCAAAGCCGCTTATTTTACGCGTGGCACCGGCCATACCGACGCGGCGCAGTATACCGAGAGCCCGGAGGAGTACGTCGCTGGAATGGAACGGCTGGCGCGCAAATTCAATAGCGCGCGGGCGTTGGTTCCCGCTCCGGTTGCGGTCAGAAGCGGCGGCCAGAAGATCGGCTTCATCGCCTTCGGTTCCACCGATTGCGCCCTCGGCGAAAGCCTGGACCAGATAGAGAAGCGCTACGGCGTGCGCGCCGATTATCTGCGCGTACGGGCTTATCCATTTGCGCATGAGATTCACGACTTCGTCACCAGCCATGAGCGCGTCTATGTCGTCGAGCAGAATCGCGACGCGCAGATGGCCAGCCTGCTTAAGCTTGATCTGCCCGCCGATCAGGTGGTGAAGCTGCGCAGCATTCTCCACTACAACGGTCTGCCGGTCGACGCCGAATCCATCACCGAAGAGTTCGCGATCAAGGAGGGATTGTAATGGCGACCGCAACTGCAACGCCCACCCCCAAACTCAACCACATCGGCCTGCCGATTCTGGATTATCGCGGCGGCAAAAGCACCCTGTGCGCCGGCTGCGGCCACAACGCCATCTCTGAGCGCATTATCGACGCGCTCTTTGAGATGGGCGTCGAGCCGGAGCGGGTGATGAAGATGAGCGGCATCGGCTGCTCGTCGAAGAGCCCGGCTTACTTTCTCAGTCGCGCGCACAGCTTCAACAGCGTGCACGGCCGCATGCCGGCCGTTTCGACTGGCGCAATCCTGGCTAATCACACCATGACGACGATTGGAGTCTCGGGCGACGGCGACACCGCCTCGATCGGCATGGGCCAGTTTGTTCACATGATGAGGCGCAATTTGCCGATGATTTACATCATCGAAAACAACGGCGTTTACGGGCTGACGAAGGGCCAATTCTCAGCGACAGCCGACCTCGGCTCCAAACTTAAGACCGGTGTCATTAACGACCTGCCGCCGATCGATACCTGCGCCTTGGCCATTCAGCTTGGCGCCACTTTCGTCGGCCGCTCTTTCTCTGGCGACAAAAAGCAGTTGCTCTCCATGCTCAAGGCCGCCATCGCCCACAAGGGCACGGTGCTGCTGGATGTCATCAGCCCTTGCGTCACCTTCAACGACCATGAAGGCTCGACCAAAAGCTACAAATTCATGCAGGAAAACGACGAGCCTATCAACGAAATCGGCTTTGTGGCCAGCTTCGATGAGATCGAGGTCGATTACGACTCCGGCGAGATCTACGAAGTCGAGATGCACGACGGCTCGAATCTGCGCCTGCGCAAGCTGCTTGAAGACTACGATCCCACCGACAAGGCCAACGCCGTTCGCACCATAATGGAGGCGCAGGAGAAGGACGAAATTCTCACCGGCGTCTTCTACATTGACACCAACAAACCCACTTTCATCGATCATCTGAATGTTGTCGATGAACCGCTGGGCACACTGCCGGAATCGATCACGCGGCCATCCAGGGAAGCTTTCGATGGGCTGATGGCGAGCATGCGATAGCCGGCGGGCTTTCCGCGATCGAAACGTTGACAACCCGCGAGAACTGTCAATTCTCCATCCTGAGCCTTCCGGAGTATCGCGAGGCTGTGTGCCAGGTGCACATACATCGCGACATGGATATAAAGTTGTCGGCTCAAGCAGAGGCGGCGCAAGGTCAGTTTGTAGTGGCGCCGCAGACAAACACTGCCATGGTGCAATAAACGAGGGTTGAAATGTGGGTTGTTTTATTCGGCTGTAAAGGCCGTAAGCTATAGATTTCTATGGTGGGCGCTGCAGGATTCGAACCTGCGACTTCCACCGTGTGAAGGTGGTTTCTATTTGGCGTTTTGTTGACGGTAAAGGGCTTATAAGTCGGCTGAGTCGGCAAAACCGGCTTAAT